>Ga0155582_106_pt1 | contig 73976 bp, 75 predicted proteins | sample RifCSPhighO2_12_FD_107239 | JGI IMG/M metagenome (GOLD analysis project Ga0155582, IMG submission 107239) | Gammaproteobacteria bacterium RIFCSPHIGHO2_12_FULL_37_14
AATCCACATTAGCAACTGTCTCAAATGCTGTTTTTAGCTTATTCATCGCATTTTTTTCAAGTTGCCTGACGCGCTCGGCAGATATTTGATATTTCTGAGCCAAATCTTGTAAAGTTAACTTATTTTCATTTAACCAGCGCGCCCGAATAATTTCTTGGCTACGGGCATCGAGTTGTGCCAATGCATGATACATGGTCTCATTTGATTGTTCTGTCCAATCGGCTTTCTCTAGTTGATCTGCTGGATTATAGCGATGATCTTCTAAGAAACCAGCTGGTGCAAAGCTCGCATCTTCATCCGATTCCACGTAAGGGTCAAATGAAATATCTGAGGAAGTAAGACGCATTTCCATCTCTCTTACAGTCTCTGGTTTGACACCCAAATCTTGAGCGATTTCATGTACTTCTTGCTGAGTCATCCAGCCAATACGTTTTTTAAGATTGCGTAAATTAAAAAAGAGTTTGCGTTGTGCTTTAGTCGTCGCAACCTTCACAATTCGCCAGTTACGTAAAATATATTCATGTATTTCAGCTTTAATCCAGTGCATTGCAAACGTCACTAGACGCACTTTCATATCAGGATTAAAACGTTTTACAGCTTTCATTAAGCCGATATTTCCCTCTTGAATCAGATCAGCCAGCGGTAATCCATACCCCATGTAGCCTTTGGCAACCCGCGCTACATAGCGTAAATGCGATAAAATCAAGCGTTTAGCAGCAGATAGTTCTTCATTTTTTTGTAATCTAACGGCAAGGTCGTGCTCTTCTTCTTCAGTCAACATAGGAATTTGATTAACATAATGGAGGTAAGCTTCTAGGCTGCCAATTGGTAAGCGAAGATCAATGGTTTGCAAAGCTGTATTTATATTACCCATCTGTTTATTCCTAAGAATGTTTAGCTAGCCGTAATATACTCGATTTATCTTAGTTTTTTCAACTAGTCTATGTTAGGCAATGAGAATAGATAAACCTTTTTCTGCGACAAGATTTAGTAATTTAAGAGATGTCCCTCTGGGATGTTTTTCACCTTGTTCCCATTGTTTAACGGTGGATGTACTTATATTTAAGCATTTTGCAAATACAGGCTGACTAACTTTTTCTCGTAGTCGGAGTTTTTTAATTTCTGTAGCCGATAACTCTTTAACTGGAGTCAAGCACAATGTATCAAATTCTCGCATTGTGGTCGCATCAATGACGTTTGCCTTATATAGACCTTTTGCCATTTCGTGGGCAGTTTCTAATAAGGTCAGTTTTTTTAATTTTTTTACATTTTTCATGATAGCACCTCAAATAATTCGCCGATCTTAATTAAGAGATTCAATTTGCTATCTGTTATCTCCAAGTAATATTTGGTTAAACCCCTCTAAATCAAGTATACCACTTAGTGATCTATTTTCCAATGCCAGTTCAATTAGCTAGCTAATGAATAGTGAAGAATTTCTTGTGAAGTTTGTTGCAGTTGTTAATTTGCAAATAGCGCGTCAACAAATTGATCAGCATCAAAAGGGCGTAAATCTTCTATCGTCTCTCCTATGCCAATATAACGGATAGGAATACGAGTTTCATTGGCAATGGCGAAAATAATACCGCCTTTAGCGGTGCCATCTAATTTAGTTAGCGCAATTCCGGTGATGCCGATGGCTTGATGAAATTGCTTCACTTGATTGAGTGCATTTTGGCCCAGTGTGGCATCCAGAACAATTAATACTTCATGAGGCGCAGCAGAATCCAGTTTAGCAAGCACACGTTTTACTTTTTGTAGCTCGATCATGAGATTAGTTTGAGTATGTAAACGTCCGGCAGTATCAGCCAGTAAAACATCAATAGCGCGTGCTTTGGCTGCAGCCATGGCATCGTAAATAACAGCTGCTGTATCTGCACCAGTTTGTTGTGCTATCACTGGAATTTGGTTACGTTCGCCCCATATTTGTAGTTGCTCGATAGCGGCAGCACGGAAAGTATCGCCTGCTGCAAGCATAATCGTTTTTTGATGTTGTTTAAAATGATGCGCTAATTTACCAATGGTAGTGGTTTTTCCTGAACCATTAATACCAACCACTAAAATGACAAAAGGTTTCATCGTTTCTGGGATAGTAAGCGGAATATGACAGGGTTGAAGGATACGTTTCATTTCTTCTTGTAAACATTGAAATGCAGCTTGATTATTATTTAATTCTTTACGAGCTAATTTTTGTGTAAGTGTTTGAATCAATTGTTCGGTCGTTTCGACGCCAACATCGGCGGTTAATAAAGCCGTTTCAAGATCACTCAGTAAATTTGCATCGAGTTCTTTTTTACCTAGAAATAAATTAGCTAGACCAGAGACAAGCGAATGACGCGTTTTCGATAACCCTTGTTTCAGTTGAGCGAATATACCTCCAGATTTATCGGTGGTGCTTGTTTCATCAGGCGTATCTTTTTTCCGTTTTAGAAAATCGAACATTGGATTTTTTGCTCTTTGGATGTTGCTAGTAACAGCTTTATGCCATAATTGTCGCTTATTAGCTAGTCTGTTGAAGATGATGAAACCTGGATTTGTACGTATCATTGGTGGAAAGTGGCGTCGTCGGCGATTGCAAGTTCCTCTCATTGCTGGTTTGCGACCCACGCCCGATCGTGTGCGCGAAACAGTATTTAATTGGCTGACACCGACTATTGGCGGTGCGTATTGTTTAGATTTATTTGCAGGTAGTGGTGCACTAGGTATCGAGGCTTTATCACGTGGTGCAGCTTTTGTTGTTTTTGTTGACCGATCGCCACAAGTTGTCACGCTGCTTAAAGAGGAATTAATCGCATTAGAAGCACCGAATGCAGATGTTTATCAGGCCAACATACCTTTAAATTTACGAAAAACCGATCGTCCATTTGATATTGTATTTTTAGATCCGCCTTATGCAGATAATTTACTTTTGCCGAGTTGTTTCTATCTTGAAGAACATGGATTTTTGGCTCCCTCTGCCCAAATTTACCTGGAAGCAGAGTGTGCGATCAAGGATAATGAACTACCTAATCATTGGCGGATAGTAAAATGCCAAAAAGCTGGCCAGGTGATCTATCACTTGGTGAATAGAGAATAAATCATGATGAAGCAACAAGAAAAAAAACGTTTATTAACGGGAGATACTCCTACCGGACGCTTACATTTGGGTCATTGGGTAGGCTCATTAGAGAATCGTGTGCTGTTACAAGACGAGTACGATTGCTATTTCCTTATTGCGAATGTGCATGCTTTTACTACTCGAATGGATAAACCAGAAGAGATACATCAAAGTGTGATGGATATTATGATCGATTACCTTGCAGCGGGTATTGATCCACAAAAAAGCAAGATTTTTTTGCAGTCTGAAATTCCTGCAATTGCCGAACTCACCTTTTTTTTTAGCATGCTGATTCCTTACCCACGCTTGATGCGTAATCCAACCATTAAAGATGAAATTAGAGATAAAGGATTGGGGGAGAATTACCCATTTGGGTTTTTACTTTATCCAGTAGGTCAAGTGGCTGATATTTTAGCTTTTAGACCGGCACTGGTACCGGTGGGCGAAGATCAGGTTCCGCATTTGGAAATGGCGCGTGAAGTTGCGCGTCGCTTTAATCAATTGTATTGCCAGGTTAGTTCGCATACTCAAGATGCCGATGCCCTTAAGCAAGGGGGATTATTTCCGATTATTGAAGCCAAGCTTGGCAGGACTCAGCGTTTAGTAGGGATTGGTCCACCAGGTCCTGATGGCAATCTCTATAAAATGTCTAAGTCATTGAATAATAATATTTTATTGAGCGATGATTCGGATAATATCAAACAAAAAGTAATGTCTATGTATACGGATCCTAAACGCTTGAAGTCTACTGATAAAGGCAGCACAGAAAATAATCCCTTATGGATTTTTCATGAAACATTTAATCCTGATAAATCGTGGGTAGAAGATGCCAAAGATCGCTATCGGCAAGGCCAAATTGGAGATGTAGAGTGTAAAAAACGTTTAATTGAAGTATTAATAGCTTTAATTGAACCCATGCGTCAACGTCGTTTGCAATATGAAAAAGATATTGTTTATGTACAAAATGTGTTAAAAGAAGGAACTGCTAACGCAAATATAGAAGCTAGCCGTACATTGCTCTTAGCAAAAGAGGCGATGAAACAGATATATTATTAATGGGAAGGTCTCTATGCAAAATAACAATAATCGCCGCGGTTCATTATCTCCTTATGTCGGAATTGGTCGTCTCACTTTGCTTCAATTAATGGCAGGGCTAGCGATACTTGGGATCGTTGTCACGCTCATTTTGCGCTATTTTTTCACGTCTTAGTCTGAGAAAAATAAAAGATTGGAATCAAAAAAAAATATCGCAATTGACTGCCTTATTCTTTGCACCAGTATTTAAATTAAGATAATATACAAGCTTTAAACAGGGTTGCTACGACCCGGCGTTACCTCGTTTCTACGTTTTTGAGAAGATACAGGTAACAATGAATACTTGAAATCTAGATTATTTAAAAAGGAAGAAATATTATGCGTAAAAAGTTTCTTGTTGCGACTCTTATTGGGTTAACTGTTATCGGCATGACGGCTTGTTCTAGAAGTGAAGAAGATAAATCAGCGACTGATACCACTCAAACGACTCAAACCACAGCAATGACTCCTGCTGCACCTGCTGATCAAACTGTAGCGGATAACACATCAACTGTTGCACCTAGCGACAGCATGGCGCCAGCGGCTCCTGAAACACAAGCCTCCGCTCCAGCAATGGGAAATGAGCAAGCTCCTATGCCGTCAACTGAATCACCAGCTGCAGCTCCTATGGGAACTGGCGGTGATATGCAAAATGCACCAGCAACGACAGGCGATGCGCAAAATCAGGCGATCACTCAAGATCAAGCTATCCCTGCTACTAGTGATAACACAACAACACAGTAGTGCTGTTACGTTTCAGCAGTTCTCACTTTTTGAGAACTGCTGATATTGTTTAAATTAACACGAGTTTGGTTCGGCAGCTTTCTGCTTGACGAAACTCGTGTTAATTTTTTTTAATGACAAGTCATTAGTCTTTCATGCGGGTTTTATGAGTACGATATTCAAACGAATTATTTTACTAACAGGATTAATGGGAATTTTTTTCTTTCTGAATTCTTATGGGGCGATTGCTTCATCTTCTTCCTTACTGACTCCGACCAATAACACAAGCATTCCTCAAATTTCTACCACGTCGCCGAGATTATGGAATTTGCAAGATGCAGATATCTTGAGTGTGATTAATGAAGTTTCTCAAGAAACAGGTAGAAATTTTGTGGTCGATCCTCGGGTAAATGGAAAAATTAGTTTAGTGTCGAGTAAACCATTACGAAAAGAAGAAGTTTATCAAGTTTTCCTTTCTGTATTAGGATTATTGGGTTATTCGGCTATTCCGAATGGAAATGTTATTAAGATAGTTCCCAATATGGAAAGTGGCGAACAAGCAACAGCAGTGGCCAGCAAACAATCACCAGGCAAAGGAGATGAAGTTGTCGTACGCGTGATTGCTTTAGAAAATATTTCTGCTACACAACTGATGCCAGTCATCCGCCCAATGTTACCGCAGTGGAGTAATGTTGCTACCTACTCACCGGGAAATGTGCTGATCTTACTAGGACGTGCTGCTAATTTAGAGCGTATTATCAAAGTTATTCAAGACGTCGATAAAGCAGCAAATAATGGTATTCAAATGATTGCTTTACATCAAGCACAAGCTAGTCAAGTTGCGATGGTGTTAAATAATCTGCAAGCAGCTGCACGTTCAGCAGGTGAAATTCCTAGCATCTCAATCGCAGTAGATGAACGTAGTAATAGTATTTTATTAGGTGGGCCAAAATTACAGCGATTGCGTATGAGTATGTTGATATCGCAACTGGATGCACCCAGTTCAACCCCTTCTGGTAATACTGAAGTCATTTATTTGCGTTATTTAGAAGCAAAAACATTTGCGCCTTTACTGGGTAAAATTGCGCAAAATATTTTAGGCAAAGACACAGGCTCACATTATAACCCAGCGACTTATCCTGGAAGTGGAGTAGGTGCAACATCTGGTACGAAAGATACGAATACTAATTTCACTAATATCCAAGCCGAACCTAATTCCAATGCGGTGATTATTACTGCCCCACCCACGCTCATGCAAGCCCTGAAATCTGTGATTGCAAAAGTAGATATTCGACCAGCTCAAGTGTTAGTGGAAGCGATTATCGCAGAAATTGATGAGTCAAATTTAAAAAGCTTAGGCATACAATGGGGAAGTGTGACTCCATCCGGTAATTTGCAGCCTAGCGTGGTGACAGATTTTCCTAGTTTGGGTGCGGGAGTAGTGGGGATAATGCCGAGTGTGCAAATCCGTTCAGTATTGAGTGTACTGCAAAATCAAAATGGTGTAGATATTCTTTCTACACCACAAATTGTGGTTTTAGATAATCAAAAAGCTACCATTGAAATTGGACAAATGGTACCAACACAAACTGGTGCCTATGCATCTTCTAATGGCGTTAGTACAGTGACACCGTTTGTCACCAACGATTATAAAAACGTTACATTAAAATTAGATGTCACTCCACAAATTAATCTAGGCAATTCTGTTTTATTAAAATTAAAACTTAAGAATGATACTTTACAAAATCCACACAATCCTGGACCCACACCACTGATCAATACGAGTTCAATTAATAATGCTGTCATTATTAATAGTGAAGATGTATTAGTGCTGGGCGGATTAATGAGTAATAGTAATAACGAAAATATTAATAAAGTTCCCATTTTAGGTGATTTGCCGATAGTGGGAGCTGCGTTTCAACAAAAAGCCAGTCGCCAACAAAAACGCACGCTGATGGTATTTATCAAACCAGTTATTTTTCAGAATACGGATAATGCTTTGGTAATTACCGAGAATAAATACAATGCTATTCGCATGAAACAAGCTAATTTTAGAGATGAGTTACAAAATATTGGTCGTGAGCCAGTTAAAACGCTATTACCACCATGGAAAAATTCAAAGGATTTACCGAAACCGTTTGAGAATTCTTAAGTTATGCGCTTACCAATAACTTTACCATTTTACATGAGTCACTAGCATGAATTCTTTACGCTTTGCCTTTGCTAAACGTTATGGTGTGTTGATTGATAGCATTGAGAACGATTGCGCCAAAATTATTTTTCAGCAAACACCTCCTCTTACTATATTTTCTGAAATTCGTCGGCATTTACAGTTGCCGCTCGTTTTGCAACAAGTCAGTGACGAATTATTTAATAGTTATCTTGTTAAAGCCTATGAAACAGATTCAACGACTGCCATGCAAATGGCTGAAGACTTAGGCGATTCATTATCACTTTCTGAATTGATGCAGGAACTTCCCAAGGCTGAAGATTTACTTGAACGCCAAGATGATGCGCCCATTATTCGGCTATTAAATGCATTATTAAGTGAAGCAATCAAAGAAAGCGCATCCGATGTGCATATTGAAACCTTTGAAGATCATGTCACGATTCGTTTTCGAGTCGATGGTGTATTGCGTGAAGTATTAGCTCCGCCACGCATTCTTGCACCACTGATTATTTCACGAATTAAAGTGATGGCTAAATTAGATATCGCCGAAAAAAGATTGCCGCAAGATGGGCGTATAACCTTGCGCATTGGTGGCCGTGCAGTGGATGTACGAGTTTCTACTATGCCGACCAATCATGGCGAGCGAGCTGTTTTGCGATTGCTGGATAAACAAAATGCTCATTTAAATTTAGCTGAATTAGGAATGGATGAGAAAATTTTAGAATTATTGCGCACGCTCATTCTCAAACCACATGGCATTATTTTGGTGACAGGTCCCACCGGTTCAGGAAAAACCACGACGCTTTATGCGGGATTAACCGTTCTCAATGATAAAAAGCGAAATATTCTTACAGTAGAAGATCCTATCGAATATGATTTAGCGGGCATCGGCCAGACCCAAGTTAATTCTAAAATTAATATGACATTTGCAAAAGGTTTGCGTGCGATTTTAAGACAAGATCCTGATGTGGTGATGGTAGGCGAAATTCGTGATCTGGAAACAGCTCAAATTGCTATACAAGCGAGTTTAACTGGGCATTTGGTTCTTTCAACTTTACACACCAACAGTGCCATAGGCGCGATTACGCGCTTAGATGATATGGGAGTAGAACCTTTTCTACTCGCCTCCAGTTTGTCTGGCGTGCTTGCGCAACGATTAATACGATTGCTATGTCAGCATTGTAAACGTGCGATGACCGCGACTACTCATGAATGCGAATTACTTAATATATCAATGGATTCATCGCCAAGCATTTATCATCCAATCGGTTGCAATCATTGTCGACACACGGGATATTCTGGACGGAGTGGGGTATATGAGTTAATCGCTTTGGATGAAAACATATCAACTATGATTCATGATCGAGTTTCTGAACAACAGATACGTAAATATGCGCGCGGTTTATTTCCTAGTATACGTCAAGACGGTTGTCAGCGAGTATTAATGGGCGATACGTCACTTGAAGAAGTATTACGCGTGACCGGTGAAGATTAATATAAAATTACTATCCAGAGGTAAGTATCATGTCAGCCTTTCATTATATTGCCATTGATCTTGCCGGTCAGGAAAAAAAAGGCGTGATCGAAGCAGAAAGCGAAAAACATGCACGCCAATTATTACGAAACCAATCACTTATTCCGATAAAAATTCGTTTTGTCCAAGAAAAAAAAATAGGCTCAACGTCATTACAACGCATTCATCTGAAATTTTTAAAGAATGGCTTAAACGCAAAAGAATTATCATTATTTACACGGCAATTTGCGACATTATTATCTGCTGGCTTACCGATAGAAGAATCCTTATCAGCGGTGGCAGAACAAACTGAAAAATCACGCATCAAAGGCATTATTCTTTCTGTAAGAAGTAAAGTATTAGAAGGTCATGCATTTGCTTCTGCGTTGCGAGAGCATCCCGAATGTTTTTCTGCTTTATATTGCGCAACCGTGGCAGCAGGCGAGAAATCAGGACATCTGGATAGGGTTTTACTTCGATTAGCTGATTATACCGAGCAACAATGGCAGATGCGGCGAAAATTAACGACAGCATTAATTTATCCTAGCATGATTATTTTAGTTGCCATTGGTATCGTTGGGTTTTTATTAGAATATGTTGTGCCGAAGATGATTAGTGTATACGGTCATCTCAATCAGAATTTGCCTTGGCTTACAAACGTTCTGATTGTCATTAGTAATCTAGTAACAAGTTACGGCGTGTATGTATTGATTGGTCTAGTGGTTGGGATTTATTTCTGGCGTCGGATGTTGAAAAAAAATAATGAATTGCGAGAGAAAGTTCATTTGTTGCTGTTACGTATTCCACTGATTCGTTATATTTTGCGAACAGCTAATACTGCACGATTTTCGCGTACCTTATCTATTCTTTCTGCATCAGGGGTACCAGTTCTTGAAGCGATGTATATTTCGGCACAATTGATCACCACTATTCCGATTCGCAAAGCTGTTGAGTTAGCTGTTAATCATGTTCGTGAAGGAGCGGCGATACATTTAACTCTCAAACGCACAACCTATTTTTCGCCAATGAGCATTCACATGATTGCTAGTGGCGAAGCGAGTGGACAATTAGAAAATATGTTGGAGCGTGTCGCGCAAAATCAAGAAGATGAAATTAGTCGCATGATTGAAGTTGGCCTCGCGCTTTTTGAACCAGCTATTATTTTGTTGATGGGTATTATCGTGTTATTCATTGTTCTCGCTGTCTTATTACCTATTTTTGAGTTGAATCAGTTTACGGGGTAAAAAAGTTACTATACACTCTCGTGTGAACTACTCCTCGGCTAAAGCCGATAGCTTCTAATATATACTCAAACTCGACGGATTTAACTACCCTAATTTAATTTAACTCCATATTATACGGTTCATATGTTTTAAGATTAATTTGAATCGCGCTGTTCCAACTTTATATCTTTTTCAGCTTGTTCCTAATTCATTTTGTGTATATAATGTCCATTAATAATGGATATGGCATAAAATAACAATTTATCAAACGAGGCACTGATGACTAGCAACAGACAAATTCCTATGCTTAAAAAGTTAGCGCACAAATCATTAATAACCCATAGCCTATTTAAAATGAATGATGATGTCATTCACCCCATGGTACGTGAAGAAGTCATGCGCCAATTTTTACAAGCTGTTATGAATGATAACAGCGATTTAGTGAAACAACTTTTAGATAAGCACCCGGAACTATTGGTGGTTAAGCCGATAGCTTATGATGAAAAAGAATTTGTTATTGAAAGCCCATACACATGGCAACGATTTGATGTAGAAGATAAAGATGCATTAACCATCGCTGTTAAGCGAAAACAATTTAAAATGATTGAATTACTGCTTTCCTATTATGACAAACTCGAACAAACAGAAGCTGTGATGACAGCGAAGACAGATGCATTATCAAAATGGTCTCATTATGAAATGCACAACGATGAAATTGTTATTCCTCGGGAATATGCAGCGTATCTTGAATCATTAATCGATGTATTTGCAAATGAAACTTTTCCGAATGGCACAGCTATTGATAGCCCATTAGGTGAGCAAACAGAAGAAGCATTAAATTGGTTCCGCAAAATAACCCTGCCAAATAAGGCGGTTAAATTAGATGATGATGCTCTTGATCCAGAGCTTTTTCTTTATGCGTTTTATAAACGGTATGTTAATCATTTTAATCGATTTCAAAATTGGGGTCAGCGAGATCATTTTTGTATAAAAGTCGGTGGTTGGATACAGAGCCTCCTCACACCTGAGACAGCGAAGATTTTTTGCGAAGGGTTGTATTATGTTGTTGAAGAAAATAGAGCGATCAATCATCGCGCGGAGTCTCTTAAGTTGCTTGATGGCGAGTCATTTTATCGTTCTTCTCGGGATTCTTTATCGGCTCTTGGTGGAAAATATTTATGCGGGGGCCGGGCGGGCGAGGCGGTGCGGGGCGGTGCGGGCGAGGGGTGGCCTCTTAGCATGGAAAAATTATGTCAAACAAAAGCAGTAAATTTTCGGAACTTTACGCAGCAACCATTACAGCACAATCAGCTCCCTGCCTCTCGTAAGCTACTGGGTTGTGTGATTCTCTGATGTCGCGTAATAATAACCTGGCTGCATAGGCTGCGCGATAAAGTCAAAAGAGATAAATACACTATCTCTAGTTTTACTCACAACACTGATCCCATTTTTTTGGGTGCTTGTATGATAAATTTAAAACGAACATTTTAGATGGTCTCCGGCGATTTACTTAATTATATCGGGAATTTTATGCCTGTTAGGTCTAAAATATTTACAAAGTGCTAGCACAACTAATAAATTTTCACAGAAAATGGATGAACTTTCATTTCAGAACATTTCCTAATGCACAACGATAATGAATTTTATTTTCTAATATATTATATAAACCAACAAGAGCCTCTCTTCCCACATTATTAAAACAAGCTTTAACTTTCTCGTCATCAAAGACGATATGATCATCTTTGTCTCTATTGAAAATAACAACTGGTGAGAGAAAAGGATTGGTATCGTTGGAAATGGTTTCGTTTGAAAGAATCGTTGTTATTAAATCAAACAGTTCTTTGCATTGTATGTCGGATAACTCTTCAATAATTCTTTGTATGTATACCTTGCCATTCAAAAGATGATCTAACTCGTGCAGCATGACTCTCGCATCACTGCTACTAAACATGTTTTCATGAATGTTGCCACTTAGATCCTGATAGCGAACCGTCACGGTCTTGGGTCTTCTGACTAAGCCACGCAATGTGCCTTGCACACTTAAGCATCCTTCAGCAAAATCGTCAAATTCATTGTCTATCTTAACAATCACCGGATTAATACAAATTTTCAGTTGGGGGAATAGAGTATTTGGATATCTTGTCACTGCTTTAATAACATGTTCTAGATTAGTATAATCGACTCCTGCGAGAATGATTTTAAGAGGCTCAATTATTTGAGAACACTGATTAGCTGCAATACCAACTCCACCTGTGGTCGTTAACATGCATTGAAGTAGTTTGACTTGTCTTTGTAGTTCATTAGACTCGTCGATGGAGAAATGATCTACTGTTTTGGCTTCTTGATGTAAAATCGTATCGCCAATTTGCCTAATGTTAGTTTCTGTACGTTTAGCTTGGCAGAACTGTTCATATAATTCTTTAAGATTATATTTATGTGTATATTTGTATTTTCCATCATCGATTTTAAAGAATGATATTTCATGGATTGTTTCAGATACATCGCCAGATCGATAGGGGATTTTGTAAACGATAGCACAAAGGGTTCCATCACTTTTTTTTGCTAAAATGATAGGAATATCCCAATGACTAATGTTTTTTACAAATTTTTCTTTTAAAGGAAAGTTATATTCATCTTCTGATTGAGTCATTGTTTCTAGCAAATATTTTTTTGCTTTCTCTTTTTTAGGCGAATCGTCACTAGCAATATACCTAAATGCAGATACTCGCGATAAAAATAATTCTGTCATATCATTAACCAGTAGCTGATTATTCATTATATTTTTCCAGTAAGACTCATAGATATCAATTGCTTTATTTGAAAACATTTAACACTCTCTCTTGTGGTATGGAATGAATAAATTCGCACATTGTCCTTTTCATATCTTACATATTAATATATTTCAGGCTCGTTACGTTCGAACTATTATAAAGAAACATTGAGTGGAGTTAAATCCTGTAGAATGTCTCTACTTGAACATAAATTCAGTTTCAAGATCATTAACAGAGTCAGTGTTTGTTTTGCTTAAATATAGCAATCCAATAAAACCAATTAAAGTTGAGATTATTAATAAATAACCTGGAGAATAGGGAATTTTTGTTTTTTTAACAAGATAATTTACAATCAAGGGTAATGTCCCCATCTCCAAGCTAACAATTATCTGATAAATCAAGGATGCTGTCGTGCATCTGATTTTTGAAGGAAAATTTTCAGTAATGATTACAGGATAGAGGCTAAAAAAGCAAGAAGATGGGATTGAAATTAAAAGGCTTAAAATTAAAATTTGATTATATGTGCCATATGCTGCGAGCCAAAAAAAAGGTAATGCTAAAATTAAAATTAAAAAACAGATTATTTTTAATAAATTAATTTTATTGCAATAATCAGATAATTTTCCAAATAATGGTATTAATATAACGATAATAAATAATGATAATACATTTAGGCTAAACACTTCATTTTGAGAAAAATTTCTAGTTATTAGTAGATGGATTGGAATATAAATATAGTAAATAAATGACAAACAAGTACCAAGTAATGTTAATGCGCTAATCGATAAGCATCGAGCAGGATTATGTTTTATAAAAATAAAAGAGTTTTTTAATATATGCCATTTTTTTGTCGGATCAGTAGTAATGTTGTTCATAATAAAAGTTAGACTTTCAGGGATGGAATGACGAATCCAAATTCCAAAGACGATTCCAATGAGTGAGAAAATAAAAATAAAACGCCAGCTCCATTCCGGAATTATTCCAGTAGCAATACCGTTCGAAATAATGAGTGCCCCTAACGAAGCTAGTAAATAACCTCCGCTAATACCTACAGCAGACCATGAACCATAAAATCCACGATTTATTTTATCACTACTTTCGATTAAATAAGTTGTGGAATTTATATATTCAATTCCAGCAAAAAAATTTTGAAAAACTCGCAGTAAAATAAACAAAACAGTTGCCCATGTACCAATATAATAATAAGTAGGAAGCAATCCAATAAAGGCTGTTCCTAATCCCGTAAATACGAGCGATATGACCATTAGTTTCTTTCTACCAATTTGATCGGAAAACATACCCATTATGATGTTGCCAATTGGCCTTACCAATAGGCTTATGAGAAAAATATATAAGATATCGATTACATGCGCATATGGATCAGTCGATGGAGGAAAAAAAACCCTACTCAATGTTGTTGCCATTAAAGAGATTAAAATCAAATCATAAGTTTCTATAATATTTCCAATGGCCCCACTTGCAAAAATCCGTTTGACCAGCTGTGGTGAATATTTCGCTGAAAAATTTGCCATGACTATGCGTAACCATTTTTCATTCTTAAGAAAAATGTAACCTCTTTGATATATTTATCCTTTGCATCTGTAGTTAATGCATGACCACATTTTTTAAATATTTTTAATTTCGAATCATAAATATTATTTTTTATAATCTGGGATTGCTTAGGACTACAAACCCAATCATCTTGACCAGATAGAATTAGCGTAGGACAGGTAATTTTTTTAAGTTTAGGAATAAAATTAAAATGATGTAAGAAACCACCGAACCCTGCGTTTAGTACTTCATAGGATAATATATTTTTTAATTTTCCTAATTTTATTTTTTCAGAATTTGGTTTCTTGCGTTTCTTTTTCTTGTAATTATAAATATAAAGAGAATCCATTATTTTAAAATAATGATTGACTTCCCGATCGTTATTGAAGGTTCCATTCCATAAGTATTTGTTACAAACAGAAATCTGTTTAGTATTGCCAATTTTTTGAATATTTTCTTTGGCTTCATTTATAAAGTGGTAACTTGGTGCTGTAGAAATCAAAATTAATTTATTTACATTTTTACTATAACGAATTGCATATCCTTGTGCAACCATACCGCCATAAGAGATACCTAATATACAAATTTGTTCTAAACCCAAATACTTTCGCAATGCTTCTATATCTTTGATATTATTGTCTAAAGTATAATCGGAATTTTTAGTTTTCTTGCTCCATCCACAACCTCGCTGATCAATAAAGACTAATTGTGCATATTGCTGTAATTTAATTGAATCATATTTAAAGTGTATATGATTACCGCCAGGACCGCCGTGTATAAGAAATAAAACAGGTTTTTCTATAAGATTATTGCCATTTGGTACTATTTGCATGCCTGATATATCGAAATAAATTTCTGTACCGCGTATCTTTGCTTTCATAATGAATTCTTATTTATTATTAACAACAAGTTTTAAAATAGGCTTTTTACGAGAGGGTTGTCTGCAAGTTATTGACGGCAGAGAAAAGCTCGGATCACAATAATTTGCATAAATATTATGAATTAATTTATAACTATAATCGCCTAGTCCAAGCAACTCATTTGTATGATTACGATAATAATCAAGCAAATCAATATTTTTGCTTCTAGTCGCATATGAATAAATCAAGTTAAAAGCACCTATTTTTTTTGAAGTATTAAATCCAAGAGTAAATCCGTGTTTATGTTCTTTTATATATTTGATTTCATTGAAATATTGTTTTGAATAAGCTTTTTCCCAAGCATAAAAATAATTACTATTTTGAAATTTAATAGAAAAACTTTTATCGAATTTCCAGAGACCTTGAACAAGCAAGTTATATTCAACAGATGGTGTGATCGAAAAAATTAATATTTTTTTATTGGGATCAATAATTTTTATTGCGATATGATCTATTAGAAATGTACCTCTTAAGTCAATTAATTTTTTATATATTTCTTCTTTGTGGTTAAAAAGAATATCTAGAATATCTTCATGAAGAATGGTATCGTTACATTCACTATTGTTTAAAGTAACTTGATTGTGTTCGGTTTTAATCATTTCGTGTTTTTCCATATATTAAATTCTTTTTTCCTTGTGAAGGTTGCTAAATTGCATTGCTGAGGACAACATCATATCGATTATTTTTAGAATAGTTTTATTATCGGCATTGATATGAGATGCGTCATAAATAACGCCAACAATAAAATTAATAATCTTTTCCGCATTGTTAGTAGGTGGAAAAAGAACAATACTTTCATGTAGGATATATTTTAAAAGTTCGCTTTCAATTTCAATTGATGAGGAAGGCTTATGTTTGGAAGGCATAGATTCATTTTCCCCAAATAGTAGCCAGCTTGGGGATGTATTTAGCCATTTTGCCATTTTAGGTATGATGCTATAATCCGGCAAGGCCAAACCTAATGTATATTTTCGAGCCATTTGGTACGAAACATCTGCTGCAATAGCTAATTGTCTAATCTGGACTTTGGCTTTAGAGCGGTTAGAAAAATAGCCTTCTTTTTGTAGTAAGGAATTAAGTCTTTTGGAGAAATTGATTACAAAATCTGATCTTCCCATTTTTAACTATCCAATTGAATCATAAGTAAATTATTAAAAGTAAATTTTTTAAAATCATATCTAAATTTGTAACCCCCCAGGTTGTGGATAAATTAGGGTTATTTTTGTAACAAAATACGTGATTGTCATCCTGAGCACTGTTTTTTAGTGCGAAACATCTCGTTTTTTTAAACAAATCGAGATCCTTCGTCGCAAAAAGCGCTCCTCAGGATGACACCTGGGGAGTTACCTAAATTTTAAGAAGAATAAATATAACATAAATTTACTTAAAAACTAATTATTGATAAATTTAACTAGAAATATAAATTATACTTTTAGTTGATTTTAATTTAACTAAAAGTATAATAACTGCGTTTGGTTTCAAAGTCACTTTATCCATCTGGTAATCCTATAAAAGCAGTACAGAGGTTATTTCTTTTTTTGCTGCTGATAGGTTGTTGGGTTACCTGTTTTTTTAATAGTAAGGATGCAATTATGTCTGCCATGGAACCCTTGTGCCTTCTTGCGGGAATTGACCCTAAGAGATTTTCAAAAGAAAAGAGATTGCTTTTAGAGGCTGAATTTTTTTCTCGAATATATAAAAAACTAGAAGACAATTTTAGAAAGCAATATACGAATTACTTTAATTTATTTAGATTTACTTTAAACAGGGAGGATATAGCATTGGAAGAAAATTTCGTACGTTCACTCATTCAAAATATGTTGTCTTCGGGCGATTATACTGTACAGGGAATAGCACGTTATACAAATACTCCAGAAGATGTTTTAATGGAAATTATAGTAGGATTAAATCCTTATCCCTCAGCAATATTTCTTCGAAGATTAATTGAGCTTGATCGAGCTCAACGCCGAGACTTTTATCATACTCTTGTCAAAGAATCATTAAATGAAGAAGAGTTAGATAGTTAATGTAGGAAGAATTTTTTTTATCTTTCCATTACATTTTGTTTGCGTTATTTATTTTGTGGCGAGCAAGAAATAGCTTGGTTAATGTTTTTGCACAATAAACTTCTTCCAAAAAATCCATTAATTTGATAAGTTTTATGTTTCATTGAATGTAGCAATTGTTTGGTGTCAGGAGTAGTGTCAACAATAGCAAGTATTTCCTTCATATGCTGGCATCGCCGCGTAGAAGCGGCTCTGTCTTTATTTTTTAGATTATTCAATGTTAAGGTGGAATCAATATAGTTTTTTATTGCCAATCTAATTCTATTTTTAATGTGGGTAATGTCATTATCATCACTTTCAAAACCAAGTCGTTTTAGAATGTTTTCACAGGAAAGCAAGGGGATGATTTGCGTTTGAAGGAGTGCCATTTTTTTATGTAAAGTAGATTTTTTCCAATAAAAACTTGTGTTGGCGTCGTTAATAATATCTAAGGTGATAGCACGATCTTTGTCATACATGATGGAATCAATTTTATAAAGTTTATTGTCGATTTGAGCAAATAAATCCTTAAAACAATTTTTTAATTGATTATATAATGGAATATTTTTAATAATAAATAAATTTTCTTCATAGGCCTGAAAACAACTTTCAGCATCACAGCGTAGCGCTACAATTTCTTTAGTATGATTAAAAAAATCATTAATGATTTTTGAAGTCTTTTGTTTAACTGCATTTTTAGTTTTTAGTTTACGAAATACTTTGATACCAAGCACATCAACAAATTCATTGATTGCGCAGGAAGAATGGCTGATGTTATTTAAAGCCTTAAATAGAACATCCTGAATTTTTTCAATTCGATTATCTTCTAAGGTTAATTTTCCTAATATTGAATAGGTGTCAATAGCAATCTGGTGAGCGTTAATGATCGCTGTACGTTTAGATGAAAAAAAAACCCAAGCTAACTTACGATCTAATTCGATTCGATCTAGAAGGTCAATGGCTTGGCCAGGTTCTAGGCGTTTCGTTGGGTCATTATCCATCATACTTAACATTGAATTGCGTAGTGCTATTTTATGTTGTGCTTTGAGATCATAAAGATAATTAAATAGTAGATTTAAATCTGGTATTTGAGAAATTTTGTTTGATTTGATTGCGCGTTTTTGTTCTTGAATTTGTTTTTCAATACTTTGATCGCTGAATAATAACCACCATACGACCGATAAAGAGAAAATATCAGATTTTTGATTGAGTGGAAATTTTTGTGTATAGGCTTCTGGTGGCAAAAAACCTAAAGAACCATGACAACTTTTACTTTCTTTATTTTGTTTTGTACTTAATCCAAAATCAATTATTTTCGCTTCTAAAGTACTTAAATCAATCAGGATGTTGTAAGGATTAATATCTAGATGGGCAATACCCTTGTCGTGTATCTGTTCTTTTAAACAACGCGTGATATTTTTCGCTAAGCGAATGCGTTTAGTTGTATTTAATCTAGATAAATATCGATTTAATACAACATTCAGTGAGACGCCACCTAGGTTTCTTAAAACTAAATAGCTCCTTATATTTTTTCCTTTCACATTTTCAATGGTTATTTTTTTGGCATGCAGATAGTCAATGTCACTCGATATTTCAGCTTCACTTGTAGCCATTTTGTAAATTTCGTATGAAAAAGTTCCGGTGGCTTTATCTTTGAATTCCATGACTTTAATGACACGAGGTTTGCGTGATAGTTGTAAATTACCATCAGCTTGCATATGGTAGGTGCCAGCCAATTCTATTACTATGCTATACCCTCCTTTCCCTTTAGCAATTTTGCTGACGATTGAAAAGCTATCAGTAGCATAGCTTCGCCAAGTAATGTTAGCCTGCTCATTGAAGATAAGTTCATGATTGATTTTTTCTCTTTGAATCATCCAGTTGGTGAGCTTGATAGCAACATTGCTTAATTTGCCATTTTCATCCAGTATTTCAATGGGTGGATATTCATAGTCGCCATAAGAAACCACATGATCTTGTGTCAATTGATGTTGTAAAAATTGCTTTAATACAGATAATTGCTTGGGTGGAAGCGAACTAGAATGGATTGATTTTTTAGGATGGTCATTATTCAATGATATCAATATTCATATCACCAAATACTTGTTCTACAGTTTCTTCTGCTGCTTCTGCCAGTGTATAACCTGTTTCACCAAACCAGCGTCGAATAGCGACCAGTTCACGACCACGAAGAAAAATGTAAAACCCTAAAAAAACAACATCGGGATCGGCAGTGCTTTCTTGAAAAGAATAACGTTCTGCATAAGGCAAACGTTTTTTAGTTTCTGTATTGGTATAATTGGAAAGAATAGTGAAAGCTTCTTCAGCAGTTTTGGCATGTTCAACTTTCTCATGTACATCTGCATAATCATGTATACGTTGTTCTACTATTTTGGCAAGATCTTCTTCTTTAAATAGTTCAGAAAAGCCATGAGGTAAGCGTTCATCCAAGCCGAATACTTTATTGATAAAATCAGCGTGATCAACTTGTGCATAGGCAGAAGCAATGACACGATGAAAAAAAGGCACGGCTAAGCAGGCACGTTTAAAAGAAGGTAAATTTAGAAATAGTCCGTTCTCGCGAATAGTTAATGTGCCTAAACGTAGCGGGTATTCAGGATTTTTTTTGTAGGAATCTAGAGACTCAAAATGCAAATCCTCACATTCATCACGCCAAAACCAATTCCAAGAATTAGCGGCAGGATTTTTTTCACAACATTTTAATTTGTTCAATGCTTCGATGAGTTGATCTTTTTCAAATAAACCATAAGTAAGACGAATGGGCTGATAAGCTTCTCCGGTTTCAACTGTTAGGAAAGGTTTTTGCAACCGTTCAAACATTGCCATTGTTGCTCCTATTTATTTACTTCCGTTTTCGAGTATGAAGATCAGGCTCAATAACTGCATTTTTAGATTCTTTCTCCGCTTCATTCGTATTGAGACGAGATAAATTCTTAATAGCAGTCTCTTTAAGAGCGTCTTTCTTTGCTTCATTTGCATTCAAGTAATTATAGACGTCGCGCTCTACTACTTCTCGTGCCCGATTAATAAATTTTTTATTTTCCTTGATAAAGGTATTCTGTTCATCGGCTCCCATGAGAGAGATTTTCATCTGTGTGTCTAACATGAATCTATTGAATTTGTAAATTTGTTGAGTAAGTTTATCTAATTGTTCAGGAACATTTTTTAGAGCCTCTGTAATTTCAGTGGTAATCCCTAATAGAGCCTGACGAACCTCATTTAATTCTTGATTACGTGATTGCATGTTAGATTTTCTCCTCACTCAACACTTTTATAAAGTATTTACTTTTTCTCTTTAAATTAATTATAAGTGGTTTTCCTTATAGCACACTTAAGGCTAAAATTAATAGTTTTTCTTATCGATATATCGTTGTTTTGTTTACATTTTAAACATTTTTTGTTAAATTCTCAATTCATTAATCGTATTCATTCTCTTAACTTAGGATCTAATATGAAAAACCCAATCAAATCAAAGAATTATAAGAAAATGGCCGGTTTTACTCTCATTGAAGTCATGGTGGTTGTGGTGATTCTAGGGATTTTAGCAGCGATTATTGTGCCAAAAATCATGAGTCGTCCAGAACAAGCCAGAGTAATTAAAGTTAAACAAGATATTTTAGCGATTCAAAGCGCCTTAGATTTATATAAATTAGATAATGGTTTGTATCCTAGCACGGATCAAGGTTTACAAGCATTGGTGATGCAACCTACTATTGCGCCTATTCCTCGCAGTTGGAAATCAGATGGTTATTTGCAAGAAGTACCGACTGATCCTTGGGGTCAAACCTATCAATATATGAATGATGATGAGAAACTTCGTATTTTCAGTTATGGCTCCAAGGGACGGGATAGCCACACGGAAATTGGCAACTGGAATATGAATGAAGTTGGAACGAATGCTTAAGCAAGCTGGTTATACATTGGTTGAAATTTTAGTGGTGCTTTTTATTATTAGTATTGTGACGAGTGTTGCTTTGCTGAGTATACGATCCAATGCAGATAAACAAATAGAATCTTTTGCAAATACATTATCTGAGTTAGTGAAATTAGCTGAAGAGCAAGCCATGTTACAACCAAATGTCATGGGCTTATCTTTGGACAAACATATTTTTCAATTTTCTTCTTTGCAATTACAAGAGAATGGTAAGTTACAATGGTTTGCTAGCAAAGATAGTGTATTACATCAGCAAAATATTCCAGACAATATGCAAGTTTCTTTAGAAATACAAGGTAGTCGCATGGACTTCAATGATACAAGCAAAAACAATCCGCAAATCATTATTTCGACCAATGGTGATATTACTCCTTTTACTATTTTTTTAGGAAAGGTAGGGGAAAAGCCGCGTTATGCAATTATTGGTGAGGCAGATGGTTCCATTCATACAACGACAGTGTAGCGGCCTGACTCTCATCGAAGTACTGATTGGCATGGCGATTGTCAGTATTGCATTAGCAGCCATTATTAAAACGACTACGCAAAATATTCAAGCTACTAAATATTTACAAGATAAAACAATGGCAACATGGGTGGGTCAGCAAGTACTGAATGAAGTACGGGTTGGGGTGCTGACTTTACCATCGACAAATGATTTAAAACAAAAAACAGTATTATTAGGTAGAGATTGGTATTGGGAATCTTCACAAGAAGAAACAGCAAATAGCCGTATAAAAAAAATCACGGTGAATGTATATGCTCACGAAAATGTAGATCAAGATGAATTTCCCTTGATAAATTTGGAGAGCTATATCTATGGGAAGGAATAATAGAATAAAAATTTCAGGTTTTACTCTACTGGAAATTTTAGTGGCTTTATTTATTTTTACTATTCTTTCTTTGTTGTTAGCAGGAGGATTGCATTCTGTTATTCAAGCGCAATCTATTACCTCACAGTCTGCGGAACGATTACATCAATTACAAGTAACTTTGCTGTTGATGTCGCGGGATATAGAACAAGCGATTAATCGGCCAATCATAGTTAGTTCTGGAAGAAATGAAAAAGCATTTATCGGTACTTATCGGATGTTTAGTTTTACACATGTGGGTCTTGCTAATCCAGAAAATATTGTTCGTAGTTCCATGCAACATACGCAATATCGTTTTGATCAAGGCGCGCTCTGGCGTACGACATGGCCAGTGGTAGATCAAGCGCCACAATCGCGAGCACATTCTCGTCAATTACTAGCGGCAACTCACGTGAGTTTTCAATATCTCGATAAACAAGGTCATTTTTACAATCATTGGCCGAAAGAGGTGGATAGTATTCGAGAACCTTTACCTAAAGCTATACGGATATATTTTAAATTGCCTTCATGGGGCGAGATGAGTCAATTATATGTCATACCACAATAAAAACTCATGCATGTTTGAAATATACCGACATCAACGCGATGCTTTTAGTTCGGGTTGTGTCTATAAAAAGCAAACTGGTGTGGTACTCGTTATTGCATTATTTATTGTGGCATTAGTGGCTGCAATGTCATTTGCAATGATGGGGCGTTTAGAGCGAGATACAAGACGTACTACTTTATTAATTCGCAATATTCAAGCTGAATTTGTTGCACAAGGATCCATCGCATGGGCGATGGATCAATTGCGTAATGATTGGATAAGACAAAAAACTAATCGCGTCATTGATCCTACGCCTATTCAATCACCTATTAACGAGATGAATGGGTATCAAATTAATAGTAAGATTTATGATATGCAAGCCCGTTTCAATCTTAACAATCTTACTGACTTACAAACTCATGAAGGATTTCAACATTTACTCAAAACAATCGATCCAAAATTGAGTGAAGGGAAAATCAATGAAATTATAAGAGGAATAATAGATTGGATCACGCTAGATAAAAAACAAAATGATTATTACGATTATTATTTATCTTTACCTACACCTTATCGAGCAGCGCATCGAGCCATGTGGAGCGTTGATGAATTAAGATTGATTAAAGGCATGACTCCGCAATTATTTAATGCCTTAAAATCGTATATTGTGGCATTACCTGAATCAACTCTTGTTAATGTGCAAACAGCTTCAGCACCAGTATTAATGACCTTAAGTTCAACATTAAATTTAGCTGCCGCACAATCCATTGTTGAAGCGCGCAAGCAAACACCTATCACCACGCCTCAACAATTTATTAATTTGAATGGTATTAAAAATCAGCCTATCACGGCTGATAAAATTAGTGTGGTCAGTAAATATTTTCTGGTTGAAACAAATGTGGTCATCGAGAAGCAGCATATTTTAATTTATACTCTGCTTGAACGAAGAGTGACGAGTGGAAAAGTCGAGATGGTTGTTTGGTGGCAAAGTAAGGGTATTTGGTGATGCAAGAGAAATTAATTATTTATATTAATGAGAATAATGATCAGAGAGTCAGTTGGGCAGTCATTACTGCTGATGGCATTGTTCGACAAAGTGCCATGTATGATGTTCCGCAAGGCCTGGTAGGCGTTGCTCAGGATAAACACATTCTAGTGATTGTTCCTGCCGAAGATGTATTGCTGCTTACCGGTCAACTTCCTAAAATGAATCGTTCGCGCTTGTTACAATCGCTTCCTTATGCATTGGAAGAACAACTTATTGATGATGTTGAAACCTTACATTTTGCTATTGCAGACTATCAGCCAAATGGTGATTTACCAGTTGCAATTGTAGGGCATCACAAAATGCGACAATGGCTTGCCGTGTTACAAGATTGGGGTATACAAGCGGATGTGTTGCTTCCCGCATCATTTGCTATACCTGTTGCGACTGGAAAGTGGAGTATATCAGTCAATACTACTGCGATAATACGTACGAGTATGTATCAAGGATTTAGTTGTGACAAAAGCAGTTTGCATGAATTTTTCAAGCTTGCATTAGCTGCTGCTGCAGAAAAGCCCGAGCAGATTACCATTAGAAATTATACGAATGACAGGTTATCTTGTGTGCTAGCCGATATTCATCACTCAACACTAAGTGAAGCGAGTCATTCACATAACAAACAATTTTTGAGTGAAGAAGTAAGACAACCTGAACAACTCATCAATGATTTAGCTCTTGAGGTAGCGAATACTATACCGATTAATCTCTTACAAGGGCCATATGCAGTAAAAAAATCAACATTATTGCAAGCGAATAAAATATGGCAAGCGATGACTTATTTAGCGCTTACTTTCAGCACGATACTAATTTTATATCCAGCGGTGTCTTATATATTACTTAAAGAGAAACTAATTACAATTGATAATCAAATTACTGCAATTTATAAACGCCAATTTCCACAAGCTAGTACTGTGGTTGCACCAAAACAACGCATAGAAGAAAAATTAACGCGCTTACAACGACAAGGAGCGGGCAGTCGATTTTTGTCGTTAGCAGGTTCAGTCGGAAAGGCTATGCAAGATTCGTCAGGTATTGCTTTAAAGCGTATGGATTTTCAAAATAGCCAGCTCACAGTAGAACTGACAGCCACAACATCTGAAAGTTTTGCAAAATTAAATGATAGGTTAATCGCACAAGGATTACACGTCAAACAGCAAAATACAAATTTAGTGAATTCTCATATTAGCGTCACACTGGTGATAGAATGAATTTTAAATTGATATGGTCCAATGAAATAGTGCGACTAAAATGGATGAAGATAAAAGAGTGGTGGTCAGGTTTAGCAGCACGCGAACGAAAAATTTTTGCATTTGGTAGTTGCGCTGTCGTCATTTTAGTCATTTATCAATTCATTTGGTCGCCATGGTTATATAATATTATTGCTATGCGTGAGCGCATAAAAACCAATCAAGCAATATTAGTTTGGATGCAATCTGCGGATCAAGAAATTCAAAAAATAGATAATACATCGGGTCAACAAAAAATAATTTCGCCTATTATTCTTTTAGAGTTTTTACAAAAACAAATTAACCAACTAGGTTTAGAGAAAGCACTCACTCAGTTAAAACAATCAGGCAATGAAACGATCGAAATGCATTTTCAAAAAGTTGAATTCGACCAGTTGATACGTTTATTATTGTTAGTCGCTCGACAACATGTGATCATATCCCAAGCGACTATAGTTGCTGAAGGTATGCCTGGCATGGTCAATGCAGATATAGTGTTGAAGTTTTAGGCGTCATTTTCTCAGTTTATCTTTGTCTATCATAGCGAGTGCTTGAATAGCGGGTTTGAAATTTTGATCAGCTGCGCGCTTAATCCAAAAATGGCCGACATCCGTATCTTGTGAGACGCCATAGCCATAATAATACATGTAACCTACAGCATATTGCGCTTCAGCATTGCCATTTGTCGCTAAAGGCAAGAGATCATGCATGGCACTTTTATAATAGCCTGCTTCAAAATATCGTTTCCCTTGTTGTAATTCGGATGTTGTTGCGAGTGTGCTTGAGCAGCTACACAAGAAAAGGAATAGGGAAATAATTAATAAATATCCAGTCGTTTCCAAAAACGAAGAAGCCTTTCTGAGTGCCGAGTCGCGACGAGGGATCGAAGGATCAATAGCAATAGCTGATAAATGTCGATAGAATTTTTTCATCAATATTCTCTGAGATTTCTGGATTTAAATTTTAATTTTTCACGAGGTAAGGGTAATTTTTCAATATGGTTGTCATTTTCCAAAATTACCGCATCGGCAGTAATATCATAAATTTTCACTCCATAGCCAAGCGTGTCGCCTATCTGATAAATTTTGCTAGGTTGTGCAGCCATAGAAATGTAAGCTTTAGAATAAGTATGTTCCTGATCGTTTTCTATTCTAACGATGCCAGTGACACGTAGTTGTAGATTAGTGATAGGCATCATGCCAGTAGAAGATTGGCCAAAAATATGCTCATTTGGTAATGAGTTTTCTATCTCAAGATTAACCGTTCTAAGCAAGGGGGTGGCCGATGTTTGAGCATGCGTTAACGTCCAATCACTTTGCCATTGCTTAAATGAATAAATAATGAAAAATAAAATTAGTATCGAAAATATGATGCAGCTGCCAACTAAAGATTGTTGTTTATTAAGAGAAAATGTGACCATATTTTACTTACGATTATGAATAATTTGTCTATTATATAGTATTTTAAGAAAATAAACTGGCTGATGGAATAAACAAGTATTGGAAGAACCCTCATGACCTATCTGGATAAAAATCTAATCAAAGATGAACATATTTTATTTCGGACGAAGAAACATTTAATTATCTTTTTTTTACCGATTGTTTGGACTATTTTTTCTCAATATGCTGCCACTTATATGTCCGCAGATGCCATTTTGCGTACAGTTTACTGGGCACCTTGGTTGTTGGCTTTAATTTTTTGGTCATATGTTGGTCTAGATTATTTGACATCGGAATTTGCAGTAACAAACAAGCGTGTTATGATGCGTGAAGGTTTTTTTTATCGGCATATGAATGAGACAAGATTGGCGACAATTTCCCAGGTAAATGTCAATCAAAGCTTGCTGGGTCATGTGCTCAACTATGGTACAGTCTCTATTCATGCGTTTGGTGCCTCGGATGCCTTCTCAACACTTGCTCAACCGATTACCTTTCAAAAATATGTGAATGAACAATTAGATCAATTGATACAGAATCATGCCACCACTCAAAAATGATCGTTTATTAAAAGCAATCTGGCAGGAGCCTCTTGATAGGACTCCCGTGTGGATTATGCGTCAAGCGGGGCGTTACTTGCCAGAGTATCGAGCGACTCGAGCCCGGGCGGGTAGTTTTATGAATTTATGTAAAACTCCAGAATTAGCCTGCGAAGTCACTCTGCAACCTATACAACGATACGCTCTTGATGCTGCTATTATTTTTTCTGATATTTTGACTATCCCCGATGCGATGGGTTTGGAATTGCAATTTATTGATAATCACGGGCCAGTGTTTGCTCGTTCTGTTGTTTGTGATAAAGATATCAAAAATCTAGAACTTGATTTGGAGCGATTATCTTACGTTTATGAGGCGATTCGTTTGGTTAAGCATGAATTAACAGGACGTATTCCTTTAATTGGCTTTTGCGGTAGTCCCTGGACGCTGGCAGCTTATATGATTGAGGGCCAGGCCCAACCGGGTTTTCCTAAAATTGAAAAAATGCGAAAGGCTGAGCCAACATTACTGCATCATTTATTGAATATATTATCCACATCTGTTTATTCACATTTACATGCGCAAATTCAAGCAGGTGTAGAGGTTGTCATGATATTTGATACCTGGGGTGGATTATTAGATACGGAAGATTACGAAAAATTTTCCTTATTTTATATTAAGCAAATTATTACTAGACTCCAGTCCAACGATTATAATAAAAGAATACCAGTAATACTTTTTACCAAAGGTGGTTATCGATGGATAAAACAAATGGCTGAAGCAGGTTGTGATGTTGTGGGCCTTGATTGGGAAATTTCTCTGCAAGAGGCACGTGAACAAATAGGCTCTCAAGTTGCTATACAAGGTAATATGAATCCACAATGGTTGATTGAATCACCTGAAGTGATGCGTCGTGAAGTATTAAAAATAATAGCTTCATATGGTTATGGTTCTGGGCACATATTTAATTTAGGTCATGGAATTACACCAGATGTTTCGCCTGAACAGGTGAAAGAATTAATTAATGCAGTTCATGAATTTAGCATGCCATATCATCAACGAGGTGACTCGTGCGAAAAAAACGACTAGAGATAATAATATTATTTGTATGGCTAGCATTAGCCTGTAGTGCTATTCCAGTGCTCGCTGCGCCTTCACCCTTGCCGGCTGAACAAGCATTTATTTTTTCTGCAAATTTTAATCGCCCAAATGAAATAGTAACTGAATGGCAAATCGCTCCAGGTTACTACCTTTATAGTAAAAAAATACATTTTTCTTTTCATCCTAATGTGATAGCGGATATTCAACTTCCACAAGGCGAATATCAATACGATAAAGATCGGGAACGATATGAAGCATTTTCAGGCAATCTAAGTGTTCCAATTTTATTAAAGACCACTCTTCCTAGTTTACAAATGAATGTCGATTATCAAGGATGTTCAAAAGATGGATTTTGTTATCCACCCATACGCCAATCAATAGCAATCAATTTCACCAATCAATCTATTAACAAAATAAATGATCAGCCATCTTCAGCACAAACATCATTTACTAACTTATTAACAAACCAAAATGCAGTAAACACTTTATTACAAAATCAGAGCTTAGGTTTTTCCTTATTAATCTTTATTGCATTGGGAGTATTATTGGCGTTCACACCTTGTGTTTGGCCAATGGTACCAATATTGGCAACGATTATTGTTGGTCAACAGGATAAATTGAATATCAGCAAAGCGTTGCTGTTATCGATCATGTATGTATTAGGCATGGCAATCATTTATGCTATGGTGGGTTTAATCGCTGCGTCACTGGGTCATTCCATACAAGTATGGTTGCAGCAACCATGGGCTATCACGATTACTAGCATAGTATTTGTTTTGCTCGCGCTTTCATTATTTGGCTATTATGATTTGCAGCTACCACGAAGCTGGCAAAATCGTATTGCCAGTTGGAATCGCGCACAACATGGTGGATCCTATGCGGGTTCTTTTTTGATGGGTGCTATCTCAACATTAATCGTTTCTCCTTGTGTGACAGCACCATTGGTGGGTGTGTTGATGTATATTGCTCATACAGGAGATAGGATTTTAGGAGCAAGTGCATTGTTTGCGATGGGGATAGGGATGGGTCTTCCTTTGATATTCATTGGTATCTCAGCAGGTAAATGGTTGCCTAAAAGCGGTCCGTGGATGGAAGTAGCAAAAAAAATATTTGGTATTCTCATGTTAGGCATGGCGATTTGGTTATTGTCGAGAGTGACTTCGCCAATGATAACGAAAGTTTTAATTGGCATGTTAATATTTGGAATAATATTTTATTATCTGCGGAATTTATCTTGGTGGAATCGGGGACTTGGATTGTTAGCTGGTTGTTCAGTGATGGTAGCAATGTTTGCTGGAGTAGCTATCATGGATATCAGTAACCAACCGAGCTCTTCTTCTGCTTATCAAACCCAACCAGCCTTTGTGATCGTGCGTAATACGAGTGAATTTATCCAGCAATTACAATCAGCACAAGTGATGAGTAAACCAGTGATTTTAGATTTTTATGCAGATTGGTGTGAATCTTGTGTTATGATGGACAAACATGTTTTTCACCGTTCGGATGTTAAACAGGCTCTCGCAGATTATGTTTTGTTACGTGCAGATCTTTCAAACAATACTGCAGAAGATGAAGCTTTATTAAAATACTTTAACGTGATTGCACCGCCAACAGTTTTATTTTTTAACAAAAATGGTTTGGAACTTACTTCACAACGAATAGTCGGTGAAGTGAATGCAAAGGAATTTTTAAACCGCGTAGCTAGTACAAAATAGATTGTTTTGCAGTATGACCATCAAGCTCTTAAGAGGATTCTCATGATCACCCAACCTCACGTAATGCCACAGCTCAATTCAACCAATATTGAGCCAGTTCATTTGCTCGAAAAGCATTTATTGCAACAATGCAATCATATTAACGAATGGTTTGCAATGGAATGGCAGAAAACGTCACCACCCGTGTATGGATCAGTAGATTTACGAAATGCTGGTTTTAAGCTCGCACCAATCGATATGAATTTATTTCCTGCTGGATTTAATAATCTGAATCCAAATTTTTTAACTTATGCAATTTCTGCAGCGAAAAAAAATATTTTACAAATGATGCCACAGGCTAAACGCATTTTAATTATTCCTGAAAATCATACTCGCAATCTTTTTTATTGGGAAAATATTAAAACATTACGATCTATTTTAGAAAATGCTGACTTTCAAGTGAGATTTGGCAGTTTATCCGAAGAAATAAAAGTTTCCCAAGATATTAGTTTGGCATCAGGTGAAAAAATTACTATCGAACCTTTATTACGAAAAGAAGATAAACTACAACTTAACAATTTTTTACCCGATGCTATTTTATTGAATAATGATCTTTCTGACGGCATTCCAGAGATGTTGCAAAATCTCAATCAACTGATTATGCCACCAGCTTCCCTTGGGTGGAGTCAACGATTGAAATCAGAACATTTTCAATATTATGCAAAAGTAGCACGTGATTTTGCAAAAACATTTGATATCGATCCTTGGTTAATTTCACCTTTATTTCGGCATTGTGGCCAGATTGATTTTATGCATCAATTAGGATTGGAATGTTTAATCATTAATGCAGAAATATTATTTGAAGAAATTGAGAAGAAATATGCTCAGTATGGTATTTCACATCCACCTTTTTTAGTGGTGAAAGCAGATGCCGGAACGTATGGAATGGCGGTGATGACCGTGCGTCATGCCGATGAACTAAAATCATTGAATCGTAAACAGCGTACTCGGATGTCGGTCAGCAAAGGAGGGCAACCTGTTAATCGCGTCATCATACAAGAAGGTGTTTATACCTTTGAAATGGTCGGTTCTGAGCAAGCCGTTGCTGAACCTGTCGTTTATTTATGGGGTGATTCGGTTGTAGGTGGTTTCTATCGAGTTCATAAAGAGCGTGGTATTGACGAAAACTTGAATGCGCCAGGAATGCATTTTGAACCAATAGCGTTTTCACAACCTTGTCATGAGCCTTGTCGTGCAACAGAACCGGAAGCATGTCAGAATCGATTCTATTTATATGGTATCGTTGCCAAGCTAAGCATGTTGGCTGCGGCTCGTGAAATTCACGATCAAATTAATCAGTAAACTGTATTTTTTATTTATTCACTACATAAAGGTTGATTATGAAACTAGGCGTTATCATGGATCCAATTGGATCCATTCGGTATACCAAAGATAGCACGCTTGCTATGTTATGGGAGGCACAAGCTCGGCATTGGGAAATATATTATTTTGAAGCCCATGATTTGTTTTTGCGTGATGGAATAGCATATGGTGATGGAAAGCGACTAACAGTTTTTAGAGATCCACAAAAATGGTTTTCAGGGACAGAAAAAAATACCATTACTCTTACTGATCTTGATATCATTCTCATGCGTAAGGATCCGCCATTTGGGGATGAATATATTTATATCACCTATTTATTGGATCATGCAGAACGCGGTGGCGTATTGGTGGTTAACAAGCCACAAGCTTTGCGGGATGCAAATGAAAAAGTATTTGCAATGTTTTTTCCACAATGTTGTCCGCCTAGTTTAGTCACGCAATCAATGCAAAAACTGCATGATTTTTTTGAGGAGCAGCAAGACATTGTTTGTAAACCATTACATTCAATGGGAGGTGCATCGGTATTTCGTTTACGTGCTAATGATGTGAACGCTAATGTAATTTTTGATGCTCTGACACATAGCGGGACTAAACACATTATGGCACAGCGGTTTATTCCAGAGATTGAATTAGGGGATAAACGTATTTTAATGATAAACGGTGAACCTGTTTTACATGTTTTGTCGCGAGTTCCTCAGCAGGGTGATTGGCGCGGTAATTTGGCTGTCGGTGCTAAAGGAATCGTTCAAGCGCTTTCTGAAAGAGATCATTGGATTTGTTCGCAAGTTGGGCCTCAATTGCGAGAGCATGGTTTATATTTTGTTGGATTAGATATCATTGGCGATTATCTAACAGAAATTAATGTTACTAGTCCTACGGGTATTCGTGAGATAGACGCAGAAACAGGCTCGAATGTGAGCGCCATGTTGTTAGATTGTATGAACAGACTTCATGAAAGACTTCATGAAACCTAATGTAGCTTATTGGCTAGCTCTACATCATTTACCTATTCAGCCGCGGAAAATTTTGCGTTGGTTAGAAAAATTATCTACGCCAGAAAATTTATTATTAGCCAATCAAGAAAAATTACTAATGATTGGTGCATCTAAAGAAGAAATTTTTGCTATACAAAAACCAAATTGGCTTGCGGTTGAAAAAGATTTGGCATGGGCTGAAATGGCTGATCATGCCATTTTATCATTGAGTGATGAAGATTATCCTTCTTTATTAAAACAAATTATTCATCCTCCGCTCGTATTATATGTGATGGGAAACAAGAAAGCGCTTTTACGTAAACAATTGGCTATAGTTGGTTCACGTCAGGCGAGTCCTACTGGTATTAAAAATGCGGAACAATTTGCCTATCAGTTATCTTTAGCCGGATTAGCTATTACTAGTGGTTTAGCATTGGGTGTGGATGCTGCTAGTCATCAGGGGGCAATTGCTGCAAAAGGCGAGACAATTAGTGTTTTTGGTACAGGGTTGAATCATATTTACCCTCGAAGTAATCGACGATTAGCCCATGAAATATTGGAGCACCAGGGGGTGATTATTTCTGAATTTCCACTCGATACTCCCCCAAAAGCCATGAACTTTCCATTACGTAATCGGATTATTGCGGGCTTGAGTGTGGGTGTATTGATCATTGAAGCAGCTCACAAAAGTGGTTCATTGATTACTGCTAATTATGCATTGGAGCAAGGGAAAGAAATCTTTGCTATTCCTGGATCTATCCAAAACCAAACTAGCAAAGGATGTCATTATCTCATTAAGCAAGGCGCAAAATTAGTTGAATGCATTGAAGATATCCTTGAGGAGTTAAATATTTTTACTGTCGAGCCTACATTAAAGATAGCCACTCAACAAACGAACAAGCAAATTGTTAAGTTTGGTACAAAACTAACTGATCAAGAAAAGTGTTTATTTGAGCAAATAGGATATGAAATTTCACCAATCGATGTGATAATATTGCGCACCGGATTGACTAGAAGTGAAGTTTCCTCCATTCTTTTATCATTGGAGTTGCAAGGTTATATCCAAACAGTGTCCGGTGGCGTGATTCGGGTGACCTAATATTTAAATAGTAGGAATATTATTGATGTTTGAAGTTTTGATGTATCTATTTGAAAATTATATGGATGGTAGTGTGTCTTTGAATGCTGATCAAGATACCATTGTCAGTGAACTTGAACTTGCTGGCTTTCATCGTAGTGAAATTGGCCGAGCATTAGATTGGTTAGAAGGTTTAAATAAAGTGCAGGAAACAGTCCAAGCTGGTCCTGGTCTTACTCCTCATGCTATACGTCATTATTCTTCAGAGGAAAGTGAGCGTTTAGGTCTTCAAGGAAGAGGTTTTTTGCTCTATCTTGAACAATTGAGCATTTTAGATCCAATGACACGAGAAGTTGTGATTGATAGAATCATGGCATTAGATCCTCGTGAAATTGATTTAGGCCGGGTTAAGTGGGTCGTTTTGATTGCTTTATTTAACCAACCAGACAAAAAATCAGCACTTTCTCTATTACAGGATATGATTTTATCAGATGCCTTTGATATCCTACATTGAACAACCCTATTCTTATCAAAATTTACGCTATAGTTTCTTAAAGAACATTATTATTAAGGAATCTGGATGGCCCATAATCTAGTTATTGTAGAATCACCTGCAAAAGCAAAAACGATTAAAAAATATTTAGGTGCTGGATTTGAAATCATTGCCTCATATGGTCATGTACGTGATTTATTGCCCAAAGAAGGAGCTGTAGATCCAGAAAACCATTTTGCTATGAGATATGAATTGATAGAAAAAAATGAGAAGCATGTAGCTACTATTATTGCTGCGATGAAAAAATCCGATGCTTTGTATCTTGCTACTGACCCGGATCGTGAAGGCGAGGCAATTTCGTGGCATATTTATACTATTCTAAAAACTAAAAAAGCATTAGGCAAAAAACCTGTGCACAGAATAGTTTTTAACGAAATAACAAAATCAGCTATTCAAGCCGCAGTGAAAAATCCTCGGGAAATTTCTATGGATTTGGTCAATGCACAACAGGCTCGGCGTGCATTAGATTATCTGGTTGGTTTTAATTTATCGCCACTTCTATGGAAAAAAATTCGTTATGGGCTTTCCGCAGGTCGGGTGCAAAGCCCCGCTTTACGTATGATTGTTGAGCGTGAAGAAGCGATAGAGAAATTTGTTACCCAGGAATATTGGAATCTTGAAGCAGCTGTTGTTGCACATGCTAAGACATTTGTCGCTAAGCTGGTAGTTTATGAAGGCACTAAACTTGAACAGTTTTCTATTACCAGTGCTTCACAAGCAGAGGCAGCAAAAACCCATCTTTTAAAGGATGCAAAAGGCAAATTACTTGTTTCACAAGTGGAAAAGAAACAACGTAAACGTCATCCTGCCATGCCATTTATTACCTCAACCTTGCAACAAGAAGCAGCACGTAAGCTTGGATTTACTGTTCAACGTACCATGCGATTTGCTCAGCAATTATATGAAGGTGTTGAATTAGAAGCTGGCTCAGTCGGGCTGATCTCTTATATGCGTACCGATTCAGTAAACTTAGCACAAGAAGCTATCAATGAACTTCGAGATTTAATTGCAGAGCGTTATGGTAAGGAAAATGTTCCAGATGAACCTCGTATCTATCGCACTAAAGCCAAAAATGCGCAAGAGGCTCATGAAGCTATCCGTCCTACTTCAGCTATGCGTACGCCTGAATCGATTAAATCATTTTTATCGCCTGAACAATTTAAACTGTATGATTTAATTTGGAAACGTACAGTAGCATCGCAAATGATTTCTGCAACGATTGATACCATGACGATAGATTTAATTATCAATAAAGGGCATCAATTTCGGGCTTCAGGATCGATTGTGGTTGATCCAGGCTTTATGCGGGTTTATCAAGAAGGCATGGATGATCAAATATCCGAAGAATTAGGGAATGAACACTTACTTCCTCAACTTAAAGAAGGTGATGAAGTTGATTTAAATGAGATTACCTGTCATCAGCATTTTACTGAACCTCCACCACGTTATTCAGAAGCCAGTTTGATTAAAGATTTGGAAGAGCATGGCATTGGTCGTCCTTCAACTTATGCCGCTATTGTATCGACATTACAAACACGCGAATATGTTTTACTGGAAAATAAGCGATTTTATCCTACTGATATTGGTCGTATAGTGAATCGATTTCTTACGCTATATTTTACAAAATATGTTGATTATGATTTCACTGCTAAATTAGAAGATGAACTTGATGAAATTTCCCGCGGCGAAAAAGAGTGGGTTCCTTTATTAGAGGATTTTTGGGATCCGTTCAAAGATCGTGTAGATCATATTAATGAAAGTGTCAAAAAGAAAGATGTGACACAAGAGAAGCTCGATGAAAAATGTCCTTTGTGCGGACAGCCACTCTCTATTCGATTAGGTAAGCGTGATCGATTTATTGGTTGTACGGCGTATCCTGATTGTACTTATACGAGAGCAATGGTAGAGAAAGCTGAAGATGCGTCTCATGATGCTGAATTGGTAGAAGGACGACAATGCCCTGATTGTGGGGGTGCGCTGAAAATCAAACATGGACGCTATGGTAAATTTATTGGATGTAGTAATTATCCTAAGTGTAAATTTATTGAATCATTAAACAAACCTCAAGATACAGGCATTGAATGTCCAGAATGTCATCAAGGAAAAATGGTTAAGCGACAATCGCGACGTGGACGGATATTCTTCTCTTGTTCTCGTTATCCAGATTGTAAATATGCTGTTTGGAATCAGCCAACAGCGCAGAGTTGTCCAAAGTGTGCATGGCCAATGTTAACCATTAAAATAACTAAAAAACGAGGTAAAGAACTTGTTTGCCCACGACAAACTTGTGGCTATGCAGAGCAGGCGGTGGATACTGAAAGTAAATAAACGACGTACTAATCTTCCTGTGTTTGCAATTGATAGTTTTGCTTATACATTAATCTTGCAAAATAGATCATCGTGGTATAGTTTTCTATTCTAAATTTTAGCAAAAAGGATGTGTTGTGGACACTCGTCGGTATGATCATGCTCCAAAAACTATTTTTGATTTACCTCTAGCAGATATTCCCTTAGCAGATATGGCGCATTTTCAATTGGAAATGCATAAAAAACATTCTACTTTTAGATTTATGTTAGGTGATAGAATTGCAATTTCTACTACTGATATTGTTGCACTAAAAAAACATGCTCAAACCGCTGAAAAACCTGCTGAGATGTATCATTTTCTTCAACCTTTACTGGGCAAAGTAATTTTTCATGATATCGAACAAACGAAAAAACGAAGAAATTTTGAATTAAAACACATTTCTGCAAATCTTGTAGAAACTAATTTTGATTTTTTTTCACAATTATTAGATCAAGAAATAGCCGAATGGTTAAGATTAGGCAAGCAAAATAATGGGATTGTATCTATTCAAGATAGGTTAAAAACACTATCAATGCGAATGACAATCGCCTGGGCTTGTGGAAAGGATTTTCCTGAGAGTGAAAAGCTTGCTTTCGCATTTCATGCTGTTTTAGCAGGTTTCATTAGTTTACAACACCAAAGTAATTCAGAGCTTGAAAGGGAAGTAAACTCCCATCTTGACTATATAAAAAAAACAGTTGGTAACTTTGTTAATGAAAGGCGATCTATTGCGGGATTAAAATCAGAAAACCGAATTTATCTGGATGAATTAATATCCATATCAAGTAAAGATGATGCATTGGATGAACTCATCACCTTAATACTTCTAGCGGGTTATCATACTACCGCTGCTTCCTCTTCTTGGGTGCTTTATGCTTTGTCTCAACATCCAGATATTGCGAAAAAAGTCCACGATGAAATTGACATGGTGATCCATCACAATTTATTTGATTATTCGATGCTTGCTAAATTACCGTATCTTTCTAAAGTGATTAGAGAAACCTTGCGTAGATATACACCAGGACCTTACACAGTCAGAGAAACTGATCAAGAATCTGAAATTGATGATTACGTCATCCCACCAAAAACGATGGTATTTTATCCTATATGGGCAGTCCATATGGATCCACTTTATTGGCATCAACCAGAAAAATTTGATCCTGACCGCAGGTTTAACTTACGCGCTTACTTTCCATTTGGGTTAGGAGCAAGAAATTGCACCGGACAAACTATGGCCAATGCTGAGATCTTATTAATTATTTCGAAAATTATGCAGAAAATAGTTATTAAAGCTGCTCCTAATTTTAATCCTGAACCAGCAGATAATTTTGTATTAATATCTAAGAATGGAATGGAATTAAACATATCTCCACGTAAAGAAAATATAAATAAAAATATTATTGCCGGATGCGCAGGATTAGGTACGTTTGCATTGACTAGCGCCTTAAATATTTCTAATGATAAACGGCTTTCTTTAATAATAGCTTTTATTGTGACAGTCATGGCTCTTTACTATAGCGATCAATTGATCAGTAAAAGGGATCGGTTTTTCAAAAAAAATATTTTTGATAAAAAAAGTGAAGCCACTCCCCAAGTATCATTCCGCATGTGACTATTAAGTCTGCTGACATTGCCGCTAGTTAAATATAACCTCGTGAACGTACGACTGGAGTGATTACAGCAAAAAAAAGGCGGTACTTCGAAAAGTACCGCCATACATGCTCAACTCAGGTTGGCAATCCATGCCACAAATACCGTCCCTGAACACACAAAACGAGGAGTGGTTGCACAAGTCCTTTTTTGCGAGAGTAGTCAATCCGTGACTACGAGATCCATTGTACTTAAGATTTTGTTTTTCGCTATAGGCAATTAATGATTTAAAAAACAAAATGGGGTAAAAATAAAAATCAGATAAACAAATATTTCAAATAAAAATATTTCTAATCAAGTATATACATGTTATTTGCCGCTCCTTTCTAAGATGAAACCTAGAGCATCTCTAGCTAAATTCCTCTATTTTTTGTGAGCAATAGCTTACACAATTTATGGCAAAAAGGATGTTAATAAGCTAATTTTTGTATCTCAGTTTACTTCTTGCAAGTTATTGGCAACGAGAGATAATGTGGTTTGCGTATTTTTAGCATAGGAAAATCATGAAACAGCACATAGAGAGTCTTTTACAATTAGCAGTTCAAAAACTGCAAACGATGGGCGAATTGCCGGCTATTCCTGCTTTTATTCAAATCAATGCGACCAAAGATAAGACACATGGGGATTTTGCCTCAAATATTGCGATGATTTTAGCTAAACCAGCAAAAAAAGCACCTCGAGAAATTGCTTTACGAATTATTCAAGTATTACAGACTTCCCAATATTTGCAAAAGGTTGAGATAGCCGATCCTGGTTTTATTAATTTCTTTTTAGCACCGCATGCTTTAACTGATGTAGTTGTTCGGATTTTAAAATCGAATGATAAATATGGGGTATCTAATATTGGTCGAAATAAACGCGTACTGATTGAATTTGTTTCATCCAATCCAACGGGTCCCCTTCATGTTGGTCATGGTCGTCATGCAGCATTTGGTGCTGTATTGGCCAATCTCTTGAAAGCAGTTGGTTTCCAAGTTTACCAAGAATATTACATTAATGACGCTGGTCGGCAAATGGATATTCTTGCGACTAGTGTTTGGTTGCGTTATTTAGCTTTATGCGGCGAGAAAATTATTTTACCAGCTAATGCCTATCGGGGTGATTATGTAATTGATATTGCTCGTGGTTTATTTGAAAAATATCAACGTCAGTTTCATTCACCAGCAGACACTGTTTTTACAGACTTACCACCTGATGAAGTAGATAGTGGAGATAAAGAAATTTATATTGATGCCATTATTGCACGCGCTAAACTTTTATTGCATGACAATTATCAAATTATTTTTGACGACAGTTTAAAAAATATTTTAGCCGATATCCACGAAGATTTATCTGAATTTGGAGTGGAGTTTGACAATTGGTTTTCTGAGCGAGCATTTGTGAAAACTCACGCTGTCGATACTTTACTTGAAAAATTAGTAGCGAGTAATCATGTTTATGAACGTGAAAAAGCTTTATGGTTTCGTTCAACTGATTTTGGCGATGAGAAAGATAGAGTGTTAGTGAGATCAAATGGGCAGCGAACCTATTTTACTAATGATGCAGCTTATCATTTCAATAAATTTGAGCGTGGTTTTGATCTTGCAATCGATATTTTTGGTGCTGATCATCACGGCTATATTCCTCGGATAAAAGCAGCAATACAAGCTATTAATATAGATCCTGAACGATTGATTTATTTACTTGTGCAGTTTGTAACACTCTACCGTAATGGTAAACAAGTTCAAATGTCTACCAGAGGAGGCAATTTTGTTACGCTTCGGGAGTTACGTCACGAGGTAGGAAACGATGCAGCTCGTTTTTTTTATGTGATGCGAAAATCGGAACAACACATGGATTTCGATTTGGATCTTGCTAAAGCTCAATCGAACGAAAATCCGGTTTATTATGTTCAGTATGCTTATGCACGTATCTGTAGTGTGTTTAAACAATTAGCTGAAAAAGGCAGAACCTATAATCAGGCAAATGGATTAGCTCATCTTGATATGTTAACACAAGACCATGAGCGTCAATTATTAAATACTTTAGCGCATTATACTGATATGATTGTTGACGCTGCTTTGCAATATGGCCCACATATTTTAACAAATTATATGCGGGAATTAGCCGCAGATTTTCATGCTTATTACACTTCCCACCAGTTTATAGTTGACGATATTGCTTTGTGCGATGCGCGTTTAACTCTCATTGCTGCAACTCGACAAATTTTATTAAACGGATTTAAGTTATTAGGAATTAGAGCACCGGAAAGCATGTAATGAACAAGAAAAAACAGTTGAAACAAAATCGAACGTCTTTAGTGACGTATCGCTGGATTGTGACGATGAGTGTGCTGATATTGATCGTTTTTGGCGGTGGAGTTTTTGTCTTTTATGAGAGCATACAATTTAAATTATCAGTTCCATTAGCCACTTCTTTTATTCAAATTAAATCTTGGCTATTAACACATAAATCTAATAATAAAAATGAAAGAAAATCTAAAACGATTGCTGGAGATCAACAAGATATTCCGATACCTATTCGCTTTGAATTTTATACAACTTTACCAGCCATGCGAATAGCCAATCCACCAGAAACTATCCAGAAGGTAGCAGAAAATTTACAACAGAAAACGGCTATAGTCGTTAATACGCATGAGTTAGAACAATCATTGTTAGCGGCTATTAACCAGGATTTATATATTGTTCAATTGAAAACTTTTCAAAATACTTCGCTTGCAATGCGGTATCAAAAAAAATTGCTTAAATTAGGATATAAAGCGAAGGTAGTAAAAATAATATTGAGTCAAAAAATTGCTTATCGTGTTCAATTAGGTCCGTTTTTAAATAAAGAACAAGCGAATACTCTACTATTCCGATTACAAAAAGCAGGTTATGATGGAATGGTGCAAAAGAGTTGAGTGGTAAATAACACTCAAATTGAAGTTAGAAAAAGGATGCGTATGTTCAGATATTTTAGGAACAAGACACGCGGTTATGTGGTCACCTTACGTTTTAGTCTGCTCTCTATTTTTATTTCATTATTCGTAACAATGATGTTGGTGTTATTTAGCCTTTTCTATTTTCACATGCAAGGAATTTTACTTCAAGCGGGCTTATTGCTGATGGAAAAAGATTCTCATGCAATCATGCATGAGCTCGATTTACAACTACAACCCGTAGCATCTACCAGTGAAGTATCAGCAAACAATATTCGTGAACATATTGTCGATCCAAAAAATGAAACGGAATTAATGCGATATTTAATGCATGTACTCAAGCAGCTTCCTTTAACATATGCAGTATATTGGGGAGGAACTACCGGCGATTTTTATTATGCTAGGCGTGAGCCACAAGGTAAATTCATGATGGCAATTGTTAATCGACATGGCGCCACTCCTACGAATACTTATTTTTATTTAGATAAACATCATCATGAACTTAAACGGATAGTGGTTCCACTAGATTATGATCCTCGATCACGTCTTTGGTTTCAGCTAGCGCTTGCCAAGAAAAAAACCATCTGGACAGATGCTTATATTTACTCTGATGCTCCTCTGCAACTGGGCATTACAGTTGCTACGCCAGTGTTTCAAAGTAAGCAAGCAATAGGCGTTTTTGGTATAGATGTACGTTTAGATGCGTTAAATAATTATTTGAGTGGCCAAGTTTCCAATCAACATTCTGAAATATTTATAGTAGATAAAACGGGCAGAGTAGTTGTTCCGCCAGCGTTTATAAAATCTGTATTATTACCAATTCAAAATTATGAACTCAAAAATGTACGCAATCTTGATAAGCCATGGGTGGAACAAGCATTTGATGAGTATATAAAAAATCCGCGAACATTTTTCGCTTTTGAAAATACTGGAAAAGACTATCTAGCTTCTTTCACACCGATTCCAATTTTAGCGGACAATGGTTGGTTATTAGGTATAGTTGATCAGGCTGCTGATTTTACTAAAGCCTTACATAAAACAGAATTAATGTATGTTTCACTGGTGCTGGCTGTTTTTATCATTGGTATTGTATTGATATTGTATTTGGTTACGCGGATTGTGACACCGATTAAAAAATTGGTCAAAGAGACTGAAAAAATTAAAATGTTTAATTTGGAAGGCACGGAACATGTGGAGTCTCGGATTAAAGAAGTCATCGAGATATCTGATGCTATTTATTCTATGAAGATGGGATTGCGTTCATTTCAAAAATATGTGCCTGCAAGTTTAGTGCGACAACTTATTCGCGCGGGAGAAGATGTTAGGATTGGTGGAAAAAAAGAAGAATTAGCTATCTTCTTTTCAGACATTAAAGATTTTACTGCTATTACTGAGAAAACTGACTCTAACCAATTAATGAAGCAAGTTTGTGATTATCTCGATACCTTTTCACATATCATTATTATGGATAATGGAACAATCGATAAATTTATTGGTGACGCTATTATGGCATTTTGGGGCGCGCCAATGGCTGTCAAACATCCTTGTGAACATGCGGCTCATGCCGCGTTACATTGTATGCAGCAACTGAAAATATTGAATGAAAAATGGACTAAGGAAGACAAACCTAATTTTGCCACTCGAATTGGGCTACACTATGGTGTTGCAATTGTTGGAAATTTAGGCTCATCTGAGCGATTAAACTATACAGTGTTGGGAGATGCCGTTAATATTGCTAGCCGATTAGTGAATGCTAATAAATTGTATAGCACCTCGATTTTAGTGAGCGAATCTGTTTATGATAAGATCAAGAACACATTTGTTTTGCGTATAGTTGATAAAGTTACTCTCAAAGGTAAAGCTGAGAGTGTGACTATTTATGAGTTGCTTGCTGAAACCAAAGATCAACTTACTTTTGATATTGATGCTTATCAGCAACAATATATTGAGGCTTTTTCAGCCTATCAACAGCAAAAATGGGCTACCGCTATTAAACTCTTTGGGAATTGTTTGACAATTTATTCTGAAGATACATTGGCTCCCGTGTTTATACATCGTTGCCATGAATTTGTGACACATCCTCCAATTAAAGATTGGGATGGTATATGGCATTCAATTGAAAAATAAAAAATTGGCCGTTCATAGATACACTCAGAACGGCTAATCGTTTGCTGAGATTGGAGTGATAAAATGATTTATAGTATGACAGCATTTGCACGTAGTGACGTGAGTGGAGACTGGGGAAATTTAGTTTGTGAAATACGTTCGATTAACCATCGTTATTTGGAATTAGTATTATATTTACCGGATGTGTTACGTGCTCTTGAGATGTCAATGCGAGATACTATTCGGAAATTTGTAAAACGAGGAAAGATTGAATGTAGTATTCGTTACCAGCCAAATGCAAATGCTGCTCATTCTTTATTTACTGTTAACGAAGCGCTTGTTCAAGCGTTATGCCAAGCGAATGAAAAAATTAGCGCTTATTTTCCTGCAACTTCATTAGTTAGCCCGACAGATATTTTACGCTTTCCTGGTGTGCTTGAAGCTAAAGAAGCAGATATATCCACTCTACGAAAACAAGTTTTTCATTTGCTAGAAAAAACGCTTAAAGAATTAGTCCTCTCACGTGAGCGCGAAGGAGCTGAACTGAAACAATTATTTTTTCAACGTATGGATTTAATTCAATTAGAATTAGCAAAAGTTCGTACCCGTTTACCTCAAGTCATTCAAGAACAACAAGAACGTTTGGTGAAACGTTTTACTGATGCTAAAGTGGAATTAGATCCTAATCGACTAGAACAAGAAATGGTGGTATTTGCCCAAAAAATTGATGTTGCTGAGGAAGTCGATCGTATTGAAACACATATTACTGAAATTCGACGTATTTTGAATCAAGGCGGTGCAGCAGGACGTCGTTTAGATTTTCTATTACAAGAATTGAATCGAGAATCAAATACATTAGGTTCTAAATCAGTGGATAATGTTTTGATGCATGCAGCGGTTGAAATGAAAGTATTAATCGAACAAGTTAGGGAGCAAGTTCAAAATGTGGAGTAACTAACATGATAATCATCACAACAACTTTTGATATACAGGGTTACCGCATAGTGGAGTATCGTGGGATCGTTCGTGGTTTGATTGTTCGCTCTCCTACCATTGTTCAAGGATGGATGGGTGGATTAAAAAATTTAGTCGGCGGTAACATCGGGGCTTTTACTAAAATGTGTGAAACGGCTAGAAAACAAGCTTTCGATTCTTTGATAGAGCATGGTAAAGAGTTAGGCGCAAACGCGATTGTTGGTATGCGCTATGATGCTTCGCAAATAGCAGCCGAACGATTTTCAGCTACAGAAATTTTATGTTATGGTACAGCGGTTATTATTGAACAGTTAAAGTAATTCTGTTGATTTTATAAAAGAGCAATTTTTACCCACTTTTTTCTCCTTTTTATCAAACTTTTTAAGAGTATTTTCAATTTTTGAGTAAAAACAACAAGTTATTATATTGCCTTGTTTAAAATAAATTCAAGTAAGATCCCTATAGTTAACTATAATTAGTACATATAACAAAAAGTTGACATTAATTTATATGAATTACAGGGGATGGTATGCTACTGAATCTACTCAAAAATAAAATGCTCTCTTTATCCTATCACCGCTCTACCGGTTCTTTTATGGTGATAGGTCCCATGCTTATCATTGTTTTCCTTTCCTTTTCTGCAATTTTTATTGATACAGGCATGTCGAGCGTGGCACGAGCGCAATTACGTAGCGCAACCGATGCAGCAGCAACGGCAGGTGTTGGCGTTCTGGCAAATGGTCATGGTGAGGCGATTCAAGCAGCGACTGATGCCGCCAACCAAAATAGTAGTGTTGGAAATATTATGGTTGAAAATGTTGTGATTGAAATTGGTTTTTGGGACAAAACAACGAAAACATTTACTCCAAATGATCCAGCGGGTCCTCCTGGTAATATTGACAATGCAGTAAGAGTCACAGCAGAAGCGACTCCTTCGTTGTTGATGAATCAACTCATTTCAAAAGCAGTCACAGTGCGACACTCTTCGATAGCTACTTTAGCTACTAAGCCACGAGATATTGTCTTAGTACTTGATGTATTGCCAGTCACATCGCGTTTCAGCCGACTGGAAGGCTATACAACCTTACCAGTAGAAACATTAATTAACAATTTACAAGCCGTCTATACTGCACTCAATCTTCCACAATTGGGTAATATGGTTTGGACACCGCAGTTATTAATGGGTTCTAATGCTTCTATTATTACTGCTTTAGGATTAAATTCAGTGTCTTATCCTTATCCAGGAGGTTCATGGAATAATTATGTTAACTATGTCAAAACAAATGCTGTGCTGGCAGCGAATGGTTATGCAAATCGCTATGGTTATCTAACATTTGTCAATTACTTACAAACCAGACAATTTCGTTATGCAGATACACCAGAATTATGGAAAACACCTCAAGAACCTCTAACCACCATGAAAAATAGCATCGTCGCTTTTTTTGATACATTAACTGCAGATGATAGGGTTGTTCTTTTTTTAGAATATGGTGGTAGTTCAAATCAGTACGTTCCATTCCAATTACAAAATGATACGACAGAAATTAAAAATCTTATTCTTGGCAATATTCCTCTTAATCGACCAGGTCGGCAAGCAGGGCACATTTATCCTGGAACAGATGTAGTTGGGATAGCAGGTGGAATTTGGTTCCAATTGAATCTATATGGACGAGAAGAAGCGAGTTGGACTGCCGTGTTTATTACTCCAGCACAGTTGTCGGCAGCAAGTATTAGTAACTTAAAAGCGGATGTCAATTTATTAAAATTGAATAATGATTTTAATGATCATAAGATTACACTACATACCATCGTTGTCGATCCGTCAGGTGATAGCGCAAGCATGCAGGAAGTGGCTGCTGTAACGGGGGGAACCAATACCGTTGTGACACCAATGACCCTATTTGATAATGTGCTTGAGAACATCACAGCGAATTATGCAAATGAAACTGAAATTGTTGAATGAGAAGAAGAAAGATTGTTTGAACTCATGTCAGGAATAGGTACTTCTAAATTTCCTTGTTCATTGTTGCTTGAGCTTCTAAATCAAGACCATTGAAAACGATAGGTGTAGCAATAATGCTGACTCTATTATCGTAAGGTAAGGTGACCGATACAGTAATCGGTGTTCCGCGTTCCACTGTAGATGGTTCAGGTGTTGTGACGACGACTAACCCATCAGTTGAAGCGACCATGTTATCCATATAAGATCTAACACTGGCTTCGATGGTATCAGAGCTAGCTTCCTGGGTGACGGCCATACGAGCCCCTAAGCGAGAGGCATCGACTAAAGCATTTTGAATGTAAAGTGCCCAGCCAATTTCTAGGCTTCCCATGACTAATAGCATGAAAGTAGGAATAACCAAGGCAAATTCTAATGCTGCTGAGCCTCTGTTTGTTTTGAGACTAGTAAAAAACATGCTATTATCCTCGTATATATATCTTAAGTTTAGCAGTGAATCGATAAAAAAAATCCCTTTAAATTCATAGGGTTTGAATCAAGAAAAGAAAATATTTCCGAAAGGTACGATAAAAACGGCAGCAGGGGCATCACGAGTTACAAGGATTGGAATGTTAAGGAAATAGCATGAATCAACGGACAATGTATATATTAGGTGCCTTAATCCTTGCCATTATTGTTACCTTAGTTATTTTCAAGCAAAAAAAAACCAAAACCACCTCAACAAGAGCGACTGTTAGCATATTATTTGCTACTAAAGACATCAGCGCAGGAAAAGCATTACAAGCCGGAGATTTTGATTGGCGAGCTTTATCTAAAAATGATGTGCTATCGCCAGATTTAATTGTTAAAGGATCTCGTCGCGATCAAGATCTTATCGGTTCGAAAATTTTAATTCCACTCATTGCTGATCAGCCCATTAAAAGTAATATGATTGTAGCGAAGGGCGTGTTAAGCCCTTTAGCCAGCATTCTTAAGCCTGGCATGCGTGCTTTTACCGTTGATATTAGCGTAGCCTCGGCACTCGCTGGGTTGATTAAGCCAGGTGATATTGTCGATATTATTTTAACTTATAAAAAGTCAGTCACGGGCAGAGAACCTGTTACCCTGACGGATACCATCATTCATAATGTTCATGTGATCGCGGTGGATGATCGCATTCTCTACTTAAAACCAGATGAAGTAAAAAGCGATAGAGCTTCACAACGTAGTACCGTTAAACACATTACATTAGAACTCATGCCTAAACAGGCAGAAGCGTTAGCTACCGCAAAAGCAATGGGAACGATTTCGTTAAGTTTAACGGTGCCCACTGATTTACAACAACCAATCGAAGCAGAAGGCGAGAACGCTGAAGAACAAACTGGAATTTCTTTATACCATGGTGAAAAAGTTGAAGAATATTAAATGGATCAACAATCTATGATGCGAAAAGCAATCGGTATTTTCTTGATAATTTTTGTTTCACTGTCATGTTTTTTAGCGAAGGCAGATTGGAATCAACGAAATTCTCGAATTCTTAATTTAGAATTATTAAAAGGTATGATCATCAACGTGGGTGGTGATATCGGTTCTGTTTTTATAGCCGACCCGAATATCGTTGATTATCACCTTAAATCTCCTGGCCTTTTGTATCTTTATGCAAAGAAAGCCGGGTCAACAACATTATATGTTGCCAATAAACAAGGTAAAATTAAATTTAAATATACTATTCGAGTGACGCAAAATGTTAGCGAGTTAGCTTCGATTATGAAAACTATTCTCCCTGGTGCGAGAATTAAAATATTATCTTTAGGAGACAATATTGTTTTGCGTGGGACAGTCAGGTCAGCAGCTCAGGCGCAAGATGCAAAAGTATTAGTCGAGAAATACATGGGTGATCCCGCAAAAATATTAACTTTTTTACATGTGGAAGCACCAACGCAAGTCAATTTACGTGTACAAGTAGTAGAAATGTCGCGTGATGCAATTCGTGCGGTAGGAATAAATTGGTCTGCTAATTTTACGACGCCTAATACAGTCTTTAATATTAATCCAGTTCTTATTCCTACCGATTTTGTGCAACAATCGGCTAATGCAGTTAGTTTAACTGGAAATCTGCTTAATCGAGGTAACTTTAATCTTAGCTCACTGATTCAATTGCTAGAACAAAATGGGTTAGTGACCGTCTTATCTGAGCCTAATCTCACCGCACTTTCAGGCGAAAAAGCTTCGTTTTTAGTGGGTGGCGAATTTCCGATTCCAGTACCGCAGGGTGTTTCAGGAGCAGTCACCATCATATTTAAAAAATTTGGTGTATCGCTAGCATTTGTACCGACTATTTTGGAAGATGGAAAAATTAATCTTCAAGTGCGACCTGAAGTAAGCCAGTTGTCTGATCAGGGAGCAGTGATTATCAGTGGTTTTCAAGTACCTTCATTAACGACTCGACAAGCGCAAACGACAGTAGAATTAAGAAGTGGTCAGAGTTTTGCAATTGCTGGATTATTGCAAAATAATGCGACTAAGCTCATCCAGCAATTTCCTGGAATGGGAAATATTCCTATTTTAGGAAGATTGTTCCGATCTGAAAGATTTAAACGTTCAGAAACAGAATTAGTGATTATTGTGACTCCTTATATTGTGCAACCAGGAGGCAATGACTCATTTCTCTATGCAACGGATAATGCGAATGCAGACATTACTGCTTCATATAGTCGCAAATCAGCTACACCAAATGTTGGATTTATTCTCGATTAAGGACATATCAGAATGGTTTTTAATAGAATTTTTTTCACTATGATGATGTTAATGATGCTGGTTGGTTGTGCGGCAACAGAAGAAGTTTGGACTGGTCGAAATCAAAATCCTATTCAAGTCGTTTGTGGTCAATCGTGTAAGACTATTTATTTTAGGAATAATTCAGCCTATTTATCACCAGAGCAACGTTATCGAATTAATGAATTCGTCTATCAATCAAAAAGACATCAACCTATTTTTATATCTTTATGCAACACAAATCCTCCGAATTTAGCATTAAACAGCTATCGTCTTCGCTTAATTATCAGACAAGTTAAAAATCTTGGTTTTACTCCTGTTACGCTTAAGCCAACGTTACCTGAAGATTTATCTTCTAAAAATTGTGCTAATCTTGTAAGAGGAAAGTTAAAACTTTACGTGCAGAAATGTCCTAATAATACGATTACGCCAAGCGTTCATAATGTAGGTAGCGATTTTGGTTGTACGACGAATTATAATCTTGCACAAATGATTATTAATCCTTGGAATTTATTGGCGCGGCCAGGGGACAATGGCACAGAGGGTGATCGAGTAGCAATAGGAATTAAAAACTATCGAACAGCAAAACCTGTTGATTTAAATACGGTAGGTAGTGATAGTGGTAGCAGTGCATCTGATTTAGCGCAATAAAGTAAACTTGGGTAGATCACTCAAGCAGAGGTAATTATATGACTATGTCTGAAAATTCAGGTAGTTTATCCTCGATAGAAGCAGTGGGTAAAAGCCCTCGGTGGTTTGCTGTTGTTTCTGAAGAATCATTATATGAGTTATTCGGACAGATGGCATTAAAAGATAATTGTCCTCTGGCTTGCGTGCAAAAAGGTGATATAACAGCATTGCGAACCTTTTTATCTGAAGGCATGGAACCACAAGTCATCATTTTAGATTTATCTACTTCATCTAGTTTACTCGATGATGCAAAACGAGCTCTCGCATTATCTACCGAAAATACTCGCTTGATTATCATTGGTAAAGATGATCATGTTTCAATTTTTCGAGAATTAAAACATATAGGTGTTACCGATTATTTAATTTTACCAGCAACAGAAAAAGATATTCGCCATGCGCTAGATGAAGCTAGTCTTGTTCCCAGAGTGACAGCAGAATCGGCGGTTAAAAATGCTAGACCTTTTACGGCTGTTATTGGTGTGAGAGGTGGCGTGGGCGCTTCAACTATCGTAGTCAATTCTGCTTGGCTAACCTTTAATAAATTTAAGAAAAAAGTTTGCATTTTTGATCTTGATTTATATAACAGTACCGTTTGTATTTTATTAGATTTGATTCCTAATACGGGCTTAAATGATGCAGTGAGCGAGATTTCTCGCGTAGATGAAGTATTTTTAAAACGTGTGTTATTACAAAAAGAAGAAGGTTTTTCTGTTCTGACTGGGCAATTAGGCTTTGAACATGAAATCAATTTTCCTGTCGATGCTGTTTCCATGCTAATGGATATTTTGCGCGACAGCTTTGAATATGTGTATCTTGATGTTCCTTTTTCTACTCTGCACACACCTTTTACACAAACAATTTTAAGTACAGTAGATAATGTCATTATTGTGACGGATCTTACATTAGTCTCTGTACAAGCTCTATTACGCTTACGATCTTTTTTAGCTACTTTTTTCCCGCATTTACAAAGCAAAGTCATTGCTAATAATATTTTTCCAAATGGCGGAACAATTTCAAAAGAAATGCTAGAAAAATCAACTAATTTAACTTTACAAACCATTTTTCCATATTGTAAAGCAAATATATTAGAGGGAATTAATAGCGGAGAGCCATTTGTTAAAGCATATCCTTCACACGCCTATACGAATCAATTGAATACTTTTATTACTTCGCTATATCCGCAGTTAAAACCAGTAGAACAAACTAAATCGTTTTCCTTTCAGAAGTGGTTGAGGTTGGGTAAATGAATGGTACGGGAAAATTTGATCAATTAATCCGGCAAGTCATACAAACATTTGGGTTTATGGCGGAACCTGAACGATCAGATTATATTGCTATTTTAATTAGCGAGATGGTGCAGCAATTAGCTGATAAACAGCATCTAGAATTAAAAGAAGCAGAAAAACAAGAATTAATTAAACAGATCATTGCTGAAATATCTAGTTCTCGATCGCAATTAAGCTCGGAAATTTATTATCCAAAACCCACGCATAAACCTGGATATCCTGTTGTGAGTGCTGCATCAGAGGAGCGCGTTTATAAAGCACTGTACCGTGTTCATGTGTCCGTTATGGATGCGATTGATATTAAAGAAGCATCCAGCATGTCTACTGATCGCTTGGTAGTCTATTTATCTCCCATTATTAATCGAGTATTAGATGAATGTAATATTCAATTAAATAATATAGAGCAAACATTATTACAAAGCATGTTATTTGATGAGATAACAGGTTTTGGTCCGCTTGAACCCTTATTAGCAGATGAAACAATCACGGATATTTTAGTGAATGCCCCTAATAAAATATATGTAGAGCGTAGTGGTAAACTTCAACCTTGCAGTATTCGTTTTCGTGATGCGGCACACTTATTGCATGTCATCAGCCGTATTGTGACAAAGATTGGTCGTCGTATTGATGAAACTACACCTTATGTCGATGCAAGATTGAAAGATGGTAGTCGTGTGAATGCCATTATTCCACCACTGGCATTAGATTCTCCCACACTATCGATACGAAAATTTAACAAACAATCCATTACCTTGGGAAAAATGGTTGCTCAAAAAAACTTATCTGCTGCTATGGCAGCGCTATTATCTATTGCTGTGCGATCACGTTTAAATATTGTAATTTCAGGCGGAACGGGTTCAGGAAAAACGACTTTGCTAAATGCGATGTCTCGAGCCATTCCTCACGATGAACGTATTGTGACAATTGAAGATTCAGCTGAATTACGTTTACAGCAGGATCATATTGTACGCTTGGAAACACGTCACGCTAATATTGAGGGATTAGGTGCCATTACCGAACGTGACCTAGTTAAGAATTCTTTACGAATGCGTCCCGATCGTATCATTGTTGGTGAGGTTCGTGGTCCTGAAGCATTCGATATGCTGCAAGCGATGAATACTGGTCATGATGGTTCGATGTGTACTATCCATGCCAATAAGCCAATCGAAGTACCAACGCGATTAGTCAATATGGTAACGATGGCAAATATAGGGATGTCGACAGAAAGCATCATTCAACAAGTAGCTTCTTCCATCATTCTAATTGTACAAATTAATCGTATGCAAGATGGCAAACGTCGAGTGATTGCGATTTCCGAAATCGAAGAAGAAAACAAAAGCCTAAAACTGCGAAATTTATTTGAATTTAAATATACGATGAAAGAAGGAACCACCGAAATTTCGGGTGAATTTGTTCCTGGCGTGAGACCATTATTTGTTGAGCGAGCTGCCCAATTTGGTTTAGATAAAGCATTAGAAGAGGTTTACTAATTGGACATCAATTTTATTATCGTTTTATTGATGATTTTTTTATTGATAGTTGGTCCATTTATCGGCATCATGCATCTACGAGATAAGGCTAGAAATCAGCAATTAGCGTATCGTTTAAATACTATCAACAGAGTCAGAGCAACTCCTCAAAATAATAAAATTCCAATAATAAAAAAACAAGATAATGCCTCATGGATAATATTGCGTAATATTATTTTATTTTTTATTATTCCCATCCCCGCTTTATTTATGATCTTGCTAAACGATTCAATTTTTTTTATGTTTGTCCAAGTCAGTATTTATTTTGGAATTATTTTTGTAATTTATTTTAGTATTATTAAAATTCGTGAAAATAATTATAAGAAGGCATTTAATGATGAATTTCCAAATGCGATTGATCAAGTCATTCGTAATTTGCGAGCAGGAAGAACAATTATTGATTCCATTAAAACGGCTGGTGAAGACATCAAAGGTCCGGTATCAGAACAATTCCGATCGATTGTTGATCAAGTTGGATTGGGCAAAGATTTTATTCTGGTAATTAATGACCTTTCAGCGCAATTAAACATTCCTGAGTTTACTTTTTTTGGTATTGTTCTTTCGGTGCAGCAGGAAACTGGTGGAAATATTATTAAAACACTGAGCAGCTTAGTAACGATGTTAAGGGGTCGTCATCTCATGCGTTTAAAAGTTAAAGCGCTTTCATCAGAAGGTATTATGAGCGCTATTGTTATGGGAGGCTTACCATTTGTTGCTGCCGGAGTTATTTATTTAATCAGACCAGATTATTTCGACGTTTTATTTATTACCTCAGCGGGGCAAAAAATGCTAATTATTAGTATTTTGTGTGAACTGATAGGGTGTATTGTCATTCTTCGCACCTTACATATAGAGGTATAAGAGGCAATGAGATGAATAGTGTTTTTGCTTTTATTTTAGTGATGTTGATCACAAGCGTATTTGTTGTTATTTATTACTCCGTCAGGCGTTATCTTACTTTAAAACAACGTGTTGATAAAATGGCTTCAACTTACATAACAAATATTAGTGAAGAAGAAGCAATTCAAAAACAAGAAGACTTTAGGAAACATTTTTTATCGAGCGTTATTCGTACTTTGCATCGATTTCGTATTGTAAGCTATGATACGACCAAAACTCATGCTAAAAAATTAGCGAATGCAGGTTGGATATCAAAAAATTCTTTAGTAATTTTTGTTAGCATTCAATTGCTAGTCTTTTTTGTTGCTTTTTTATGGGCGTTAATATTAGTGATGTTTGTTCCGTGGTTTGCTACTAAATCATTTGTCTTTAAAGGTATTGTTGTGATTGTTTTGATGTGGATAGGTTATCGTTTACCCGAAATATATTTAAGTAAAGCAACTAATCGTTATCGACGCAAGTTACGCCGATCATTTTTAGATTTTTTAGATCTTTTTTTAATTTGTGTTGAAGCTGGTTTTAGTAACGACAAAGCACTGGCGCGAGTATGCAAAGAGTTAAAGCAATTACATCCGGAATTTATGGAACAAGTTAATCTTCTGATTACTGAACTACGAATTTTACCGCAACGTAAGGTAGCATGGGAAAACTTTGCTGAACGCACTGGTATAGAGGAGACCAAAGTAATTGCCCAAATTATCAATCAAAGTGAGCAACTGGGAAGTTCTATTAGTCAGACATTACGAGCACAAGCCGATATGTTTCGTGGTGAGAAATTATCTTTTATTGAGCAAAAGGCGATGCGTTTGCCTACTTTATTGACGTTACCATTAGTTGTTTTTATTTTACCCGCTTTATTGATCATACTTTTAGGACCAACAATCTTATCAATCATTGATACGTTTAGAGGTTTAAAACAATAGTATAAAAGGAAATTTTCATGCTTCGCTTAGTAATTCTGTTTTTATTTATCGCAGTGAATAGTTGTACGACAACGCCGCCTGCTACACAATCACCTACCATGTATGCAGGTTTGGGTGATATGTATGCTCAAGCTAATCATTTCGCTGAGGCAGAAAATTATTATGCTAAAGCACATATACTTGAACCTAATAAGGTAGATATCTCATTTAAATTAGCAGATACACAAATTCAACAAGATAAATTTGATCGTGCGACAGAAACCTATCAACAAGTTTTATCGGCTAATCCGGAAAATCATAAAGCTCGCTATCGTTTAGCTCGCGTACAAATGTTGCGGGGTGAATTAGTAGCTGCTTTATCTCAGTATCAATTACTGTTAAAAGTAAATAAACAAGATCCTCAAGCTCTAAATGGGTTGGGTGTTTTATTAGATAATCTTTCACAATTTAGTTTTGCCAAGAGTTGTTATCAACATGGATTAATGCATGCTGCTAAAGATTATGCATTGTTGAATAATTTAGGTGTTTCTTATGCTCTCAGTGGAAATCTTGTACAAGCAAAATTATTGCTGGATCAGTCAGGAAATCAGGCAGTGACTTCTCGTCCTAAAGATAATCTTATCCTGATTAATTATTATTTCGCTAAAATTAAAGATCCCACTGAACGGCAACATCTTTTGAAAAAGTCATTATTATTGAAAAATGTTTCTTCTACACAGGATTTAGTTAATCATGCAATTTTTGCTGCTAAACAATGGTGTGCTTGAATTGATTGAATCTAGGGTTATTTTTGCAAAAAAATACGTGATTGTCATCCTGAGCACTGTTTTTTAGTGCGAAGGATCTCGTTTTTTTAAACAAATCGAGATCCTTCGTTGCAAAAAAACACTCCTCAGGTTGACAACCCTGAGGAGTCAAAATAAAACTAAATAAAACTAAAAACTAACACAAAACAATATCAAACCTTTTTTCTAAAACTTTTTCTAAAACTAACTAAGCACTCCTTCTTTTTCTTTTATCAATCCTTTCATACAAAGACCCGGGATCTTATTTAAATTTACTGTAGCTGTAGCACTTTAACCTACAGCATCTATGTCGCCACCTACTCGACCAAGAAATTCAGTGATATCTGTGGCCAATAAGGTTAATGATCCCATTACGACAAGTGCGACTAACGCGATCACTAAGGCATATTCTACTGCTGATGCGCCTTGTTGACGTCGCAAGGAGCGATGTTTAATGGTAGTCATGATTACCTTCCTCCAATTTTTGTTTAAAAAATAATCAACATATTAAGCATAGCACAAGATAAAAAAAACGAAGGCAAAGAAGATTAAAAGATATAACTATATGAATCAATTACATTATAAATATGAAAGTTCTATAGCCTGGAGTCATCCGCCTGCAGGATCACCACTGCCAATATTATCTATTCCGCCGCCAACTCTAGTAAAAAACTCAGTAATATCAGTGGCTAATAAACTAATGCCACCCATCACAGCTAAAGCTACTAATACAATCGCCATAGCATATTCAATAGCGGAGGCACCAAATTGAGTTCGTAATGGACGAGTCTTCATCATCATTGCAATCTCTGTCAAGTATTCATACAAAGCATAGCTTATAAATATAAAAAAGAACAGATTGGGTTTTGTAAGTCAATGAATAAATTGAATTTATGTAGCAAGAGAAGAAAAACAAAGCTTCCAAATAAGAAAAAGAGCAAGTAGTTTTAAAAGAATAATAAGGGTTATTTCTTTACGGAAAGTGTTCCCTAGAAAAAAAGGTTGAATAATTTGCAATCGGGTTGTTATCCAGCGCAGCATCATTATTCCAGTATTTTTAATACCGACTCTAATCGTTCAGGTGAAAAGACACGGGAAAGCAAACGTAATCGTTCAAAGACAATATTTCGTCGTAAAAATAATCCTGCCATAATATTTTCGGGATTATTATTTTCTTCCGCATACATTAATAGCTTTGAAGCTGAACCCGGATCAATCGTATCAATGGCTTGTAAGAGACGTAAAATTCGTGATGTTTTTAAATGAGCGCATAGTATTACAAACTGATTTTCTTTTCCTAATTCGAAGCTAGTTAATTTGTCTAAGGCATTGCCAATGGTATCGATCACTTGCTCAATGTGTGGATTTCCATCAAAAGTAAAATTTTCAACAGTTTCCATAAATGCAATGACCCGATAAATCATCGGATCATCATAATTTTTCCAAAACTCATGTGAAGAAGCTAAATCTAATTTAGGCATATAGGTAAACTCTACGGCGTGATAGGTACGCCAGCTGCTTTTTGAAATAATTTCTTTTCATTGGACTGGTTATTTAAAATCAATAAAGTGTTAGTCATTGCTTGAGCCGCTACCATTTGTTTGGAAGTTTGTAATAATTGAGACATCAGCACAAATGATTGTGATTCATACAGTAGCATTTGTCGTAACACATAGCCAATAGGCTGGGAATTCAGTTGATCTGTCCAGGTTTTATTATTGGCTTGTTTAAATAGCTCCAGTTGATCAGGAGGAGTTTTATTTAAATAATCGACATAGTAGCCACTTAAAACATAGGCATCAAACGTTTCTATTGCCATCAGAGTATTGTAATTAGCAGCATAAATGGATTGATCAGTAACATTTTTATTCTGAAATTTATACGTCCATGGTGGATAATGGATAATACTCAGCCCAGCAGCATTTTTCACAAAACCAAAAGCTGGATCCGTGTTAGCAGGTTGCTGTGTGCCGGGCAAGCTATAGGGCAGTTTTAATAAAGTGGTATAAGTTAAATTATTAACGGATGGTATTTCTTTCGAGGTCACGCCAGAAAATAATTCGTTTAGCAATTGTGTTTGGATTTCAACTCCTTTGCCATCTTTATCGAGTCCACGTTGCACTAAAAGATTATTTCCGATGGCGGTGGTATAAGCAGATAAATTTTTGATAGGTTCAACACTGGTATCAGGCTGTGTCCAGTTTGTCATGTAAGTAGCAAAGTTTTTCGATAGAGTAAAAACATTGGCATCTATCTTTTGTAAGACTTGATAAATTTGTTGTAATAGTGCATCTGTGCTGCCACTGCTTTGCGCTTGAGAAGATGAAGCGACGCTAATGACAACGAAGATCGCAAATATGAAAATAAATGGTTTTTTAAATTTGCTAAAAATTAGCATAAACACTCCAAAATATTTTTGTTAATAATTGATATCCCATCCACTTCCTCCGGATGGCGTAGACGGTTTTGGTGCCGCATTAGGGGGGCTTTTTCCTTGAAAGCCGCTGTAAACAGGCTCTTGACGTGTTTGTTCCTCTGGTTTGCCAGTAGTGGTTGGAGTATTAACAGAGTAAGCTTCCGGGGGTAGTTCAGGGCTGGGTAGTGGTGGTGGAACATTTTGTACACTAGGCGCTGAGCTGGGAAGAGAGGGGCTCACTAAAGAGGGTGTTTGGCTAGCTGATATTTCGGGTACTTTAGGTGGCGGTGGCAATAATTGCTTGGCTTGATTAGCAGTTTCTTGTTGATATTGTTGATAGCGCGCTTCAATAGAGCTTTTATAGTCTTGTGAAGTTGGTACGATAGGTTGTAGTAAATCTTGCGAAGTTTGCGGAGCTTGAACGGTTGGGCTAGTTTTATTTGTATTATTGCCAAACGTTCCGAAGTAGGTTTGAGCTTTAGTAGCGATTGAGGTTGTATAAAGAGCAATCACTATGAGGCTGCAAAGTATTAGTTTAAACATAATCGCTCCAGCAAAGGTTGCAATAGAAATGCTAACACTCGTTTGGCATAGAGAGCAAGTTACTCCTCATCTTCGCTCGATAACAAAAGCTCGTGAATACACTCCAGTGTTGTAATTCGTCTCTACCTCAATAATAATAGGTATTCTACTTGTTTTAAGGAACAAGGCATGGCGGTAAGGCAAGCATTCAAAATTTCTCGCAAAACTTTTTTTAATCCCCGCGCTTGGTTTGGTTACGATTCGCTGAAAGAAGATAATAAAACAATTTGGGTTTTACTAGCAGAATTGTTTTCGCCACCAGGGGTTGTTAGAGAAGAAACTTTCGAAGAAGCGATGCAACGTTTAAATTTATCAGAAAAAGATTTGCAACTAACTGCACGTAACTATTATCTCTATGCATTATTTTTTGTTGTTTTAGGTAGCAGTGTTCTTGTATATGCTTTTTATCTCATGATTCAGTATCGATTATTTTGGGCCTGGTTATTGGCGATGAGCATTGCTAGTTTATTTTATGCAAATGCTTTTCGTTATCATTTTTGGTTCTTTCAAATTAAACATCGAAAATTGGGTTGCACTTTTGCAGAATGGCGAGCGGGTAAACCTCTAAGAGAATGATGCATGGCGATTAACATCCCTTTTTTTACTCCCCCCCTTAAAGATCAATCAGTTTATTATTTAGGACAAATCTTTGGGACAATGGGGAGTATCCTTACTCCTGATCCAGCACCTTTAATTCTTGGAGAAATGTTTAAAACCTTAAATACGATTATTTTGACAATTGGCGTCATGATTGTTTTATATATAACAATTGTAGGAGTAATAAAAACAGCGCATGAAGGCGAGCCTTTAGGAAAACAGTGGAGTACCTTATGGCTACCTATACGCATGGTGATGGGAATTGCTTCCTTGGTGCCCAGTACCTCTGGTTATTCATTTTTACAAATTTTGATTATGTGGGTGATTATCCAAGGCATAGGTGCAGCCGATTCTATTTGGACAACGACGCTGCAATACTATTCTGCCTTTGGATCATTAACAGCTAAAGTAACCACAGCTTCTGGTTTGCAAGCGAGTTCGGCTATGCAAACTTTATTTCAGATGATGGTTTGTCAGGCAAGTGCTGATTATCCTTCATCTTATACGGCGGCACAGGGGAAAGGACCGTATTGTTCGGGTAATTTGCGAGACTGTAGCCGTACGCAATCTTCAGCAGGAAATATTACCACCATCAAATTTGCGCTAAATGGTGCATGTGGGAAAATGACGGTATGCTATCCTACATCATTTTGTGCCGATACATCTGGGGCAGGTCAAATTGCTTGTGCTGCATGCACAGCACAAAATGATGCAATTGGGAAAATCATGGGGAATCAAACAGTCAATGCTACCATTAATGGTCAATCCAAATCTTTTGTTGGTTTTGGAAAAGTTGCCGAGCAATTTGTGCTTGCTGATTACGATTATCGAGTATTCTTCGATAATCTTTTAGATCCAGCAAAAACCAGACCCGGGGTGGTAGACAATTATTGTAATGGCCCTGGTGGAATACCTGATGTGAATCAATGTTGTGGTAAACCTTCACTTGAATCTGTTTTAAGTTTAAGTAGCGATGTGAAGGCTTGCGAATTGCCCAATCGAGGCTTACTTTCTTCTGATGACTCACTTCCTAGCGGTGGTTTTGATGGTCCGCCTCAATCGACAGTCACGATGGTATATTGGCCGTATTTGTTAAAAGAAATTCCCGATCTTTCTCCTTCCTTTATTCAAGATGCTGCAGATTATTACACGTCAGCGATTACGACAGCAGTGGATGACAAGGTTCAACAACTCATTGCTGGCGCGAGTACAAAATCATCATCAACAATAGATGAAACTGAAAAACAAAAAGCTATCGATGCGGGGTGGATCTATGCAGGAGCTTTTTATTATACCTTGTCTAACTATAATAATAAAAATCAATATTCGGCTACTCCTAATCTAACCGTCATGGGTAATGATCCAGCAACAGCATTAAGTACTTCAAAAAATCCTTTGTATGGTTATCGTAATAATTATACTGCTGCGGGATATTTGGTAGATTACGTGACTCAACTTGCCCAACAAGCGCAACCTGGAAGTACTGGCGGGGCTACTACCGGTTATTCTTTTAGTAGTACATCGCTTCCTTCATCAGTAAGTGGCTTGGGGAAAATTACGGATGGATTTAATAGTTTAGCCAGTTGGGCGATGAATACTTTCCAAAAAATGTTTACTGGTTCGAGTGGTGAAGCTACGAATCCACTGGTGAGTTTGCAGTCGTTTGGCCAAGGAATGCTGATTGCCTTACAAATTATTTTTGCTGTGATACTGGTGGTGATGGTGGCAGCTGGACTCATTGGATTTGCTGGTGGTTCTGCGCTTGGTACAACAATAGAAAATCCAATTGGACCGACCTTAACATTACTTTCGATTATTTTTACCCCATTGTTTTCAGTGCTTTTAGGTGGCTTGTTTATGTTTGCGGCTATGTTAGCTATTTACACTCCGCTGATTCCTTATATTATTTTTACGGTGGGTGTTTTAGCTTGGTTTATATTAGTGATAGAAGCAATCATTGCTGGTCCACTGGTCGCATTGGGATTATTAATGCCTGGCGGACAAAGTGAGTTATGGGGAAAATCAGAACAAGCTTTAATGTTATTGTTTAGCATATTTTTGCGCCCTGGTTTGATGATTTTTGGTATGGTGGCAGCGATGTTGTTATCCATCGTTGCGGTATCAGTGGTGAATTATGCGTTCGTCACCGTTGCAGGAGCGGCGATGAGCAATCCTGGTCCAATAGAATTATTATTATTTATTGCAGCCTATGCCACGCTGATTCTCTCAGTATTAAATAAAAGTTTTGCATTGATTCATATTGTTCCCGATCAACTATTGCGTTGGATAGGACATCATCCGGGACAAGAAGGATCACCCGAACAAGCTCTTGGACAAGTGAAAGGAGGGGTAGAATCAGGTGCGGGTGCAGCTAAAGGAGCGGGTGGTGGTGCATTAGGTTCCGCGGATACGAAGGGTACGCAGGCACGTAAGGAATATGAGGAGGAACTAACGAAGAAGCAAAACAAAGCTAAAGGGCCACCGGGTTCTGCTAGCGATGCAGATAAAAAATAAGCAACCATTTACTCGCGAATACTACATCCCAGCACTATCTTTTTCTTCTCGCTGGGTTTGTTCCATAATCAAGCGATATTGACGTTCTGAAATCATGTTGGCTTTGAATTTTTCTTGTGCGTCCGTTTGTATCGTTCGTCCATGCTCTCTGACTAATTTACGGATAACATTAGTCAGATTAAGAATATCGGTTTCCAATAAAATATCGCGAATCTTTTCATCAAATACTAAATATTCACGAAGTGCAACGCGCTTACCTTCAGGTGTCGGTATTAAGCGTTGTGAAATCACTAAGCGCACGGTTTCGATAATGTCCACCGTTCGTCCTTGGCGTTCATCAGGGGGGAAGGTAATGACTAAACGGCGTATCGTTTCTGCCACACTGTTACTATGTAGAGTGGTATACACGGGGTGGCCTGTCATGGCTGCTTCCATGACTGCAGCGATAGTTTCAGGATCTCTAGCTTCACCTACTAATATTAAGCGAGGTTTACGACGTAGCGCATTACGCACACCTGCTGCAAAACTGGGTAAGTGACGCGGAATTTCAGATTGGCTCACAATGCTCGATATTTTTTCCACGCTGTCATAAACAAATTCAATAGGTGCTTCATAGGTTAAAATTTTTCGATGGCTTTCAGAATTTTCTGCAATATGACGAATGATAGCGGCTAGTAAAGTACTTTTTCCTGAACCGGTAGCACCAGTAACATATACCACACCTTGCTCGGGAGCAATCGCATCCAGAATAACTTGAGGTAAGTCCATGCTTTCTAGTGTGGGTGGATCGGTTGGGATGGTTCGCGCGGTAATTTGAATACCATCGTGTCCTTCCACCATGCATCCTGTGCCATTGATACGAAATCGATAGCGATCTGCTCGATTAGGTCGAATTTCATAATGGGTATCGATATCTTTTCCAGACATGACGATGGCAGTAGCGTTTGGTCCGTAAATTGCATTCAGCACATCGCCTATTTCAGTATTAGATAATCGTCTACGAGTAATTTTATTTAATCGACCATAAATTTCTGCAAAAATGGGTTCACCCGTTTGGAATGTGATATCTGATGCGCCTAGTTTTACGCTATGCATCAGAATTTCATTGGCTGAATCAATTGATAAACGAATAGGTTCTTGTGGATATAAAAAATCAGTCATGTTTGATCACCACTGCTCGCCAGCCCCTGCTATTAATTTGCAATTTTGGATGTTCAACGATACGTAATACTTGATCGTTTACCCGCATATCAGTGCCATCGCCCGTCACACCTAATTCTGTTCGCGATACAAAAGGCGGGCTGATCATTTTTTCTTGTAATAACTTTCGGTACAATATCATTCCACGAAAATCACGCTTCAAGCGAGCAAGATTTTGCTGAAAAATAGTGGCGGCTTGTTCAATTCCTTTATCCCAACCGGTATGTATCCCACTTTTCCAAATTTTTTGTTCTTCTTCCGTTCGTGGTAATAAGGTTTTGTCAGGTAGGCTGGGTTTAGAAAAATTAAACCACAAATATTCACGCCAATTGGGCGGCGTGGTAGCGAATCTTGCTTGTTGGACAATTTTGAAAGTTTTATCCGCGACTCGAATAGTATTTGGATCATTGAGATTCAAGCTATTATCACCTTCTTCCAATACGGGAGGAAGCACACCATGACTGAGCACCATGGCATAAAAATTATAAGTGCTATCAAGATATTTTCCATCTTGTTCCATGCGATTATTCATTTGATTAGATGCCCACGCCAAGCCGCCTTGTGCGCCAATACTCATAGCAGAATCTTGCAATGATTTAATTCGCATCTGGCTGAGTTCAGTTTTAGCGGTAGATGCAGCAAGCGGTGCTACTTTGACATTTTCTAGTTGTGAAATATTGGCCGTATCTACCTTGTCGAGACTTTGTTGATACGTGCTACAGGCAGCAAGCAAGATGAAAATAAAACTAAGAAAGAGCAGTTCATAGTTAATTTTTGGCATATCGTAACTCAATGACGCGACTCTCAGGGAAAACAGTTACGGAGCCGCGTCTTCCGCATTGATAGCCTACATCTCGCAAAATATCACCTAGCATCGTATTTTTTGAATATATAGTGACTAATAAAGGAATGGCTGGTGCTGTTCCTAATACACGGACACGATAATTTGCAGCATAAGCAATTTGTTTAACCAGCGGTTCGACAGGACCTGACCAATCGACGGTCGTTAATCCAGCCATCCCATAAGTGGCGGGACTGGGGGGTGGCGCTAAACTAGGGAGTGGATGCGCAGCTTGTGCTGTTTCAGCAAGATCAACAACAGAGCGGCTGACTGAATAGGATGCTTCGGCTAGAGAAGCTTCATTTTTAGTAATATCAAATCCTTTGGGAGGGGTCGGTGAAGCACATGCATATAATAGGCAGGTCACTAAAATGATGCAGCCAATTTTATTATTCATAGTTTGAATCCCTATAGCCGGATGAAAAAACACCCTTCACCATGGTATAACGTTAGCTCGTAAATTTGAATAGATTTCAACTACCGAATCCAGGATAATCTACTCATGGCACATTGGCGCGATTCAGCACGAAATGTAAGATTTTTTTTTATCGACTTTAGAGCAACGTTTCCTTTGCTTATTCTCTTTTTGCATCTTCGCATTTATACATTTGTTTTTGCATTGTTAGCGATGGTATTTTTTATTATTCTTGAACGTTTTGGATTTACTCCTATGGTTTTCTTGCGTTGGTTACGAGCTTATGTTGCAGGACCACGTAAAATCGCTCAGCCTTGGTGGAAAAATTAATGGCAAACGTAGACATTTCACAATTAATGATAAAAATAGCTCGCCAAAAGAATGCGCAATTTAGTTTGAATGGGCGTCCCATGACCATGGAAGAAGTATTTTCTTCTACGGGATTACTAGCGGGGATGGCTAGACGTGCTGATCAGTTAGCATCGTTGTGCCTCGGATATGGAATAGGCGTCACGTTTGAAGAGGCTGAAGGCTCAGCTTTAGGAGTAAAAGTTATTTTTGACGATATTACTCCCAATGTATTGAGGCTTCTTTGCTTGATCGATGTGATGAGCGAATTGATGAAGGGAACACCCCGCGGAGAAGTCGCAGCGTTGGATCAGTTGATGTATGACTAAATTATCTCAGCCGTTGACAAACTTTCATTAGCATGTCTAAATGCCACGATCATGTCATCTCCGGCCGGGGTGGTGGAATTGGTAGACACGCAGGTTTCAGATGCCTGTGGGGGAAACCCCGTGGAGGTTCAACTCCTCTCCTCGGCAGAAAATTCAGAATCTAGATTTTCAATTTCATTATCAAATGGATGCCGTAATATAATCGTATCGTCTCTATCCGATCCGGTCGAAATAATATCAATTGGAATGCCAGCTAATTTTTCAATATATAAAAGATATTTTTGTGCATTGATGGGTAATTTATCAAAATGACGTATGCCAGCAGTAGATTGCGACCAGCCAGGTAATTCCTCATAAATCGGTTCACATACTTCATCACTCTCGCTTTCAAGCGGAGGATGGTTTTTATTGTCCACCTGATAATGTGTGCAAACTTTAATAGTAGGCAAACCATCGAGTACATCTAATTTCGTGACACACAGCCCAGAAAAGCTATTCAATTGTATCGCGCGACGTAGCGCTACTATATCTAACCAACCACAGCGACGAGGACGCCCGGTGACAGAGCCAAATTCATTTCCACGTGTCGCTAAATGTTTGGCCACATCATCGTTTAATTCGGTAGGAAAAGGACCAGAACCGACGCGAGTCGTATAAGCTTTGGTGATACCAAGAATATAATTCAAATGCCTGGGTCCGTAGCCGCTACCAACGCAAGCGGCGCCAGCAATCGTATTGGATGACGTAACATAAGGATAAGTGCCGTGATCAATATCAAGAAAAGTGCCTTGCGCACCTTCAAACATAATATGTTTTCCTTCCTCGCGAAATTGAGTAAGCAGAGTAACAATATCAGCGCGCATGGGTCGTAAACGCGGAATCATCAGAAGGAGTTGATCTAGTATTTGCTGATATTCAATCACTGGATGCTGATGAAAATGTTGTAATATAAAGTTATGGTAGTTGAGTACTTCTTCTAGTTTACTGGCTAAGCGTTTTTCATTGAATAAATCACCAAACCGTAATGCACGACGAGCCACTTTATCTTCATAAGCAGGGCCGATTCCACGACCTGTTGTGCCAATCGCGGATTTACCTTTTGCTTGTTCACGGGCACGATCTAAGGCAACGTGATAAGGAAGGATAAGCACACATGCTTCACTGATGCGCAATCGTTTGCTGACGACGATGCCGCGATTTTCTAGTTCTGCAATTTCTTCTAATAATGCTGTTGGCGATAGCACAACCCCATTACCGATTAAACAGTGAGTATGTGCATGGAGTATGCCAGATGGAATCAATCGCAATACGGTTTTTTGTCCATTGTTCACTAAGGTATGGCCAGCATTATGACCGCCCTGAAATCGTACGACGACATTGGCGCGTTGCATGAGCAGATCAACAATTTTGCCTTTGCCCTCGTCACCCCACTGACTTCCTAACACAACTATACTTTTACCCATAGATATTCTCTTTCAAAAAAAATTATGTACGATAGAAACGATCATTAGTCCAATTAACATGCTCATTAATCCAGCAATTCGTAACGCGCGGTTACTTTGAAGCATCATTTGTTGTACGACGCGACGATAAAATGGCGGTGATAAAAAAGGCATTATTCCTTCAAAAACGAGTAATAATCCTATTGCGCTGATGAAAATCGACCAGTTCATGTTTATCGCTCCAAACTCGATAGATAGATGATTTATCGCCAGTATAGTAGAAATGTTAGCAGGCCATGAAGGCCTTTACTGGTAGTATACTACCGAAAAATTTTATCCAACTCCACTCGAGGTAAACGAACGACCAGATGATAATTCCCATCATCATCCACTTTTTCTGAAACAACGGCAGCTTTAGCATATAAATTTGCGCGTAATTTTGCCTGCTTAGGAGATAAAATTATTTGTTTTTCGATAATGTCGGTAGTGAGCGTTTCTTTGACTGCTTCCATTAGTTCGAATATGCCTAGGTTCTCTTTAGCAGAAATGAATACACGCATAATTGAATGACCTTCATCACGAACGATGCTTGGTTGCAAATTTTGCATCAAATCAATTTTATTATAAACAAGAAAACGTGGAACCAATTCAGCATGAATACTCTCTAATACTTGATTAACTTGTTCGATATGTGTTTCTCTTTGTTCACTATTAGCATCTACGACATGCAGGATTAAATCAGCCTCGCTAACTTCTTCAAGCGTAGCATGGAAGGCTTCTACCAGATGGTGTGGTAAATGTTGTATAAATCCAACGGTATCAGCCAGAATAATATTACCAATACCCGGATAATTGATGCGTCGTAAAGTGGGATCAAGCGTAGCAAATAATTGATCGGCAACGTAAGTAGAAGATCCAGTCAGATGATTAAATAAAGTGGATTTACCTGCATTGGTATAACCTACTAATGCCACGGTAGGAATAATGGCTTTGCGTCTGGCTTGTCTTGCTAATTCACGCTGCTGTTTGATTTTAGTCAATCGAGCAGTAATGACTTTAATTTTATTTCGAATTAATCGTTTATCGGTTTCCAATTGCGTTTCACCAGGGCCTCGCAAGCCGATGCCACCGCGCTGTCTTTCAAGATGTGTCCATCCGCGGATGAGTCGCGTAGAAAAATGTTTTAATTGCGCTAATTCAACCTGCAACTTTCCCTCAAAGCTACGCGCACGTTGCGCAAAAATATCAAGAATTAATCCAGTGCGATTAAGTACACGGCATTTTAATAATTTTTCTAAATTACGTTCTTGAGCAGGAGTGAGCACATGATTAAATAGGACAAGTTGAGCTTGATGAGCGACGACCAGTTCGCGAATTTCTTCAGCTTTGCCCGAGCCTATAAAATATTTTGCGTCAGGCGCGCGTCGTGTAGTGGTTACCACGTTAACGATTATTGCTCCAGCAGAAGTAGCAAGTTCATTAAGTTCATGAAGATCTTCCTGCATCTTCCCGCTAGGAAAGTTCACATGAACGAGTACGACGCGTTCTCCACCACGTGTGCGATCATTCAATCATCGCGTCCTCACTAGTACAGTCTCTCTTGAATACGCATTTTTATCCCACTATTGTGAGTTGCGACTCGAACATGGATCGACAAAATTAAGCCATGATCACTCACGTTTATGTCGATTAGAAGTACTGTACTAGACTTGCCAAAAAAAATCACTCTTGTGGAAATCCTTGTTTGCTATGATTCCCATTGTTTTTGGTGAGATGTCCTACATTCGTACTTTGATACCCATTATTATACTCAAAGGCTGAAGAAACATTTCGTGCGGGAACAATGGTGGAAATAGCATGTTTATAAACCATCTGACTGACAGTGTTTTTCAACAAAACAACAAATTGATCAAATGATTCTATTACTCCTTGTAACTTAATACCATTAACTAAATAAATCGATACAGGGATCTTTTCCTTGCGCAATGAATTCAAGAAAGGATCTTGTAAAGAGGGTCCTTTTGTCATATTTCTTATTCTCCAATATTAATTGTTAACTTAAATACTTAACGAAAACACATGAGCATATCGAATATGACCTTATCAAGCAAGGTTGATATAAATTTAATTTTTCCTGGGGATTTGCCATTGGCATGTAGGTAATGGCGTTATCAAGCCTATGAATATACTTGTATAGAGCTTCTCTTACATAGATTTGAGAAAACGTAGGTATGAATCTATCTTAAAACAACTGATCATTTGCTATACTAATGGTAATAGTATGATATTATTGAGCTCGAAATTTTTCTGGAGTGATTTACTTGCAAACCAATTCAGCGTTGACAAAACTATGTAGTAGTTGTGGGTTACAAAAACCACTGTCAGCTTTTTTAGAATTCTCAAGTTCTGAAGGAACTTTTTACAGTAATATTTGCTCGACGTGTCGAAAAACAAATATTGAGGAAGGTCAAAACAAAGAAACAACTGACATTGTAACAACAACATCTGGCGGTAAGATTGATGCTAAAGCAAAAATGCATAGTGATATTGCAAAAAAACAAGAACATCAAAATGTTGGAGAGCTTTACCAAGAAGAAAGAGAAAAAACGGATGAAAAACTTTATCAACAAATTATAAAAACCAATAAAATTGCTACGGATGAAAAAAAACATCGCCGAGATTTTTTGGGAAAATCTTCCTTTTTAAGTGAAACTAGAAGAGACAAGCAAGGGGCAGTCGATCCTGCATCTCCTGAATTTAAAGAAGAATTAGAAAAACAAATTAATTTTACTGTACCATTTCAAGATACACAGATTGTCAAACAAAAACATGGCGCTGAATATCAAAAAGTAAAAGCGGGATTAGGCGGTCTTGGCGCTGAATTTGATAGAATGAAGCGTTGGTTAAATAGCGGTTCACCTATTATTCAACAAGCTGAGCTCGCATTGCGAAACAAGCAACAAAAAGAAAATCAGGATAAAAATAAAAAAACAGATGAAAATATTGAAAAACCGTCAGGATCACAACCATCCAGGCGAAAGTAATTCGAATATTAGGTCCCCATTATTTTTTAACTAATTCACCAGTAGCATTTAATTGATAATCTTGTTCGTTATGCGTTAGAGAAATTAATTTATCAAAATGCAGGCAACCTTCTTTTACTTTAATCAGTATATTTCCAATCGCATCTTTGGAGATTTCTAATTCAGGTATTTTAATCAAATCATGGGTTTTAACAACGATAGTCAAATAGCCATGTTGTAATTTGTTAGGCTTGCTTCTAATCAGAGCTTCTATATGAGACTTTTCAGAGTAGATGGGGCGATTAACGCTATATTCATAAAAAACTGCTGGATTTAGCATTTTTAGCCATGTTTTTAAAACATTTCCTTGTGCATTATAAATATGTACATAGACTAATGTATCATCTGCCATTATTTCATGTGTCGTTTGAAGATGAGTTTGTTCAAGTGACGTGAGTTTCGTTTCTACTTCAGTCAGTATATTTTGCAAACGTTCGCGAATAAAACAAAATTTATTGCCAATATTATATTTTTCTCGTAGGTCGCTATCCATTTTTAAAGCGGTACGAACCAATTCTAGAAGTTTTTTTTGTGGATCAGTATCGTTAGTCATGGTTTTTTTGAGTATCTCTGTATTGCATGCTTAAGAGAGTCAACTCCTCGCATTTTTTGGCTATATCAGCAAGAGCATCCGAAATATCTAATAAATACTGGACAGAATTGCTTGGATTACCATTTTTGTTTCCCGGCGCAGCATTTTGTAATCCTGTACCTAACGCAGTAGTTTGTTTGGATAACTCATTTAGACTAATTGTAGTAGTTGAAATTAATTGTGCAATGTCTATCATTATTTTCCTCGTTTACTGTCTTTTCTGAATTTCGTAGAATCTCAGCCAAATTGTTCAGTGCAAAAAAAAGCACGTCACGATGAGACTGAAACCTTAGCATGTCGAGGCTAGTCAGCATTGCTGCTATTTTGATTGCTTATTTCTGCCTCAATTGCATAAGGTTCTACAGAAATCGCTGATCGCGCATCATAACCGAGATGAAGATTGTCTTCAATCTGAGAAGCGCGTCCTTGCATATAAATATGGCGCATGAAAATATATTTATCAAATGTCGCTTCTTCTAGCATAGGCTGTAATTCCAACAATTGTGCTCGTCTATCGACAACACCTAAACCATATAATGCATATCGAGCTCGTAGAGGATGAATATGTGGATAAACAGAAAATACATAATAATCAAATACTCCACCAAAGCCATCTCTCAATGTGCTAGGTCCCCAGAATGGCCAGACAATGTAAGTGGACTCTGTATAACCCCAGCGTGCTAAGGTTAAACCAAAATCATTCGTATAAAGAGGCAAGTTCATTCGCTCAGCCACATCAAATAGTCCACCGATGCCAATGGTCGTATTGATGAGTAAGCGCCAAGAATCATTTGCGGCTTGTCCAAAATGTAATTGTAATAAATCGTTGGCAATATTTGGTAGATTATGGATATTGTTAAAAAAATTATTAATTCCTTGGTTAAGTGGTTTAGGAATAATTTTGTTATATAGGGTGGCAATAGGTTTTAAGATGGTGATATCAATTCTTTCATTAAAATCTAACATGATTCGATTAAAGCCGATCAAGGGATCGTTAATCTTTTTTTCATTAGCATAATTTGCGGGACTGATAAAAACCACAGTAATCAAAAATATAAAGATCCGAATCGAGGCAGTTGGCAATTTCCATTTTTTCATTAAAATTATCCTAAATTTGCTTTTAACCAAAATAAACTATTTTTAGTAGGGAAACTAGAGCTAGTTCGACTATTTCACTTGATCGCTACGGCAATGAAAATATCTGGCTAGTATAGCATGCGAATTTTTGCAATAATGGCAATTTATTGGCTTCTCGATATGACTATTCATCGCCCTGTTGGCCCGCTTATTTTAGTGATTCTCGATGGATGGGGATATCGAGAAGATGCCACCTTTAATGCAATCGCAGCGGCTCGTAAGCCAAATTGGGATTATCTTTGGCAGCATTATCCTCATACTCTGTTAGCTGGTTCAGGTTGTTCAGTTGGGTTACCTGCAGGTCAAATGGGAAATTCTGAAGTTGGGCATTTGACCATGGGTGCAGGTCGAATTATTCATCAAGATTTAACTCGTATTGATCAAGCAATTGAAAGCGGAGAATTTTTTAATAATCCTATATTAATTTCAGCGCTAAATCAGGTAAAAAATAGTAAACAATCTCTACATATTATGGGTTTGCTTTCACCAGGAGGAGTTCATAGCCATGAGAAACATATAGTTGCTTTAGTGACATTAGCAGCTTCGCTAGGCTTATCTCGTGTTTATTTACATGTTTTTCTGGATGGTCGCGATACACCACCTCGAAGTGCCAAAGGATCAATTGAAAATTTAAATCGTTATTGTCAGGAATTAGCTTGTGGGCAAATTGTTTCTATCATTGGACGCTATTATGCAATGGATAGGGATAAACGTTGGGAAAGAATACAGCCAGCTTACGATTTGTTGACAGCAGGTAAAGCTGCCTATCATGTTGATAACGTATCAGAGGCGCTCGCATTAGCATATGCTCGTGGTGAAAATGACGAATTTGTTCAAGCAACTAGTATCCATTTAGAAAATAAATTGCCGGTTACCATAAGTGATGGGGATGTCGTTATATTTGCAAACTTTCGCTCAGATCGTGCTCGCGAAATAACACAAGCATTGACAGAATCAAATTTTCAAGGCTTTAAAAGAGAAAAATGGCCGCAACTTCATCAATTTGTTTGCTTATCTGAATATGATAATCAATTTGATTTACCAGTCGTTTTTACGCCGCAATCGTTGAAACATATTTTGGCCGAATGTATTAGCCATCATCAGTTAAAACAATTACGCATGGCTGAAACTGAGAAATATGCTCATGTTACATTTTTTTTTAATGGTGGAGTTGAATCACCGTATCCGGGTGAAGAAAGAATACTCATTCCTTCTCCTAAAATTTCAACTTATGACTTACAACCTGAGATGAGTGCGAGAGAATTGACGGAGCGTCTCATTCAAGAGATGGATTCAAAGCGATACGATTTGATTATTTGCAACTTTGCGAATCCGGATATGGTAGGGCATAGTGGTAATTTTCAAGCAACTATCCAGGCAATTGAAGTGATAGATGAATGCATAGGAAAACTAGTGAGAGCATCCCAGGCTATAGAAGGTGAAATATTAATTACCGCTGATCATGGCAATGCAGAACAACTATTTGATTTTACAATTAATCAACCTCATACGGCTCATACTAGTGAGCCAGTGCCTTTTTTATATATTGGTCGGAAAGCTAAAATTTGTAGAAAGAATGGGGATTTATCTGATATTGCTCCAACGATTTTGTACCTGATGAGTCTACCTCAACCAGATGAAATGACTGGTCAGCGACTAGTTGAATTAATATAAGCTAAAATGCTTGATATTTATTGTTTTTTACTCAAAAATCTTCTCTAATTTGCCTCCGAGTAGCGTTTGAAATGCTATAATTAGATTAATTAAATACCTAGGCATAGCCAATGAACATACGATTAAATTTGACGATTTTGAGTCTATCCATTGTTCTTGCAAGCTTTTGTATGCCTGCATTTGCTCAACCCTATATGGGTCTCGGTTCACAAGCAACTTCCACTACGCAAGCTCAAAAAACTGCTGATAAAGAAAAGGGATCCGTAGATGAAGGTGACGTTAATCGTTTTACCAATACGATCGTTCTTATTAAAGATTTTTATGTCCAACAAGTTGGTGATAAGGTTTTACTAGATGATGCTATTCGCGGAATGGTGAGCGGCCTTGATCCTCATTCTGAATATCTTGATCAAGAAGCGTATAAAACGTTATTAATGGCAACCAGTGGCGAATTCGGTGGAGTTGGCATTGAAGTCACTCCTGAATTTGGCGTGCTCAAAATTGTTGCGCCCATGGATGATACTCCCGCTTCTAAAGCCGGAATAAAATCGAGTGATTATATCGTTGCTATCGATGGAAAATTAGTTAGTGAAATGACCTTACAAGAAGCAGTCGATATTATGCGTGGCAAACCTGGCTCACTCGTGACACTGACTGTCTTACGAAAAGGCGAAAAAACACCACTCATCTTTAAGCTAACTCGGGAAACGATTCATATTGCCAGTGTCAAAAGTAAGATTATGGAAAATGATTTTGGCTATATTCGAATTTCACAATTTCAAGAACCTACCGCAAAAATAATGCGTGATGCTATTTTAGAGTTAAAAAGTAAAAATCAAGGGCGCTTAAATGGAATCATTCTTGATTTACGAAATAATCCAGGCGGATTATTAGAAACAGCAGTACAAGTAGTCGATAATTTTTTAGATAGTAAAAAATTAAAAAAATTCAATGAAGTAATTGTGTATACAGAAGGTAGACTTCCAGAGGCACAATACAGCGCTAAAGCATCCGGCAAAGATATTTTAAATGGTGCGCCAATTGTTGTTCTAATTAATGGCGGATCAGCATCCGCATCTGAAATTGTCGCAGGTGCGCTACAAGATTATCAACGTGCTATCGTTGTTGGCACGACTAGTTTTGGTAAAGGTTCTGTGCAAACAGTTATTCCACTAGATAAGAATCACGCTTTGAAATTAACGACAGCACTTTACCACACGCCTTCTGGACGAGTTATTCAAAACATTGGTATCGTACCAGATGTTCAAGTGGATGATTTAAAAATTGCGAGAAATAAAGGCGATGAAGAAATAGCGATGATAGAACCAATCAAAGAATATCAATTGAAAAATCATCTCAAGTTCTCTGGAGATAATACCAAACCAGTGAATCCTATTTTGAATAGCGATCTCACACTCGCTTATGAAGATTTTCAATTGTTTGAAGCATTAAAAATTCTGCGTACTATGCACATGCTTAACCAAGCCCAAGCTGGAAAAGTCATCGTCACCGAAACCGCAAAGAACTGATTGAATCTTACTCTATAGAGAATTAGAATCACCATTGGATTTTTTTAGGATGGATTCAAATGCAGTTGGAAATGTTTAAGCAACTTATAGTTGATGCGATTAAAAAAGATGATTCTTCTTCCAATCCAATTTTAGTATCTCTAAATAATCAATTAATCATTTATTTAGAATCTATTTATCATTCTAGTTTTGATATGGATTTAAAAATGACCCGCATGACTATTCTATTTGAAGGTTTTTATCGCATGCTGGCTCATAAAGATACTTTAAAAGCACATTTTATAGAAATACGTATAAAACGTTGGCAGAACCATTTTGGTACTCCAACCATAACATTTTTACTTACTTTTAATAATCAGATTGAACAAACTCAAAAGGTTTTTAGTCAGATTGCTCCTTCAACATCTGTTAGTGTTAGGCCGTGGGAAGTTGAAGATCAAATAAATCTTAAAAGAGATATAGGAAACCATGTGATGGTGGATGAAAAATCAACTTTTAAAGTCGATATGCCATCTTCAGATGAAAAAATTGGCGAGTTACTTAAAACTCATAATCCGATTGGTGGATTTACCACAGTACCATGTGATATATACTCACAAAAGTTTGTTCAATATGCAAATACTGTTGCAAAAAACGGCGGGAAAGTTCTTGAAATTGGCGCTGCATTTGGTTCAGCTTCGTTAGAAGCATTAGCACGAGGAGCAACTGTATTTTGCAATGATATTGATTCAAATAATCTTGCGGTGATAAGAAATCGCTATCTAAAAAAAATAAAAAATCCTCAATATACTGTTACAGGGGATGATAAAAAGTTAGTTTTGGTACCCGGGTCATTTCCTGAAGAGTTAGCGAGTTTACCAGAAAATTTTTTTGATGCGATTTTAATCTGCCGTGTATTGCATTTTTTTAAGGGTGAACAAATTGAGAAATCTTTGGAGAAATTATTTACTTGTTTAAAAGAAGACGGAAAGTTATTTGTTATATGTGAGACGCC
>Ga0155582_174_pt1 | contig 58401 bp, 57 predicted proteins | sample RifCSPhighO2_12_FD_107239 | JGI IMG/M metagenome (GOLD analysis project Ga0155582, IMG submission 107239) | Gammaproteobacteria bacterium RIFCSPHIGHO2_12_FULL_37_14
TCCTCAGGATGACAACCCTGGGGAGTTATTTTATCATAGATATCAAGATGTTCAGATTCTTTTAATTTTTTAGCTAATCTAATTGATATTGGTAGCCCTAGTACTTCAATAATTAATTTAATTAACCACATGGTGAGAATTAATGAAAATAAATTCATATTATTCATGCTCCCATAAAAAGCTATTACACCAAATATTAAACTATCACTGCCAGAAGCAACAATAGTTGACATAAATAATTTTGTTGCGGTTGCAAAACTCGCGATTCAATAAGATTATTATGCATCTATTTTTTCCATTTTTATATTTATTTCTTCAAACGATATAATTAGATTTTTTGCGATAGCTTTCCCTATAGCAATCCCCAATTTTTCTTTATTATTTTGATTAAGTTGTTTAAAGTTGACGGAACTAAATTCATTCCAGTTTTGAGTATAAGAATGGCGTTTGAATGATTTTCTTACTGCTCTTGTGCTCATATACACATCTTACACAACCATTGGTAATATCCGTGTAGATGCTGCCCCAATAAATATTGCATACAGAAAGTTACTATCCTACAATGCACGAGTTCTGTTATCACCAAAATTATTAATGCAAAATTACATCAATAGGATAGAGCTGTGCTGAAAAAACAAACTTTTAGTGTGAATTTTTTATATAAAAGCAATTTGATGATAAGTGACGCTATTTCTTTCGAATTTACTTACAATAGTGCGACCGACATTGATTTTTTGGAAAAAATTAAAACCGAATTAAATTCGAATTATTATTCAATATTAAACCATAATTTCTATTATATGCCCGATACTTATTATCAAGTTACTCAAGATAATATTATTATCGTATTAAATGTATTGATTAGCATTAAAAACTCATGCCATGCAAAAGTAACGGCCTCTCCACAAGAAACATTTAAAAAAATTGTTAATAAAGGATTAGAGGCAAATCAATTTACTTCTGAGAAAAGCCAATACTATTTGAGTGAAATTCCTACGGTACTATCCATTAGAGAGAGAGAAAACTTAGCTTGCGATCAAAAAAATTTTGTAGAAGCATTTGCACTTGCATGGCATTATAAATCATTATTTTTAGAAAATTTTAGAACGAAGTCACAAGGTCAGGGAAGAAGAGAAATAGTGGGCATATGCATTGATGCAACTAATTGGCTTGCTAGCGGATTAGAATTTAAAAATAGCACTCATACTGATTTAACAAATTATATTAATTTAGATGATTTTCTTTGTTCGTTAGACCATGTGAGACGCAAAATTTTACATTGCGATGCTAATCTAATTGATAAAAAATTATTATTAGATGCGTTAGTAAAAAACAAAACTATTGTTGCACTTATTCTTGAAGAAGAGGAAGATCTAAATGACTTTGTAATGGAATTATTAAAAACGACTCGATCTATTAGAAAAATTATTATGCTGATGCAAATAGATTTACAATTTTCATCTAAATTTATTGAACGATTGGCTGAGGTCTTGAAATCAAATTTATCCATTAATGAGATAGGCTTTTCTCATGGTCGCACCATAACGATTGAAAATTTTAAAGTGATATTGAATGCTTTAGCAACCAATCCTAACTCAAACGTGACAAAGTTGCGAGGCCAAAGAGTAGCTATTCGTAAAAATGAAGCAGCCGAATTTTTAATTAGTCATTTACAAAATCACTACCAGCTAGAATATGTGGAGCCTTGGCATTACCGGGTTATATCTAATGTTAATTTCAATCACATCAAGAATCTATTAGAAGAAAATATAAACAATAAACCCAAAATACAGCGTGCCTTTATGACAGGATCAGCGCAAGGATTTTTTGCTCAATTAGGCCTTACTAAAAACTTAGGTAAAGTCATGAGTCCTTATCTCAACAAGAATGATACATTTAATTTATTGCAAGTATCCAAGTTAATATCTCAAGAAGCAAAGGCTGAGCAGACTATCGAGATAGAAAATTTAAAACTGAAAAAACGTAAGATATGACCGTAATTAAAATGATAGGCCTGGACAGGGTTGGAATAGCACAGCTGGCTTGCGAGAAGGAGATACGAGCCAATTTTTCAATTTATCAATACGATAACGCTTCATTGTCATTTACCCGTAAAAATATACAGGTATATTATAACAGTTGCCGTTGAAATATAAGGGTATATTTTACTTAATTTTGGTCAAAACCACGAAAACGTTGAGTACTCTCCATGGATTATTTGATACAATCCAAATCCAAGATGACATGGGGAGTGACGATGTTTTTTAAAATATAAGTAAATGGAACTAGTATCAGGATATTTTTGGGAGAATCATACTGGCCATCCATGTTCACTAAATTAAAATATCTCAGTAAAAAAATTCTTCATTGCTATCCAAGCGCGCGAGTCTGATGTTTTATTGTAAACCGTACCAAAACCTGGATCGTTAGCTTCAGGATTAGTAAACGCATGCATTGTGCTGCCATACATATGCAATTGCCAATCTGCATTAGCATGTGTCATTTCATTTCCAAAAGCCATGACATTCTCAGGTGTTACCATGGGATCATCATAACCATGTAGCGCTAGAATTTTTGCTTTGATAGAAGATAGGCGTGCCTCTTCTGGCGCGTGTAATAAACCATGAAAACTAACAACACCAGCAATATCTGCACCACTTCTTGCAAGATCAAGCACACATAAGCCTCCAAAACAAAAACCAATCGCGGCGATTCGCTTAGAATCAACCCATTCAACTTTATGAAGTGCTTCTAAGGCAGATAAGATTCTTCTTTGCAATTTATTACGATCTTGGATGAAAGGTTGAATGAGTGCAGATTTTTCTTCTTTTGTTTGACCTAATTTGCTGTCACCATACATATCAATTGCAAAGCCAATATAACCAAGTTTGGTTAAATCATTTGCTTTATGACAGGCAAATTCATTTCTTCCTGTCCAATCATGACAAACCATGACAGCAGGAGTTTTTTTACTTAATCCATCTGGATAAGCACAATAGCCATTGAGTGTAATATTATTATCTTGGTAATTGATCGCTTTTGATATCGTCATAGAAACTGTTCCTTATATATTCATTACGCGTTTGTTTCGGATAATTGTGGTGGCAAATTAAAATGTCCAAGATTAAGTGCTAAAAATGGGTTGAGATGACCTTGCACATATAAAATATATTTTGCAGGTTGTTCTTTCATGGAAAAATTAAGTAGCATTTGTTTTCTTGTGATCACATTTTCAAGTGATTGGTTAACAAGCTTAAACCATCCCCAATAGCCTAAAAAATTATGATTGATTGTTTGTGAATTTTCCATGGTAACTTGTATTGCGATACTTGATAATTTATCTTGAATATCCGGCCAAATAAGAATATGCGAATTAGTTAAATTGCCCCCAGTATCTATTATTTCCTTATTATTAATACTAAACTTAACCTGTTTTATTAAATTTCCAAATTTAAATGGCTGAATTTTGAAATATAAATAAGGTTTGTTATCTCCTTTCGGAAAAAATATTTGCTGAATGAGCAAGGCTTGTTGAATTTGTCGTAAAGTTTCTTCAGAAAAAGGTAATTTCTGATTATCAATAAGTTTCCATTGCCAATCAGGATTACTAGAATCGATAAATGCTTGCAGATATTGATTGTAGAAGTTTGTTATTGTACCCGTTGGACTAAAAAATTTAATAAATTTACTCAGTTCAACTTCTTGATTCGTTCCAGCTCCAAAAGGATAACGATTAGCAATATCAGCTTGATAGAATTGAATCACTTGTTTTTGCCAAGACATATCAAGATAATGACTTGCTTCTTGCACCAAAAAATACCAGGCATTATTAGCGACTGTATCTAACCATGCTTGAATAGGTGGTGGACTTTTAGAGGCTATTAAGCGAAGTTGCAAAATCGGATCAGGTGCGCCTAACTTCTTTAGGCGATTAGAAATAACGTCAAATGCAGCTTTTTTTACATCACTTGCATTTAAAACAGGTTGAATATATTCATGCAGTGCTTGTAACCCATAAAAAATTTGGTAAAGGTTATTTTCTCCTTGCGTATTTTTTTCCAGTATTACATGGATGTTTCGTAATTTCTGGCTAGAAGATATTATTGGTTCAAAGTGAGTATTTTCATGAATTGTGCGCAGTAATTGTAGCAGTGGCGATGGATTGCTGATCATATTAATAATTTGCGTATCTGCCTCCAAAAGATTTTTAGGAGGTGTTAAGCGAACATTTGCTAATATTTTTTCCCAAACTTCAGAATAATTAGTGATATAAATATTACGTAATTGATCAACTAGTTTTGTATTAAGTAGAATATTCGGATTGGTATTATTATTTAATACCCAATTTCCTGCAGTGATTTCAGTAATAGCTGTTTCAATTTCTTTTGAAGTAATATTAGAAAATGCGTTGGCCGTGAACATATTAGCCACAGATGGGGTCATTGTTTGATCAGTAAAAACAATATTATTCTTATTGGCATTACTTAAATCAATTTCAGATATATTTTCATTATTATTTATATTTTTTAAAATAATGTACCCTAATCTTACACTAGGAATATTAGATAAATATTTTCGCGATTGAAAAATAGTATCATTGTTTAGATTAAGCGGCTTCCAGGTATGATTGAGAGCAATGGTAAGATGCTGAATTAATTGATCAACCGTTGCTTCCGGCATCGATTTAGGTAAAGTTTGATGCATGGTATCAATGATAAAATCAGCTTTAAAATGCGTTGCATCTGCTAACATTAAATACGATTTTAGCGCATCATAGACAAATTTTGGTTCTCGATTAACCGGTAATTTTAAATATTCTTCTAAATATTCTTTGATTTCAGGCAGCAAATAGGCTTGTAGAGCTTTATAATAAATAATTTCCATTTTTTCTTGAGATTTATTCGAATAGAAAGTAAGCAATTGTGAAATATCAAATTTAAAATGTGAATTTTTTGCTGATTTTTGCAAGGCATCAAGTAATGTGATTGTAGTTTCTAAATGGCTGACAGAATTATGTGTTTGCTTGATACTCAGTTGATATTCAGACAACATATTTTTAGTGGCATACGATTGCTGAGCACCTTGCCTAAAATCTTTAATTAATAAAATGCTAATCAATGAAGCCAGGCTAAATGATGTAGCATAAATAGTGTATTTTTTCCATATTTTTGTTTGATGAGGCGGGGAAAATGGAATCGGTGAGCTTATAATGCCATGCGCAATTAGTTGTCTGATGAAATAAGCTCGCGAGGTTAATGGTGGTTCCTGAAAAGTTTGAATTTGATGAGAGGATGAATTAATTGCCTCATCTAATACCACTGATCGCTGGTCATGATTTTGTTGAATAGCGCTCGTTAGACAAACATGTTGTAAGGGAAAATTGAAATGTGCAGCTGAAAATTTTTTAATAAAATCGAGTAATTGATCTTTAAGTTGTTCAATGTGGAGAGGAAAATCTTTAATTTGTACGCGTAGTAAAGGATTACGTTCATGATGTAATCGATATAACAATTGTTGATTTAACTTTTTGATAAGTGAATTGAATCGTTCGTTAAAGGCCTCATACATTTTAAAATTATTTGATTGATGAGGTAATGAGATACCCCAGGCTTGTGTCGTCTCATCATTTCCTAGTTCAGAAAAAAACTCCACGAAGCCAGGTAACAAATCACATTTGGTAATAACGATGTGACACGGGATGGGTTGAGAAAAATATTTCTGGAGGTAATACAAGCTTTTAAAAATTTTTCGTTGATGAGCTAGTAATTGTAACGGATCAGTTGATTTTATAAGTTCAGGTAATGGTAATGCAATAATAATACTATTAATGCCATCTTTCCCGCGGGTAGTTCGGATTAGTTGGAGAAATGATTTCCATAAAATAGAATAATCAATTTTTTTTTGAGTATTTTTATCGATATCAATGGCGGTTAAATATTTTCCTGGCACATCAATAATACTAGTGTCGCGCGTTACCCACCAATCACAATTTTCTGATGGATCCAAATGATGAGGATTTTGAATTTGGCGTTGTAAGGCGAAATTTACTTCGGCATTAGCTAGTAAGGTGGTTTTGCCAGAACTTTCTGGGCCAATGAATAAACACCAAGGTAGTTGATTTAATCGTAAAGATTTCCCTTCTTTTTTTATAGTGGTTTTATAAAGAAATTGCTGTACGCCATCAAACCTATTTTTCAGCATTTGTAATTTGTATTTTAATTGCGGATCATGAATTGCCATTGAAGAAGATTTATTCATATCAAAAATAACAAATTTAACTAGCCAAATTAAAAAAATAAATAAAATAATATATATTCGCTTCTCTGGTTGCGCATAGGGTGCATAACTACCCCAGGTAATATATTGACCCCCTATCCAAATGGCAGTAGAAAATATCAGTAACATGCCAATTGAAACAAGCAATTTCATCTGAGAATAATAAATATTACGCAGGCGGTTGGAGAGAATCCAGTTTTTTGATTTCTGTAATAGTTTGGTAGGTTTCATTTGAAATGATATCCGTTAAATAGTCAAGGCTAGCGAAGAGAATCAAGATGATGTAAACATATAGCAGAAAAATAAAAAACGCAGAGGTATTTTTTTCTGGAATTCTTTTTTTTGGTTTAGTAATTTTAAAAGGCAAAGGAGAAAGCGCCCTACTAAAATTACCTCGAAAAGCTTGGATATGTTTATATAGATTATTTGTAATTTGATCTAGTTGATACTGGCTGTGTTCTGTAGAGCGATATTGACCTTTGTATCCCAAGCTCAAGCAAATATACATTACCTCCATTAAATCGATATAAAGCGTTTGTTCTTTAATGGCGCGTGCTAAAATAATAAAAAATTTATCTTGATGCTGGCTATCTTGATTGAATGCTGCGAGTAATGAATAAGGATGCCATTGGTTTTGACCGCCCCAGGCAGTATTTTCAATGACGTCATCTATCGTGGCGCAAATCACATAGCGACAAACAGCAATATACTCATTGTTATAACCTAGATTAATAATCATTTCTTGAAAAATGTTAATTTCTTGGATTAGTTCTTTTTGTAGCCTATTGAATTGATGATAAGCATGAAGCTGTTTTAATTTACCTAAAAGCGAGAAAAGATGAGCCGCTGCATCAGCAAGCGGATTTAATCCTGCATTAGAACGATGCGGCATGATGCGGTTAGGAAGTAACGTTGGAGAAGGAATATTAAGATCACTTATTTTTTGTATCACTGTATTATTTTCTTGTTGTAATTCAGAATAAGTTTCTTGTGAGAGATTTATTTTTAGATCTTCCGTAGTAGTTTGCTGGGTATGCATTATCTAGCTTCCTTAAAAATTACCTCTCCCCCGTCACGATTTTTTTCTTGCTTCTTCGAGATGTTATCGTTTCTTGGATTATACACAAATAAATTACTTAACAGAACCCACTAGAAATCCCGCAATTTTTTAGACAAAGAAGGAATGCATACAAATAGTATCCAAGGGAGAAAAATTATTCCCTTGGATGATTAGATTGATGAGATCATTTTTAATGTTGAGGAAACTTAGTCCAGTAACCCGTATAATTTGAGTTTCTTTCTTAAGGTACCGCGACTCAAACCTAAGACGATAGCAGCGCGTGATTGATTATTTTTTGTATATTCCATAACGCACTCCATTAATGGAGCTTCAACTTCCGCCAGAATTAACTCATAGAGGTTGTCAGGCAATTGACCATTTAATTGGGTAAGATAATTCTCAAGCGCCTGACGTACGCTATCGTGTAAAGGCTGATTTTTTTGCGTCAGCTCAAATAAAGATGTTGGTTTTTCTAAAGTATTGATAGCCATAATTGTCCTCGAAATCCGATTGTTCACAATACAGCAACTATTCTACCCGTTGTTCTTTGTTAGATCAATCATTTTATTTGAAGATTACATGTTCATCCATTTCTCAAGATAATGGATATTGACCATGCCTTTTTGGAAGGTATTACCACGCAAAATATCTTGATGTAAGGGGATATTTGTCCTAATGCCTTCAATCACTGTTTCATCCAAAGCATTGCGTAACCTAGCCATGGCTAATTCACGATTATCGCCAAAGGCGATTATTTTAGCGATGAGCGAATCATAGTAGGGGGGAACCTTATAACTACCATAAATATGTGAATCTACTCGAATTCCTGGTCCTCCTGGGGCATGAAAATAAGAAATTAGCCCTGGGGAGGGGATAAACGTTTGAGGGTCTTCGGCATTAATTCGACATTCAATAGCATGACCACGAATTTTAACATCTTTTTGCGATAAGGTCAATTTTTGACCAGACGCAATCCGGATTTGTTCAACCACTAAATCGATGCCAGTAATCATTTCTGTGACGGGATGTTCAACCTGAATCCGTGTATTCATTTCAATAAAATAAAATTTTTCATTCTCATAAAGAAATTCCATGGTACCTACCCCACGATATTTCATTGAGCGACAAGCTTCTGCACATAATTCGCCAATTTCTTCACGTTGTTTTGGTGTGATACCTGGGGCCGGCGCTTCTTCAATAATTTTTTGATGACGGCGTTGGATGGAACAATCTCGTTCTCCAAGATAAATGGCATTTCCAAAGCCATCGCCCAATAATTGAATTTCGATATGCCGAGGATTTTGTAAATATTTCTCTATATAAACCTTATCATTATTAAAAGCCGCTTTCGCTTCACTCCGTGTTAAAGCGATGGCATTAATAAGATGAGATTCAGTATGAACCACTCGCATTCCGCGACCACCACCACCGCCAGCTGCTTTAATGATGATAGGATAACCAATGGCGCGTGCTAATTTAATGGTTTCTCCATCATTATCATCTATCGGCTCACTTGAACCTGGCACACAAGGTATTCCCATTTTTTTCATTAAACTGATTGCAGCAATTTTATCGCCCATTTGGCGTATTGTTTCGGGAGCAGGGCCAATAAAAATAAAACCACTTTTTTCAACTTGTTCAGCAAAATCTGCATTTTCAGAAAGAAATCCATAGCCAGGATGAATAGCGACAGCATCAGTAATTTCTGCGGCACTAATAATCGCAGGAATATTCAAATAACTTTGTGCGGCAGGGTGTGGTCCAATACAAACAGACTCATCTGCTAAACGTACATGTAAAAGATCGCGATCTACTGTGGAATGTGCCGCCACAGTTTTAATACCGAATTCTTTGCAGGCACGTAAAACACGTAAAGCGATTTCTCCACGATTAGCAATTAATATCTTATCAAGCATAAAGATGTCCTAGGAGATTACTCAATGATGAATAAAGGCTGATGAAATTCGACTGGGGTGCCATTATCTACCAATCGAGAAGTAATAGTACCCGCTTTATCTGCTTCAATTTGATTAAACATTTTCATCGCTTCAATTAAACAGATAATATCGCCAAGCTTAACAGTTTGGCCAATTTCTACAAATGGTTTTGCTCCAGGAGTAGGGGAAAGATAAACCGTTCCAACCATAGGAGCTTTTACAGTATGTTTTTCTGTTCCAGCTTGATGGGGTTCATTGGTGTGAGATTCAATTTTGCTTTCAACATGAGACATGACAGGCGGCATGGGGGATGCCATCATCATGGTAGGCATTTTGGTTTCACGAGTAATGCGAACGGATTCTTCTCCCTCGCGAATCTCAATTTCAGCGACACCAGTTTTTTGTATTAATTCGATCAATTTTTTGATTTTCCGTATATCCATAAACCTTACCTTAAATAAATAGAATTGAAGTTCAAGTGTGCCCCAAGCTAAAAAATTTGTCTAGATGTTAGCAAGTTCGATGCTATTTACTGGTTTTTCTTGAATTTTTGACGAAATTCTCTACTAGATTGTTATTTATCTGTTTTTTTGAGGATAAATAAAGAAAATAGTGGTGGTAACAAGGAAATAACAATGATGCTATAAATGATAAGAGTAAAATGGGCTTTAACAATTGGTTGGCTGCCCAAAAAATAACCAATTCCTAATAAACTGCCTATCCAAAGAATTGCACTACAAATATTATAAAAGGAAAACCAGCGTAAACTCATTTCACCAATGCCAGCCACAAAAGGAGCAAAGGTTCGAATAATAGGGATGAAGCGTGCAAAAATAATCGCTTTACCACCATGTTTTTCATAAAATAAATGAGCTTTTTTCAAATGTTTTTTATTAAGTAACCAAGATTGTTCTGCAGTAAATACATGAGGACCAAGAAATCTACCAATTAAGTAATTGATTTTATTGCCAAGAATGGAAGCGATCACTAAGGTTAAAAAAAGTAATTGAATATTCAAACTAGTGGAATTTGCGGCTAAACTTCCAGCCGCAAAGAGTAATGAATCACCAGGTAAAAATGGTGTGATCACTAAACCGGTTTCACAAAATATAATTAAAAATAATAAAACATAAATCAAAGCGCCGTAGTTTGAAACTAAAAAAAACAAAGATTGATCAATGTTCAAAATAAAATGTAATAAATATTGAATAGTTTCCATTATTTTAAACCAAATAAATATCAAATCGATTAGATTTGCCAGTTATAGTGAAATTAGGCGCATGATTGCAGATGTTCGGCGCTAATCGCGGTCTTTTAACAACTAAACGTCGCTTAATCGAGGATAAAGAAATAGAAAATAGTTGCTCGGTATCCTCATCTTTGCCCAATAAAAGCTGTAACATCACCATTTCCTTTTTAGCCAAAGCCGATTTATTACGCTCTGGAAACATTGGATCCATATAAATAACGTCAGGGAACTCATCATGCGATAATTTTTTCAACCAATCAATAGCATTAGCATAAATAAGATGGAGTTGTTTACTAGCTGGTAAAGAACAACGTTTTAAAGCGTCTTGCAATAAGGCATGTACAATGGGCGACCGTTCGATCATGGAAACATTAAAACCAAGCGTTGCTAAAATTAAGCTATCACGGCCTAAACCAGCAGTTACATCAATAATAGTAGGATGGGTGTTTGGGCGATAACCTATTGCTTTCGCGATTAATTCATTTCGTAAATTGGCATGAGTCAGACGATAACGCATTTTATTAGATAAAAAGTCGATATAAAAAGGAGTCGCCTTGTTCTCTGTTATCTTTTGTAATCCTAAGAAATGAGTAGTAAATAGGAGCAGAAAATCATAGGTTTTGGCGGTGTCACTGGAAGGATCTGAAATGAATTCTAATTGCAGTTGGGCAGCAAGATTCTGCGCTTCTTTTAAGCGTAGCGGATCAGTTAAAGAGATAGCGATGTTTTGTTTCATCGTGTTTTTCAGTATGATATGGCAGCTCTTTTATAAGGCAATTTTATGTTTCCAACACATCGATATTATCCAAGAACGCGCTTGCGTCGTCTGCGTTATGATGACTTTTCCCGACGTTTAATAGCGGAAACGCAACTGAGCGTCGATGATTTAATTTATCCACTGTTTCTTGTGGAAGGACAGAATCGACGTGAAGTGATTGCTTCCATGCCTGGTATTGAACGATTAAGCTTAAATTATGTCTTGCAAGAAGCCGAAAAGCTAGTGGCTTTGGGAGTACCTGCCATCGTGCTCTTTCCAGTTGTTGCCGCATCAAAAAAATCACTGGATGCAGCAGAAGCTTATCATCCGGAAGGATTAATTCCCCAAGCAGTGCACATGTTAAAGCAGCATTTTCCGACATTGGGGATTATTACAGATATAGCTCTTGATCCTTATACTTCTCATGGACAAGATGGCCTCATGGATAGTCATGGCTATGTGATGAATGATGAAACCATTGATGTACTCATTAAACAAGCCTGTTGTCATGCGGCAGCTGGCGCAGATATTGTTTCGCCATCCGATATGATGGATGGAAGAATTGGTTTCATTCGAGATGCATTGGAAACATCAGGGTTCAAACATACTCGTATTTTAGCTTACTCTGCAAAATATGCTTCGCATTTTTATGGCCCATTTCGGGATGCAGTAGGATCCAAAGCAGTATTAGGTAAAAGTAATAAAATTCAATATCAAATGGATCCTAGAAATAGCAATGAGGCTTTGCATGAGGTAGCGCTTGATCTAGATGAAGGGGCAGATATTGTTATGATAAAGCCTGGCATGCCCTATTTAGATATTCTTTATCGTGTCAAACAAGCCTTTCAGACACCTGTTTTTGTTTATCAGGTAAGTGGTGAATATGCTATGTTAAAAGCCGCTGCACAGGCTGGTTGGCTGGATGAACGGACAACCGTCCTGGAGTCATTAATAGCAATGAAACGTGCTGGTGCAGATGGAATTTTAACTTATTATGCCAAACAAGTTGCTGAGTGGCTAAGCGTTCAATCAATTTAGAAATAATTATGTCAATACTGAATCATCTACAACAATACATTTTTCTTATGCGTTTAAATAAGCCTATCGGTATTGTTTTATTGTTATGGCCGACTTTATGGGCATTATGGTTAGCAAGTCATGGACATCCATCACTAAAAATATTGTTGATATTTGTGGCTGGAGTAGTCGTGATGCGTTCAGCAGGCTGTGTGATGAATGATTTTGCCGATAGACACATTGATGGCCATGTACAACGTACCTCTAATCGGCCGTTACCATCTGGTACAGTGTCTAGTACGGAAGCCTGGATATTGGTGGGATTGCTAGGTTTAATAGCTTTTTTATTAGTATTATTATGCAATACATTCACCATGCAATTAGCTTTTATTGGCGCTGGATTAACACTTATTTATCCTTTCATGAAACGTTTTACTTATTTACCACAATTTGGTTTGGGCATCGCATTTGCTTGGAGTATCCCGATGGCTTTTGCTGCTGAAACGGTGGCCATCAATTTTTCTACCTGGCTGTTGTTTAGTGCTGGCGTATTATGGCCAGTGATTTATGACACGATGTATGCCATGGTAGATAAACAGGATGATATTAAAATTGGGGTAAAATCAACTGCTATTTTATTCGGCAAACAAGATCGACGTATGATTGCTAGTTTACAAAGCATCTTTATTTTCATACTCATGGGTGTTGGCATAACATTTCAACTCTCTAAAATTTATTATGTTTCATTGCTGATTGCAGCCATATTTTTTTTATACCAACAGTGGTTGATTAAAGATGGTGATCGAGAACAATGTTTCCATGCGTTTTTAAATAATCACTGGGTAGGTATGATTATTTTTATCGGAATTGCCTTGAATTATTTACTATGAAAATTGTCGCTGATGATCACATTCCCTATGTAAAAGAATATTTCAATTCGCAGGGTGAATTAATTTTAAAACCTGGTCGTGCTATTTCATATCAGGATGTTAAAGACGCCGATATTTTATTAGTTCGTTCGATTACTCGAGTAAATGAAGCATTATTGGCTAATACCAATATTAAATTTGTTGGTAGTGTCACAGCGGGAACAGATCATTTAGATACAAGCTGGTTAAAGGAAGCAAACATTTATTGGCAAGCTGCAGCAGGATTTAATGCACCACCCGTTGCAGATTATGTCGTGAGTGTGATTGCTGCAATGCAAAAAAGAGGGTTGCTGTGTCATTCATCCCCACGAGCAGCAGTGATTGGTGTTGGAAATGTTGGGCGTTTAGTTGCCGAGCGATTAAAATTACTTAATTTTGATGTGATGTTAGTGGATCCACTTCGCGCTGAAATTGAAAAAAATTTCAAAACGATTCCGCTAGAGCAAATTACTGATGTTGATTTAATTTCATTACATGTTCCTTTGACATGCGAAGGTCAGTATCCTACTTATCAATTTATCAATCAAAACATATTAAAAAATCAAAAACCCGATTGTGTTTTATTAAATGCCAGCCGCGGCAAGGTGATTCATACGGAAGATCTTCAGCAATATGGAAAACATTGTCATTGGTGTTTTGATGTTTGGCCAAATGAACCTTATATAGATCAAGCCATCTTAGCTAATAGCAAAATCGCAACGCCTCATATTGCTGGTTATTCAATACAAAGTAAAATTCGAGGAATAGCATTGATTTATCAAGCGGCATGTCAGGCCGGGATTATTGAGTCAACATTACGATCGTCTGTTGATATGCCATTACAAAAGCTTGCTTTTACTGAAAGCGAATTGGTATGGCAAGATGTTGTTCTCAATGTGTTTAATCCATTTATCATGACGAAGCAGATGCGGGATGTTTTTCTAAAAGTAGAAGATAATGGAAAATCATTTGATAATCTGCGTAATCATTTTAATTATCGCCATGAATTTTCTTTTATAGAGTATACGGCGAAATTGGACGAACCGGATAAGATGGTATTAAATAATCTGGGATTCAAGTTTGGTGACGCTCTAATTTAATATAAACCTTCAACAGATTTTTCACTATTGTCGGCTGAAATAGAATCTGCAGGATTTTCTTTTTCAGGCACATGCGGCAACATAAAGTATTCAAACATAGCGACAGGATCATTTGCCGATGTTCGCTTACCAGTCATTGGATCGATTCGAATACTCACAATGCCAGGAGGTTGTTCAATAATATGTTCTCGTTTTCCTTTTAAAGTAGCTTGCATGAATTGAATCCAAACAGGAAGAGCTGCTTGTGCACCATATTCATGCAGTGATTGTGGTTGTGGAAATCCCACCCAGGCGACAGCTACTAAATCAGGAGTAAATCCAGCAAACCAAGCATCCACTTGATTTTGTGTGGTACCGGTTTTTCCGGCGATATCGTAGCGACCTAATGTCTTTGCTAATGTTGCTGTACCATGTTGAATCACATCATGCAAAGCAGATGTCATTAGAAATGCATTTTGCTGAGAAATAACGCGAGGAGCAGCGACTACCTCTCGCGAACAATTTTCTTCACAGGCAACGAGAGGTCTTGCTTGGTAAATAATTTGATCTTGAGTGTCGCGGATGCTATCGATGATATAGGGCACGACTTTTTGCCCACCATTTGCGAATATTGAGTAGGCTTGTGCCATTTGTAATGGTGTCACTGTTGCAGTTCCTAATGCCAATGATAAACCAGGTGGTAGTTGTGCGGCTGAAAACCCAAATCGTTTGAGATAATCAGTTGTGTAGGGTAAACCCATTAGTGCCAATAAACGAATAGAGACAAGATTACGTGATTGCATAATCGCAGTACGTAAACGTGTCGGTCCATAAAATTTATGAGTTTCGTTTTGAGGGCGCCAAAGACTATTATCCATTTGCTCAACAACGATAGGTGCATCATTAATGACAGTAGCCAGTGTGTAACCTTTTTCAAGTGCGGCAGAATACACAAAGGGTTTAAAGCTTGATCCAGGCTGACGATTAGCTCGAGTGATGACATTAAATTTACTATTTTGAAAATCAAAACCACCTACCATTGCAAGAATGGCACCATTTTTTGGATTAAGCGAGACCATGCCTGCTTCTGCTCTTGGCATTTGTGCAAGCTGATCACCTTGAGGAGTAGCATTCAGATAGATCACATCACCTAATTTAACGATTTGATTTGCTCGTTTTGGTCTTGGACCTAAATAATCAGCATTAATTTGTTTGCGTGCCCATGCTAAACCTGTCCAAGGAATAATAGTTAAATCTCCATTCCTTTTTAAAACGGTAATTGTTTTGGCAGTCATTTCAAATACTACAGCAGGTTCCAATTTATTAATGATGGGTATTTTATTTAATTCTTTCGTCCAGTTATCCATGGCTTCGAGGGAGGGCATGCCGAGATTTTGGATAGGTCCACGATAACCATGACGTTGATCATATGCCAAAACATTATCTCTCACCGCTAAATTGGCGGCATGTTGTGTGCTGCTAATGATAGTGGTATATACTTTAAAGCCATCGGTATAGATACTATCGCCATACATTTGTTCTAGTTGTTCACGTGCTAATTCAGCGACATAAGATGCTTTGACCTCTGTTTTAAGATCATGGTAACTAGCATTGAGGGGTGCGCGTATGGCTTTTTCATAGCTGGCATTATCGATGTATCCTTCATCATGCATGCGTGAGAGTACATGATCCCGGCGTTTTTTTGCGGCTTGAGGATTTGCCAAAGGATTTAATGAAGAGGGAGCTTTGGGCAGCCCAGCCAACATAGCATATTGATCAAGTGTTAACTCATTGAGAGGTTTACCATAATAAACAGCCGCAGCTGCAGCGACTCCATAAGCGCGATTGCCAAGGAAAACTTTGTTTAGATATAATTCTAGGATTTTCTGCTTTTTTAGTTTATGTTCTATTTTAATCGCTAATAAAATCTCGCGTATTTTTCTTCCCATCGTTTTTTGTCGTGAAAGATAAAAACTTCGAGCGACTTGCATCGTGATGGTGCTTCCACCCTCAAGCTTTTTGCCAGTCTTTAGTAAACGAAGAGCGGCGCGGCCAAGGCCAGGAATATCTACGCCTTTGTGCTTGAAATAGCGCTGATCTTCGGTAGCTAAGACAGCCTGGATAAGAGGTTCTGGAATTTGTTCGTAGGGAACAGGAATTCGACGTTTTTCGCCGAAGGTTGCAATTAATTTTTTATCTTGAGAGAAAATTTGTAGTGGAACTTGCAATTGTACTGTATTAAGAGCATCAATATCGGGAAGCTCATATTCAATATAATAAAGAGCAGACACAATAATAGCGGCAGAAAAGAGCAAAGAAGTGATGATCATTGCACGAATAAGACGTAAAAATCGGTTCATTTAGAACTCCGGACCAAGCGATGTACTAAAAGCACTAAACAAAGCATTTGATTCATTTGGGATGTCCAAGCAACATAGATAAAAGCTGAGCTTTTAGAATTATTATAAAAATCTTGCATTTTATAGAGTATCAAGTATATTACCAATCTTTTGGGCTTATCGTCAATTACTTACCCTCGGCACGAAACAGTCATTTAAGCACACTTATCCTTCTATTTCATGTTTCCAATTGTATCAGATTTTAATTCTATTCGTAGTATTTCAACCCGTATTATTTTGAGAATTAGGAGTTTCTGTGAAATCTATTTTTTCACGGCCAGTAATGGTTGGTTTGGATATTCAAACCAATGGCATTCATTTAATCAGTTTAAAAAAAAGTAAACATACCTTTTTTATTAACCATGTCGCGGCCCAAGATTTTGGTACGCAGCCTATTTATGAGGCAGGTAAAATAAAATATTGGGATGCATTAACAAGCCTATTGGCTGATCTTGTTAAACGTATGGATATTCAAGGAATGCCCGCATCAATTAACCTACCAGCGAATTTAGTACACATGCAACGCATACAATTACCAATAGGCATCTCAGATCAGGAGATAGAATCAGAGATTTATGCCAATAATCAACGCGATTGGCCCAGCAAAGATAGATTATTTCTAGATTTTTCAAAAAAACTTTCGAAAGCTACAGCGACAGATAGTTTAGAAATATTTTTTGCGTTGACGTATCGAGATTATTTGTCACAGTATATCGACTGTGTTTGTTCTGCCGGGTTGCAGGTAAAAGTAGTAGATGTCGATATCTATACCTGGGTGCGTGTCGTTAATTATATATTAAAAAAATCTCATGATAATGATCGGATTCCATTCATTTACAAAAAAGATCAAGTCAATGCACTAATATATATCACGCTCACCAAAATTAATCTGGTCATATTTCATTCTGAAATTATCGTTTATCAATCATGGGATGTTTCTGAATCGATAGAAGATTGGGAGCAAATAAACAATAAAATTTCTGCCTTATTTACTTCGATAACAGTCAATATTTACAAGTTAATGATGTGCGGCACTCATCGACATCTTTCGTTACTTGTCAATCACCTTACCCAATCGCTGCAGGTCCCAGTATGTTTTTCTAATCTATTTACTTATTTTAAATCAGTTGATGATTGTGATCGCAAGTATTTCAGCGCTGATTTTTTGACTGCTTGTGGTTTAGCGATGCGAGAAAATGGCGCATGGTAGAAATTAATTTGTTTCCTTGGCGAGAACACAAACAATTGTATGAAAAAAAAATTATTAAGCAATTTTTTAGTATAGCACTGTCATTTAGCATGGTTATTATTATTGCAATCCATTTCCATCTTTCTCACCGATTAAATGACAATAAAAGTCATATTACTATTTTGCAAAATCAGTTGGCACAATATGAAAGATTAGGCAGATTGATTCAGCGAGATGAAGAAACGAATACCATGCAACAACAATTTATTAAAAGTTTTTTAAATTATCAAAAAAATACAGCCCAATTATTTAATATTCTGACGGATAATCCTCCATTTCCAGTTTGTTTTTCTAACATTTCTCGTCATCAACATTCAATTATTTTTAATGGATACGTTCGATCAACTGCAGATTTGGCTGATTTTCTTATACATTGGCAGGCTGCTGAATTGTTTTCTGAAGTAAAGGTAGAACGCCTGAAACGATCGTCTTCAGGACCAATAAATTTTTCGTTTAAAGCCATAGAAAAAATTAAATTTTTGTAGCGAGTATGAAAAATAGTATCACTTATCGAAAAGATGGAGCTTAGATGTACTATCAATACCGTTGGATATATGCTGCACTCATTGCCGGCATCGTTTTTTTTATCAGTTATCAATATGATATTCAGCCAACTTATGCCTGTTTAATTAAATCGCAAGAAATTCAGAAACAATTAACTCGGCAGTTGGGCAGGTATCATTTAAAACATAATAGGATCAATCATTCACATGAAATGAAATTTTTACGGTCAGATAAAAATACCGATCAACTCAGTGTTATTCCATTTTTATCTGCATTAGAACATGAGAGCGGTGTTCGTATTCATTTGCTTAATCATGAAATTGAACAAAAAATTGGTGATGCGAATGCGGTGAAAATCAATTTGATAGTCTACGGCAGTTTTCAGCAAATTTATTTGTTTATTAATAGACTGGAAGCTTTCTCAGTGCTAATTTTGAATTTTAACTATCATCAAACCAATTTTTATCAAAATTCGCTTGGATTGGAATTGTTTATTATTAAAAATAATTTCAAGCAACGGAGCCCATCTCGTTTTTATCGACAAAGACCTGCCCATAATCCATTTTGTTTGCCTATTCATTTGTCGATAGCAAACTATCGAAATGATTTGTCCTTGTTACAGAATGCTCCGTTAGAAAAAATTAAAATGATTGGATATATTGAAAAGGGGAATCAACATCGCGCCATTGTCTCATTAGAAAATCAAACGATTTTTAGTTTGAATGATGGAAATAAAATTGGTAAAGAGCAAGGAATAGTAAAAGAAATTTCTCCTCATCATCTATCATTGTTGCTTCCTAATCAGAAGTGGGTTGTGTTGCAGATGTAGATCATTGGTGAATCAGTATTAAAAAATAAGGGATTCGAATTTGTTTATTTTTAAAAAAATAAAATCTCGATTGCTTTTTAGCTTAACATTGATCATGGTACTGTTTATTTTATTTAACCAAGCTAGTTATGCTAAAAACAGTCATTTATCGATCGAATTGCATGATACTAATCTTCGCGATGCAATTGATATTCTTGCTAAGTTTCTTAATATTAATGTGATTTGTAGTCCATCAATCCAGGGAATGGTGAATTTGAATTTACATGATGCAATTGCTAGTGCTGCTTTTGATTTGCTTCTGACTTCTCATGGATTGACAAAGTGGCAAGTTGGCAACATTTGGTATGTTGGTCCAAGAGATGAATTAGTGAAAGGTAGGCTAGAAGAATTAAAATGGCAGGAGATGAATAATGATGCGGCAGTCTTAGTCACACATGTTTGGCAAATAAATTACGGCAGAGCGAAAGAGATTGCACATCTGTTACAAGATAGCCATGGTTCATTTTTATCAAAACGAGGGCAAGTTCGTGTTGATGTACGTACGAATACAATTTGTGTACAAGATATTCCTCGCCAGCAAGAACTCATCCATCAATTAATCAAGCAACTAGATGTTCCGATTAAGCAGATTCTCATTCAAGCACGTTTGGCTAGTGTCGATCATGATTATGAACGGGAATTAGGAATTAGTTTTACAGCACATGCATCTTCAACAGAGAATCATGATGGATTAAGTGGTATGATCATGCCAGAAGCCGGTCAATATAGTTTAGCGATAGCCAAACTAGCAAATGGTTCTATATTGGATGTGAAATTAGCAGCGTTAGAGAATTCTGGACATGCAGAGTTAATATCTAGTCCAAGTTTATTCACAGCGAATCAACAAACGGCCTCAATTGAGGCGGGTGAAGAGGTACCTTATCAAGAAGTCAGTGAAAGTGGCGGTACCGCTGTGGTATTCAAAAAAGCAGTACTTGGATTAAAAGTAACCCCGCAAGTGTTACCTGGAAATCAGGTATTATTGCAATTGCAGATTAATCAGGATAGGCCAAGTCATAAAATGGTACTAGGCATGCCAACTATTAGTACACGTCAGATAGTGACCAATGTTTTGGTAAAGATAGGTCAAACAGTAGTGCTAGGAGGTATTTATGAATCAAACTGGGAAAAAGGGGAAGAAGGTATACCATTTATTAGCCAAGTGCCATTGTTAGGCTTACTGTTCAAGCAGCACCATACCAGAGAAAGTAAACGGCAACTACTTATTTTTATTACACCGAAAATTATTAACGACAGCGCGGTGTAAGTGTAAAATACTCTAGCACACCAGTATGTGTGCGAGGGGATTTTTAATGAATTTCGAAATTAATAATTGATATTGATAACAGACAGACTATGAAAACAAGACAAAATAATATTTTTCTCGTCGGCCCAATGGGAGCAGGCAAAACCAGTATTGGTAGAGCTTTAGCCAAACAACTTAATAAAGATTTTTATGATTCTGATGAGGAAATTGAAAAGAAAATGGGCGTTAGCCTCAGTTGGATATTTGATTTAGAAGGCATGGAAGGTTATCGTGAGCGAGAAAAGAAGATAATTGATGATTTAAGCTTATTAACCAATATTGTGCTGTCGACTGGGGGTGGATGCGTAGAAACACCAGAGGTATGTGAATATTTACAACAGCGCGGTCTGATTATTTATATGGAGGTTTCATTAGAAACCCAATTAGACCGTTTAAAACGTGATAAAAAACGCCCCTTATTACAGGGAGAAAATCCTCAAGAGGTTCTCAAACATTTATGGGAAACGCGCGAACCTATTTATGAAAATATCGCTGATCTAACAGTAGTAACAGATAATCGATCCATACGCGATGTTTGCGAGGATATCCTGCGATGGTTAAAAACAATTTAAGCAGCTTATGAATCTCATTGATAATTTATTTAAACTCACAGCAAACCGTACTAATTTTCGTCGAGAATGTTTAGCTGGAATGACTACATTTTTCACCATGGCTTATATTATTTTTGTTAATCCGGTCATATTGGGATCGACAGGAATGGATTGGCAAGCCGTATTTGTTGCTACTTGTTTAGTGGCAGCGATTGGCAGTTTGTTAACAGGAGTCATGTCGAATTATCCTATTGCAGTTGCTCCAGGAATGGCATTAAATTCATACTTTGCTTATGTTGTTGTACAGGGATTAGGTTACTCTTGGCAAACCGCATTGGGCGCAGTATTTATTTCTGGTATTATTTTTTTCATACTCACACTTACTCGTATTCGGAATTGGATAGTCGAGGCTATTCCTGAAAATATTAATATAGGATTATCGGTTGGCATTGGCATATTTATCATGCTACTAGCATTAAAAAATATTGGCATGATAAACAGTGATCCAGATATATTTATCACATTAGGGCAGGTACAGCATACCATCGCTTTACTTTTTATCTTGGGACTTTGTCTGATTTTTGCTTTTGATCGCTTAAAAATTCCCGGTAGTATTATTTTAAGTATTTTAACCATTACCATTGTTAGCGTGGTATTAGGGATCAATAAATTTCAGGGTGTGTATTCATTACCTCCTAGTATCTTACCTACTTTTTTTGCTTTGAATGTATCCAATATTCTTAATTTATCAGGATTGACAGTTATTTTTTCTTTTGTATTAGTGGCTTTGTTTGATGCAACCGGAACACTGATTGGATTATTAGCGCAACCAAAGCTTATTAAGAATCCAGAGAAAGAAAAGCGATTATTTTATGCTTTAATGGCAGATAGCATCGCTACCATCATGGGAGCGTTGTTAGGTACATCTAGTACGAGCCCATTTATTGAAAGTGCAGCGGGTATTCGAGCTGGTGGACGTACTGGGTTAACTCCGGTTATTGTTGCCGCATTATTTTTATTAGCATTATTTTTTTCTCCATTGGCAGCTACTGTACCTAATTATGCTGCCAGCGCCGCATTGTTTTATATTGGGTTGTTAATCATCAAAAACGTTGTTGCATTGAATATTCATGATTACTCTGAGTTTATTCCTAGTGTTGTAACGCTTACGCTAATCCCGCTTACATTTTCTATTGCGGATGGTTTAGGTTGGGGAATTCTTAGCTATATTATGATAAAAATAATTTTAGGCAAGGCTAGATCACTTAATTATATGCTATTAACATTGGGAATAATATTTGTCGTTTATTTATCTTTACAATAATTTTTTTAAATAGTTATAGTGATTCTAATCGCATGACTTGATAGGCGGGTTCTTCATAAGGATGCGATTGTTTTAATGCAGCGAGAACAGCGTGAATATATTGGTCCTCGCAAACTATTTCTACTTTATATTCGCTTATTTTTTCTTCTTGATTGAGTTTACCAATAAATGGATCGCTACCAGCCAGTGGTAAGAATTGTCCTTCTCCCAATATTTGCCATGCACAGTGACTATAATCACCAACTTTACCCGCACCTTTAGCAAACATAGCATGTTTCACTTCTTCGATATGTGTAGGTGGTACATAGAAACAAATTTTATACATACTTGCTTGCCTTTACTTTAATAAAAAATAAGTTTACATTAAAAAATTGCTAATCAAAACTCACGAAATTACATCATGTTCTTTAAAAGTTTGTCAAACATTTGTTAATGCGAGCTTTGTCGTGCGTAAAGATATTTATGAATGACAAAACTCGCATGAGTGATAGGGTGTTACCAAAAGGAGATAGTTTATGAAGGGAAGCAAAAAACAATTCACATTGTTATCGACAATATTAGGGTTATCTTTGATTTACGGACAAGCAGGTAATGCAGCGAAATCTGTTGATCTAAAACAGCAACCCGTATCCTATTTGCAAAATTTTTTATCGTCACCGACAGCGGCTGCAATCAAAGATGTAAAGATAAAAGAAATTAATCGCTCAATTGATTTTAAACAAACATTACATATTCGCATACAAGAAACATATGCTGGATACCCAGTTTGGGGAGCAGATGCGATTGTTCATATTCCAAATGGTAAAAGCGAGACGACATTGGCAGGTGCTCTTGCTGGAGCGAAGTCTACGGCATCGATGAACGGGGAGTTTTATCAAGATATCCAAAAGGATTTAGCACATACTCCCACACAAGTGTTTAGTCAAACGCAATCTAAAGATGCATTGCAACATGCCATCAATGCATATCAAAATAAAATTGGCAAAAATTTTACAGCCAGCAATCAACAAACTCAATTGATTGTATTGATTGATGCAGATCATCAAGCGCATTGGGCTTATAAAATAAGCTTTGATGTTCAAGCAGAACAAGTAGGCGAGATGCCAGCAAGACCCGTCTATATTATCGATGCGATTACTTTTAAAACGTATCGTTACTGGAATGATATTAAAACTCTTGAACCAACAGAAGAAGTAAGTGGCGGTGGTTTTGGTGGTAATTTGAAAATGGGTAAGATGGTGTACGATGGTTTGCAAGAAGATCTTCCAACATTAAATATTAAACGTGATGTAGCTGCAGATACCTGCTATTTGCAGAATGCGGATGTTTTAGTCAAGAGTTATCGTGCTCATAAAGTCATTAATTATCCTTGTGGCATTCCAGACAATGAGCACAATAATGTTTATTGGAATGGTGATACAGATGCAGTAAATGGTGGTTATTCGCCGAGTAATGACGCGTTATTTGGTGGAGCTGTTATTAAAGACATGTATCAAAAATGGTATGGCGTACCAGTGCTCACCGATAAAAATGGTAATTCTATGCTGTTGATCATGGTGGTTCATGATCCTATTGATAATGCATTCTGGGATGGTAGTAAAATGACATTTGGTGATGGTGTAAAATATTTTTATCCGCTCACCTCTTTAGGTGTGGCGGCTCATGAGATTAGTCACGGATTTACTGAGCAACATTCAGGATTAGAATATGATGGCCAATCAGGTGGTATGAATGAATCCTTCTCTGATATGGCAGCACAAGCAGCAGAATATTATGCTTATCACAAAAATAGCTGGCAAATAGGTCCAGAGATTTTTAAAGCAGAAAATAAAGCATTGCGTTATATGGATATGCCAAGTAAAGACTGCGAAGGTGGAAGACCTGGAAATGGGTGCTCTATCGATCATGTCAGTCAATATAATGAATGGTTAGATGTACATTATAGTAGCGGTATTTTTAATCGAGTATTTTATCAATTGGGAACATCAACAGGATGGGATACGCAGAAAGCATTTGATGTTATGGTTCAGGCTAATCAACATTATTGGACATCTCAATCTACTTTCTTCGAAGGCGCTTGTGGTGTGTTGAAAGCCAGTCAAGATTATCAATATGATACGGCAACCGTTGAAGCTGCCTTTGAAAAAGTAGGCATTCATGTCAATCGTTGTCCGAGTGAAAAAAAGCAAACCTAGAGGGATACGAGCGGTTCCAGTTGGTTAGCGGAATGGCTGCTTGAAGAAAGCCTGGGTTTTCCTGGGCTTTTTTATTGACGTTTATAAGAAATCTCATAGAATGACAGCTGCTGAATGTAGATTATAATGTGCGGGTGTAGTTCAATGGTAGAACGGGAGCTTCCCAAGCTCTTAGTGTGGGTTCGATTCCCATCACCCGCTTTTGAGGAATGTTTCTATGAAATTAGTACGTATATCGCTAGCTATTTTGAGTTTACTCGTTATTGTTGCTATTGTTGCGATTGGTAGTTTAATTTTATTGGTTGACCCAAATAAATTAAAACCAACAATTGTTAGTCAAGTGCAAAAACAAACAGGATACCGTTTACAAATTGATGGTAATTTAACCTGGTCTTTTTATCCGCGATTAGGAGTTAAAATTCAACGGATGACGGTAGGGTTACCCGAAAAATCCTTACCCTTTGCGGACTTGCAAGATATCCGTATCGCTACTCAGCTTTCTGCCTTGATTCGAAATGAAGCCTTAGCGTCTTCTATTTATATTGCAGAAACTCGTATTGGTAAATTACATCTACAAAATACGCAGCTAAAAATTCAATGGCAAAATAACATACTGAGTTTATCACCCATTACTGCTTCTCTTTACGGCGGATCATTAACTGGTGTTGCTCATGGCAGTCAATTATCCACTATACCTGTCTGGGATTGGTCGATTGAATTGAATCGCTTACAAATTCAATCCTTACTGGACGATTTGAATCGGGATAATAAAGTAAAATTATCTGGCATTGGAAACATTACTCTTCGAAACAATACGCTAGGTAAAAGCCAAGATCAGTTATTAGAAAACTTAACGGGGAATGTAACATTTAATGTTGAGAATGGCTCGCTTCAAGGCATCGATCTCAATTACTTCATTCAAAGCGCTGATGCTTTGCTTAATAAACAATCTCCAACGAATATTCCTAAGATGAAACAAACACCTTTTAATCAAATGTCAGGCTCAGCAGTGATTAAAGATGGTATCGCCACTTCAAATGACCTATTAGTTAGCTCATCTTCTTTTACGACTAAAGGTTCTGGAACGATTAATCTGATTGACCAAACGCTCGATTATCAGCTCCAGGTTATGCCATTACAAACCATTAAAATAAAGGGAGCCATCCCGATACAGCTGACGGGTTCGCTACAAAATCCCTTAGTACAGTTGGATATGCTAAAATTAAATACCATGATTGCCCAGGATCAGCTTGAAAAAATCAAAACTAAAATTCAAAAAGAAGTAAAACAACTTCCGGGCAAAATCGATAAATTTTTGCAGCGCTTTATGGATAATTAGACATTTAAATCTTTATGTTAAAAATTATTACATTGAATTTGAATGGTATTCGATCGGCAGCTCGAAAAGGCTGTTTTGTTTGGCTAAAAGAGCAGCAAGCAGATGTTATTTGTCTCCAAGAACTGAAAGCACAAGCAGCTGATTTGAAAGATCTATCTTTTCTCGATGGGTATTATGCTTATTTCCATTATGCAGAACAAAAAGGTTATAGTGGCGTAGGTATCTACTCCCGCTATCAACCCAACAATGTGGTGACTGGGTTAGGTTGGGAGATAGCAGATCAAGAAGGACGTTATGTAGCGATTGATTTGGGAGGTCTGTGGGTGGCATCGCTTTATATGCCTTCTGGTACATCAGGGGATCATAGACAAGTCATTAAATACGATTTTTTAAATCGTTATCGTCATTATCTTCAAACTTTAGCTTCTCCCCACATCATTTGTGGCGATTTTAATATTGCACATCAACCCATTGATTTAAAGAATTGGCGTGCGAATCAAAAACATTCAGGATTTTTACCAGAGGAACGTCAATGGATGGATAAATTGTTTAATGAACTCGGTTTTATCGATGCCTTTCGATTCATTAATCAAGAAGCCGAACAATATACTTGGTGGTCACATCGTGGGCGGGCATGGGAAAAAAATGTAGGATGGAGAATCGATTATCACATTATCTCCCCTGAGCTTAAACCTACAGTAAAATCAGCTTTTATTTACAAAAATCAACGCTTTTCGGACCATGCTCCTCTAAGCATGGAATATGATATTATGATAGATCGTTTTCGCCTTAGCGTAAGCCATTGAAAGTTGAAATGCTATGATTGCTATTTAAGGCTATTTTAAGTTTTTTTCCTATACAATAATAATATGAGTATGAGGTATGGCGTAATGACCTTACCAGATTATGTATGTGTAGAGGGTTCTGACGGTTTAATGAAGGTATTAGATCAGTTCCTAGATGAGTATCGACAAGGGAAAGCCTTAGATACTCCACGTTATGTTTTATACCAATTAGGTAGTCAACGATCCTTGATAAGAGTCGATATTGATCAACTGCCATTTCGATTTTGGTATTGTGATTTACTGGGAAGGCCGGCGACGATAACCGTAAAACGGACGATTGCGGCATTTTTATTAGACAAATGCGGAGAAAAAGAACGTCTCGCAAAGGAGTTGAGTGATGGCTAAAGATTTGATTGATAAATACATGTCATTAGAATCTTTTAAAGAGCAGTTTACGGATCAATTTGATAAGCGTGCAAAGCAACTTCTTGATGCTACAATGACAGGTGTTTTTTTGCCTAATGAGGCTACGCTGGAAGCAGCAAGGGAGAAACTGAGCAATAAACCAACCCCTTTGCGTCATCACAGTCTATTTCCACCCTCACCTCAAAAAACAGAACAAACATTAGCAGATAAAGAAGGGCCAGGAATTCAAGTAGACCAGCAAGCTAGAAAACCGAAATAATGACCTTAATATTTCCTTAACATTGTTCTACTATTCTGTTTATTCTAAGATATCCAATGAACGGTTCGTATATGGGAAGTCGCTTTAGCGGTGTCTCAAGGTATGAACGGCGACTACTTAAACATACAGAAGCACGAGAGAAAGATATGCCTTACCCAAGATTTTTAACCGAAGCAAACGAACTTCCTGTAGATAGAGGTAATTGCGCTTTTAAAGCTTTTTCATATGGGGTCTGTGACAAAGAGATCTTTAATAAAATTGAAGAACAATTGAAAAAGCAGAATAAAGATCCTAATCAAGTCTTCCAGAATTTTATCGAGAAAGTTGCGACAGCGCTGAATATTGAAAACAATTGGCAGCATATCACACAAGCGTTATTTCAATTAAAACAAACCAATAAAGATAAATTGCAAGTTACTCTTGCACCTATCATGCGAGAACTTGCCATTAAACAAATTCAAAACAATGCGCGACAGCATCAAGCTAGAATGTTACCTTTGTTACAAAGTACATTTCGCAGTTATATCTATGAAAAACTAGGTTTAGTAATACCAGGCGAAAAAGATGATATTTGTCGACGTCATGCATTTATTAACACTCAATTTCAACAAGAATTTGATCAATTAAAAAATGTTCTCCATTTTACTCTTCAAGAAGACGAATATAATCGATTAATCAATACGACGCATCGCTCTGAAGAAGAAAATAGAAAATTAAACTTATTCGAAGAAAATCTGGATCAGCAATTTCTAAATGCACAACAAAGCGTATTAATATGGTGGAATAATAAAGGTTACCAACAATTCCTTGCAGAAATGGAAGAACCCGGTGCTTGGGCAGGTGATTTAGAATTAGCCTATCTAGGTCAATATTTTAATATGAATGTTGATATTACTCGTGATGGTTTTACTCATCAAATGCATCCAACTTATGGAGAAATACCACGACAGAATGAACAGTATCAATTAACCCAAGATGATGTTAGGCAATTAGTTGTGCGTCAGGTGGTTGATCATCCCATGACGGAAGATGAACCATTGTCATTATTGTCATTGAAAGCAAAAGATTTAGCGTCTCGTTTAGATGCTGTACCTGAGTGTGAAAAGGTACGCGAATTTATCATGGAAAATTCACTTAACCTAGAACAACAACAGGTTTCTGCTGAATGGCCAGAAAGCTGCATAAAAGAACTGATTCAGCGCGATGTCATCAACAAATCCACGAAAAAATTCCATGTAGACAGTATGATTGCGCTAGAACGTATTGAAGCCATGGAACATAAAGAAGAATTACAAGTTGCTTGGCAAGAAGCTCATCGAGAACCTCCCATCGTGACATTGACGAATGATGGTATGCATTGGAGTAATATAGAGCCGCTAATGGTACAGAATGCAGGTGAAGTTGCAGAACAACCAACTCCGCCGCCTGCTTGTGAACTTTATACTGCTACCTTAAAGGTGCTTTCAATGTGGCAAAGCAAACCCAAAGCAGAGACGTGGGATGAATTAATTAAAACTGTCAATGAACCAGATGGTATGATTGATTATACGATTACTACTGAGCATGATAAAATCATTAAAGTCAGTCAGGAAACGCAAAAAAAACTTGATCAAGCGTTAGCAGAAAAATTGCAATTAGAAGAATATGAAGAATATAAAGAATATTCCAACCGTCATAGAAATTAAATAGCGTTATTGCGTTATTGCGTCATTCGTCAATGGAAATTATGTTTCATTGATGGATCGTCATGTGTTATTAGAATATTGAATATGAAAATTATATCTAAGCTGAAAGAGTGGCAATTGATCCATCAGCAATTGTCTGGAAAAACAATTGGTTTTGTACCAACGATGGGACATTTGCATGATGGTCATTTAAGTTTGTGTCAGCAGGCAAGAATACAAAATCAAATTTCAGTAGTTAGTATTTTTATTAATCCCGCACAATTTAATCAAACGAATGATTTCAATTCCTATCCGCGTACCTTAGAAGCAGATATCGCTATGCTGACTTCTCATCACGTTGATTATTTACTGATTCCAGATGCAAATGAAATATATGCGGATCATTATCAAGTTCAAGTAACAGAAACGGATCTCAGTCATGAGTTAGAAGGTAAATATCGTCCTGGTCATTTTAATGGCATGTTAACTGTCGTATTAAAATTACTGAATCTTGTTCAAGCTACGCACGCTTATTTTGGAGAAAAAGATTACCAACAATTTTTATTGGTAAAAAAAATGGTCGATGCTTTATTTATACCAACCACTATCGTTGGATGTAAAACCATACGTGCAGAAGATAGTTTGGCATTAAGTTCACGCAATTCTAGATTAACGCCCGATCAACGAAAACTTGCTGCTCATTTTCCAAGGTTATTACAAAGTTCATGTAGTGTTGACTCTATTATTTTGCAATTGCAATCTCTGGGATTTAAAGTCGATTATATTGTTGAAAAATGGCAACGTCGTTTAGGCGCAGTATGGTTGGGCGACATTCGTTTGATTGATAATATCGAACTTCATACATAGAGAGACACATTTGTTTTTTAATTCCGATACTTTTCTCATCAAGGTCAAAAAAAATCGTGAATGATAGGCTTAGAGAGTGCATATCAAGCACCTAAATAGAAGCGCGACTATTAATTCTAGTCTAGTTTGATTTTTCTCTCCCTACATCCTTCAATGAATTGACGGACTTCGTTTTGCTTTTGTCTAGAAAAGTTTTGAGATTTAAAAATCATATGTTCATATTTCATATTTTTAGGACCACTATACTGAAAAAACCATTTTTTTAATTCTTCAGGGGTGTTCAGATCGTTTTTTTCCATAAGATTAGGGACCATATCCTGGTCGAGAAGGAGGTGCAGCTGGTGGTTGATACTGGGGTGCAGAATAAAATAAGCGCTGAGTATAAGATGTTTGATTTGGGTTAGTAGGAGAATCAAATTGAATAAGATTTTCATCTGATTTAGCTTTATTTTCTGTCATGATGGATGACGGGATAGATGGCTGAGGAAATAAATTATGTGGAATATTATCGACTGATTCCTCAGTGTAATAAGAAAAGGGTGATTGGGTAAATGGTGCAGAGGGTGGCTGCATATAAGAAGACTGATTATATAGGGGGTACGGTACGGTGTGCATAGCAAGCCATCCTTGATGGAGGAATGCTACTTGTTGACTCAATTGTTCTAATTGATTCTTCAACACGTCATTTTCTTTTGCGAGACCATCGATATAAGTATCGTGTGATTGAGTATGCTGAATGAATGTTTTGATTTGAGTCTGTAAGGTTTCATTTTGTTGTGTTAAGAAATAATTTGCTTCTCGCAATTCTTGTAATTCATTGCTGTTTTTAGTTAACAATGATAATTGGCTAGATGAGCTGTCATGCAATACACCCATGTCATTTATTTGCGATCGTAGCTCATTTATTTCATTAGTTTGTAATGTAAATATATTAAGAATAAAGCTGGCGAGCAGCCATGAATTGGTTTGCCTAGTTGATCTCGAACTATTGTCAATGATGCGTCCTATTCCTATGATGCAATCATCGATGATTTTGTAGACTGATTCCAATGAAGCTCCAGTTGTATATAATTTCATAATAAATTTTATGAAGGATTCCTTGAGTTGATCGTTTCCTTTACTTACTAAAATCATCGTAAAAGACCAATCCTTCCACGAGCTTATAAATGATGTACTGTTGGTATAACGTTTAGATAGCATATTACAAATAATTTGTGCCGGTATTCCTTTATCAACTAATTTTGAGAGTAAGTTGATATAAGACATAAAGACAGTTTTTTTGGCTGCATCCATACCGATATTGCCGCCGTCACCTATGCCGTCATCGAGATTAGATGTTTTATTATCTGGCCTCATTTTGAGTAACTCCAGCATGCACTCAGAATCAATACCAGCATCTAGAGAATTTGTTAATGAGTCAAAGACCAGATCGATAACCTTTTGATCGCCATATTCAACGACAGCGCTCACTAAACACAGGTGATTGGAAACATGGATTAACAAGAAAAATTTTTCTTCCGCAGTTAAATTTTCATTAAGCAAACGATTAATTAAATTTTCATAAATAGAAGTAGATTTTTTTGGATGGTTTAATAAGTCTTCTATTTCAAGTTGGTAGTCTGAGTAAGAAGTCATGCGTTTGTTCCTCTTAGAAGAAAGTGCATTTGTTATCATAATGATTCAGGATGAGTGACAGCAATTTTTTGTTTTGCAATTAATTGCTCAATGCCGTTTTTCGCCAATGCTAACATTTTATCTAAACTAGTTTGAGAAAATATTTCTTTTTCAGCAGTGCCTTGAATTTCGATAAAACCGCCGTGTTCTGTCATCACGACATTCATATCTGTTTCTGCATTAGCATCTTCTGCATAATCTAAATCGAGAATAGCTTCTCCTTTATATATACCGACAGATATAGAAGCGACAAATTGGCGAAAAGGATGGGTATTTATTTTATTTTCACTTTTCATGTTTTCTATCGCGTCGTATAATGCTACGCAACCACCAGTAATCGAAGCCGTTCGTGTACCGCCATCTGCTTGAATAACATCGCAATCAATAATGATAGTTTTTTCGCCAATTGCAGTTAAATCTACAGCAGCACGCAATGAACGAGCGATTAATCGTTGAATTTCCTGAGTGCGTCCCACTTGTTTGCCTCTCGCAGCTTCACGTTGCATTCGCTCATGCGTAGAACGAGGAAGCATGCCATATTCAGCTGTAATCCATCCTTTGCCACTTTCTTTAAGAAAAGGAGGAACACCTGGAGTAATACTGGCAGTGCAAATGACTTTAGTATCACCAAATTCGACCAATACAGATCCTTCTGCATGTTTTGTGTACTTTCTGGTGATTTGAATGTCGCGAAGTTGTTGGTTATCTCGATGACTGTTTCGCATACTTAGCCTCGCTATAAAATGGGTTTCATTATATGCTTAGGCCAGTGCTTGTAAAGTGAATAATTGCCCTTATATATACAAAATAAATCAACCATCAGAGCCACTATTTCTCGCTAATAGGAGACAAACTTTTGACAAATGAGATGCACGGTACGACGATTCTTTCGGTTCGACGTAACGATACAGTAGTAGTGGGAGGTGACGGACAAGTGACGTTCGGGCACGTGGTCATGAAGGCGAATGCACGAAAAGTGCGGCGTCTTTATAATAATAAAATTTTGGCTGGATTTGCTGGCGGAACAGCTGACGCTTTTACCTTATTTGAAAAATTTGAGTCTAAACTTGAAACGCATCAGGGTAATTTGGTGCGTGCAGCCGTCGAACTTGCCAAAGATTGGCGAACTGACAGAATGCTGCGTAGATTAGAGGCGATGTTAGTCGTGGCTGATACTAAAGCATCCTTGATTATTTCAGGAAATGGTGATGTGATAGAACCCGAAAATAGTTTAATTGCGATTGGTTCCGGTGGTCCGTATGCAAAATCTGCTGCGCAAGCTTTACTAGAGAATACTGAACTTGATGCTAAAACCATTGTTGAGAAATCACTGATGATTGCGGCTTCTACCTGTATTTATACTAATGACCATTTTACCATCGAGATGTTATCGTGAAATCCTCGCTAAGAACATATTCTAAAAAACGAATGAGCAAACCTATGTCAATGACAATTCCAGCAACTCCCACGCCACGTGAAATTGTGGGCGAGTTAGATAAACATATTATTGGCCAAGCGGATGCAAAGCGAGCAGTGGCAGTCGCACTACGAAATCGCTGGCGACGCATGCAATTAGAATCACCATTGCGTGATGAAATTATGCCAAAAAATATTCTGATGATTGGGCCAACAGGAGTAGGTAAAACAGAAATCGCTCGACGTTTGGCGAAATTAGCCAATGCACCTTTTATTAAAGTTGAAGCAACAAAATTTACTGAGGTTGGATATGTTGGTCGCGATGTCGAATCGATTATACGTGATTTATTGGATATGGCTGTTAAAATGATGCGTGTTAATGAAATGGCAAAGGTACGGACTATCGCTGAAGAAGCGGCTGAAGATCGTATTTTAAATGCTTTACTGCCCGCGCCACGCGGAAGTTTTGCTGGGGAACCGCATGAACCAATCAAAGAAGATTCTGCTACACGTAAATTATTCCGCGATAAAGTTCGTGAAGGTTTGTTAGATGATAAAGAAATTGAAGTTGAAGTTTCCATGACGCCAATTGGTGTCGAAATTATGGCTCCTCCAGGCATGGAAGAAATGACCAATCAACTACAGAGCATGTTTCAAAATCTTGGCTCAGAGCGTAAAAAAATGCGTAAAATGAAAATCGTTGACGCAAAAAAAATATTACGTGAAGAAGAAGCAGCTCGTTTAATTGATGATGATGAAATTAAAGCACGCTCCATTGAAAGCGTTGAACAAAGTGGTATTGTTTTTATTGATGAAATCGATAAAATTGCTAGACGATCAGAATATGCGGGAGCAGATGTTTCTCGAGAAGGCGTGCAGCGAGATTTATTACCATTAATTGAAGGATCAACGGTATCAACTAAATATGGTATGGTACGAACCGATCATATTTTATTTATTGCATCGGGAGCATTTCATTTCGCTAAACCATCGGATCTTATTCCTGAATTACAAGGTCGATTGCCCATTCGAGTGGAATTAAAATCATTATCAACGGATGATTTTGTTAGTATCTTGACGGAGACACAATCATCATTAACTGAGCAATATACCGCTTTATTAGGGACAGAAGGAGTTCAGCTGAAATTTGCAACAGATGGCGTACGACGTATTGCTGAAATTGCTTGGCATGTCAACGAACGTTTAGAAAATATCGGTGCGCGGCGTTTGCATACCGTATTAGAGCGCTTATTAGAAGAAATATCTTATTCCGCTTCTGAATTAGAAGCGAAAGCAATCGTAATTGATATGAAATATGTAAATGAACGGCTTGAGAATTTAGTGAAAGATGAGGATTTATCAGGATACATTCTCTAATGAATAATAATGAAGCGGCCAAGCGAGCTGCTGCGCAAGCAGCATTGAAGTATATTGAGCAGGATATGATTATCGGTGTGGGTAGTGGCTCAACAGTCAATTTTTTTATCAATGAATTAAAAAAAATTAAACAAAATATTGAAGGTGTAGTAGCTAGCTCTGTGGCTACTGCAAATCAAATTAAAGCGTTATCCATTCCTCTTGTGGATCTTAATTCGGTTAGTGAATTGCCATTATATATTGATGGTGCGGATGAAATAAATGCTGCAAAACAAATGATCAAAGGGGGCGGGGCGGCATTAACTCGTGAGAAGATTGTCGCGATGGTTGCTAAAAAGTTTATTTGTATTGTCGATGCCAGCAAACAAGTTGATTTACTTGGAACATTTCCTGTGGCTGTTGAAGTGATTCCTATGGCGCGCAGTTATGTTGCACGACAAATTGTACAATTGGGCGGTGATCCTGTTTATCGGGAAGGTTGTGTAACGGATAATGGGAATGTTATTTTAGATGTTTATAATTTAAAAATATTAAATCCTCGTTTATTGGAAGAACAGTTAAAAAGTATTGTTGGCGTAGTTGAGAATGGTATTTTTGCTAAACGCATCGCTGATGTGGTCATTGTGGGTGACAAGAACGCGAATCCCTAAAATCTTAAAGACTGGCTTTTCATTTTACTTTGCACAATGGATAACATCGATTCTAATGTTTCTAGATCATTCATCATATTATTTTCACGCTTTGATTCCGCTATTCTTTTTTCCAATTCTTGCGTAGCCGTTTCTCCTTCATGAAAGCCCTGTTGCAGGTCAGCGTTATTTTCCACTAAACATTTGACCAAATCTACTTGATGGTATTTTATTGCCAATTTCAAAAGAGAATCATGTTTCATAACAGGCGGCATGCAGGGACCTGAATAGACATGGCAAATGGGTTTGTTAATATCAATAGGAATGATGCTTAAAAGAGTAGCAAGCTCATCAGGTTTATATGAGTTAGAAGTTGCAATGGCGTTAAAATAAAATTGATCAATGACAAAGTCGATAGACACTTTTTTAGAACGATGATTGAGAATCGCATCATGTATTTTTTTTATTTCACTATACTGTCTTTTTCCAACTGCATTGGCAATGCAATCTATTAGTATAATAGGAAAATTCAAAGGTGAAAAATCAGTTATTTTGTCCAGGTTAATTTCATCTATGGTTAAATTTGTTACTTCTCTTTTGAAAAATCCCATACCCATCATAAAGTGCTTCTCCAATTTAAATTTATTCTGCGCAGTTTCATACCACGTGGTCACTCAAGCTTAATTTATTTTTTATGCAATATAAGCAGGTGAACTTTCACATAGATTTTTGATAAAATCAAGAAGTAAATGGCAATGGAAGTATTTATTTGAAAAATGGATAATAAATCATTTGTACCACATTTCCATCAGGATCGGCGCAATAAAAACTTCGTGTATGGTCTCGATGATCTTTAGGCACTGCTTTTATTTCAACATCATGTTCGAGCAGAAACTGATACCACGTATCCACATCCTCTCGTTGCGATAAAAAAAATCCAATGTGATCCAAGCGTTGATGTTTTGCGGGAGTAAAATCGACGGGTGCACGATGCAAGGCGAGATTATCATTCCCAGAAGAAAGATAAACATTGTCATCATCTGGCTTCCATACGATTTTCATTCCTAATAATTGAGTGTAAAAATATTCGCACTCAACAAATTTTTTAATATAAAGTGCAATGTGATGCAGCCCAGCAGTAGCGTTTGGTTTTTTCATATTCATCTGATACCACATCGTTTGCTAGGAGTTCCAAATAGGAGACGGGAATCATTTTGGTTGGTTAATAGTGTTTGAGTAGTTTCGGTTAAAGCATCAGCACAATAACTCAGATCAACTTTTTTGAGAAAGTGATTAACAGATAATAGTTTTGAAAATTGTGCTATGCTTGCATCACTAATCTCTTTATTTGAAAATAAATGAATTTCTTCTAAGCTGCTATTCTTTTCCAAAGCATTGGCTAAAGCAATTGCCCCGCTATCAGTAATGCCTGCTCGCCAACATAGTGCAAGAATTTTTAGAGTATTATTTGTTTTCAACCATTGAGCTAAGGCGATAGCGCATTCATCACCCACGTGATTTTGCGACACGGTAAAAATTTCTAATTCAAGATGAGGTTTTTTTACTAATTCGTTAATAATAATTTGTGGGATTCTCGTATCTACACCATATATAGAGCATTCAATAAATTTTAGTTTATTTTGTTGTCCTAACCAATTAGCTAGCAAAGTTGCAGCTGTTTGATTAAAAGCAAATCCCTCAATGACTAAATGAGTAATCATTTGGCTTTTGTCAAGCGCATCAATGAGTTGGATCATCTCTGGTGTCGATAGTTTATATTTTTTAAGCGAAAAAGTAGGTGTGTTCCATTCGTTATTGTTAATTTTTTGGATGACCTCAGATAAAGCATCTTGGTCTCGCTTGCGCAAGTTAAAAAATGAGGGCCGTATTTTTTTAGTTTTCTTCTCGCATTTCATTTAAGTGCTTCTCGGTCATGTTGATCTAGCTTTGTAATTCTTTTCGCATCGCAGAAAGGACAATACTATAATCGGGTTCATTAAAAATCGCGGAACCAGCAATAAACATTGTTGCACCAGCTTTGGCAATGTGAGCGATATTTTTAGTATTTATTCCACCGTCGATTGCCAAATGTATATCTGGTTTTTTTGTATGAATGAATTCTCGTGCACTTTTCACTTTTTCTAGTACGGCGGGAATAAATGTTTGACCACCAAATCCAGGATTGACAGACATGAGTAGTAAAATGTCAATTTTATCGATGACATATTCCAAACAATGTAAAGTGGTTGCTGGATTAAGTGCTAGGCCCGCTTTGCAACCATGCTTGTGAATAAGTGCCAAGCTACGATCAACATGTTCCGATGCTTCTGGATGAAAGGTAATATGGGTTGCGCCAGCATTAGCAAAATCAATAATCAATCGATCAACGGGTTTTGTCATCAAATGAACGTCTATTGGTGCGGTAATTCCATATTTTCGTAAAGCCTCACAAACCAGTGGTCCAACGGTTAAGTTCGGGACATAATGATTATCCATTACATCGAGATGAAGCATATCGGCACCAGCTTTGATCACTGCCATCGCTTCTTCACCTAATTTTGCAAAGTTAGCGGATAGTAAAGATGGTGCAATAATGTATTTTTGCATGGAAATACTCAGTTATTGAATGTTATTTTCTGTCACATGATGAGATATATCATATCCCTGAAAAAAAGGAAAATACATGGCTACCTTAATTTGTCTGCATTATTTTGTTTCTGGTAAGGTACAAGGAGTGTGGTTTAGAGCCTCCGCTAAAGAGCAAGCGGATTTATTAGGCATAACAGGTTGGGTACGCAATTTACCTGATAATAGGGTGGAGGTATTAGCCTGTGGCGATAAAGAAAAGTTAGCAATATTGCAAAAATGGCTTCATGTTGGGCCAAAATTAGCGCATATTGTTCACCTAGCTATCGAAGAGCTACCATATAAGGAATATAGAGGATTTGAGGTTTTATGAGTCCATTTCAATCATTTCAAAATCATTTTTAGTGGCACCACATTCTGGGCATTGCCATGCGGGAGGAACATCTTCCCAGCGTGTACCGGGCTCAATCCCATCGTCTGGCCAACCTTTTTCCTCATCATAAATGAACCCACATAGCAGACACATATATCGTTTAAATGGCATTCTATACTCCTCTTTTTTGCTGATGGTGAGTATAATGGCGTCCGAACAAAAAAGTCTAGGTGGTATAGTGGCTAAAAATAGGAAAACGACATGAATCAATCACAACGATTATATCATCTTGCGCAACAATATATACCTGGCGGAGTCAACTCCCCTGTTCGAGCATTTCGTGGTGTTGATGGTGATCCACTCTTCATCAAATACGGTCATGGGGCCTATTTAGTCGATGTCGATGGTCGTGAATATGTGGATTATGTTGGTTCGTGGGGACCGCTAATTGTTGGCCATGCCCATCCCTATGTACTCGCTAAAGTCACGGATGCATTGCAACGAGGATTTAGCTTTGGTGCACCAACTGAAATTGAAATTGAATTAGCACAGAAAATATGTGAATTAATGCCGGCAATTGAAATGATACGATTCGTCAGTTCTGGTACAGAAGCTGCCATGAGCGCTGTACGGTTAGCGCGTGGTTATACGAATCGCAATAAAATAATTAAATTTTCAGGCTGCTACCATGGCCATACTGATAGTTTGTTAGTGGCAGCGGGATCAGGAGCACTTACTTTAGGTATTCCTAATTCAGCTGGTGTGCCTGAAAGTTTTGCACAGCACACCTTATTGGCTCGATATAATCATTTAGAAGATGTGGTTTCATTATTTACCCAATATGGTGACGATATTGCTGGTGTGATTATTGAACCAATTGCCGCTAATATGAATTGCATATTACCTATTCCAGGATTTTTACAAAGCTTACGAGAATTATGTGATCGTTATGGCAGCGTCCTTATTTTTGATGAAGTGATTACTGGATTTCGGGTGGGACTGGGCGGAGCACAAGCCTATTACAATATTAAACCTGATGTGACTGTTTTAGGTAAAATTATCGGTGGTGGATTTCCAGTAGGAGCATTTGGTGGGCGTTCAGACATAATGAAATTGATTGCACCATTGGGACCTGTCTATCAAGCGGGTACTTTATCTGGAAATCCCATTGCGATGACTGCAGGTTTAGCAACGTTAGAACTCATTTCTCAATCGCACTTTTATTCTAACCTCACCACACAAACTGGAAAATTAGTGGATGGATTAAAAGCCTGTGCGCACCGATCAGATATTCCATTGCATATGCATTCAATAGGCGGACTGTTTGGTTTGTTTTTTACAAAAGCCCAGCAAATTATTTCTGAAGTAGATGTAAAGCATGGAGATCTATCGCTATTCAAACGATTTTTCCATAGCATGTTAGCAAATGGCATATATCTCGCACCATCAGCATTTGAAGCAGGTTTTGTTTCTTCTGTTCATCAAAATGATGCAATAGAAAAAACACTACAGGCAGCGGATAAAGTATTCACGATATTATCCGAGCAACATGCACAAGCATAAACTGCAATTTGATAAACAATAATTTTCATCAGTCAACCTGCAACAATTCCATGCATTAGTGAAAAATTTTCTAGCAGCAATGCCTAATGTGAAGGAGCGTATCGCATGAAATTCCAATTTAAGGGTATCTTAAGCTTTCTATGATACGTTGAAATGATCAGAAAAAAGTCAGGATGCTTCTGAGGTACCAAGGAGAGATCGTATGCATGGATGGTATACCTGGGCTAAATCACGGATGGTTTCTCTACAAGCAACTGTAACAGAAACCGTATTCTCAGTCATCTCAATTGTTAATTTTGTTTATTCTTCTCCTCTCATTAGCAAAATGTTTTTTGACAATCTTTTGCAATTTTGGGAAGGCACCAGTCGTTTTTTTAATCCCTCTATCATTTCTGCATTACTACGTTCAAGCAATTCAAGACGAGTTTTAAAACAATCATTACCAGCAAATTTAATCATTTACATGGGTACAGTTTTGTTTTATGAAGCAGGAATGAAACCTTTAATAAGAAGCAATATACCTGATATAAAAGAATCTTATCCAGAACAAGTAATGGATATTATGATGACAGTATATATTACTCGATTAGCCTTAAGCATGTTTATTGATAATACAATTTACAATATGCTTATCAGTAAGGCTAGTTCGGAATGTGGCTCTGATGTCATTCAATCTTGTGGCTGTGGAACAACAGCACTGATACAGGCTAGTCTTGCCAGCCCGTTTTATTATTTAGGTAATATTGCGGCAATACATGTTATTTCCTCTTCTATGCCAATTGTCGGTGTTTATTTAAAATTTTTGTTGCGTTCACTTCTATATGGACAATGTTTCGTAGAATATAAATTAGGGACAGCAGGGTTATGTACTGTTCATCGTTATAATGAATTGATTAAAAATAATAGCTATTGTTTTGGCTTAGGACTTTCTTTTTTAACCACATTATATTTGTGTAACTGTGTGATAGATAAGACAAGCAATGCGCAAAGCTTTTTTATTGATGATGCTTTGTTTTGTCTTTTATTTCAGCATTATATTATGTTGGCTCAATTAATGGATAAACCGTTACCAGGAGATAAAATCGGCGTGGATGTTTTTTATCATAGTCGTTTAATAGTTGAATCAGTGTTGAAACAGGTAAATGATTGGTTAATTCCTCACTTGCGTAATCCTGTAACCCGTGGCCGATTAGAAAAGTGTTTGCAGAAAGTGAATGGGTTCCCACCGCTTAGATTAATTAAAACAATTTTTTTGGAAAAAAACTTACAATCGTCGAAAGAATTTATGCATCGACCAGCAGTTGAACTTTTTTTTGATACGTATGGAGAAACGATTCAAACAGCGATTGCTGAGATTCGCAAACTAAGAGAAACACCTTCTATTAAGCGATTACAAGCACTTAGTCCATATTTGCCAAATTTCATTTTATCTCAAGAAGTGAGGAATACTTTAAATATCATCTTAACAGAAAATCTCGATCAAATGCTTAGTAGGATTGATGATTTTACAACGATTGCACGTATTAAAGTAATTATTTATGACAAAGAACGAATTAGTGAAATTAATTCTGAATTGAATCAGGAATTTCTTCGACCATTCGTTCCACTTGAATTGGATACTCACCCTTTAATTAGTAAAATCTCACCAAAACTTTCACAAGATGATTTTCAAATGATTCCGAAAGATGAGAATAAAGATAGTTCTGAAAATATTAGTGACGCGATTACTTCCTTAATGATCATTGAGGATTATTCTGGGGTGCCGACTAATGAATCTGCTCAGAAAATAAATCAACGTAGAAAGAAAAAAATCAAATCAAGTAATACTACATTAAGTGAATCTTCTCATGCCAGCCAAAATAATTTATTTCTTGCAAATACGATAAAGCCATCACCTACTACAAAACCGAAAAAGGCTTTACTATGGCGAGCACGACAATAATCACTAGAAATAATACAGGCACTTCATTTAATACACGATAAAATACGTGCCCATGTTGATTTTTTTCCATTTTAAAATTGTATAATAACCATCCCAGATAAAGGTGATAAACGATTAATAGCAATACTAGGCTCATTTTCATGTGAAACCAAGCCATTTGCATATAAGCATGTGGATTGAAGCTAAACAACCAGAGGCCAAATAAGATAGTAAAAATTGCACCAGGCGTGGCGATTCCAAAATATAATTTTCTCTCCATGATTTTAAAACGATCAATGCTGATTTTGTCTGTTGTCATAGCATGATAAACAAACAAACGCGGTAGATAAAACAGGCCACTAAACCAAGTCACCATGAAAATAATATGAAAAGCTTTTACCCAGAGCATATTGATCCCCTTATTTTATTTTGAAATATCATCATGTAATAGCTATCTTATCAAGGATAATGAATAATTTGTTATGATAAGGTATAATCCTGCAATTAACGAGGTATTATATGTCTGATCCACTCATCTTCACCGAACGCGCTGCTACCAAAGTCTGGTCATTAATGGAAGAAGATGGCAATTTAAATTTGAAGTTGCGTGTTTATGTAACAGGCGGCGGTTGTTCTGGATTTCAATATGGGTTTACATTTACTGACGAAATTCAGCCAGATGATACCATTATTTCCAAGTCAATTCAGGTGAAACCTGGTCAGGTGGAAGAAGATGATGAAGACGGAGATGAAGAAGGTGATAGTGGTAATGGCGCTACGACGGTGCAGTTGCTTGTCGATTCACTAAGTTTTCAATATCTGGCAGGTGCTGAAATAGATTATCAAGAAGATATTGAAGGTGAACAATTTATTATTCGTAATCCTAATGCAAAAACAACCTGTGGCTGCGGATCGTCTTTCACTGCAGAATAGAAAGGTTATAAAATTCTTTAATTCTTAAGCTTTGTAATACCAGGCTCCTGCTATACTTATAAAAAATAATACACTATAAGCGGGGAGTGATTATGCAAAGCGCAGATCAAAGCAATGATTATACTGAAATTTTATCAATAATAAACCATCAACCCCTGGATTTTGAGAAATTAGAAGGAAAAAACACGGATTTTTTTGAAAAGCCATTTGTTTACAGATTAGATAATGAGCTTAATCAAGAAAAGATTTTTTCCGGAAACATATTAAATTTTGCGATTGAAGTTCAAAACGATGTAGATGCTAGTAAAGTATTTGAAATTTATTTCCAAAAAAAAATTAAGATCGCGGAAGAGAAAAAAAATACAGATAATAAGACATCTCCAAATGATACGTATGCTGCTTATATCCATTCTCTCCCCTTGTCTCTGAATGACGACGAAAAAAATAAAATTGCATATAACATAGCTTCTACTCATATGGATTATTATATTCAACTTGCAAGTCATATCAAAAATCAACAACTGAGTCAGTATAAAATTGTTTATGCAAAGAGAGCATTGGAGATAATTGATAAGATATATAAAATTGATAATAAGCAAATAACATCACTAAGAGAAAAAATAGAAGTAGAAGCTGCTAAATTAGAAGCCGCCAAACGCGAATCAAGCTCTCTTGAGGTTGAAAAAAGAAAAGAAAATGAAAATTCATTGGTAGAAGACAAAGAAACATTACAAAATCTAAATTCAAAACTTATACAGTATTCAAAGAGCAGTGGTTTTTCTTTTACGAAGAAAAGCAAAGATCAAATTGATCCTGGCATTAAAAAAGCAACCGCAGAACAATGGGCTCTGTTGAGTCGCAAAATAATCACAAAAATTATGTTTAATTTAGAAAATCGCGAAGAAAAAGAAAAACTATTAACGCCAGATGAAGTAACGATTTTAGGGATGATCGAGAAATCAGTATTAGATAATAAATATTTTATTACACGAAATGCAAAAACAATACACACAGTGGATGAGGGCGAACGATCTTCTTATGATCTGCAAGGCACTCCTTATTATGATGAAGGCTTGGAACATGCAACTGAGATTAAGCAATTAGCTAAAGATTTACAAGCCTATTTTAAAGAGAGTATCGACATACCCGAACCACGTGTCAGGAAAGAATCCAAGTATTTTTTACCCGAAAGATTATGGTTGGCTGCCCCATTTCGGAGGTACTATGATTTAGATGTTGGGATTCAGGCTAATTTACTTTTTTCTACTCGTCTTAATCAAATAGGTAATGATAAATTAATAGGTAATGATAATTTTGCTTTTCGATATACTAATCTATCTGAAGAAAAGACATTAATCGAAGAACAAAGAAAATTAATCAGCAACTCACTTGCGCATTTAGCTTCAATCTTGGTAAAGGGCGGTTTATTTTATTCCGAGGATTATTTTAAATTAATGAATTTTTGGATTGGAACAAAAAATGTTGAGCAAGCGAAACAGTTGATGGTTTACCTTAAAAAAGTACAACTCAACAATCAAGCCGAAGATCAAAAAACTTATGCACATGCAGGGCTTGTATATAATAATAATCAAAAAGAACTATACAGAGTCATGAATTATCAATTTTTAATTGATCGACTGGTAAGTGAGAAATTATCGTTACCTGATAAAATCACGTATTTATTGGAATGTGTAGATGATGCAGAGAAGGTGCATTTTTATAAATATTGGGATTTACTAGGTGTGCAAGCAGAGGCACAGCAATCATTTCGTGATGCAGCCAATTATTACTTATCGGCTTACATTTGCCTAGTGAAAAGTGGTATCAATAAAGAGGATATAAAGAATATAGATCAAGAAAAAAGTTTCATGATGACGGCAATCATGAGGGTTTTAGGACAGATGACTGATAGTAGTGAAAAGCAAGCGTTCCTCATCGATTTGATACGAAAAATAATTGAAACAAAAGCCGCTTTTGTTTTTGATCAGGAATGTTTGCAGATTTTAGATCACCCTATTAGTACAAAGGAAATTAAAGGAGTAGTTGCACAAGTAAAGGAAATATATTCCAAAGATGTCTTGTCTAGTAAAGATTCTGCTTTTCATAGTCAAAATCTTGCCGATAATGAAATTTGGTGTCTACCCACTATTTGGGACTATGCGATGACGTTGAATAACGAAAATACAACGTCATCTCTATTTAAACCAGATCAAAAAGACCCCTTCTTAACTAAACAAGAAGAAAAAGATTATGGCGAAGCCTATGCAAAGCGGCGAATGCTGTTAGAAATCATTTGTTATCCTATTCCAGCAAACTGCTCAGAGGATGAAAAACAATCCTGTGAAAAATATCAAGAGCAGGCTAAGAAAGAACTCTCAAAACTAATTAGTGACAAAAAAGATAGTAGTTTTACCCGTAAATTTCCTTTTTATGATAGACTTTGTCAGTTTTATATATCAGACCAATTGAATTCTAATAATAGTGCGCTCATACAAGGTGATAATGATATTAAGAGGTGGGCTAGTTCGTATTTTACGGATGAGCTAGTCAGGACACCCGCTTTAATCAGTATGAATAAAATAATTTTTTGTCCTACAGCGCCACCTCCATTCATTGAAAATGAAAATGAGAATGATAATGATAATCAACAGGAGGAGGCTAATACACCATTAACTATTCATCCAGCATTTAATCAGCAACAGGCTGAATGGCAAGCTTCGTTTGATAAATTGCAAGCGGATAAAAAGCAGTTAGAGGAACAAATCCTACTTCAGAAAAATGAAATTGATGAACTCAAAAGACATATGCAGCAACAACCATTAACAAAACCAGAATCTATTTCCACTCCTCAAACAATTGGAATGTTTTCTTCTCCAGTAGCAAAACCTAAAAAAAATCTCGAGTTGCCAGCCGATATGTCGGAAAGATGTGCTAAGTTGTCGGCAGAAATTGTAAAAATTCGAGAAGCTAGAGCGGATGCAGAATTGGAAAAGGAAGTTTTGCAAACTCAAAAAGAAAGACTAGAAAATAAACTAACAAAAAATTTAAAAAAATTAGGTGAAAATTCTACCGAGGGAGCAGCTATCAAACGTAAATTTAATGATGAGCTGATTAGTATAAAAAGTAAATATACACATATTGTTTCAAAGTCAGCTGAATTAGAAGCGAAATATAATAGCTCAAAAGCACAATTACAGCTGTATCAGCTGAAAATAAGCAATCATTCTAAATTAAAACTATAGTATTTTTTTAATCCAATATTTGTGTGGCCAGAGGCGGAATCGAACCGTCGACACAAGGATTTTCAGTCCTCTGCTCTACCGACTGAGCTATCTGGCCAACCTTTTTATTTTACGGGTGGCGTTATTAGACCGGCTATAAGATGTCTAGTCAAGCGAAAATAAGGTTAAGGATTAACGAATCCTGCGGGTTTGTTACTTCCTGCCCCAAATAAAAAATTCTCCATTTCTTGTAATAAAAAAGCCCGTGCCTTAGGATCGATAGTACTTAAACGATGTTCATTGATGAGCATCGTCTGATGATTTAACCACAGTTGCCAAGCTTCTTGAGAGATGTTTTCATATATTTTCTGACCAAGTGGGCCAGGAAGTGGTGGTTGGGCTAGCCCTTCTGCTTCTTTATTTAGTTTGAGGCAATGAATATGATGTGTCATGCAAAATTACCTGAATGGGTTTAGGCAAACCGATAGATTGAGGATGGTTAGGGTTATACCAGATTTGTTGAGCAGCTTCCATTATTTTTGCCGGGATCTTTTTTATTTCGATGAGTACGGGAAAAATATCAAGATGATAATGGCTGAAGGTATGACGAAAAGATTTCAATGATACATACTCTACCTCAGAAAGCTGAAAATGCTTCCGACAAAATAGTTGAATAGCTTTGTGGGAAGGCTTAGAGGCTAGCTCTGGTAAACTCCATAAGCCGCCCCAGATTCCAATAGGAGGACGTTTTTGTAATAAAATTGCATCGTTTTTTTTCAAAACAAGAAAAGTTGCTGTTCGGATAGGTATCCTTGACTTAGCTCGTTTTGTTGGAAGTTCATTCACCAGATCTTGTTGATAGGCTGCACATTGTTTTATCACTGGGCATTGTTGGCAAACAGGCTGTGTTCTTAAACAAACTGTTGCACCTAGATCCATCATTGCTTGAGTATAGTCCGCTACTCTTTCATTTGGTGTGAGTTGTTTTGCTCGTTCCCATAACTTTTTTTCTGTCGTTTTATCATTGATTGCTTCGGTAATGGCATAAAAACGAGTTAGTACTCGTTTCACATTCCCATCTAAAATAGTGGCAACTTGATTAAAAGCGATCGCTAAAATTGCTCCAGCAGTCGATTGTCCAATGCCAGGTAATTGCTGTAATGCTGCCAGCGTTTGCGGAAAGCGACTGTCAAGCTGATCTACAAGTATTTGAGCGGTACGTAGTAAATTCCGTGCTCGACTATAATAGCCAAGACCCGCCCATAAGTGCAGCACCTCATCTTCACTTGCTTTAGCCAAGCTGATTAAATCAGGAAATCGTTGTAGGAAGCGATTAAAATAAGGAATGACCGTATTCACTTGGGTTTGTTGCAGCATAATTTCTGAAATCCAAACGCGATAGGGTGTTTTATCTTGTTGCCAGGGTAAATGGGTACGACCGTGGCTATCGAACCAGTTTAATATTAATGTTTGGAATAGATGGTCAGTGCTATTCACGCGAATGATATTTTTTGATCGTTGTGATGATGGATAATTTCGTAAATTAAGCTAGCTGCTAACTTAGCAGTACGATGGTCGATATCATAACGCGGTACATGCTCGACGATATCATAGCTGACGACTTTACCTGATGCTGCTGTTTGACGAATTAAAGGAATAACATCCCAGGGATTCAGCCCTAATGGTTGTATGGAGCTAACACCTGGCGCGAAAGCTGCAGAAAATACGTCAAGCGATAAACTTAAATATATAATGTCATTTTCATCTATTATCCTATCAATAAAATCAAAAGACTTTTCACGTAAGCCTTGATGAATATCGTCAGCCAGAAGGTGTCTAACATGGTAGTGTTTGGCAATATCGAATAATTGACGAATATTCCCAGCAGGTTGAATGCCTACGCAATTATAATCGAAATGCCGTTTTTCAGCAGAATGGGCTTCAGCGATTTGATAAAACGCAGTTGTCGCACCAGCAAGGTGACGTGGATGAAGTGAGTGTAGATCAAAATGGGCATCAAAATTGATGATACCTAATCGTTTCTCTATTGAATATTGTTTAGCGATGCCTTGATAGTGTCCCCAAGCTAATTCATGACCACCACCAATCACAATAGTAATAATATTTTTACTGAGCAAAAGAGCGATAATTTCGCTTAGCGCTTGCTGGCTTGCCTCTAAGTCGTGATCAACGCAAATAATATCACCAACGTCATAACAGGCGATGGTTGATTTCTGAATAGGCAAATTAGCAAGTCGTTGACGTATGGCCATAGGTCCTTCAATAGAACCGCTGCGACCAAGATCACGCTGTACACCTTCATCGCATTTAAAGCCTATTAGCGCAAAAGTATTTTCTAATGTTTTTTCAACGGTTTGTTTTAATAGATTCGCTAATTGAATATGTTGATGAAAGTAAGCATTGGTTGGAACATCAGTACGCCCTAACCAAGCAGTAGGATTAGGGGGTAAGTAACGAGATTTCCAACTCATTGCTTGTAAGGTTTCATAGTTAAGCCATAGCAGCGATTGGAATACGTGAACCAGTTTTTTGTAAAAAATCTTCTGAACTGAGTACCGCAGCATAGGTAGGTTGTAAGGCAGCTAAAAATGCATAATGAACATTTTGCGCACTAATTACTGAATGATTGAATTCCAGTTGACGCGAAGCACAAGTATCATGTAATACCGTGCAACTAAAGCCAAGATCATAAGCAGCACGTACGGTTGCATCAATAGTAAGATGGGTGGTCATGCCGCAAATAACTAAATGATTGATTTGATTTTTAATAAGATAATTAAGTAATGGGGTGTCTTTAAAGCTATTAGGGTAATGTTTTTTAATAATCATTTCATTTTTCATGGGTTGAACATTCGCATAAAACTCAGCGCCTTTAGTGCAGGGAAGGAAATAGCTGGCATCTGGTTGGGTTGAGATATGTTGTAAATGAATGACTGGTTGCTTCTTATCGCGGAATGCTTGGAGTACGACTTGAGCTTTAGCGCTTGCTTCGAGGCTTTTTTCTAGAGGTGTCCTTCCATTTGGAAAATAGTCATTTTGAATTTCTAGCAATAATAATGCAGTGTTCATGCCCGTTCCCTTTTCTTGTCAAATAATTTCCATATTTAATCATTTTTTAGATTATATTTCAATTGATTATGAAGTGCTCTTGGATCATCCCCAATTGGCAGGACTTCTTCGATCGTCAAGCTATTCACATAGTGTTTAACTCGAATATTTTTATATTACACTAGATTTCTACCAGAAGCAGCTTTGAGAGCATTTCCCGCATGAGATAGTTAGGGGACATTTTAACTTTGGTTTAACAATAAAAAATGATTGTTTAATAATAATTTAAGGTAGGGCTGGTATAGTCAATCTAAAATAAAATGATCTTATACAAATGAGAGTGAGATACAAAGTATGGTTGGGAAAATAACACGCAAAAAACTTCCGAATGGCAAAGTGATATCTTTTAAAAACTATGATGGTAGAGAAGATTTTAGTGTAGCTTTGCAAATTCCTATCACTGATGAAAAGGCTATTCAGGAATTAAAAAAGAGAGCGACTTTTTGTGCGAAAAATGAATGGCTTGACAGGCAAGAAAGTAGCAAAAATTTTCATATTACATTACAAGTGTTTTATCTTTCGCTAGATGAAATCAAAAAAGCAAGTGAAATTTTTGAATCTTTAATGAAAGATTATACAGATAAAATGGAGATAAAAATTATTGAGGAAAATGCTGTATTTGGACGTGAAAAAGAGGTTCGTTATCCCGTAGCAATGGTTGAAAAATCAAAAGCATTAATTTCTTTACAAGAAAAATTTGAAAACGACTTAATAAAAAATAACATCAAATATCAAATCAATTTTGAATTTAATCCGCATGTTAGTTTGTTTGCCATAGGTGATCGCAGTATTCCTTCAAATATATTTGAAGGAATACTTAATTCTCCTGTTACATTTGCAGGTAGTTTGGAGTTATCACATAAAAATGATATGAATCAATATTTTTCATTAACCCCGATTGATTTAGATTCTCTTGCTGTTCTTTCTCCGATTATTTCTTTAAGCAAAGAAGATTTCTTAAATCAACTAGAAAATAAGCTACGTCAGACAATTTTTACACGTGCAAACATATTGGATTTTTTTGAGGAAATAAAAAAACGGGATGGTACCTATAGCCACATTATTCACCAACAGCGAAATCCAAAATGGGATAGAATCCGGCTTTTTTTCAAAACCCAACGAAATCCGAGTGATGAGGAGCATTACTTCTGGCACACTGCCACCTATCAAAAGGCAATCAAATTGTTGAAGAAAGCATATGTTGAGAGAACTAACGATTTATCTCATCTGGGTCGGCAAGAGGAGGCAAATGCTTTTATTGACTATGTTAGAGGAAATTCACCAATTCATTCGAAGAATACTAGTACAAGAAATAGTTTGAAGCTTAAATTGCAGTAAAAAAATTAAATCCAATGCTGAGTATGCGCGATTGATCCGGTAAGACCAATCATCATTCCCATCAACCAGAGGAAATTAGACCAGAGACGATTTTGGATAGCATCAAATTTACTATCCATTTTTTTCTCTAAAGCATCAAATTTACTATCTACAGCATCAAACTTTTTATCAAATTTATTTTCTAAAGCATCAAACTTGCTATCCATTTTATCTGATTGACGTTTTATATCTTGCCTAATATCAAGCAAGGTGGAGTTGATATTGAGAATGGTAGTTTCAAGTACAGCGATACGTGCATCATGGCTCATATTTGTCTCGTTTTTTACGGCTTTCATTTATCTAATCCTTATTTATTATAACATGGAAAAAATTCTTGTTTAGTAGAAAAGAAAAGACGTGGAAATTTCAAGTGGTGGATAAGATTTATCCACCTCGGTTTGATTAATAACTCAGTTTAGTAAAGAGTTAAAATGGTTCTTTCTACCAAAAATGAATTTGTTAATTTTAACTTATTGTTTTCAATAAATTTAATCATATTAAATATCGTTAATCCATAATATTTTGTAAAATTTTGAATATAAAACCTCATAAATTTTAACAATTTCAAAATTATTTCTATTTACACCATCCAGAAAAATAGGAATCGCAACCTTTTTTGGTTTTTAGATTTTCAAAAATCCAGCCATGTTCTGTGATTTCCTTTCCGTTTACTATTTTTGTACGTGTTCCAGCAAAAGCACCGCCAACGCATACGTATTGTTGATTTTTCATTAAGCGTTTCCATGCGGCCACTTTTTCTTTAGCATAATCAATAGAGAAATTTCTTCTTGGTTCATATTCATGCATTACCATAGGAGAAGTTTTTATGCTGATGTGAGGATCGCTTCTTATTACTTTATCATATGGGTCATAGGTGCCTTTGTCATACCAAACAGTTACATTCTTTGAGGGGAAACATTGCCAGTAGTCTAAGCCTGTAATATGCCATTTGAATTGTTCAGGAATCATGCCATCAACATATCTTTTTAAATTAGCTATATTTAAGATACCATAGTCATTTGTAAGCAATGGGTATGGATATTTTTTTAAGCTCTGCTGAGAAATGGCAAAAATTTTTATAGGTAAAATTAATAATAATAAAAACATGGTACAAAATAAGTTTTTCATGAATTAACCCCTTAGAATACAAGCATAGTGATGCAAAAAGACATCCATTTCTTTTATTGGGGGTTTCTCATTCAGTTTTCCTTTATATTGGGCGACTGCATCAATCCAAGTTGTTTTTGAACCTAATTTTGATTTTGCTATTACCATGCACCTAAATAACCATCGAACCCCGGCGCAAATATTTGCGGAAGGATCAAGTAATTTTGGATGCTCAAAACAAATAAGGTGATTGCTTAACTCCCCGTGATGATCATTTAATATGTGCATCGTATAGTCAGTGACCTGCATTAATCCACGAGCACGTCCCTTTCCTTGGCCTGAGGGAATATCCGTTTTTGCGTAAAAACTTGATTCTGATGCTATTAAAGCTTTAACTAAATCTTCTTGCAAAGGATGAGGAAAAGAAAAGATATCATTCCAGTAACGAACCCAGCCCCTGATTTCTGGATCGAACGCATCAGCATAAGTATATTTAGGCAATACTCCTGCTTTTGGCGGGCCACTTAATTGATGAAAATATTTTTCTGTCATTGCTTGAATTTCATCAAAGGACAAAAGGTCTTTTTTTGATGGGTTCGTAGCGCAATGTTCATGCCTTTCTATAGTTTCTCCGTCAGGATGTTCTTTACTAGGAGGAATATGAACAACGTGTTTTTTTACAAAATGTTTGCCAATAGGGCAAATTCGCCATGGATGGATTTTATCTCCAGACTGATTCTGCTGTTTAGTGTCATCAATTACTTCATCTAAATCATCATGCGTTGTTATCATTGGTTATTTCCTGTTTAATGTAGGCAGCGATTGTTCCAACCTGGCCGTGTCTATTCCTATTACGCGTGCATTATATTCGTATCTAGCCCTTAGCTCTAGCCAGTGTTGTTGTTGCTGTTCTAGTGTTCTGTGGTATTGATTGGTATCAGCCTTGTCTATACCTTTGCGTAACGATTGCGTAACGACTAATCTGCTTATTATTTTTTTCTTTCATAATGTAACCTAATAAATACTGAACATTACATTTAAAATGATATAAAAAGAAAAGGACGTACTTAACAAGTACATCCTTTAATTAATTTACTGATTTATATTAAATTTACTATTATTAACTTATATTATCTTAACATTATTAAACGACTATACATCAGAACGGCACATCATCATCAAAATTATCTAAAGCTGGTGCAGGTCCGGAGGTTCCGGTAGCAGCTATAGCTGGTTTCTCAAAAGCTGGTTTCTCAAATGTAGTTGCAGCATCTACCGCGCTACTTCCGCCTTTGCTATCCAACATTTGCATACTATCTGCAATGATTTCGGTGGTGTAACGATCTTGGCCAGATGTTTTGTCTTGCCATTTCGTTGTTCGTAGCCGTCCTTCAATATAAATTTTTGAGCCTTTGCGTAAATATTCGCCGACTATTTCTGCTAGACGTTGATAAAAAACAACGCGGTGCCATTCCGTGCGTTCTTGCATTTCTCCGCTTTGCTTATCTTTCCAGGCTTCGCTAGTAGCGAGAGTGGCATTGACAACAGCCATGCCGCTAGGCGTATAGCGTAATTCTGGGTCGCGGCCTAAATTGCCAATTAATATAACTTTATTTACACCTCTTGCCATGATCTTCTCCTATAAAATAGATTTTCCAGGCCATCACCTGGAAGTTTGATTACTCCGATTGTAATAGTTCTTTGAGGCGAATGAAATCAGGATGTTGTAAACTTTTGGGTTCCATTTTCAAATAAACAATCTTATCTTCGGCCAACAAACTCACTTCAACCATCCCTGGAATGGTGCGTAAATTTGTAATGTTTATTTCCCAATGGGCTTGTTGGAGGGGTGATAATCGTAATACGCGAGTGATGAGATAGCGTGGTGGTTGCATAAGACATGCAAAAATCAACCACAGAAGAGTTAAGCAGAGACAAAAAAGATAGACACTGGAAAAACCGAATTTACCGAATAACCATCCGCCAGAAAGGCCGCCTACAAATATACCTAAAAATTGTGCACATGAATAGACCCCTAAAGCACTACCTTTGCGAGCAAGTGGTGCTGTTCGTGAAATCAAGGAAGGCAAGAATGCTTCAAGTAAAGAAAAACCAGAAAAAAATAAACCTAAACTGACAGCAGTCACGATGACGTTATTGGCAGCAATCCAAAGAGAAATTTCGGCAATGGCTAGTAAAACAATACCTACTAAAAAATAAAATTTCAGTTGATGTTGGCGTTCGGCTCGATTAATACATATCAGACTAATTGTAAAAGCAACTAACAAGATGGGTAGATAGAGTTTCCATTGATAATGAGCTGCAATTCCTAGATGAGCAAGACCAATCGGAATAACGACGAAACTTGCGGTAAATACTGCATGTAAAATAAATATTCCAATATTCAATTTTGCTAATTCAGGAAAGATAAGCAATTTAAAAAATGATTTAAATTCTGGTTCGGTATCTTGATGCCAACGCAATGTAGTAGGGGTTGGTGTAATGGTAAATAATAAAATCAGAGCTGCAACGCCAAATAGAGCAGAAATAAAAAATAATCCACTAAGCGACACCCACTGAGTCAGAGTAGGGCCTAAAAACATAGCAATAGCAAAAGAAAGACCGATTGTTACGCCAGCGATAGCCATGGAAATAGTGCGCTTTTCTTCGCGAGTGAGATCAGCCATCATGGCAAGGATAGTGCTACCAACAGCACCTGCTCCTTGCAAACTACGTCCAATAATCACGGCTATGATAGAATGAGCAAAGCTACAAGTCAGGCTACCAATAATAAAGATGATTAAACCCAATCCGATTATGGGTTTGCGACCAAAACGATCTGATAATACACCAAAGGGAATTTGAAATATTGCTTGAGTTAAACCATAAATACCCATTGCTAGCCCAATAAGAGTTGGCGTGGCTCCAGGTAGTTTCAGTGCATAGAGACTAAATATAGGCAAAGCCATAAATAAACCTATCATACGTAAGCTCATGATAGTGGCTAAACTAGCTACAGCGCGTTGTTCAATTGAGGTCATTTTCATTGAATCATTACTCGTTTCGTATTTTGTGGCTATAATATCATTTTTTTATATCAAGAGACGATGAAACACATACGCATACGCGGTGCTCGCACCCATAATTTAAAAAATATTAATCTTGATTTGCCTCGAGATAAACTTGTCGTGATTACCGGGCTCTCGGGTTCAGGCAAATCCTCGCTGGCTTTTGATACGTTGTATGCGGAAGGACAGCGACGTTATGTCGAATCGCTGTCAGCTTATGCACGTCAATTTTTATCCATGATGGAAAAGCCTGATGTTGATCACATTGAAGGATTGTCGCCAGCCATTTCTATTGAACAAAAATCCACCTCACACAATCCTCGATCTACTGTTGGGACAATTACTGAAATTCATGATTACTTGCGCTTATTATTTGCAAAAGCCGGGCAACCGCGTTGTCCAGTACATCATACGATATTAGAAGCACAAACGATTAGCCAAATGGTAGACGCAGTACTTGCTCTACCACAAGATACAAAAGTGATGATTCTCTCACCAGTTATTCGGGAGCGTAAAGGAGAACATGTTGAACTTTTACAAGAACTACGAGGACAAGGTTTTGTTCGTGCGCGTATTGATGGAGAAATGGTAGAGCTTGATCAGGTACCACCATTAGATTTGCGTAAGAAACATACTATTGAAGTTGTTATTGATCGCATTAAAGTTCGAGAAGATATTCGAATTCGCTTAGCTGAATCATTTGAAACCGCATTGCGTTTATCAGACGGCATTGCGGCTGTTGGATGGATGGATGAACCTAAGCGAGCACAACAGATATTTTCTGCAAAATTTGCCTGCTCTGAATGTGGTTATAGTTTAACCGAATTATCACCACGCTTATTTTCATTTAATAGTCCAATTGGCGCATGTTCTGCTTGCGATGGTTTAGGATTTAAAGAAATATTTGATACAGCATTAATCGTCAACTCAACGCTCAGTGTAGCAGAGGGGGCGATACGTGGTTGGGATAGACGAAACATGTATTATTACCAAATGCTGACAGCACTTGCCAAACATTATAAGTTTGATTTAGAAGTTCCATTTGAACGTTTATCAAAAAAAATTCAAAATGTTTTATTACAGGGAGGAAGTGAGCCAATTCATTTTCACTATAAAGGTGATGATGGCTATTCCTTTTCTAAGACTGCTCCTTTTGAAGGCGTGATTCCAAATCTAGAACGTCGCTATCATAAAGCAGATTCTGAATTTGTACGCGATGATTTGCGAAAATATATTGCGACAAAACAATGTGAGACATGCCAAGGAGCAAGATTAAATAAATCAGCACAACATGTATTTATTGCTGATAAAAATTTACCAGATATTTCCTCTTGGGGAGTTGATAAAACAAAATTATTTTTTGAGAAATTACATTTACCAGGATATCGTGGAGAAATTGCTGTAAAAATCATTAAAGAACTAATTAGCCGATTACGTTTTCTAGTGGATGTTGGACTCGATTATATTAGCCTTGATCGCAGCGCAGAAACATTATCAGGGGGTGAAGCACAGCGTATTCGTTTAGCTAGTCAAATTGGTTCGGGTTTAGTAGGTGTCATGTATATTTTAGATGAGCCTTCGATAGGTTTGCATCAGCGAGATAACGAGCGTTTATTAAAAACCTTACGTCATTTGCGCGATTTAGGTAATTCTGTAATTGTAGTAGAGCACGATGAAGACGCTATTTTGAGCGCCGATCACATTGTTGATCTTGGTCCTGGTGCTGGCGTACATGGAGGACACATTGTGGCTCAAGGTACACCACAAGAAATTATGCGTACACCACAATCGTTAACGGGCCAATATTTGGTAGGGAAACAAAAAATTCCCGTACCACGTAATCGCATAGTGATGAATCCAGAAAAACAAATTCTGTTAAAGGGTGCTAGTGGTAATAATCTGAAATCTATAGACGTCAATATTCCGATTGGATTAATGACGTGTATTACCGGTGTCTCTGGTTCAGGGAAATCCACATTAATTAATGATACGTTGGGGCCGATTGTCGCGCATACATTAAACGACGCAGTGAATCAAAAACCAGAACCATATACAAGCATTGATGGCCTTGAATATTTAGATAAAGTCGTCGTCGTCGACCAAAGCCCGATTGGTCGTACACCACGCTCAAACCCTGCAACTTATACGGGCTTATTCACTATTATTCGTGATTTATTTGCGGGTACACAAGAAGCGCGTTCGCGTGGTTATAAGGTAGGCCGATTTAGCTTTAATGTAAAAGGAGGACGTTGCGAAGCTTGTCAAGGCGAAGGATTGATCAAGGTTGAAATGCATTTTCTAGCAGATGTTTATGTCACCTGTGATATTTGCCAAGGTAAACGTTATAATCGCGAAACACTTGAAATTCTTTATAAAGGAAAAAATATTCATCATGTATTAGATATGACGGTGGAAGAGGCACGTGAATTTTTTGACGCGATTCCAGTAATTGCTAGAAAATTGCAAACTCTTTTAGATGTGGGGCTCTCATATATTAGATTGGGTCAGAGTGCAACAACATTATCAGGCGGCGAAGCACAACGCATCAAATTAGCTAAAGAATTATCACGAAGAGATACTGGCCGTACATTATATATTCTAGACGAGCCAACGACGGGTTTACATTTTTATGATATAGAGCAGCTACTACATGTTTTGCATCGGTTGCGTGATCATGGCAATACGATTATTGTTATCGAACATAATCTTGATGTGATTAAAACAGCTGATTGGGTGATTGATCTTGGGCCAGAAGGCGGTGATAAAGGCGGACAGGTTATTGCAACGGGGACACCTGAGGCAATTATTAAAAATAAACATTCTTATACAGGAGCTTTTTTAAAAAAAGTACTCTGTAAAAAATAAATTAATAAATAAATATAGAGGAGAGTTGCATGTTTAGTCACCACACCCTATCCGTAAATAACAATACTGCTCCACAATTTCTTTTTATTAAGGATTTGCTTAACTCAGAAGCATATAGATTATTTTACCAGCCCCTAGCTAAATTCATCAGTTTTGCCCGAGATGCAAAAGACGAGATCGGCCTATTAATGAATATCATGTCGCATATGAATGAAAACATGGATGATGCGTATAATTTTTTCAACAGTAACGTCAGTCATTTAAAAGTTTTAGGGGCAGTTCGATTTGATATAGCAATGCCAGATTCTCACCATCTTTATTTTCTTTTTGGTTTTGCAGGATCCGTCCAAACGAATCGCTTGCACATTACCATTAGGCAGATACATGTAGCAATACAAGCAACTTCTAATCAAGAAAATGCCGCTGCTCAGTTAAAGATTGTACCAGCAGTATTTAAACAATTATTGGGCCGTTTTAAACTTTATCACGCGGATAAAATTCCTTTGTCAAACCCATCTATTAATGATATTTATGTTTGGTTAAAGTATACATGCACTCCTGATCATTATAAAAAATGGTTTCGAGAGGAATACGATGATTTACTCAATCTTAATTTACCTGTTTTATTTGATGAAGCTAAATTTAATCTTGCAATGGATGAGCCCACGCTCCTTGATGCTGCCGCAAATTTATGCATACCTGTTTTATTGCTGGAATTTTGTTTACAGAGACGCTTTGGGTTAACTGATTTTGAAAAAGCAAAAACTATTTTTTATGTTTCTCAAAATACTCATGAGCAGTTGAAGCAACAAACAATGGAACCTGTTATTACTTCAAATCAGACGACGGCAAGCCAATTTTTTTTAGAGAAAAACCAAAACCAGCAAAATCAGATTGTTAAAAAGCATTTAACAGGCCGAATTCATGGGCAATTTGTAAACTCATCTCCTACTCAGGAAATAGATAACGATTTCAATCATAAATTCAAAGCATAATCATTCGTTACTGAAATTATTTCTTCCAGCCTGAATGATTCAAGATATTAAAAGAATTTTTTAAAAAAAGGGAGGAGAAGGAGTTGACAGAAGAGAGAGAAGGAGTAGAATCGCGGGTTCTGTGGAAGAAGATCTTTAACAAATTGAA
>Ga0155582_165_pt1 | contig 56802 bp, 59 predicted proteins | sample RifCSPhighO2_12_FD_107239 | JGI IMG/M metagenome (GOLD analysis project Ga0155582, IMG submission 107239) | Gammaproteobacteria bacterium RIFCSPHIGHO2_12_FULL_37_14
CCACCCTCTTTTAAAAAAGAGAGCGGATGGTTAAACACTATACTTTGCCATATCTAAAATATGATCATGAAAACCATCTAAACTAACTCGATGGCCCACACTGACAATTGAACAATGCGGTAATCGAGTTTTTAATAATTTATATAAATATTCTTCATTTCCCAAATCGAGCATTGAAGTGCTCTCATCGAGAAATATCCAATCAGGCTGATGCAATAATACTCTTGCAAAACTGATCCGCTGTTGTTCACCAGGCGATAATTGCTCAGACCAGGGAGCCGTTTCACATAAACGAGGAATAAGCGCCTCTAAACGACAATCTCGCAAAATGCTCTGGATTTCCTTTTCCCCTACCTCATGTTCTTTATCTGGAAACAGAATAGCCTCAGATAAACTGCCTAATGGCATATAAGGTTTTTGTGGTAAATACATTATTTTTTGCTGGGAAGGCAAAGTAATTTCACCACTCGCATACGGCCAGATTCCAGCTAGCGCTCGAATAAATGTACTTTTACCAATGCCAGACACTCCCTTTATTAAATAATGATTTCCGTGAAAAAACTCTTCATTCACCTGTTTAAGCAATAATTCATTCCGCGGAGTATAAATCGATAATTGTTTGGTCATAATTGCATTGCGAGCTTGCTGATGAAAAACCAATTGATTTTGCTTTGTCACTTTCTCATCAATTTCATGCATATGATTGAGAAAAGTGATTAAACGTCGCGTCACTGCTCGCCATTCGGCAATTTGCGTATATGCATTAACAAAAAACGAAGAAGCATCTTGAATTTGTGCGAATGACCTCAAACTTTGCATCAAGCCGCCTAACATAAATACTTTGCTGAAATAATTTGGCAGTGCAACGACAAGAGGTAGCACTACCGCCAATTGATTATAACCAGCAGTAAACCACAACAATAATTTTTGTCGTAAAATAATGAGATACCAATTATCCAATACGCCATTAAACAAGCGCTGCAAAACATTTTTTTGGTGATTCTCTCCTTGATAGAGAGCAACATGCTCTGCGTGGGAACGTAAATCAATCGCAGCAAAACGAAAAGTTGCTTCACGACGTTGCTGCTCAAAATTCAGCCCTACTAATGGATAACCAATTTTAAACGTAATAAACGTACCAATTGTTGCATATAACAGTGATACCCAAACTAAATAGCCGTAAATATGCAATGTCCCCCAACTTCCCATAGGAATGACTATCTCCCCAGATAATGACCATAAAACATAAATAAATCCCATAAAGGTCGTAATAGCCGAAATGAATCCAATTGATAAATTAATGGAATATGAGACTAAGGCACTAATATCTTCTTGAATACGTTGATCAGGATTATCCGTCTTCTCATCAAATGCTTCTAAGTAATAATAATCACGTTGCGCTAACCATCGATTGACAAATTGCTCGGTTAACCATTTTCGCCAACGTAATCCAAAAAGTTGCGAAATATAATAACGATAAACAGCAAGTACCATGTAACAAGCGGCTAAACCCAAAAATACAAATAATAAATACACTACTTCACGCTTATTATAGGCTTGCAAGGCATTGTAAAAATAATTAGACCAATAGCTCAACACCACATCAAAGATAACTAATCCCATCGTCATCAACATCACAACAATGAAGGAAATATAAGCACGAGAACGTTCCTCTGATTGCCAATAGAGCTTGACGAGTTGCCAGGTACTGTAATTTCGTTGGGTAATGGATTGGGTCATGATTGATGCATTCTTTAAGATCTTTTCACTGTACTACAGATGCAAAGAAAAGCCTATTGCTATGTCCGAACTAGCTAGCTTAGCATCATCACGCTATAATCAAAAAAATCTACTGGAATCATTTGATGCTAAAAAATGCACGAGTCATTGGGATATTACTTTTGCACCTATGCTTGCTATCGAGCTGTTCTTTCAATCCTTTTGTCAGCAATAATCATACAACGGGTAACCCTGCTGGCGCATTGATTGGTGGAGCAGCTGGTGCTGGTAGTGTTGCTGCTGCCGGCGGCTCAAAAACATTTATGGCTGCTTTTGGCATCGGTGGTGGCGCCTTGGGTTACTATGTCACTACCTTGCGTTATGATTCCGGTGGCATTATTCAAGGTGGCGGAAAGGTTTATCGTGTTGGCGATCGACTCGGTATTTACATTCCCACCGATAATTTATTTGAGAGCAATTCAGCAGAACTGCTTCCTCAAGCCGCTCCCATATTAGATAGTGCTGCAGCCGTGCTCGCTCGCTATCCTGACAATAATATTATTATTTCCGGTAATACCAGCGGTTTTTCGCGCGCACGATGGGAATTGCGCCTCTCGCAAGCTCGTGCACAAAAAGTAGCAGCTTATCTTTGGAGTTCGGGAATTAATCACTTTAAAGAGCCAGGAATAGATACACGTAAATTAAATTACGTCGGTTATGGGGATTATTTCCCTATCTCCGATAAATTAACTAATGAAGAAATTCGTGAAAATAGCAGAATTCAAATTACGTCTTATCCGAGTAACCTTGATTTGGGTTTAGATAAGAAAACTTTGGCATTTGGCAATATTGGGACGCTGAACTCAGATTATTATACTGCAAAAGAAACTTCATAACGAGATAGGATGATAGATGATAATAGACCATGATCAATCTTGTTGAAAAATAGGCGCGGTCTATTTACCTATCGATCATGTTCATCACTGCTGTAAAAACCACTGGTGGGCTGACTGAGGTATAACAAGCTGGTATCACCACCGATGGTTTTTTGTAATGACATTGACGATTTAAACAAGGAGCGCAAGAAAATTGAGCAGCAAGATGGGCAGAATGCTTTCCCAATGCGCCTGTATAGATGGGATTAGTAGATCCATAAATCGAAACCGTTGGCGTACCCAATGCTGCCGCTAAATGTCCTAAACCCGTATCAACTGCCACGGCTACTTTGGCTTGCGCCAGTAATTCCGCCATTTTTGCAATTGACAATTGCGGCAACACATCCACACCATCGCATTGCTTAGCGATGCGATAAGCTCTTGCTACTTCATCTGCTGTTCCGCCACTAATTTTAATGCGATAACCTGCTTGTTTAATTTTATTTGCTAATGTTACCCAATATGTTTCAGGCCATTCTTTTGTTGCCCACGTGGTGCCATGTAAAAACACGACATAACTTTCAGTCGAAGGATAACTAGAAAATTGTCCCACATTGAGTCCAAAATTAGGTGCATCATTCAGTAAAGGATAACGTAATGCTTGGCTAAATAATTGTCGCATGCGGATAACCGCGTGTTGATAAAAATTAACTTTATATTTTTTTTGATAAACGATTGAAGCTAATCTCTCGCGCGCCGAACCCCAATTTAACCCTGCACGTGGCCCCTTTGCTAAAAAAGACAGCCATACACTTTTTACTAATCCTTGCGCATCGAGAATTAAATCGTAAGGGTATTGATTTAATTTCTCGCGCAATTGTTGCCATTCTGCGTGTGTATCGCGCGAGAAAATTTTATTACGCCAGCGTCGCAAAGCAACCGGAATGATACGATCAACTAGCGGATGCCAAGCAGGAATTTCCGCGAATGGTTCTTCAACAACCCAATCAAATTTAATTTCTGGGATCATTAACCCTGCATCAGTCAATGCTGGTAGTGTATGAATAATGTCGCCCATGGATGATGTTTTGATGAGAAGAATACGCATTACATTTTCCACTTTGTCATAGCAGCTAATACTTGTTCCGGGAGTAAATCTTGCATGCAGCGATGGTGCTCGAGAGGACATTCACGTTTGAAACAAGGCTGGCAATTTAGATTTAATTTTAAAATAGTCGCTGAAGCTGATAATGGTGGCGTAAAATTTGGACTGGTTGATCCATATAAGGCAATCAAAGGTTTATTCAGTGCCGCAGTAATATGCATCAATCCCGAGTCATTTGTCACGGCACCTGAAACTAGTGATAGCAAATCAATTGCTTCATGCAAATTTATTCGTCCGACTAAATTTTCACAACGATTTTTCGTTAATTGCATGATTTTTTCAGCAATCGGTTTTTCTGCTTCTGAGCCAAACAGCCAAATATCCCAACCTTCTTTCATTTTTTGGTTAGCCACTTCTGCAAAATAGGCTTCAGGCCAACGCTTAGAAGTGCCAAACTGAGCTCCTATGCAAAGCGCCAGTATCGGTTGTCCGCGCCATATGGGTTGATGTGTTGCTAGTATGGTTTGTTGCTGAGTAGTCGATACATAAAAATCAGGATAAGGATAAACAGCTGGAAGGGGTTCACTCGCAGCTAACCCTAACTGCATAAATTGTTCGACCATCAAATGATGGCGCTTCTTATCTAAATAACGAATATCATTTAGTAAGCCGTAACGATATTCACCCAACCATCCTGTGCGCTTTGGAATACCCGCCAACCAAGGAATAAAAGCCGATTTAAAAGAATTTGGCAATACTATTGCTTGATCGTATTGATGCATTTGTAATTTTTTTGCCAGTTGGTATCGTATCGTTAATTTTAATTCTCCATGTAAAAGTGGATTAGCCAATATTCTGGAAACCTGTGGCATACGACTAAGCAAAGGAAATGTCCACGATGATGCTAATACATCAATCAATGTATGAGGATGGCGTTGTTTGATGAGTTTAAAAAGACTTTGAGCCATCACCATATCGCCTATCCACGATGGCCCAATAATAAGAATTTTATCTGTCATGCTAAGTAGCAGCGAAATCTTTTAGTACATATTGAGCGCCGCAGTAAGGACAAACAACTTCGCCCGTTGTTTCAATTGGCAAATAAACTCGCGGATGAGCATCCCATACCCGATCCTCTCGTGGTGGGCAGGATAGGGGCAAATCTGCACGAGTAATTTCGTATAGGCGTTGAGTACATGCTTGTGCTTCATTCATCATTGTTTCCTCGATTACTTGCTTTCGCTAACCATCTTTTTTATACCTTCTTGAAGTGATACTGAATAACGAAAATCCAGCTGTTGTTCTGCCCTATGAATATTAGCATAAGATGCTCTAATATCACCTGATTTAGCCGGTTCAAAATGCAATTTTGCAGAACGATGACCAGCTAATTCTAAATAACTAACTAAATCTAATAGGGTTTGCGGCTGACCAGTCGCAATATTTAATACCCCAGCGTATTCCTTTTGCAAAGCTAAACAATTTGCCTTCACTACATCACTAACATGAATAAAATCTCGTGATTGCTTACCATCACCGAAAATTGTTAAGTCGTCCTCTCGACGATACGCATCCAGAAAACGACTAATCACCCCCGAATAAGGTGAGGTTGGATCTTGGCCTCTTCCATAAACATTAAAGTAACGTAGAGCTAGACTATTGATTCCATGTAATCGTGCATACAGTTTTGCATATTCTTCATTATTTTTTTTCTGTACTGCATAAGGCGAAAGCATCGTATTATTACATAATGATGTGTTATCGCTACAAGGTAATTGTTGCGCATCACCATATACGGCAGCACTCGATGCATAGACTAGCCGAATAGGACGATGCGCTTTCCTCACCGCCTCCAGCACATGTAAAAACCCTTGCGTATTCACTTGAAAAGAATAAATCAAATGTTGAATGGAGTATTGTACCGAGGCAATAGCCGCCAAATGTAGCACCGCATCACAGCTTTCCAGTAAGTCTACAATAAGCGGATACTCAAGCACATCCCCTTCAACAAATTCTAAATTTGGATGCTGCAGATTAATATGCTCGAGCTTTCCTGAAGACAAATTATCTAAAACAATAACTTGCTTGCCTTGCTCTAATAATAAATCTACCGTATGGGAGCCAATAAATCCTGCGCCACCGGTTACTAAAATTCGATCTAATACAGTCATTGGAGTAAAATCTATTCTTGTGCAAGTACGAAAGGCATTAAAGGAATCCAAGTGCGATATAAACTAATCCCGATGTAAAGTAATAGATACCCTACCGAAATAGCAACTAGAAAATGATTCGATTGCGGATAAATCCATAATAAACCTGAAGTCGCTAACCCCCACATGATAGTAAAAATTACCATACTAATGCGAAGATATTTATTCTTAGTTAAATAATCCAGACGCGACGGATAAATATATTTGATTGGGACAAAGCTGAGTAAAGCTAAAAAAAGCAAGATAATCATATTGGTGTTGCTATTCATTTGCCAAAAAAATAAATAAAATACTGCGATATTCCAATAACTTGGAAAACCTTTAAAAAAATGATCCGTTGTTTTCGCATCCACTTGAGTAAATTGATAAGCAGATGAAAATGTAATGATCATGACACATACTATTCGCCAATAAGCTGGTAATAAATTAGTTACCAGCAGAAAAAAACAAGGAACAATCGTATAATTTACAAAATCGACAATATTATCCAGTAAAGCGCCATTTATTTCCGGTATCACTTGCTTAATTTGTATCATCCGCGCAAACATGCCATCAATCGCATCAATAAAAATTGCTCCGGACATTAACCAAAGTGCCAATAAAAGATTGTGTTGATAAATGGCGAGCAACGAAAGCAAACCGACACAAGCACCACTTGCTGTAAACGCATGAATCAACCAACCTAGACATCGCTGGATAATACTCGGTTTGTTTAAAAAAGATTCTGTGCTCAAAATGCACTACTCCGAATTCTTTAGCTTTGAAAAGGCAACATGTAAAATCCCTAATCCGAACAAGCCAGACAGAATAGATCCTAGGATGACGCCTACTCGCACTTCTGCTAAATATATATTTTCATTTTGAAATGCCAGAGTACCAAGAAATAGACTCATAGTAAAACCTATGCCGCATAGTATCGCCACCCCATAAAGTGCTAGCCATGATGTTTGTGTCGGTAATTTCGCTAAACCTGACTTAATTAACAGCCAGGAAAAACCGAATATGCCTACTTGTTTGCCCACAAAAAGACCCACAACAATTCCCAACACCACTGTATCCGTTAAAATAGCGAATGATACTTCTTGAAAAGAAAATCCTGCATTCACTAAAGCAAATAATGGCATGATCAAATAGACCACCCAAGGATGTAAACTATTTTCAAGTCGATGTAATAATGAATGACTCGAATAATCTTCTGCTGGTATGGCTAGTGCTAATAAAACACCTGAAATAGTCGGGTGCACTCCCGAATAAAATAAACACATCCAAAGCAAGATGCCCAAGAGCAAATAAGCAGACAAAAATAACCGAGAAAAAAACTTCAGCAAAAATAAACAAACAACTAAAAGGAAGGCTAGAAAAATAAAAAAATAAGCCAGGTGGTGTGAATAAAATAATGCAATAATTAAAATCGATCCAACATCATCGAAAATAGCTAAAGCCAACAAAAACAATTTAAGCGCTGCTGGTACCCTTGCACCGAAGAAGGATAATGCCCCTAATGCAAATGCTATATCAGTCGCAACCGGAGTTGCCCACCCTTTAAGTGCTATCGGGCTTGTGTAATTAATACTCAAGTAGAGAAGAGCAGGGACAAACATTCCACCTAATGCAGCAACAGAAGGAAGAATAATTTGCGAAAATCCTGATAAATCTCCTTCTAAGAATCCACGTTTTAATTCTAAACCGACTAATAAAAAAAATATGGACATCAAACCTTCATTAATCAAGAATAACAAATTATCTGTAATATCCTGATAAATATATGAAAATTGTGAATTTGACCAGAAAATAGCGATAGCGGCTGCTATAAATAGAACAATACCGCCTGATGATTCAAGTTGTACAAATTTTAGTAATAATTTTCGCATAAGTAATGGTAAAAAAAGGGCCTCTTTCAATCAACGGTATTGTGTTTCATCGGGTTATGCAATAAATTCAGCAACATTGATAAGAATAATTTTTATCTTTGCTTAAGGAGCGCTCACTAAATGCCTATTCACAAAATGTCTGATTATGACTTGAAAGGAAAGCGGGTCTTAATTCGCGAAGATTTTAATGTGCCACTCAAAAATGGTGAAATCATCAGTGATCTTCGCATTCGCGCTGCATTACCGACCATCAAGCAAGCTCTAAAAGCTGGAGCCAAAATTATATTAGTATCCCATCTTGGTCGTCCAGAAGAAGGTAATTTGGATGCTACCTTTTCTCTTGCACCCATTGCGCAAGCATTATCCTCTTTGTTAAAAGTAGAAGTTCCTCTGATTTCTCATTGGAATGACGGAATCAATTTCGGCAATTCTAATATTGTATTACTCGAAAATATTCGCTTTAATCATGGAGAAACTGAAAACAGTGTTGAACTTTCCAAAAAACTTGCTGCTCTCTGTGACGTATACGTGATGGATGCTTTTGCCACTTCACATCGAACTGAATCATCCACCTTCGGTATCATTAAATACGTCAAACAAGCCTGTGCTGGACCATTGTTGCTTTCTGAATTGGAAGCTCTCAATAACATCTTAGAAAAACCAACTCGCCCAGTAGTCGCGATTGTTGGGGGCTCAAAAGTTTCTACCAAATTAGCCTTGCTCAATTCTTTAGTTAAAAAAGTTGATTTTTTGATTATCGGCGGTGGAATAGCAAATACTTTTCTCGCTGCAGAAGGATATACCGTCGGCAAATCTTTATATGAGGCAGATCTCATTGATGAAGCAGAGCGATTAACCCTAGAAGCTAAACAGCGGGGTGCTGAAATTCCTATACCCGTAGATGTCATCGTTGCTGAGCGTTTTACTGAAGATGCAGATGCTTATGTTCGGCTAGTCTCTCAAATTGATGATAACGAAAAAATCTTCGATATAGGTCCTGATACAATCAAGCATTTTATTAGTATTATTAAAAAAGCAAAAACCATATTATGGAATGGTCCGATAGGGGCCTTTGAAATTGATGAGTTTGCTAAAGGAACGCAGGCAACTGCAAAAGCTGTTGCTGAAAGTAAAGCATTTAAAGTCGCTGGCGGTGGTGATACACTAGCGGCTATTGAAAAATATAATATAGCTGACAAAATTGATTATATTTCCACAGGAGGTGGGGCATTTCTAACTGTATTAGAAGGTAAAAAGTTACCTGTCATGACTGCATTAGAAGAACACGCAATAAAACATGAAAAGGTTGTATGAGCTCACTCCGTCGCACTAAAATTGTAGTCACATTGGGTCCTGCACTTGATGATCCGGCTATATTAGAAAAAGTTATTCTTGCAGGTGCAGTCGTATTTCGTGCTAATTTCTCCCATGGTGACATTAGCTTGCATGAAGCACGTATTATGCGAGTACGTGAAATTGCTGCTAAACACGAAAAAATTGCCGCGATACTAATTGATTTGCAAGGTCCGAAAATTCGTATCGGTCGATTTAAAAACAAAAAGATTCAATTAAAAGAAGGGCAACCATTTGTTCTCGATACCACCTTGGATGAAGAGGCTGGTAATGAAGATAGTGTTGCATTAGGTTATCAAAGATTACCCTATGATGTGCATCCGAATGATACATTATTGCTCGATGACGGTCGGATTGTATTAACCGTCACAAAAACAGAATCCACAAAAATTTATTGTCAAGTTGTTGTCGGTGGAGAATTATCGAATAACAAAGGCATCAATCGTCTTGGCGGAGGATTATCTGCGCCCGCACTCACAGATAAAGACCGCTCTGACATCAAAGAAGCGGTTCGACTCAAAGCAGATTATATTGCTGTTTCATTTCCTCGAGATGCTGATGATATTAAAGAAGCACGAATATTATTGAAAGCAGCCGGTGGTAATCCAGGAATCATAGCAAAAATTGAACGTTGCGAAGCCATCACAAATATTGAAGAGATTATTCAAGCTGCCGATGCTGTTATGATTGCCCGCGGTGATTTAGGTGTTGAAATTGGTGATGCCGAACTCCCTGCCATGCAAAAGAAAATCATTAAAGTTGCTCGTGTGTTTAATAAACCTGTTATTACTGCAACACAAATGCTTGAAACGATGACTTACAACACTATCCCTACGCGCGCTGAAGTTTCAGATGTGGCAAACGCAGTATTAGATGGTACGGATGCTGTCATGCTCTCCGGTGAAACAGCTGTTGGTTTATATCCTGAAAAAGCAGTAGCAGCCATGGATAGAATTTGCTTAAGTGCAGAAAAACATCGTAATTCAAAAGTTGTTCGCCATTCAAAAGAATTTTCATTGAAATATGTTGACGAAGCCATTGCTATGGCTACAATGTACACAGCAAATCAATTGGATATTAAAGCCATCATTGCGCTGACTGAATCAGGTACCACTACTCTTTTAATGTCGCGCGTGAATTCTGTGATACCCATTTACGGCCTAAGCCGACACGATTCAACTTTACGACGCATGGCACTGTATCGTGATGTCTATCCCATTCCATTTGATGCAACACATATTGATAGACGCATATTGAATCAAGCTGCTACTTTTGAATTGCAAAAACGTGGTATTTTGAGAAATGGCGACCTAGTCATCATTACAAAAGGTGATTTAATTGGCGTGCATGGCCGTACCAATTCATTAAAAATAGTCACTGTCGGTGATGGTGCCGATCCCTCTAAAGTGTCTTCTTGATTTTTAATATGGTCTGTTGATTACCACCAACCCACATATTTTGTTTCAGTAACTTTCTAAAGCATCACTATTTCCTCGATTTTCTATAAACGCAAATCTCAAACTAAGCGAATATACAGACACCATCGGATTTGTTTATTGAGCGCGTATCAAACTTTTTCACCTCCACTCCTCTCTTCCAATGCGTTTTTCCAATATTGCTTACCTCAACTTTTATTAAACGTTACTTCATGTTTTTTACATCCTGGCGAAGGAAATATATGTTTGGTCATTTTATGAATAAGAAGATAGCAGGAAAATCATTTATCACATATGCTATATCAAAGGATCAGGGACTTGAATTTGTTTCAATTGAAAAAGCTATGAATGGACGTCAACAGGAAGAGCACCCTCTCGATTGCTGGTCACCACAAGAAGCTGCCAAAACAGCTGCTAGAAAGGTTGGGCCACGCTCTTATATTTTACATCTTGGAAAACACATCAATAATCTAAAAATTCTTGTGGTGGGATGTCAAGGAAGTGGAAATGATGCACAAAAAAATATAGCTGAGCTACTACATACTATTGCTACATCTGTTGCTACTGAAACAGATTCTGTATTGGTTATTTTTTTAGGTGATAATCTTTATGAATATGGAGCAAAATCACCCACTGATCCGGGATTCGATGAACGCTTTCATCATCTGTATTATCCATCCATGCGTGCATTCATTGTTCTTGGTAATCATGATGCAAATTATCATTCTAAACGTGTATTTGATGTCACCAACCCTTCAGGAGAAGAAGCGGAACTGAATGAAGTAGCTCATACTTATCTATTTCATAAAAGCCAAGATATTGAAACCGCGTTTAATATCTTCAGCCAGGATGATATTTTTTTAGAGGATCTCTCCCAATGGAATATGCCTTATTTTTTTTACACTATTATTATTCCGGAAGTTCAAAAGGAAATATTCATTGTTGACACCAATACCTATGCCAAAAATTTTCTCCATTTACAAACCAACAAAAATCCATCTGGGGGAAAAAATCAAGCGCAATGGATTTTAGAAGCATACAATCGAGCAAAAGATGCTGGCAGAGAAACCATTTTTATGCAACACCAACCACTTTACACTTGCAGTAGAAAAAAAAAATTAAAACCTGATATTAGACATTATTTATACCCATATGAAATCCATGAGCTTAACACTCTATTGGGAACTGAAACCCAATCTTATAATACTCTTCTTACTTTAATTTATGAAAAACAAGGTATGATGCCAGATTTTATCGCTGCCGCTCATGATCATTTTACTAGTTATTATAATAATAATGATGATGATTCAGTCTCTTATAAAATTCGGCAAGCAACCCTTGGCGGCGGCGGCGGTAAATTACAATCGCGAGAAAGTCTTGAAGGATACCTTTATGTTGGCTGTCATTTTGAAAAACATGGTTTGGGCTTGATTACTTGTTCAACGAAAAACACGAAGGGATTATTATTTGAAATTTTTGCTCTTAAAAATGATTATGAAAAAACTAAAAATTATTTTCATTTGAAATTCAGCAATCAAAATCATGTGCCTATTCGAAATCAAACCCAGGATATAAATTTAGAAGTGTTTCGCAACGAAGCACTACCCGCATGTTTCAATTTTTTCAAAAAATTACATAAAGAAGAAATACGCCGAGCAAAACAACAAGGCTGGTATACGTTTTTTTCAACTCTGGTTACGAATGTGGTGAGTTATGTGAGTCCTTGGACAAGTGATGAAGCAGCTATTATTAAATGCGTGCAAGATGTCATTAATTACCTCAATCAATTCCAACTTCCTAATAAAGAAGTGGTTAAAAATGATTTGTTTATTCGATTGACAGAAGCATGGCCGAAAAAAGATTCTTTTCCTCAATATATTAACTTATGTCAGCAATTATTAGGAAATGAAATAATTAATCATTTAATGATTGCCGAACAGGAATTAGTACATCATACTAAAATATCTGTTTCAGCCTAATGAGTTTTTAATGATAGAGATAAATTTCATGCGACAGGGACTTGGTATGCCTCAAGGAGTATGGCAATGACTACTACCAATATTCAAATCATTTTTTACAGTATGTATGGACACATTTATAAAATGACCGAAGCGGTTGCAAGCGGCGCACGCGACGTAAAAGATGTTAATGTCGAAGTGTTTCGTGTACCTGAGTTAGTGCCAGATGAAGTCCTCGAAAAAAGTGGCGCGAAAGCAGCCCAACAAATTTATCAACATATTCCTATTATGAAAGTCGATCAGTTAGTAAATGCAGATGCCTATATCTTTGGCACACCTACTCGATATGGAAACATGTGCGCACAAATGCGAAATTTTCTCGATCAAACTGGTGGCTTATGGATGAAGAATGCTCTTGTGGGAAAAGTAAGTAGTGTCTACACCAGTACTGCTAGTCAACATGGCGGGCAAGAAACTACCATTACTAGTTTTCATTCAACTTTATTACATCTTGGAATGATCATTGTCGGCGTACCTTATGCAGAAAAAAGATTACTGAATATGCAAGAAATTACCGGTGGCTCTCCTTATGGTGCAGGAACGCTTGCCGGTGATGGTAAACGCATGCCATCTGAAAATGAATTAGCCATTGCTCGTTTTCAGGGGAAGCACGTTGCGGAAATCGCTCGCGCATTGAAATTGGGAAGGAGTTAAAAAATATGTTTATCCGAATTTTTTTATTATTATTTTTATTTCCATTACTCAGTTATGGAATAGAAACGTTGCCCGCACCAAAAACAGTAGCATTAACGTTTGATGATGGGCCTTCTCCTATCTATACGCCACAAATTCTCGCGATTTTAAAAAAATACAACATCAAAGCAACTTTTTTTGTGGTGGGTAGCAATGCGAAACTATATCCTGAATTAATCAAAGCCATACATGAACAAGGTCATCCCATTAATAGTCATTCCATGACTCATCCTATGCTAACCAAGCTATCAGCAAAATCTTTGCAATATGAAGTCGCTACACCCAGCTTAATTGTAAATAATATCATTGGTATCAAACCACTTTGTTTGCGATATCCTTTTGGCTTATCTAATGAGCAGGTTAGAAATAATATACGAGCAAATGGTATGGTGCCGGTTCCCATGGGTTTTAATTCTTTTGATTATGAACGCCCAGGAACACAAAAAATTATTTCTTGGGTATTAAAAAATGCCCATTCACGCCAAGTAATTTTATTGCATGATGGATATGATAAACGTGAGCAAACGGTTGCAGCTTTACCAATTATTATTGAAGGAATACAAAAAAAGGGTTTGGGATTTAGCACAATTTGTGGGTGACATATTGATGAGTAACATAGTCGCCGAAAAATCTTCCGCAGATGAGCGTCGTTGATGCAGATGTGAACGATATTTATTCCGAACGTAATGCCTCTATCGGACGTAACCGTGAAGCAAGATACGCGGGGTAAAAACCAAAAAAAATGCCAACAGCTACCGAAACGGTAAAACCAGCCAGTGGTGGTAATAAAAATAAGGTAAATTGCCAATGCCAAAATAGAGAAATAATATAAGCAATTAAAATACCAATTAATACACCGAGAAAACCTCCCACTAGCGAAAGCATGACTGCTTCCATTAGAAAAAGTGCGCCAATATCAGTACGCTTTGCACCAACTGCCAAGCGAATGCCAATTTCTCGACGTCGCTCTGTCACTGAAACTAACATAATATTCATCACACCAATTCCACCAACGATTAACGAGATGCTACCAATCAATCCTAAAAATACCGTGAGAATTTCACTTTGTTTTTGCATACGAGCAATTAATTCTTTTGCGCTACGAAATGTAATTTGTTTTCCGGGTAACAGCTGATTAATATTTTTCAAAATTGCATCTTCTACTTTTAAAATATTTGCATCAAGCGATAACTTCATCATCACATTATTGATAGTTGCATATTTACTCATAACCATTGCTGCCATAATAGGAATTAATATTGAGCGATTAATATCCGCATAAAGAAAATTATTTTCAGGCCAATCTTCGGCAATTCCAACAATTACAAAAATATTTTTATCTATTTGTATTTGCTGACCCAAGGGATCTTTGAAGGAAATTTTTTTCATTGCTTCATAAATATCCCGACCTATCACACAAAAAAATTGATATTTATCGATAAGTGAAATGAAACGCCCAGCACGTAATTTCACTTGTGCAATCGTTGCGAAATTATCCGTTACCCCCAAAATCATGCCATTAATGGGATTACCTTCGTAAGACATCGGTTGATAAAGTTGAGCATAGGGTGCGATCTGCTGAATGCTTGAGGTTGCTTTTAGTAAGTCCAATGATTGAGTTAATGTTAAGCTTTCTGCCTTACCAATATTTTCAAACTTTTCTTCATTGCCAGGATTAATTGATACGGCAAGCAAATCTGTACCCAAGGATTTGAACTGTCGCAACGCTTCATTAGTAGCTAACTCGCCACCAAGCACCATCGCTACCACGGATGCCGTACCAACCAAGACACCCAGCAAGGCTAATAGCGAGCGCAACTTTGAAAAATATAGGTTTCGTAATCCTTCTTTGGCATGCTCAATATATTTCACAGCGTTTTTGGATCCTGCTATAGACGAAAAAGAAAAATATCTGTTAAGCGTAACTTAACGCCTAATGTGTAGCAACGATCTCCAATATTTTACATTGTTTTTATTGTCATTCTTTCCTATCTTTGGTAAGATTTTGACCCATAATTAAATTCAAAGAGAATAGAGATGTGGTCATTCTTTGCCCGTCTAGCATCGCCGAAAAAACTTTTTTTCTTTTCTAATCGCGCCATGGCGTGGTTAATTATTTTATTCTTACTAGCATTCACCTATGGAATCATTGGTGGGCTCCTGCTCGCTCCAGCTGATTATTTGCAAGGTGATGGCTTTCGCATTATGTATGTGCATGTACCTTGTGCCTTTCTCTCGATCTTTATTTATGCGGCTATGGCCATCGCTGCTGTTTCTTCTCTTATTTGGAAGCTTAAAGTAGCTCCATTGGTTATCAAACATAGCGCGCCTATCGGTGCCAGCTTCACTTTGCTTGCTTTATTAACGGGTAGTCTCTGGGGAAAACCCATGTGGGGAACCTGGTGGATGTGGGATGCACGGTTAACATCTGAATTAATATTATTATTTTTATATATCGGTATCATTCTTTTTCAATCTGCTCTGAGACAAAAACAATTCAATGAACGTATTGTTGCGATTTTGGTTTTGGTTGGCTTTATTGACATCCCTATCATTCATTATTCTGTGTATTGGTGGAATACTTTGCATCAAGGCTCAACATTAAAGCTATTTAGTCCTTCTACCATCGAGTCTTCTATGCTATACCCACTGCTAGCCATGATCCTTGCTTTTCTTGTGTATTATATCTTGATATTACTTTTAAAAATTCGTTTTGATTTAGTTGCCATTCAACACAACGACCATTGGTTAAAAAAACAATGAATATATTATTTGATTTTTTTTACATGCATGGTTATGGATTTTATATTTTCAGTGCTTACGGTAGTGTCATAATCTTTTTATTCATTCAGTGGTTTCTGCCATGGCGCCGTTGGAAAAAATATTTTCGTAAACAACAATCATGAATAAGCTTCATAAACAGCGTTTAATCTACGTTAGTTTATTTGCATTCGGATTAGCGATTGCCAGCAGTTTGATTCTGTATGCTCTTAAACAAAATATAAATGTGTTTGTCACCCCCAAACAAATTACCTCTTCACATCTTGCTAGCCATTATTATTTTCGTTTAGGTGGCATGGTTAAAAAAGGTAGTGTGATTCGAGATACCCAAGGACTAGGCGTACAATTCATTGTCACTGATCTCACCGCCGAAGTGGCTGTTCGTTATGTTGGCGTGTTACCTGATTTGTTTCGAGAAGGGAAGGGAGTCATTGCCGAAGGACATATGAATGCACAAAAACAACAATTCATTGCTACACAAGTATTTGCTAAACATGATGAAAATTATATGCCAAAAAATGTTTATCTCGCCATGAGAAATGATAGAAATTGACCGTTGATAGCCAAGTAAGGTAGCATCCTATCTACCTTATATTATAAAAAATTGATGCTATTTAAGACAAACTCATGCTAAGTCTATTTGGAACCATTGCTCTTTTATTCGCCTTGTTTTTTTCATTTTTACAAGCCGTTTTACCTTTATGGGGGTACAGACGCGATAACGCTATCATGCTTGCTTTTGCAAGACCTGCTGCCTATGGTCAATGTGTTTATATTCTGATTGCATATGTATTACTAACCATCGCGTTTGCTAATAGTGACTTTACGATTACTTATGTTGCAGCAAATTCTCATCCAAATTTACCACTCATCTATCGACTAACTGCATTATGGGGATCTCATGAAGGCTCCATTTTATTATGGATTTTGATTTTAAATGTTTGGACAGTTACATTTTCTTTATGCTTCCATCTTTCGCCCGTGGAAGAAAGAATAAATATTGAAAAAAATAAAATATTTTTTTCTCTGACATTAGCAATATTAGGTATCATTAGTTTCTGCTTTTTAAGTTTTCTTTTGTTAACCTCTAATCCTTTTGTATCCACACATGAACTACAAACAGGCCATGATCTCAATCCTTTACTGCAAGACTTAGGTTTTATCATTCATCCACCTATGCTTTATATTGGTTACGTAGGATTTTCAGTTGCTTTTGCTATCACCCAAGCTGCCTTGATTCAAAATAATCTCAGTGCAACTTGGGCCATACTCTCTCGACGCTTTGCCATCGCTGCATGGACATTTCTCACGCTGGGTATTGCCTTAGGAAGTTGGTGGGCATATCGTGTGTTAGGATGGGGTGGTTTTTGGTTTTGGGATCCTGTAGAAAACGCTTCTTTATTACCCTGGCTCGCTGGTATCGCATTAATTCATATATTAATCTTAGCTGAAAAACGTGATGCCAGCAAAAACTGGGCTGTCTTATTAATTATTATTACTTTTGCATTAAGCATATTAGGGACGTTTTTAGTACGATCTGGCGTATTAGTATCTGTTCATACCTTTGCAAATGATCCCACACGCGGGCTCTTTCTTCTTGTTCTGCTTGGTATTTTAATTACCGCAGCATTTGCTGTATATGTTATACGTATTTCAACTTCTCTATCTATCAACCAATTTCAAAAAATTACTTTTTTTTCTCGTGAAATGTTTTTATTAATAAATGGTACATTAATATTTATTGCCATGCTGACCATTTTGCTTGGTACATTATATCCACTCATACTCGAAGCATTACATTTTGGTTCCATTTCTGTCGGCGCTCCTTATTTTAATTTAGTTATGCTGCCACAAGTTTTTCTCATCATGATATTCATGGGCTTAGTAAGCTACAGTCATTGGGAATCTTCTATTGCAATTATTCCTTGGAGAAAAATTGCAAAAAAAATGCTTATCAGTTGTATCAGTGCCATCAGTTTACTTTGGGTAATCAGTCACCAGCTTGATTGGATAGCAATTATCTGTCTTAGTTTAAGTATTTGGATTATTTTAAATACTGTACAGTTTTATAGAATTGCAACAGGTATGACGATTGCTCATATTGGATTTGCAATTTTAATTATCGGCATTCTATTGTCTAGCGTTTTAAATCAAGAAAGAGAGATTCGTCTTAAAACAGGTTATTCAACCAATCTTGGTCCTTACAATTTTTATTTTTTATCCACCGAAGGAATCAAAGGAACAAATTATCACGGTATACGTGCTAATTTTGAAATTAGAAAAAATCAACATCATATTGCTTATCTACATCCAGAAAAAAGAATTTATCCCGTTCGTGATATGGTAATGACTAAGGTGGCGATTCATCCCAGTATTTTTCGCGATCTCTATCTTGCACTTGGTGATCCCTTTGCGGAGGATGATTGGTCAATACGACTCTATTATAAACCATTTATTCGTTGGATATGGCTTGGTGCCATTATCATGGTGATTGGTGGATTATTCTCAATATGGCAGCGTAAGAGGTTAACATGAAAAAAATTTTTCCTTTTATAATTTTATTTGCATTATTAACATTACTAGGACGCGAGTTACTATATGCCAACCCTAACAAATTTACTACTTCATTAGCCGGCGAAACTGTTCCAAACTTTCAACTCAATAATATTTTATCTGAACATCAATTTTTCAATCATAAAGATTTAATTGGTCAAATTAGTTTACTCAATGTCTGGGCAACTTGGTGTTACGCTTGCAAAATTGAAATGCCAATGCTCATGGAAATTAAGGAAAAATTTCATATACCTATTTTTGGCATTGCTTACAAAGATGATCCATATGACGTAAAAATGTGGCTACAAAAATTTGGCGACCCTTATCGTCTTATTGGCGATGATAAAAATGGAAATGTCGCCATTGATCTTGGCATCTATGGTACACCAGAAACATTTGTTATTAATGCTGAAGGAAAAATTATTTATCGGCACATTGGTGTGCTTGATCGAAAAACATGGGAAACCGTATTGTATCCTTTGATAAAAAAATTATGAATCACTTAAAATCTTTCTGGTATTTAATCTTGATATTTTTAATTTATCTAAATTGTGCCTCTACATTATTTGCCTCTGAGGATCTTTATCCATTTCATTCTTCCAGCGATGCAACACGATTTTCCTCACTAACTAAAGAGATTCGTTGTGTTGTTTGTCAAAACCAAAATCTTGCCGAATCAAATGCACCGCTTGCTAATGATCTACGAAATAAAATTTATTATATGGTGCTCGCTAAACAATCAAATAGCGAAATCGAATCCTACCTTGTCAAGCGCTATGGCGAATTTATTTTATTAAAACCTCGCTTTAATATCACTACTTTCATGCTTTGGATTTTTCCTTTTGCTGCTATACTAATATCACTTTATAGGTTTTACATGTTACGATAGATGTTTTATTCGGCAAATTATTGATCGTTATCTTAGACCTCATTGCTGTGTCTAGTGACAGGCCTGGGGAATAAAATTTAATTTTCACGGATGATGCTATATGTTGGACGAAAATATCAAATTAATTAAACCCATAAAGAAATATTCAACGATTGGCTGGCGCGAGTGGATTGCTTTACCAGAATTAGGAATAAACAAAATTAAAGCAAAGGTAGATACAGGTGCTCGGACTTCAGCACTGCATGCTTTTTCTTTAAAACCTTTCGTGCAAGGTGAAAAAAGTAAAATTAGCTTTGATATACATCCTATGCAACATAATACTGACGCGGTGATTACTTGTGTTGCTGATGTAATTGATAAACGTTTAGTCACTGATTCAGGGGGACATACCGAAATTCGCTATGTTATCCAAACGCCTATTGTCATTGCTGGACAAAAGTGGTCGATTGAAATTACTCTTACTGAGCGAGAAAATATGTTATTTCGTATGTTATTAGGTAGAAGTGCTCTACGTAAACGCTTTATTGTTAATCCGGCTCGTTCATTTATTTCCACCAGGATTCCAAGAAAATGAAAATTGCGATTTTATCTAGAAAACATTCACTTTATTCAACTCAACGCTTGGTTGAAGCAGCTCTCGCTCGCGACCATCACGCTGATACTATCGACACCTTGCGCTGCTATATGAATATTACTTCTTCTCGACCCACTATCCATTATAAAGGCAATGAATTAGGGCATTATGATGCTGTTATTCCACGCATTGGAGCCTCTATTACATTTTATGGTGCGGCTGTCGTACGCCAACTGGAAATGATGGGAGTCTTTTGTGTAAATGATTCTGTTGCTATCACTCGAGCCAGAGATAAATTGCGTTCATTACAGTTACTCTCCAAAAAAGGTATTGGTTTGCCTATCACTGGATTTGCTCATTCGTTAGATGAAATAAAAGATTTGATCGCGATGGTAGGTGGCCCCCCATTGGTCATTAAATTTTTAGAAGGTACTCAAGGCATTGGTGTTATTTTAGTTGAAACATCAAAAGCTGCCCGCAGTGTTCTTGAAGCATTTTTAGGTCTTAAGGTTAACATCATGGTTCAAGAATATATAAAAGAAGCCGGTGGCGCCGATATTCGTTGCTTTGTTGTTGGTGGCAAAGTGGTTGCTGCAATGAAAAGGCAAGCTAAATCGCCTGAGGAATTTCGCTCGAATTTGCATCGCGGTGGTGTTGCTACGCCTATTGAAATCACCGATGAAGAAAGGAGCATGGCAATACGTTCTGCTAATATTATTGGTTTGAATGTAGCGGGTATTGATATCGTACGATCTAATCGTGGCCCAATGATTATGGAAGTAAATGCTTCCCCTGGTCTTGAAGGAATTGAAAAAACAACTGGTGTGGATGTTGCTACTGAAATTATAAAATTTATTGAAAGTGGTATTTCACGTAATCATAAAGAAAGAAAATTAACGCTATAAATTATTGCAACAAAGCTTTAAAATCAATTGCTAGACGACGCAAATCCAACCTGTTTAAAAATAATGAATAAACCATCCAGGCACTGATGGCTGCAAGATCAGAAAATTGTGGCGGTACATATTTAGGAGCAGTAATAATTCCTTCATCTAATAAATCAGCTAGAATATGTAAATCTTCTAATGTTGTTTTCCCAACAAATAGCATTGGAATACGCGTCACCAAGCCTCGTTGAACAGCAAGCCGCAAATAATTATAAATTAAAATAAATCCTTTGCTATAAGATAAATCTTTAGTAAAAGGACCGCCATCTTGCGTACTGCCTCGAAACACTCTAACCGTTGATTGAAAACTATCATTTTCTTCTAATCCTTGACCGCGATAAAATTGATAAACATCAAAAAAGTTTGCCCCTTCCTCCGCCATATTGACCGCATTGATACGATTCGTTAATCGTTGAACTCGACCTGGGTAAGAGGAAAATGTAAATATCTCAGTAATAATTGCTAAACCTTCTTGAGTCACTGTTGAAGAGGGAGGTCCTTTACTTAAAAAAGTACACACCGGTTGCGCCATCCCATTTAGTGTTGTGCCTAAATGCACCCATCCTTCATGAATTTCAAATGTTCGAATTTCACGACTACTAAATTTTAAACCTTTATGAATTTTAATTCGGTCAGCACCAGCCGATGCATCCGCAATAATGCCATCACTTAATTCTACTCGCAAATGACTACGATCAGAAAAATATCCAGCGAGTCGATCACTTAATATTCCTACTGTTTCTTCACTCGTATATTTTTTTTCATCTGCTTTGCTATCAACTTGATCTTTAATATTCGCTAATGTCTCTGTTACTAGCGTTGCCAAATCTTTTAACGTTGGCGCACCCACATGAAAAACATCTTGAGAGCTACCATATAATTCTCGAGAAATTTCCGAAAATTTTGGTGTACCACGAGCCGCTAGCATTTCGATAACACGGCAATACTCATAACACATTCGCTGCATGATACTACCGACACCGCTATATTGGCCTAATCTGCGGCGAATATTTTGTTCAATATCTCTAAATTCTTGAATTTTTATGATGGGGTCAAAAGAGAGTGGATTGTGTTGAAGATAATATTCACTATCTATTACAGGTAGCTTCTTACATTTATGCTGGAAAAAATATTCCTCGATACTAATATCCCATTTCAATGTATCGAGGATACGAATTGGTTTTTGAGCGGCTACGATGCACTCTGAAAGTTCATGGATAATTTGTGCGTATTCTCCTAAAACTTCGCCATTTGCCATCAAAAGAATCCTTAGTCTAATACTTCCTATTATAGCGACAGGATAGTTAAAAAGCTTAAGGGTAAAACATAACCTATTGATATTTAAGATAATATATATTTGATGGCAAGACTATATTCTCAAGCAAACAATAATTTTCGCCGTTCTGCATCTTGAGCACACGGCACACAATATTTAAATCCTAATTTTTGCCTTTCTCTCGGTATACTATCGCCACACTCATGACAAAATTCAGAACCCGGAGTTAATATAGTATCTTGGCGTAATTTTGTTAAGGCGTACGTAATTTGGTTATTGATTAAATCATTGGCTAAATCAATTTCATCAGCCATATACCATTCCCCCTTCAAAAAAATCATTTATATTACTCAAATGGCTATTAATGTCAATTAATTCTTCAGCCAATTTTTTGTCGTTTATCTCCGTGCTGATTGTTATCTTCTAATCTTTGAAGTCTGGCTTCAAGATGAGATAATCGATTATTGACAGCGCCCAAAGCGGCATTAACAGCGTATTCCATATTGAAAAATGAGTGCCTTATACAGAGTTCTAGATTATTCAACTGAGCAATAATGCGTGGATCGCTTGGAAGAGCAACATTTTCACTCATTATTTCCTCCTGAGCTTGCATTGCTACTATTTGAGGCACTGGAGTGATTGGCAGCACAACTGATGGTGCTGGAACAATTGACGATACTGGTTGCGCTAATAACGCAGTTGCCTGAATCACGGGTTCTTCTATGACTCCAACTTGTTCACTCTCTACCTGCGCTATCAATTGAGAAGCCAATAATAAATCCTCCAAAGAACTTCCTTGATGAGAATATGTTTCTAAATGTGCATCTTGATGAACTAAAACTTCATTCAGTAATTTACCTCTTTCAATAAGATTATTCATCGACTCCGTCAGCAACTCATTTTCTTTATCCTGTTTGTCAAGTTGACTAGTGGCTAATTCTGCGAATTGTTTATTAGTTTTTTTAAAGTTTTTTTCAGCACGTTCTTTAAACTGAATCTTTAATTGATTTTTGCTTTCAGCATCTAAAACACAAGAAGAAATACCGATGGAAAGCACTTTCAGCCGCCTAGCTAGACTACGAGTACTAAATGGTAAATAGAAAAACGCATCTAAACCACTCTTCGTTAAAAGATTATCTAGATTAGCATAAGTTAATAAACAGGGAATATTAGATCGATTCAGCTGCAGCACAGATGAAATTAATGCATTTATATTCATTTGATTCGATCGAGGATCATCATTCTCGCTTGGAGTGATCATAAAATAAAAGTCCCCTGGGAGAAACTCGTCTATTATTTTTTTCATATCCGACACAACAAAAGTAATATTACCAATTTCAAGTATTTCCTTACATGTTCTAATCTGCTTTAACCAATATTCAGCGCTAGCACCTTTATTCATTTTAAATTCAGACTCAATTCCATTGTTGGTAAAATGGACCTTAGAATAAGAATAATGTTGCAAAAATATGAGCAAGATATAATCCTTATCAACCTGTGTATTAAATTCCTTCACCATGTCTATATAAAAAATTACTTGGGTATTTGGTGACTGAAAAAGTCGATCGTGGTAAGCCTTATATTGTTTTTTAAACAAATCAAAATTGGTCTCCTTGATAACGTTTAACATAGCCATCATTTCAGCATTCATAGCGCTTGCAATAAAATGCTTATCCGGATTTTTTTGAGCTAAATAGAAGGTAAGCTCGCCATTACCGCAAAACACATCTTTAATTCTCTTTGCGTTTTTAAATGAGTCAGAAACAGCTAATATCATTTCAATTTCTTTAATGTAGTTGCCTGAGTTGTTAAAATATTGAAATGGATGTGGCAATATTTTATCGGTATGTTGATCTTTCAACTTTTTTTTTGGAGAAATCTCTTCTGATTTATACTTCAAAAATAATTCATCCCGCTTGTCTTTATAAGACTGTAATTTTTTAATATCATCCAACATTTTTTGGATGTTTGTTGAAAACAAATCAGTATGATTTGTATGTTTATCTTCAAGTTCATAAATTAATTTTGCTTGTAATTTTTCTGGGAAATCCTGAGTGGTAATAAAAAAATCTTTAGATTTTTGACTTTTCACTAAAATTTGGTTATCACCTTCTTGAATAATAGTAAATTTAGCAGTTTCAATAATAACGATATCATTAGAAGTTCTCATCCGATTATTCAGTAGATTTGCCCGTAGTGAATGATTACCATTATCATGTTTATAAACAAGATATCCGGGTAACCATGGAATGGCATGCCAAAGTTTGGCAATTTTATAGAATGAAGAATACGGCATTAACTTTCTGCTCCTCAAATTTGTTTCATTCGATTATTTTTTTATAATGGTCGTCATGATAAACTACTTTGTTGAATCAGCAAATATTTTCATATCTCCAATATGAGTCTGAAACATTGAGATAGCTGCTAACCCTGCTGTTTCTGTGCGCAAAATTCTGGGTCCTAAATTCAAGCTGATAAAATGATGCTTAATCGCCTCTTCAATTTCCTTTTCGCTTAACCCGCCTTCTGGTCCTATTAATAAAGTAATTTTTTTGTTTATATCAATCTTGTTTACAGGAATGTGACCTGCATGATGAGGCGATAGCACAAAACAATATCCAAATTTAGCTTCTTGAAGCCATTCGCCATATGACATAGGTTCATTAATGATCAATAAACGATTTCGACCGCACTGCTCACTAGCACTGATAGCGACAGATTGCCAATGCTGATATTTCTGTTCTTGAATATAACTTTTTTTAATCTGACAACGCTCGGTGATAAGAGGGATCAACGTGCGCACGCCGAGTTCAGTGCTTTTTTGAATGATCATATCCATTTTGTCTCCTCTAGCAACACCCTGCGCTAAAGACAAATCTAAAGGAGATTCCGCTTCCCTGTTGATAAATCGATCAATGTTCACTTCGACATTTTTTTTATCCACCTGACAAATCACACTTTCATATTCTCCGCCTCGTCCATTAAATAGGATTAAGCGATCACCTATTTTTGCACGCAAAACTCTAGCAATATGATGACTAGCTTTTTCATCAAGACGAATATGTGCGGATAAATCGAGAGCCACTGCTTGATAAATGCGAGGAATAGGCATCGCCGTTAACCTTGTAAAAGGTAATCAGCTACTGGCACGCCACCAACAAGATGTTCCTGAATAATTCGCTCCAATACTTCCGGTGTGCATGAGTGATACCATATTCCTTCAGGATAAACCACAGCAATGGGACCATGCTGACAAATACGTAGACAATTGGCTTTCGTGCGATACATTCCACCTTGACCAGTAAGATGTAGCTCTTCTAAGCGTTTTTTAAGAAATTCCCACGATTTAAGGCCGGATGCCTTATCACAACACTTAGGAATGGTTTGATCACAACATAAAAAAATATGCCGTTTAATAGCCTGCAAATGCAGCTTTTGTACACGTTGTTGTAAAGACTCAATCATAGAAGTATCTGGCTATCCCTTTAAGAACTTACTATCATACTCACCTGTCTGCAGAGAGCACAAGCATGCGTGAAACAACTAAACTCTATATCCAAACTCATGGTTGTCAAATGAATGAGTACGATTCCAGTAAAATGGCTGATGTACTCCTGGCGACTCACCAATTAGAAAAAACTGATAATCCTGACGAAGCCGATGTATTGCTGCTTAATACTTGCTCGATTCGTGAAAAAGCTCAAGAAAAAGTTTTTTCTGAATTAGGTCGCTGGCGCGCGCTGAAAAATAAAAAACCACACCTCATTATTGGTGTAGGTGGGTGCGTGGCTAGCCAAGAAGGCAAACATATTCTTAAACGTGCGCCATATGTCGATTTGATTTTTGGACCACAAACCATCCATAGACTTGGAGAGATGCTGACGGAACGACAAACTCAACGCCAGCCAATTATTGATATTAGTTTTCCTGAAATTGAAAAATTTGATCGTTTACCCGAACCCACCGCAGAAGGCCCGGCTGCTTTTATTACCATTATGGAAGGTTGTAGTAAATACTGTAGCTTTTGTGTCGTTCCTTATACGCGAGGCGAAGAAATCAGTCGTCCATTAGATGAGGTGCTGACTGAAATTGTTAAGCTCAGCGAACAAGGAGTAAAAGAAATTACCTTACTTGGACAAAATGTAAATGATTATCGTGGCTCACAATTTGAAGGTGGGATAGCAGATCTTGCCACCCTCATTGATTATGTGTCGGCAATTGATGGCATTGAACGCATTCGTTTTACCACCTCACACCCTGTTGCCTTTTCTAACCGATTAATCCAAGCCTATGCTGAGATTCCCAAATTAGCTAATCATTTACATTTGCCTGTACAAAGTGGATCGGATCGTATTTTAGCAGCAATGAAGCGTGGTTATACCGCCTTAGAATACAAATCAAAAATGCGACGCTTACGCAAAGCGAAACCAGATATTAGTATTACTTCTGATTTCATTATTGGCTTCCCCGGCGAAACGGAGGCTGACTTTGCCGACACCATGAATCTTATTCACGATATTGGCTTTGATCAATCTTTTAGCTTTATTTATAGCGCTAGGCCAGGAACACCGGCTGCGCAATTACCTGATAATGTTTCTTTGAAGATTAAAAAACAGCGTTTAAATATTTTGCAGGAACAAATTGCTCTCAATGCTAAGAGAATTAGCGAGAATATGGTAGGAACAATACAAAAAATTCTGGTAAATGGTCCCGCTATAAAACAACCTCAACAATTATCTGGGCGTACAGAAAATAATCGTATCGTCAATTTTAATGGTAATTCTAGATTAATTGGCCAATTAGTCAGCGTTAAAATCACTGAAGCACTGAGAAATTCATTAAGAGGAGACGTAGTATCAATCATCGCCTAGGTAAGTTTGAATGAATGAGATCTTTAGGTTATAATTAACATATTAAGGTACTTTGAGGACCTAAATAGAAGTTGAATACACTGCTCTACTCCGAAATCCTGACATTAGCACCAGAAGATAATCATCGCTTGTTTAATCTCTGCGGTAAATTAAATGAACATCTTAAGCTCATTGAAAAACGTTTAGGCGTCATGATTAAACAACGCGGTCATACTTTTTCAGTCAGTGGCGATCGCACTTCTGTTAAACATGCCTGCGATACTTTACATAACCTCTATCACGAGACCCAAAAAATGCCTGTACTTGAATCCAAAGAAGTTCATCTTTATTTGCAAACCATTGGTAAAAAACAGAAGTATAATCATCAGGATAATAGTATGGAAGTGAGACTAAAAAAGAGTGTTATTACCGCGCGTGGCGAGAATCAAGTACGTTACCTGCAAAGTATCCTACAACATGATATCAATTTCGGCATCGGGCCTGCTGGAACTGGCAAAACCTATATTGCCGTCGCCTGTGCTGTTCAAGCATTAGAGACTGAGCGCGTCAGCCGTATCATCCTGGTTCGTCCTATTGTGGAGGCAGGCGAAAAACTCGGTTTTTTGCCTGGTGACATTGCCCAAAAAGTGCATCCCTACCTTAAACCACTGTACGATGCTTTATACGAAATGATAGGTTTTGAAAAAGTGAATCAACTCATCGAAAAAGATATTATCGAGCTACTGCCACTTGCTTATATGCGTGGTCGATCACTCAATGATTCTTTTATTATTCTCGATGAAGGTCAAAATACTACCATTGAACAAATGAAAATGTTCCTTACTCGTATTGGGTTTAATTCCAAAGCAGTAATCACTGGCGACATCACACAAATAGATCTGAATAATCGCCATGATTCCGGTTTAGTGCATGCCAGTGAAGTATTAAAAGATATTCCTGGTATTAGCTTTACTCAATTCCAAGTTTCCGATGTTGTACGCCATCCGTTAGTACAAACCATTGTTGAAGCCTACAAATTATACGAAAACAATCGAACAAAAGATCAAAAATAAATTATACCTAATATTTTATGTATCGCATTACTATTCAATATACAGTCGATAAAGCACTTGTTCCTAAAACATCGTTATTACGACAGTGGGCGAAATACGCTCTCCGCAAACAAGTAACATCTGCTGAAATAACTATTCGCATTGTTGATCTCGAGGAAATTGTTTACTTGAATACAACTTATCGACATAAACAGGGTCCAACAAATGTATTGTCGTTTCCATTTTCGATACCAAAAAATATTAAAATTGCCATACCTCACTTAGGTGATATTATTATTTGTGCTGCTATCGTTAATCGAGAAGCAACAGAACAAAATAAAACAATGAACGCTCACTGGGCACATATGATTATTCATGGCATTTATCATTTGCTTGGGTTTGATCATCAAACCAAGCAACATGCCAAGAAAATGGAATCTCAAGAAATTGAAATTTTGCAATCACTAGGATTTACTAATCCCTATAAGCTGTAAGAGGATAAAAGATGAATGATGCGACTGAAGAAAATAAAAGTTCGAATAAATCACGCACGTGGTTAGAACGATTAACAGCACTACTAGCGCGCGAACCAAAAAATAGAGAGCAGCTCACAGCAGTATTACGAGATGCAGAAGAACGCGATGTATTAAGTTCGGATGTCCTAAGCATGATCGAACGTATCTTGCTCGTTTCAGAAATGCAAGTACGTGAAGTAATGGTTCCTAAAGCGCAAATGGTGGTCGTACGTAAAGATAGTAAACTCGATAAAATCTTGCCTATTGTTATCGAATCAGGTCATTCGCGTTTTCCAGTGGTTGATGTGACAAGTAAAGATGTGGTGGGCATGTTACTTGCCAAAGATTTTTTAAAATATTTATTTCAACAAGGCCAACAAGATTTCTCGATGAACAACATCATTCGACCAGTTATCTTTGTACCCCAAAGCAAGCGCTTAGATATTTTATTACGTGAATTTCGCGTCAATCGTAATCATATCGCTATCGTCATTGATGAATATGGTCATGTTGCTGGCTTAGTCACCATCGAAGATGTCTTAGAACAAATTGTAGGTGAAATTGAAGATGAATATGATATTGATGAAGAAGATGGCCATATTAAAAAATTAGATGATGGTGTATGCATTGTAAAAGCATCTACTTCAATAGAAGAATTTAATGCATATTTTCATTCCGGTTTCAGTGATGATGAATTTGATACCATCGGTGGCATTGTATTGCAAAATTTTGGTCATCTACCTAAGCGTGGTGAAATAATCAAAATTCACAGCCTACGATTCAAAGTATTACATGCAGATAATCGCCGTCTTTATTTATTGGAAGTAAAGGTAAGCAAAACTAAAAAAAGAGAATAAAAATATGATTAAAGTACCTGGTCATATTAAACCTCCAACAATGTAGACACGTAACTACTTATTTGCTATACTTTAATGTAGTTAAGTTGCTACATTTTTTTATGGGAGAATTAACATGGCAATCACAACCGTTACCAGTAGAGAATTCAACCAAGACGTAAGCAAAATAAAGCGAGCTGCGTTGAATGGCCCTGTCTTTATTACAGACAGGGGTCATCCTGCCCACGTATTATTAGCAATAGATGATTATGAAAAGTTAACCGCAGTTAAAAAAAATATTATCGATTTACTGGCCATGCCTGATGTTGCTGATATTGAATTTGAGCCAGCTAAATTAAATAAGAAAATTTATCGGCCCGAGGATTTTAAATAATGTATTTACTAGATACGAATGTTATTTCTGAATTAAGAAAAGCAAAATCTGGCAAAGCAAATAAGAATGTCATAAAATGGGCTAAAGATGTTTCTCCATCCAGTTTATTTTTATCGATTATTACAATATTAGAATTAGAAACAGGCGTACTATTAGCCGAAAGACGAGATCCATCACAAGGTGCTATTCTCCGCTCTTGGCTTAATGCACATGTTCTTCCTGTATTTTCAGAACGTATTTTGTATTTGGATGTTGCTGTTGCTCAACGCTGTGCGAAACTGCATGTGCCGAATCCACGTTCAGATAGAGATGCTATCATTGCAGCAACTGCATTAGCTCATGGTATGACCATTGTAACAAGAAACGTGAATGACTTTGCCCAAACAGGCGTTAAGGTATTAAACCCATGGGAGTAGTTTGGTATGTTTGAAGTATTTACTTGACCAATATTAACTCGAGACGTTCATTTAAAATTATTTTTTAGGATGCGTTTTCAACTGTTCTGAGTATAAGTCAGTAAGCTTGGAACGTGTCACATCAAATATCTCTTGTCCTACCGCCATTCCTACAGCAACACGAGCCGTACCCCAACCAACTCTAAATCTTTGTTGGAAGAAACGCATTTTTCCTAGAAATTTTTGAGGCTGATTTTTTGATTCCTGCCAAACATTTTTTAATGCTTTCCATATTGTTGGAGGGCTCTCGCTTGGCGGGGTTGCATATTGCATAGTTCGCGCATAATTAAATGGACCCGATGTAATTGTTGCAAGACCTGCTGCCGCACTGTTACATACAAAATCTAGATAAGATTCTTTGTAATTTTTTTTATCGTTAGATTTTGGTAGTTGATTACGCATCAGACTACGTAAAATTTCATAAGTACAACCAAATGTCACATCTCGTGCTACTGTTGCTTGTGTTCCTTTAAAAAATGGCCTACTACTACCAAGCGTCCACATTTCATGAACACTTGAAAAAAATGTGCGATTCTCTTGCCCCCATGTATGGTATTTAATCGCTGAAATACTATTTGTTAGTATTCCACTCACGCTACCTGCAGAGATTCCAATACAAAATTGAGCGAAAGATTCACTAGTGCCAAGATGGTTGCGCAGATAGGGATACAAGTTAGACTTCATTTCACCCTGAACAATATAATACACGCTACCAAGAAAAGCGCGCTGTATGACTGCTTGTGAAAACCCTTGATAAGGTGATGAAAAATTTTTCCACGATAAAAAAGATCTGGTACATTTTACCGATAGGTATAATGCCCGATCATAAGGGTTAAATAAGCCAGAGCAAAATGCTCCCGTGAATAGGCCGCTCGCAATATCAATGCTAAATTGCTGCTGGATCCTTAATGTTGAATCTAATTCGCTTTTTTTTGTATCAGATATAGTTCTTGTATTTGACATAACGTGAGATTTCCAAAATTAGAGCTTTGCCCTTAATTGCAACGAACATCTTATTGGTTTTTCATGCATTTTGTTTGCTGTATGCCAGAAACAAGATGAATTTACAGCTTGATTTTTTGATTCGCGAAATTTTTCTATAAATTTCATAATATCTTTTCCCTGAGTAGTTTGTTCTTGCCCTTTAATTAATTCAATCAATAATTTTTTAGATAATAAACAAGATTTTTGAGTTACCATTTCCAGAATAAAATCTAATAATAAATTACTCTTAATACAATTCTTACCACGTCGTAGATGAGCAATAAGCGTAACGATTCCTAATTGCGATATATCCAATTTTTTTTGCGTTGCCGCAATAAACATTAATCTTAATTCTTGAATGTTTGGCTTGTCGGTTTCAGATAATTTTTTTAATATTAACTTAATGACATTGATTTTTTTTGACTGCAACCCCATATAAGAAAAATTATAATAACGCTCTAAATTTGAATTTTTTAATTTATCCATATGGCGGCATAAATTTTTAAATTTAGAAGAACCAATCAGTTCTTTTTCATAATCATTTAAAGATTGATAACGAACCAATGTAGACTGAACTTCGCGTGGTACCATATTCCAAGAATAAGAGAGTAAAGGATTAATAGTATTCCCAAGTCGATCAAATACTTTCACATCATAGGAGACTCGAAGGAAAGTACGAAAACAATTTTCAGTTGCTAGATCTGCTCGATGAACAGTATAGGCATCCATTAAATAGATAGAATAAGGTTTTGTTCGTATCGCTTTACTATCTTTGGCTTGCGTATCCATCTCCAAAAAGTAATCATGAATTCCTTCATTTAAGTACGAGAAATCAAATGAATGGGGATAAAATATGGTTGGTGTTCCATTAGAAACCACATAAGAATGATTAATTAAAGTTTTGGGGAATATTCGTGCACCTTGAAATCCATCGACATGAGCTCCTGGTTTACGCTGCATTGTGCCTGCTTTTACTTCGGATTGATCAATAGTAAGGTAGGCATGATAAGAAAGAAGTTGTTGCTCCGATAAAATAGAATGCTCATGATTAACAATCATTTGTATTGTATCGATAAAAGGATGGATTTCATCAGGAATTTTATAATCATTTGAGCCAGCCAATTTAATTGGCATGTCCAAAACTCTTATAGTGAGGCATTGAAAAGCGCGTCGATCTACCAGTTCACCAACTTCCAAAGGTGCCCTCGCTACCTTGAACTTATTAATATCCCAAACAGAATGCAAATCTTCCAGGATTCTAGAATGATAAGTACATTTAGTAATACGGTATGGTTTGGGGGTTAAGCTAGACCCCTTTTTACCTATGGTTGGAACAGAAAAAGTATAGCCACTATAAATATACTTTTGCGAATCTGTTTTTAATTCTTCCAAAATATTGTCTCTGTTTTGCATTAAATATCACCAATTTTGACATTGAGCGCCCCAGGGCGGATTCGAACCGCCGACCTGCCCCTTAGGAGCGAGGAGACATGTTATCTGTTAGTGGGTGACGTTGTCCAGAAAGTCCTTTAAAACAAGCACCTTACAGTTTATATTGCCCGCCTTCGTTCGTTAACTGACCGCTAAGCTCCGCGCTAAATTGGTCACCCGAATGGACCAACCATTCATTACCACAAACATTCTTCAATGCGTAAAAATTAAAGTTAATTGCTCTATCTGTCTTACCGACGAAACTGACATAACTAGTTTTGTCGGTTTTGTCAGTTCACTTTACTGTTACGATTACGTTTCAAATTGTAGGGGGTAAAGCGTTAAATTTTCTAGCTACGGTCATAAAAGAAGTGGGTAATTATCAATTAAAAGTGGGCATTAATGACCATGAAAATACCCACATGATATATAATTCTATGTTAAATATAGATAAAATAAGTAGGTAATGGTTATTTTCAAGTAGGTATTATACATGATATCATTACCTACTTAATAAAAGGTTTAGCACAATGAGTTCATTAAAGACAGAATATCTCGAAAATTTAACCTTCACAGCTGAACAAATATCTACTTTGCGTTCGCTGGGAGAATATCGTGGCAAACAGGCTCTTTTTTTTAAGCAATCACCCGAAGCGCTTAAAAACCTACAATTAGTCGCCAAAATTGAATCAAGTGAGTCATCCAATAGGCTTGAAGGCATAGAATTGCCGCATAAAAAAATTGAAGAACTAGTTTTAAAAGATACCGCACCCAAAAGTCGTTCTGAACAAGAAATCGCCGGATACAGAGATGCATTAAATCTTATTCATGAATCAGGTGAACATATGCCGTTCACAGCCAATGTCATCTTACAATTGCACGGCATATTATGTCGGTACCTAGCAAATCCAGGTGGTCGCTTTAAATTAACGGATAATGAAATTATCGAAAATCATCCTGATGGCACTAAACGTATTCGCTTTACTCCTACAAAGGCGCATTTAACACCTAATGCGATGGAACAGTTAACACAAAATTATTCTACTGCTACACAAGAAAACAAACATGACGCATTAATACTCGTTCCTTTAGCAATTCTTGATTTTTTGTGTGTGCACCCATTCAGTGACGGTAATGGTCGAATGTCGCGTTTATTAACACTAATGCTTCTTTATCAATCTAACTATCAAGTTGGTCGTTATATCAGTCTTGAACGAATTTTTGAGGATAGCAAAGAAAGTTATTATGAAACGCTTGAAGCAAGTTCTAATCATTGGCATGCAGATAAGCACGATGTCAGACCTTGGTTGAATTATTTTTGGGGAGCATTATTGCGAGCCTATCGAGAATTTGAAGAGCGCGTTGGTGTTATAACAACAAGCCGAGGTTCAAAAACAGAATTAATACGTGCCGCTGTTAATCGAAAAATGGCGCCATTTTCTATTGGTGATATTGAATCCGATTGTCCAGGGATTAGCAGAGACATGATTCGACATGTACTAAGAAGAATGCGAGATGAGGGTGAGATTTCTGTAAGTAGTGGTGGACGTGGCGCACTGTGGCAAAGAACATTTAAGTAGTGAGTCTTCATATGATAAAAAAATAGCTCTTTGTCCACTTGAGGAAGCCGATTTTGATGAAAAATTCGATTTGTAACCTTTTGATTACATTGGCGCCCCAGGGCGGATTCGAACCGCCGACCTGCCCCTTAGGAGGGGGCTGCGCTATCCTCTGTGCCACCGGGGCGTTAAGTTAAAAACCAAAGTGAATATATTCTACTACACACCTCTTACATGCGATAATACTGTTGATAAAGCAACTTAGAATACTCAACGATTTTATGTTAGTGATTTTATTGTCCTCATGCCAAGGTAATATAAAATCCCAGCCTCTATCATTGAACAACAAATATTCGTGATAATAAAAAATATTATTCAAAAATTGGGATTCATAGCATGCCTCTGACTACAGATCAATTATGCCACACAAACACAATATGGTATGATCAAGTAACATTATTTTTCAGCAGCTTAACATGAAAGAACTCATTCAAGATTGGAAAAAACTATTTTCATCGCAAGGGCTTACCGAGGATCTCTTTGCCGGAGCAATCGTCGCCAGTGTCGCCATTCCACTCTCATTAGCCATTGCACTTGCCAGTGGTGTTCCGCCGGAAGCAGGATTAATCACAGCCATTGTCGCTGGAATTGTTTGCGCGCTTTTTGGTAGTAGCCAACTTGCTGTTAGCGGCCCAGCTGCTGCTATGGCCGTACTGATTGCTACTGCCATTCAAAAGTTTGGATTAAGCGGAATTTATATTATTGGCATTGGTTGCGGAATTTTACAATTAGCTACAGGAGTTTTTAGATTAGGATTCCTGATTCGCTTTGTGCCTATGCCAGTCATTGCAGGTTTCACCGCTGGAATTGGCGCAATTATTTTAATTGGTCAATTTCCCCGCATTCTTGGTCTAGCTCCTGCGTCAGATACTCATTTAGCTGATGTTGTTCTTTATATCTCTCGCTCTGCTGATCAAATTCAATGGCCTACACTATGGTTAGCTTTACTGACATTAGCCATTACTTTCTCTTTGCCGCGTATTTTGCCGCGCTATCCCGCTCCGCTGATTGCTGTCATCGCAGTTAGTTTAATTCCTTGGCTATTTAATATTCCCATTGAAACGATCGGCAATATACCAAGATCATTTTCCTTATCTCTGCCTTCATGGACAGCATTTTCAAGCAATGCAGCCTTAATGGAATTAGTAGCAGATATTTTTCTGGTATACATTCTTGCTTCACTAGAAACACTACTATCATCTAGTGCCGTTGATAAAATGACTCGAGCGAAACCTTATAACCCAGATCAAGAATTAATTGGGCAAGGGTTAGGAAACATTGCCTCTGCCATATTTGGAGGCATTCCTGTCACCAGCGTCATCGCTCGCTCTGCTCTGAATGTACAAGCCGGTGCTAAAACTCGTCGGGCCGCTATCTTTCATGCAATTTTTCTGCTCTTTGCAATTTATTTATTTGCACCACAAATTAGCCGCATTCCTATGGCTGCTCTAGCGGGCATTCTCATCTCTGTCGCACTGCGTATGTGTCATCCACGCGAGTTTCTGGAGTTTTGGCATACATCTCGCGAAGAAGCTCTTATTTACCTGATTACTTTTATCGTCATTGTCAGTGCAGATTTGCTCATGGGTGTGCAAGTCGGAATAGCAGCGGCACTCATTGTTGCTCTGATCAGACTCACCTATGTCAAAACCACTATCCATCAAGAAAGTAATCGACCAACACAACTGTGCATCGATGGACCACTTACTTTTTTATCTACTTCGCGCTTAGATAGCATGATTGCAAAGTTAACAGCATCTGACTTGCAACATGGTGTTATTTTTGATTTATCACGTGTACCTTTAGCAGATACATCTGGCGCATCACATTTGATTCAATTAATTGAACAACTACAAACAAAATCAGCAAGAATCGCATTACAAGGTATTAAGCCCTCTTGTCGAAAAGTGCTGTTATCAGTCAAATCAAATATTGATCTGGCTAAATTAATTGCTACTGACATGGCAGAGTTATTTGATATTTTACATTTAGATAAACAGGATCATAGTCTAGATAGATTAAGCTATGGTGTGGAAAATTTCAAAAGACACCATCGTGGCGCATATAAATTCTTATTTAAAAAATTAGCCTGGGAACAAAATCCACATACATTTTTTATTGCTTGTTCCGATAGTCGCATCAATCCAAATTTAATTACCTCAACTGAACCAGGCGAATTATTTGTATTACGTAATGTAGGAAATATTATTCCTCCTTGCCATACCACTGATATTCATGGTGAAAGCGCTGCTATAGAATTTGCTATTGGCTTGCTAAAAGTAAAAGAAATTGTTATCTGTGCTCATTCAGGTTGTGGTGCAATAAAAGAATTAATTTCTGGCACTATCTTTCTTCCTGAAAATCAATCGCGATATCCTGGAATCGCTAAATGGCTAAAAATATTAAATAATATTCGTAGTGAATTTCCAACAAATGTGACAGCAGAACATGCAGCTAAATTAAATGCGCTTTATCAGTTGGAGCAACTAAAAACATATCCGATTGTACAAGAAAAACTAAACGCGAAAGAAATCAGAATTCGAGTTTGGTTTTATGATATAGGCAAAGCAGAATTAGAAGAGTGGGATGAACAAAAAAATATGTTTCTAATCATTGGTTCCGAAGAATTTTGCTCTTTAGAAAGACGTATACAATCAGGTAGTCAATATCAATCACCTATCATACCAGAGTAATGATTGCCGAGGGCCGGAATCGAACCGGCATGAGGTCACCCTCACCGGTTTTTGAGACCGGCGCGTCTACCTATTCCGCCACCCCGGCGTCATCGCGAAAGTATATCAGGTTGATTATGATTTGGAAGCGCGGAAAAAGAAGATTGATAAAAAATTGCAAAAAATTAAGCGAATCATCAATTATACAGCCTAATACCCCCATAAAGCCCGTGGTTATTATATAATAAGTATATATCTTCACTACACGAAGCAACTATTATGCACAAATTGAAAGCATTTATATTCTTATTATTCGCACTATTTTCAATGAGCTGCTTCGCCGCTGAAGAAGTTGAAAAATCGCCTGAAAAAGCAATTGTTTTAGAAATAAATAGTGCTATTGGTCCTGCCACACAAGACTACATCCGGCGAGGGATTGATTATGCAGAAAAAGAACATGCTGCAGCAATTATTATTCAATTAAATACACCTGGTGGACTCGAGACTTCTATGCGTGGCATTAATGAAGCCATTATTACATCGCCTGTTCCTGTTATTGCATATGTTTTTCCTGCTGGTGCTCGAGCTGCAAGTGCCGGTACCTTTATTATGTATGCTAGCCATCTTGCAGCAATGGCATCTGGTACAAACATCGGCGCTGCCTCTCCAGTCAATATTTTATCCACTGATGAAAAACATTCTGGTACTAAAAGCACTGTAGAAAATAAAGCAACGAATGATGCCTCAGCTTATATGCGCAGTATTGCTCAACTTCGTGGAAGAAATGCAGATTGGGCAGAGCTGGCTGTACGTCATGCAGCAAGCTTATCTGCGAATGAAGCAAAACGTTTAAAAGTCATCGATGAAATAGCCGATGATTATCCATCCCTGTTAAAAAAAATGGATGGGCATAATGTTTTAGTGCAAGGAATTCCCGAAAAAATATCTACTAAAAATCTTGAACTTGAAAGGATAGCGCCCGATTGGCGCTATCAGTTTTTGAATTTTTTAACTAATCCTAATATCGTTTATTTACTTATTCTCGTCGCATTGTATGGTTTGTTTTTCGAATTTTCTAGTCCAGGATTAATCTTACCTGGTGTAGCAGGAGTGATTGCATTATTGCTGGTGCTATATGCATTTCAACTAGTGCCAATCAATTATACAGGATTGACTTTAGTCATCATTGGAATTTCTTTTATCATTTTTGAAATCTTCATCACGAGTCATGGCATATTGGGTATAGGTGGCGTCATTGCATTTATCATCGGCTCCATTATGTTGTTTGACATTAACGATCCTAATTATCAAGTTGCTTTATCACTGATATTAATCATGAGTATTACGACTGCCTTATTTTTCTTGGTTATTCTTAATATGGTATTAAAATCACATAAAAAAGCTATTATTACGGGAAAAGAAGGTTTAATCGGTAGTGAAGGTGTTGTGATGAGCACCATGAATGAACAAGTGATTGTTCAGGTATTAGGAGAAATCTGGGAAGCAAGAGCACCTTTCATGTTAGATCCTGGACAAAAAATCAAAGTTACTCATATTCATGGGTTGATATTATTTGTAGAGCCTATCGGTGAAATTAAAGCAACACCTAAATAATCTTACTATCTTAGTCACACGCCCTCATCCAGCAGGAGCAGAGCTCTGTGATTTAATTGAATTGCACGGTGGTCATGCCATCCACTTACCGACTATTACATTTGAATCCCTCATTAACGAGAAAAACTTTATAGATTCAATCAGACTCATTGGACAACAAAATTGCTTAATTTTTATTAGTCCGCAAGCAGTCTATGCTAGTATTTCTGTTTTACGTCGAGAATGGCCAGACCTTCCGCCTTATGTTAAGCTTGCTGCAATAGGTGGAGGAACAGCAAAGGCCTTGCTTCATGCTGGTTATCAGGCCACCATTCAACCAAAAGAAAATTGGGGTAGTGAAGAATTTTTAGCTTTACCTGAGTTTCAATCTCTTATTAAGCAAAAAATTGCAATTATTCGTGGCGAGGATGGTCGAGAATTATTAGAACAAACGTTAACAGCTCGTGGAGCACATGTTTTATCTATTCTTGCCTATCGACGTGTGCTACCAAAGATAAACATAAAATCATATCAAATGCTTTTAAAACAAAATACGATTGATACAATGATTATTACATCTGGTGAGGGAATAAGAAATTTAATGAAAATGATTGAGCAAACACTACATCCTTTTTTATTGACTATTCCACTGATTGTGGTGAGTGAAAGAATAAAAAAGCTTGCGCATGATTTAGGTTTTCAGACAATATGGGTCGCCCGTAATGCAAGCCATCATGCCATTTTAGAATTTCTGGCAGAAAAGAGGAAGGAATTATGCCTAATGAAAACAAATCCCTAAACCAAGAGCCCACTCGTTTCAAATGGGCAAATATTGGAATATATTTTTCAACTTTTGCTATTATTATACTTATTTTTGCTGCTAGTTATGCTTATTTTCGATTAACAACTATCACCATCACGTTAACAAAAATCGTTGCAAACTTAGAAAATAAATTCACCGGTGTTCAAAATAATTTTACTATTTTGCAACGCTCAGTTAACGATTTTGAGACAACCATACAAAAATCACAAGAATTAGCTAACAAACAGGAACAAATTCTTGCTGATTGGCAAACTGCTCAAGAAGGTAATCTTGATAAATGGCATATTGCTGAAGCTCAGCATTTAGTTAGATTGGCAAGCGATCATGCACAATTACCCAATGCGCAAGCAATTACAATTGCATTATTACAACGTGCATCACAAGCATTGCAACATGTCAAAGATCCACAAGTTGCAACTCTACAAAAAACATTAGCTGCCGATATTACTACTATAGAGAATCAGCCATCAATCAATGTGAATGAATTATATTTGCAATTGTCTAATGTGGATAAGCAACTCAATCAACTACCCTTACCGATTATGCAAGTTAAACAAGATTCTGCCTTGACTGAACACGAAAAAACTACCACATCTTGGTGGCAAAAAGGTTTGAATCGTTCTTGGCAAATGCTTAAACAAGTGGTTGTCGTTCATTACAATGGCACGAATACTTTACCTCTCATTATTCCAGATGAGAAAATTTTTCTTTATCAAAATCTTCATGCCAAAATTGAAAATGCAATGTGGGGTTTGCTTCATCATAATCCGATTGTTTATCAATCCAGCTTACAAAGCGCTCTTGACTGGATACAACAATATTTTGTGCAAGACGCTGAAATTACGCGAAACGTGATACAAAATTTACAGCTGTTACAAAAAATAAACGTTCAACCGTCTATTATTAATCTTTCTGCAACGTTACAACTATTTGATGATTATGTTGTGGGAGGGAAAATCCCCCCTAACCCCTCAATAACGAATCACCCTCTTTTTTAAAAGAGGGTCGGCACGCTTTTTGTGCCGGGGAGATTTTCAAAAGCATTGCAAAGAGGCGAACCAACCACCCTCTTTTAAAAGCATTTTTGCGACGGGGAAATTTTTAGGAGCAAATCTATATGTGGCGTCTACTAATATTTTTATTGTTTCTTATTGGCTCGGTGTGGGCGGGATTAGAAATTATTCGTCATCCGGGTTATCTCTTCATTATTTATCAATCCTGGATTGTTCAAATGCCCTTATGGTTTGCATTGATCAGCTTCATTGTCGCATTAATTATTTTTTATTTATTAATTAATAGTATTGATCAATTGCGATGGATAGGATTTCGTTTGAAAAATTGGCTGCGATTCCGCCGAGCAAATCGATCTTACAGTAAAACGCACGATGGCTTAACGATGTTAATTGAAAGCCGTTGGAAAAAAGCTGAGCGCCTGTTGCTTGCAGGTATTAATCAGGCTACCGATCCATTGATTAATTATTTAGGTTTAGCAAAAGCTGCGCATGAACAAAAAGATTTTGATAATCGCGATCGTTATATTAAAAAAGCTTATCAGTTAGCACCAGAAGCTTCCTTAGCCATAGGATTGGTGCAAGCCGATTTAGAGATAGCGCAAGGAAATTTTGAACAAGCAATTGCAACACTCTCTTGTTTGCAGCAAAAAATGCCGCTTCAACCTAGAATGTTAAAACTTCTAGAAAAAATATATGTTCATCTAGCTGACTGGAAAAATTTGCAAACCCTGCTTCCAAGCTTACGAAAAGCTAAGCTCATTACTACCGAACAAGCAGAACTTTTTGAAAAAAATATTTATTGTGAATTATTACGATCTCATCTTAATAAAAATCTAGATGATATCCAAAGCCTTTGGAATGACATCCCAAGAAGCATAAAAAAAAATCCCGAGGTAGTGTATGAATATGTTAAACAACTGCTACACTATGCAAACACTACTGAAGTTGAAGCATTAATTCGCAAAACGCTTAAATACCATTGGCATGCTGAATTAGTAAAAATCTATGGTACTCTACCCTACTCACAACTTAATCGACAGTTGGTTATTGTTAGCGCTTGGGTAAAGACTTATGGGCAACATCCCGAATTATTATTAACACTAGGTAGATTATGTGTGCGTTTACAATTGTGGGGAAAAGCAAAAGATTATTTTGAAAAATGTCTTGCGCTTGGACACAATCCTGAAGCCTCTTATGATTATGGTATGCTACTAGAACAACTAGGTGAGCCGGAAGCAGCGATGAAACAATATCGAAAAGGCTTAAAAAGTAGCCAACATTCTTCCATTTAAGTGATGACTCATAAATTTATGTTTTGAATTTCAACAATATCTTAAAAAATATACTCAAATAAACCATGGCCTTATTAGACATATTACATTTTCCCGATCCTCGACTGCGAATCAAGGCACAAGCTATTACTCACATTGATGATCGATTACGACGCATTGTTGATGATATGTATGAAACCATGTATGCCAGCAATGGTGTCGGTTTAGCAGCTACTCAAGTTGGTATTCATCAACAAATTTTTGTCATGGATGTTTCTGAATCACGCGATCAACGTTATTGTGTTTTTAACCCTGAAATTCTATCTAAAGAAGGCACCCAACTTGATACTGAGGGCTGCCTTTCAGTGAGTGGTGCATATGACAAGGTTGAACGCGCAGCAAAAGTTCATCTTCGTGGAATGAATTTGGAAGGTAAAATTTTTGAATTAGAAGGTAACGGGTTAATGGCGGCTTGTATTCAACATGAAATTGATCATTTAAATGGTATTTTATTTATCGATCATCTTTCGCGTTTAAAACAAGAAAGAATTCGTAAAAAAATTGAGAAAAATAAACGTCGAGAGTGAGTAATGAAAATTATCTTTGCCGGCACACCCCAATTTGCAGCCATTGCTTTGCAAGCGCTTATTCAGTCATCGCATCAAATTGTAGCCGTCTATACTCAGGCAGATAAACCCTCTGGACGTGGATTAAAGCTTGTTCCAAATCCAGTTAAAGAATTAGCTCTTACTCATCACCTCTCTCTCTATCAACCACTTTCTCTTAAAGACAAAAATGAACAAGCTATTCTTGCTAAATTGCATGCTGATATCATGATCGTTACAGCTTATGGCATGTTATTACCACCAGAAGTGTTATGTATTCCGCCTTTAGGATGCATTAATATTCATCCTTCTTTACTGCCACGATGGCGTGGAGCAGCTCCTATTCAACATACTATTTTAGCGGGTGATACAGTGACTGGTGTCAGCATCATGCAAATGGACGAAGGATTGGATACAGGACCCGTTTTATTACAAAACAAATACACCATCACTGAGGAGGAAACTTCTCAAACATTAGAGAATCATTTAGCTAACCTTGGTGCCACCTTGTTGATTGAAACATTAGATTGCCTCGCAAAAAAATCTCTTAGTGCGCAGCCACAAAACAATCAATATGCTACTTATGCAAAAAAAATTACAAAAAAAGATGCGGAAATAAATTGGGCACAAACTGCAATTGACATTGAGCGGCAAATTCGCGCATATAATCCTTCTCCTGTTGCTTATACGGAATGGAAAAAACAACCTTTGCGCATATGGCAAGCTAAGGCAATATTAGGAAAAAACTCACCTCTACCAGGAACAATCATATCTGCCTCACGAGAAGGTATTGATATTGCAACCGGTAATGGTCTGCTGAAATTATTGCGCGTTCAACTTCCAGGTGGAAAAATAATATCCGCAAGAGATTTTTATAATGCACAGCATGAAAAATTAATTCCTGGCGATATTTTCGCATGAGTAATAGTCGAGTCATTGCTGCGCAGATTATTCATCATGTTATCTATGAGGGAAAATCGCTAACTGATAGTTTAAATTCAGCTATGAAAACACTTGATCAACGAGATCGGGCATTTGTTCAAGCTATCTGTTATGGTGTTTGTCGATATTATTCACGTTTAGCTTTCATTTTAAATCTTTTATTAAAAAAGCCCATTTCCAATAAAGAAAGCATTGTTTATGCTTTATTACTAGTTGGCTTATATCAATTAACTGAGATGCATACTCCACAACATGCCGCCGTAGCGGAAACAGTAGAAGCTACTCTAAAACTTAAAAAACCTTGGGCAAGAGGCTTAGTCAATGCCATCTTGCGTGAATATTTACGCCGTGAACAAGAATTAAATGCCCAAGCTGCAACAAATCTTGAAGCGAATTTTTTGCATCCACAATGGTGGATAGCAGCCATTCAACAATCATGGCCACAACATTGGCAAACCATTTTGCAAGAAAATAATGCTCAACCTCCTTTCACTTTACGTGTCAATCTCGCACATAAAAGTCGTGAGAAGTATATTAACTTACTCGAAAATAATGGATATGTTGCCTATCCCATTCCTGAAACAACTTCTGGAATTGTTTTAGAATCGGCATTACCTGTAGAAAAATTACCTGGCTTTGATCAGGGTGATGTTTCTGTACAAGATGGTGGTGCGCAACTAGCTGCTGAGCTGCTAGATTTAAAACCAGGTTTGCGTGTACTAGATGCCTGTGCTGCACCAGGTGGGAAATTCATGCATATCTTGGAAATGGAATCTGAGCTATCCACTTGTGTAGCAATTGAAAAAGATTTTAAACGGATGTTACTCGTTAGAGAGAATTTATTGCGATTATTTAGTACAGAAAGTAATAATAGCAATATCAGTCTGCTTTGTCATGATGCTACTGATATCGCAAGTTGGTGGGATAAGCAACCTTTCGATCGCATTTTACTGGATGCGCCTTGCTCTGCAAGCGGCGTCATTCGCCGCCACCCCGATATTAAATTATTACGAAAACCCAATGACATCCGTACACTTGCAGCAATCCAACGACAGTTGCTGAATAAACTTTGGTTAACATTAAAACCATCAGGATTACTTTTATATGTAACTTGTTCCATCTTCCCAGAAGAAAATGCACAATTGGTACAAGAATTTTTATCAGCTCATCTCGATGCTCAGGAAGAAAAATTAACAGTGAGTTGGGGATTACCGGCAACAATCGGTCGACAAATTATTCCCGGCATGCATGGCATGGATGGATTTTATTTTGCCAAAATAAAAAAGATTGATGCCGCTAAAACACCTCCCTCTGCATCAGCTTAAGCGCTCTTGCGACAATTTTAATTGCCGAATCCAAGGGAATCGCTATACTCAATCTATTCTCTTAGGATTATCCATAAAAAGGAAAGTATGCGAATTGAATACGATGTAAAACTAGATTTTCGCGATGTGCTCATTCGTCCAAAACGAAGCGTTTTAAAAACACGTGCAGAAGTTCTACTAGAGCGTGAATTTCGATTTAAGCACGCTCAAGTGATTTGGCAAGGTATTCCCATTATTGCTTCGAATATGGATCATACTGGTACCTTTGACATGGCAAAGGTGTTGGCAGAACATCGCTTGCTAACAGCCTTGGATAAATTTATTCCGCTTGATGATTGGAAACATTTTGCCAAACAAACGGCACCAACCCGTAATAATTGTTTTATTTCTGTAGGAGTTGCCGATACAGATTTTGTTAAACTTGATGACATTTTACGCATTATTCCTCTCGATTTTATCTGTTTGGATGTGGCCAATGGCTATACAGAACGTTTTGTTTCTTGTCTAGAAAATCTACGAGAAAAATATCCAACAAAAGTGATCATGGCTGGCAATGTCGTGACTGGGGAAATGGTAGAAGAATTAATTTTATCTGGAGCTGATATCGTGAAGATTGGTATTGGTCCTGGATCAGTATGTACCACTCGGGAAAAAACAGGAGTAGGTTATCCACAACTTTCAGCCATTATTGAATGTGCCGATGCAGCGCATGGTTTAGGGGGACAGGTATGTGCAGATGGTGGGTGCACTACCCCTGGAGATGTTGCAAAAGCATTTGCAGCTGGAGCTGATTTTGTCATGTTAGGTGGAATGCTTGCTGGTCATGATGAATGTTTAGGTGAAATTGTCGAAGAAAACGGCAAAAAATTTAAGCGTTTTTATGGCATGAGTTCATCTGAAGCAATGGAACGTTATCATGGTACCGTTGCTGATTACAGAGCTAGTGAAGGCCGCTCAGTCAATGTTCCACATCGAGGACCCGTAAAAAATACTGTGCTGGATATTCTTGGCGGACTACGCTCTACATGTACTTATGTCGGCGCTCATCGATTAAAAGAGTTGTCCAAGCGCACAACATTCATTCGTGTCTCACAACAAATCAATGAAGTATTTACCTCTTACAAAGTAGAAAAAAAATAAGCAGCGATTTGTTTTTATTTTGTGCTGTATTATTTTGCAACACCGCAAGGGTTGAATACAGACGCAGATTCCGTTATGATTCTCACACTTCGTATCTGGATACTAAGATCTTGCGTATTCACGGAGGCGCAGATAGAAGGATAATACTTTCACGCCGGTGTGAGAGTATATGTCTTATCTCAGTAATCGCTGTCCTTAAAAACGAGAAAGGCAAAGTAAGGATGTCGACAAATCCAAAAAAAAGTAGGAGTGTGAAATTTTATGTTTAAAAAATTAATCCTTGTAACTGCTATGATGGTTGCTTCAAGCGTTGCATTAGCTAATGGCGCACCTTATGTAGGTGCTAGCGCTGGTGTCAATACTGATGTTTTTAATGTTAAAGATGATTTTGGCAACACCATTAATTTTGGTGGTCGTGGCGCAGTCGGTAATATATTTGCCGGTTATGGTGCGATGATTAGCCAAAGTTTTTATCTTGGTGGAGAAGTATTTGCTGATCTTACTAACACAACATCAGACATTTCACTTGATAATGATGCTTTCAAGGATAAATTCAAAGAAAAATATGGTTATGGCATCAGCATTATACCTGGTATCGCATTCAGCGATCATACAATGGCTTATGCTCGTCTTGGTATCATTCGTTCAAGATTTGAAACCAAAGAAACAGCTCCTGTTACCGCTTCAGAAGAGAAGTCATTGACAGGTGCTCAGTTTGGTTTAGGTATGCAAACCAGCTTGACTCAAAATATTGATCTCCGTGGAGAATATGACTTTAACGCTTATAGTTCAGGAAACTTTAACGGTAACTCAGTCAAACCACGTTCTGATCAATTCAATCTTGGTCTGATCTACAAATTTGAGTAATTTATTTTTATTCAAAATTTGATATAATCAAAACTATCCCGCATCTTATTGATTAAGCATGCGGGATTTGTTTATATAGCATTTCTTAGAATAGTGGTTATTTAAAAGCAACAATTTTTTAAATTATCTTATGACATTTATCATTCTCGATCGCGATGGTGTAATCAACTACGACTCAAGCGAGTATATTAAATCGCCAGCAGAATGGTTACCTATACCAGGCAGTCTGCCTGCGATTGCGAAACTCAATCGAGCTGGTTTTCGTGTGATCATTGCGACCAATCAATCAGGAATTGCTCGAGGTTTCTATGATATTGCTATGTTAAATGCCATTCACGAAAAATTGATAAACGAACTAAAAGTGTGTGGAGGGCATATTGAAGAAATTTTTTTCTGTCCGCATCATCCACAAGATCATTGTCATTGTCGTAAACCTAACCCTGGTCTTCTTTATCAAATTCAAGCAAAGTATTCTGTGGAATTAGCTAAAACTTTTTTTATCGGCGATTCACTCGTTGATGTGCAAGCAGCAAGAGCAGCAGGTTGTCAACCTTTACTCGTTCGCACTGGAAAAGGTCTGGAAGTACTGCAAAAACATTCAGAACTTCTTATTCCGAATTTTGCAGATTTAGCTGAGGCGGTTGACTATGTACTGTATGGAGTAAAGAATGGAAACTAATCCAACACATTATTCAAAAATAAATTTATTCATTCGCTCGTTAATTTTTTCTATTTACTCACTGACCACTATTGTGTTGTATAGCTTTGTCTGTATTTTGGCATTACCTTTTCCACTTTCCTATCGCCATTGTTTAATCCGTAATTATTTACGTCTTTATCTGTACGTATTGAAAGTAGTATGCCATCTGAATTATCAAGTAGAAGGTTTAGAAAATATTCCTCGAAACAGAACAGGGATTATTCTTAGCAAGCATCAATCGACGTGGGAAACCTTTTTTTTACCTACCATTTTTCATGATCCTGCCATTATTGTAAAAAAACAATTATTGTGGGTACCTTTTTTTGGTTGGGGGTTGGCTGTATCTGATCCTATCGCTATTGATCGCAATAATAAATCTTCTGCTATGCAACAAATCATCGAAAAAGGAAAAAAGCGTTTACAAGCTGGTCGGTGGGTATTGGTTTTTCCTGAGGGTACTCGCATACCCGCAGGTCAAATAGGTAAATATCGACTAGGCGGTGCGCGTTTAGCCACTGCAACAGGTTATCCAGTGATCCCTGTTGCGCATAATGCAGGTTATTACTGGCCAAAACGAAAATTTATCAAACGACCTGGAACTATCCGTGTAGTCATTGGTCCATTAATTGAAAGTAAAGAGCATACAGCAGAAGAAGTTTTAGCGTTGGCTAAAAATTGGATTGAAAGCACTGTCGTTAACATTGGGTCAATCTAGCTCAATGCCGGATCCGATGCTCCACGAGCTGCATTTGAAGCTTCTTCCATAAAACCACCCGTCAATAGATTGCTACGTAAACATTGATTTTTATGTTTAAGGCATGTTCCCAACGGCGAATAAGGTGCCACTAGATCATTCAATTGAGAATAAGGAATAAGAACTGTTTGTGTCCCATAATAATAAGGAGCAACTTGGTATTCATCAAATGTAATCAGTAAACCACTTGGGTTAACATTCCAATTTTTATAATTTTGTAGCACTGGAGCGGTTCCTTTCGCGACAGCATCCCCTAATTCTTTGAAGCGTTTTGATAGTGCTGTATTAGAAAAATGAGCTAAGACATTCAGATAAGCCGAATCAGATTTAAAAATATCATTCAGTTCTAATGGTTGGCCATTTTCTAAATCAAAATTAAGTACTCGGTGATGATGATAAGGATGCGCCATACCAGCAATATAGCCCTCTACACTAAAACGTATACTAATAATGGGATTCCCATTGGTATTGACTATGGATGAATCAAAATCAATATCCAAGGTACTTTCATTCGCTGACACTGATTTAGGTAAATTGTTGCGTGATGGAAGCAAATCAGCAGAACGTTTTTTATAATCAGCAATTTCTTCCTGAATAATACTTTGAACAAGTTGATTAAATTTTTCTACATTCTCACTTTGTTCTTCACTCGTTAGAACTGGAAAAATTGATTTGATGACAATTTTGGGTTTGCTATATCGAAGTTGTGTTGTTGGGATCAAGTCAACATCATTATAAATATGATAGATTTGCTGTTTCTCAACCCCAGAGTCTTCTTCATCATCAGCAAATACGGGCGTTACCCATAAAAGACAACTGATGATTAGCAATATACTGCATTTAAATAACCCTATCCGCTGAAAAAAGGGGGATCCTAATAATGAATGATATAATGTCATATAGTTCTCGTCTGCGTCATGTGAATTTGTGGCATTATAGCATTTTACTTCACCTTAAAACTCACCGCAATTTTCCCCCTGAATTTGACTACCGGTAATCACACCCTGCCTGTTAACGTTAAGCATAATTTTACAAGTAAATACAACCATTTTCCCTTCATGAATATCAGGTTTAACGATCATCACTGGTTTGCCTGTGGAAGTGATATTCACGCTAACAGGTGGCGATAAGAAGACTTTTTTATATTGATAAGAAGATTTAGTATAAAAATAGACCGTATTTCCTTGATCCGTAGCAATCTTTATATCTGGTTGTCCATAGCGATTAATGAATGTGCTCATATTCTTTCCAACCCATATTTGTCTCGTATGGGTAGGCATTGTCACTGAACAATTTGAGAGTAAAATAAGCCATCCAAATAAAATAATGTAACGCATAAAGAAGCATCCTTGATATGAAACTAGCCTTTTGCCTATTTAGATATTTTCCTTTCGGCGGTTTAGAACGCGATTTTCTCCGTATTGCTCATGCCTGCAAAAATCGAGGACATGAAATTCATGTTTATACCATGCGATGGGAAGGTGAACCAGAACCTGATTTTCACTTACATTTTATCGCTGTTGATACCAAGCAAAATCATAAGCGATGTCACTTATTTGCCGAAAAACTTGAACAGCAACTTAAAATACATGCCTATGATGTCGTCATTGGTTTTAATAAATTACCTTCTCTTGATATTTATTATGCAGCCGATGTCTGCTATCTAGCACGTATTCAACAAAAAAGTCATTTTTTTTATAAATTGTTGCCTCGTTATCGACAATTTGCTGCCTTAGAAAAGAAGGTATTTGCCTATGGCCAGCAAACCCAAATATTAGTTATCTCACCACTACAGCAAGCAGCTTATACTCAATATTATCAAACTGAATTAGAACGGTTTCACTTATTACCACCAGGTATTGCAAAAGACCGCCTTGCCCCCAGCAATGCCAAGCACATTCGCCAATCTGTACGTGATATTTATCAACTTTCAGCAAACAATAAACTCCTTTTAATGATTGGATCCGGATTTAAAACAAAAGGATTGGATAGGAGTATCATTGGTATAGCTTCGTTACCAAAAGAGTTGAAACAACATTGCCAACTGTTTGTCATTGGTCAAGATTCTCCACAGCGATTTCAACAACTTGCTAAACGTCTCGGTATTGATGATCAAATTCATTTTCTTGGTGGTAGAACCGATGTTGCAAAATTTTTATTAGCAGCAGACTTATTACTCCATCCGGCTTATTATGAGAATACTGGGACTGTTTTACTAGAAGCACTCGTTTCGGGATTACCTGTATTAACTGTAGATATTTGCGGGTATGCTCATTATGTACGTGATGCACAAGCAGGTGTAGTATTAAGTTCGCCTTTTCAACAAGATGAATTTAATGCTGCCTTACAAAAAATGTTATTATCAGATTCATCACTGTTTCAACAGAATGGTTTGTCATTCGCAAAACATGCTGATATTTATCATTTGCCAGAAAAAGCAGCGAATTTGATTGAGAAAGTTGGGAAAAATCGTGAAAGTATATCTAGAAAATCATATTAAACAATTTTTTTCTACTAAACAGCCCTATTTTGAGCAAATGATGTCGCTGACTGGTGAATGTTTTCGTCAACGCGAAGGCAGAAAAACTCAGCGAATTCGTTTAGGTGAGAAGATGTATTTTATTAAGCAATATCATGGTGTGGGTTGGAAAGAGATTTTTAAAAATCTTTCACAATTACGTTGGCCAGTGCTAGGTGCAAATAATGAATGGCTGGCAATAAAAAAAGTTCAATTACTCGATGTTCCTACGGCAAAAGTAGTCGCTTTTGGACAACATGGCTATAATCCAGCAACATTAAAATCATTTATTTTGATGGAAGAATTATCGCCCACCATCAGCCTTGAAAACTTGTGTCAGCAATGGCAACGATCTACTCCTACTTTTTCCTTTAAAAAAGCATTAATAAAACGGGTGGCTGAAATAGCTCGGCAATTACATGGCAATGGCATTAATCATCGCGACTTTTACATTTGCCATTTTTTATTAGATCTTTCACAAAAATATACTAAAAATCCTCATCTTTATCTCATCGATTTACATCGGGCGCAAATACGGCAAAAGACGCCACTCAGATGGATAGTGAAAGATTTAGGAAGTTTGTATTTTTCTAGTAAAGAAGTTGGATTAACTCAGCGAGATTTATTTCGATTTATGAAAATTTATTCAGGAACTTCACTACGAGGCATGCTTGCAACAAAAAAAACGTTTTGGCAAGCGATAAAAAAGCGCGGAGAAAAGCTGTATGGTTATCATGCCTAGTACTTTACAATATTCAAAGTTTCACTGGCAGGATCTTCACCAAGCCAATTTTACTTTTAATTCGCCTTTCTCACTGCATTCTACAGATGAACAAGTTTTTTTTGCTAATCAAATATTACGAATTATTCCAAATAAACGGATAGTTGCTGTCGGTACTTGGCAAGATAAAGCAGTCGTAGCAAAATTGTTTTTTGATACTGATCGTGCTCAGCAGCACATGACAAAAGACCTTCGTGGAATTAAAATATTACAAGATAATAATATTCCAACGCCGGCTTTGCTTTACAAAGGAATCAGCGAAGATAGGCGAATTTATATTTTAATGTTTGATCTAATTTCAGAAGCTGAAAATTTAGCAGAAATCTGGAAAAACAAAAAAAATTCTCCGCAAGAGATTCTACCCATACTGAAATTAGTTATTAATGAACTGGCAACTCAACATGTCCTAGGTGTATTGCAACATGATATTCATTTAAAAAATTTTTTATTGACAGAGAAGCGAATTTATTCATTAGATGGCGCGCAAATTGAAGTTTTTCCGCCATTGCTATCCAAACATATCAGTATCAATAATCTTGCATTGTTTTTAGCTCAATTAGGTGTTGGCGTAGAAAATTATCAAAAGCAATTATTTCAATACTACGCACATCTTCGTGGCTGGCAAACAAAAAATGTAGATTACGATGAATTATTTTATTTAATTAATAAGCGAAATAATAAACGCTGGCAACAATTTGAAAAGAAAATTTTTCGAAATTGTTCTGATTTCTCCAAATTCCGCGGATCAACTATCAGTGGTATGTATGATAGATCGTACCAATCCGCTGCATTCGTACAATTTTTAAAGGATCCTGACGCTATATTTGAACAAGCCACTACTACTATCTTGAAAGCAGGTCGATCTGCAACCGTAGCGAAAGTGGTATGTGGAAATCATCTGCTGGTGGTGAAACGATATAACATGAAAAATTTATGGCATCGCTTACGTCGTTCCATTCGACTGACTCGTGCTTATTTATGTTGGCGTTTATCTCAAAAATGTATGCTATTTGGCGTACAAACAGCAAAGCCAGTAGCTTATCTTGAAAAAAAATACTGGGGGTTTCGTGGAAAATCTTACTACGTAACTGAATACATTTCTGGTGAAAATGCGGGCGATTTTTTAAAGAAAAATATTTCTGAAGAAAAAACAAATCAAATGGTCGCTCACATCACCGCATTACTTAAAAATATTACCAAATTGGATGTTACTCATGGCGATTTAAAAATAACGAATATTCTCATTAATGCTCAACAACAACCAGTTTTAATTGACTTAGATGGCGCAATTGAGCATTCCTCTTTATCAGGTCTTCGAAACACTTTTCAACATGAAATTAAACGATTTTTGAAAAATTTTGATGATCAATTGTTATTAAAAGAAAAATTTCGCAATGCGTTAATATCTGCCCCATAAAAAATAGGAGATCACTATGCAAGGATTGCACAATTCAAGTTTATTTAAGGAAGCCTGTTTTATTAATGGAAAATGGCTACCCGCTGATTCAGGCAAAACCATACCCGTTATCAATCCTGTTGATAACAGTCTATTAGGACATGTTCCAGAATGTACACAAACCGAAACGCGACGAGCAATTGAAGCAGCCAATACGGCATGGCATCCCTGGAAGATGATGTCTGCGAAAGAGCGAGCAGATTTACTGTGGGCATGGTCGAAATTAATCGATCAAAACAGAGAAGATCTTGCTCGTATCATGACATTAGAACAAGGTAAACCCTTATCCGAATCCCGTGGTGAAATTGATTATGCGAATGCTTATATAAAATGGTATGCAGAAGAAGCTCGACGTGTTTACGGCGATATTATTCCATCTAATAAACGCAATCAACATTTGTTGGTTACCAAGCAAGCAATCGGTGTGGTTGCTGCTATTACGCCATGGAATTTTCCAGCAGCCATGATGACCAGAAAAATTGCACCCGCGCTAGCTGCTGGATGCACCATTGTTGTCAAACCCGATGAAGAAACTCCCTTTTCAGCATTCGCTCTTGCTGTCTTAGCTGAACAAGCAGGAATTCCTCCAGGCATCATCAATATGGTGACGGGGATTCCCGAGGCCATTGGTTTTGAATTATGTGCCAATCCCATCGTGCGTAAACTGTCTTTTACTGGATCAACCGCGGTAGGCAGATTGTTAATGAAACAATGCGCTCCCACTCTAAAAAAATTGTCGTTAGAACTTGGTGGCAATGCACCATTTATTGTTTTTGATGATGCAAATCTTGATGCCGCTGTAGTGGGCGCAATGGGTTCAAAATTTCGTAATACTGGCCAAACCTGTGTATGTGCTAATCGCATTTTAGTTCAAGACTCTGTTTATGCTGCATTCACAAAAAAATTAATTCATGCAGTTGCTCAATTAAAAGTAGGGAATGGATTAGATCCGGATGTACAACTCGGTCCACTAATTAATGAAGCAGCTTTAAGCAAAGTCCAAACGCATATAAAAGATGCTGTTGCCAAAGGAGGGCAGATTGTTAGTGGTGGAAAACCTCATTCACTTGGTGGATTATTTTTTGAACCTACTGTATTAACCGAAGCTAATTCAGCTATGTTATTGGCGAAAGAAGAAACCTTTGGACCAGTGGCGCCATTATTTCGATTTCACACTGAAGATGAGGCAATTTTAATGGCAAATGATACTGAATTTGGCCTTGCTTCCTATTTTTACAGTATGAATATTGATCGTATTTGGCATGTTGCAGAAGCATTAGATTATGGGATTGTTGGAATTAATTCTGGAATTATTTCAACAGAGGTAGCACCATTTGGTGGTATTAAACAATCCGGTATGGGAAGAGAAGGATCCAAATACGGTATCGAATCTTATCTTGAAATCAAATACATTTGTATGGAATCACTCTCATGAGTGTTCGAAGACTGGATTAAATATTGATCGCCACCTCACCCTCTTTATAGCCGCTCAGATCAGCGAATGTTGCTGTCTTTGCATGAAGATCCATTTCTAACTTTTCAAGGGAATCTGCATCCTGGATGTTCATGAGGGATGATTTGATCCGATCAAGTTCACGAATAATGGTCTCGACAGTAGAGTTAAAATTTGAAATGATAGTGTTGCTGTTAGATGTATTGCGCCTCGTGCGCGTTGATATTCCTTTCACTGAGCTGTCAAAAAGTATCTTTTTACACTTTTTTGGTGTAAGCTGACACTAGAGCTTTGAGGAAGCTAGATTAAATGAATATCTGTTGTATTGAATTAACCAAAAATGCGCAAAAAGATTTAGCTAAGGTACCTGGTTTTATAAAAGATAAATTATTATTTTGGATCGATGCTGTTGAACGTTTGGGTATTTATCAAGTAAGAAAAACACCAGGGTTCCATGATGAACCTCTAAAAGGAAATCATAAAGGGCAACGGTCAATACGATTAAACAAAGCTTACCGGGCAATATATGCGGAAGGTCGGCGAAAGGAAGTGCATATTATTTCAATTGTTGAGGTAAATAAACATGAGTATTAATGCAAAACGGCACTTAGAAAAAGTACGCGGAAAATTGACACTTGGAAGTGCTATTCGGTCAATTCGTCTTTGCGAAGAAGAAAGTCAGACTGCTTTTGCAAAAAAACTAAGAATCTCTACGCAATACTTATGTGATTTGGAGCATAATCGTAAAATTATTAGCCCAAAAAAAGCGAAAAAAATTGCTGAAATACTCGGCTATTCACCAGAGCAATTTGTTGCATTGGCAATACAAGACTCTCTTGACCATGATCGTATACGTATGATAGTTGAAGTTAAGGCAGCTTAACGCTAATAAATACTACCTACAAAATTGGAATGCGCCCCACCTGCAATGCGAATAGTTGTTAAAAAAGCTTGCCCCGATTTCATAGACACATCTATATGACTTTCTTAAATTGATTCTCAAATACTTCTGGTGAAACCGAACCAATAGCAGAATGTCGACGAATACGATTCGTAATATACTTCAATTTAGATGTGATTTTTATTGGCATAGTACTCTTCAAGATTTGTAACAAACAGAAGGTTGTACAGTAGATAATCTAGAGGTATCAAAGAATATTTTTTGATGATCCATTATAGGGATAGATTTTCTGGCTTCATAAATTTTATTAAGGTCGATGGTTGCATATATTATTCCTTCACTACTGCTATCCATTTTAGAAATAGTATCACCCCATGGACCCACAATGATTGAATGACCATAAGTTTTTCTTCCGCTCGTATGCGTTCCACCTTGGCAGGCGCCTATTACATAGCAGAAATTTTCTACAGCTCTAGTTCTTGCTAATAACTCCCAATGAGCTTCCCCCGTTTTAACTGTGAATGCAGAAGGTATAATAATGATTTCTGCACCTTTATTAAATAAACATCTAAATAATTCAGGAAAGCGTATATCATAACAAACGCTTAAACCTAATTTACCAAACGGGGTTTCTTTGACAATTAATTCATTTCCAGGATCTGTTGTCTCTGATTCTTTATATACTTCATTCTCTGAAATAGTGACGTCAAATAGATGTATTTTGTCATAACGAGTAACACAGTCACCTTTGTCATTAAACAAAAGGGAAGTAGCTTTTACTTTTCTTTCACTTTCACATTCAATTGGAATAGTACCGCCGACAATCCAGATTTGATTATTTTTAGCTTGCTCCGATAAAAAAGATTGAATTTTTCCCTTTCCTAAAGATTCTTTAACCGTAACTTTATCATTGGATGTAAGGCCCATTATGGCAAACATCTCTGGTAACACAACCAACTTGGCATTATTTATAGATGCCTCCTTAATTAATCTCGAGGCAGTTTGTAAGTTTTCATCGACAATGTGGGACGAACACATCTGAATGGCTGCAACTTTAGTCATGATATTTCTCCTAGCGAAATTAATTTTCGTAAACAACCAAATGTCTTGGTAAAGCATTAAAAACATCATTATATGATTTACCAATATTGGGTACATCAGGTATTGGGAAGAAAGTAGTAAATTTTAAATAACCAATATAGGCAACAATAATTGGAATAGATAACAAAACCAGCGAGTTGAAGGCTATATTAGGCGATTTTTTAAAATGAAACAATGCAAGATTGGTATGTTTGTTAAACCAAAGTTGAAATGTCCTCTCTATTACCTGTGGAAGTGTATAAATCTAGATCGCCCCCTTAATAAAGGGGGCAGCTTTGCGTAGCAAAGCGGGGGATTTTTATATACAAACTATTTCATGAATAATGATTTCACTGAAGTTTCACCATTTTACATCATGCGACCAGCCTAATTATTGTTGAGATTTAATTATTTTTTGGTGTTTTCCCTGATTTGAAGATAACCCTCATAAAATCCTGCTTTGAAATTTCTT
>Ga0155582_120_pt1 | contig 56650 bp, 50 predicted proteins | sample RifCSPhighO2_12_FD_107239 | JGI IMG/M metagenome (GOLD analysis project Ga0155582, IMG submission 107239) | Gammaproteobacteria bacterium RIFCSPHIGHO2_12_FULL_37_14
GCAGTATCACCACCACCGGCACCCAAGCTTATGATGGCGCTGTCGCCTTGAATGCAGACACTACATTGACCACCACCAATAGCGCGGTCACTTTCGCTTCCACCTTAAATAGCAATTCAAGCACCGCTCGCGCCTTAACGGTCAGCACCGGTACCGGTGCCCAAACTTATACCGGCATCATCGGTGGTACCAATGCCCTCGGCGCCCTCACCTTCACTAATTCAGGCACCAGCACGTTAAGCGCTGCGCTCACTGCAGCTAGCTTAGATACCGGTACAGGCACCACTGCAATCAATGGCGGCAGTATCACCACCACCGGCACCCAAGCTTATGATGGCGCGGTCACCTTGAATGCAGACACCACCCTCACCAGCGGCAGTGATATTTCCGCCAGAAATGGCGTCAGTGGTGGCTACCATCTCACCCTCACCGGCTCCAGTGGTAGCAATGGTTTCACTCTTGGCGGCTCGCTTGTTCTAGGCAATGTGGCTATCAATGGCTATTCTTCCGGAACCAATACCTTCACTCTCGATACCGGCGGCTCGCAAACCTGGACTGTTAGCGCTAGCAATGGGGGTAGCCTCAGCAGTATCAGCAGCGTCACGGGGACTTTTACCTTCAGCAATATCGGCAGTCTCGTCGGTGGCAGCGGTAGCGATGCGTTCACCTTAAACGGCGGCACACTCACCGGCTCCATCAACGGCAGCTCCGGCACCAATACCTTAACAGCAGATAATGTCGCCAATAGCTGGTCTATCACCGGCGCCAATGCGGGTAATGTAACAGGCATCAGTAGCTTTAGTAACATGCAAAACCTAACCGGCGGTACCGCTAACAACACCTTCACCTTCGGTAGTGGCAGCAGTATCAGCGGCACCATCAGTGATGCTAATACCAGCGCAACCAATACTCTCGATTATTCTTCTTATGGCTCGTCCGTAAAATACATACTCTCTGGCAATTATGCCGGCAGTACTCAGAATAGCAGTGGTAGTACCATCAGCTCATTCTCTAATATTAATAACTTAACCAATAGTTCACAAAGCACATTACAATTACCTAGCGGCTCCAGCAATATTGTTTTGACTAGTGCAACGGCTGGGTATATCACCAACTCCACCAATTTTAATAACATCGCTACTTTCATTAGCACCAGCGGCAGCGATACCGTGAACTTGCAAACGAGTGGTACTGTCAACCCCGACACAGGGCAAGTCGTCATTGGTGGGACGACGCTCACCTTTACTGGCTTCGGTGTAAATAGCTATAGTGGCGACATCACGCCTACTTATAGCAGCAGCACATCCAGCAGTATCAATAGCAGTCTTGCTTCGGTCAGCGTCATGACAGGCTCATTAGCAACCTCAAATGCTAACAGCGCTCCGACACTCTCCACCAGTAGCTCTAGCAGCTCTTCGAGCTCGACCAGTAGCTCCTCCTCCGACTCTTCTAGCAGCTCATCGGATTCTTCTAGCAGCTCATCGGATTCTTCTAGCTCCTCTGACTCCTCGAGCTCCTCTGATTCTACCTCCGCAAGCTCAACATCAGCGCTCCCCTCGGCCACTGCATTGGTTAACAACGTCATACAAATGACGCAAGGGCAATCTCAACAAGACTCCGCTAGCTTTAGTAAGCTAAAACCAACAACCGGATGTAAATAGTATACAATTAAAAGATGGCGGTGCCCCCCTTCTTCGTCGAGCCTGCGAAGAAGGGGGGAGCCTAGCTATGAACAGTAGTTTCGTTAAGGACAACCGATGCGAAAATGGATTCCTATCTTAGCAGGCTTCTTCTTAGTCGCGCTTACTTTATGGTCAGCGCTATCCAACTCCACACATCACCTCCTCGATCGTCTAGACAACCTAGCCTATGACATACAGTTACAAGCACGTATTTTGACTCATCCCCACTTATTGAAAGAGAACTGGATTGCTATCGTTGATATCGACGATAAAAGTTTGCGAGCAGAAGGCCATTGGCCATGGCCACGCAATATTCTTGGCACCTTAGTTGGCACCCTACAAACACAAGGTGCCGTTGTTATTGCTTTCGACATCCTCTTTCCCGAAGCAGAACCTAATGCAGCAACCACAGTACTGCAAGGATTACAGCAGAAGAAACTAGCCACTCCCTCACTGGAATCGCTATTAGAAAAAACCAAACCTTACTTTGATACGGATAAGATTTTTGCAGAAGCGCTCACCAAAGCCAATGCTATTCTGGGTATAACTTTTGACTTTCGACCACAAACATCCGGCTTGCTTCCAGCGCCCTTATTAACACTCTCCCCCAGTGATTCACGTCAGCTGAATTTAATCAGTGCCAATGGCTACTTAAGTGATATTCCTGTCCTCATGCGAGCAGTTAAGAATGCCGGATTCTTAAATATCTTTCCTGATAATGATGGTATTATCCGTCGCGCACCCCTCATTCTCGAGTATCAAAATGGCATTTATCCTTCTCTTGCCCTAGAGACAGTACGCCTATTTTTAGGCCAAGACATTCGCCTTATTACCCCCGTCTACGGGAAAGAAAAAAAGATAGAGGGCGTCCAATTTGGACAAACCATTATTCCAACTGATGCCAAAGGACAAGTGCTAATACCCTTTTTGGGCAGAAGTTATACTTTTCCCTATTATTCAGCGACGGATGTCTTACATAACAAAATTCCTGCTGATGCATTAACCGGCAAAATCGTCTTCATTGGTTCATCGGCAACAGGATTAGGCGATATAAAAACGACTGCCATTCAAAACACTTACCCTGGAGTAGAAGTGCAAGCTTCGCTCGCCAATGGCATCATAGAGAATAAATTTTCTTATCAACCCGAATGGGCCATAGGTGCGAATATTCTATTAATTATCGTATTAGGCTCACTCGCGGCTGCCTTTCTTCCTTATTTTGGTCCGCGAACACTGTGTATACTGATTGTGTGTATACCGATTATATTGTTTTCTATTGCTAACTTCATCTGGGCTGCCACCGGATTCATTTTATCTCCGCTCCTTTTAACTTTTTTGTTAGTCGCTATTGCTATTTTAAACACTCTCTATGGCTATTTGTTCGAATCACGACGTCGCGAACATTTAAAGTCTATGTTCGGTCAATATGTCCCCGCAACGCATATCGATGAAATGTTAAAACACCCCAGCAGCGATAGTCTGCGCGGTGAGGACAAAGAAATGACTGTATTATTTGCCGATATTCGCAGCTTCACCACGCTATCTGAAGGCTTAATAGCAGCCGACTTAAAAGATATGTTAAATGCTTTTTTCACCCCCATGACAAAAATTATTTTTAAACATCAAGGAACCATAGATAAGTATGTAGGAGACATGATTATGGCTTTCTGGGGCGCTCCGTTAACCGATAAACAACACGCAAAACATGCCATTGCCGCCGCCTTAGAAATGCAGCAAAAAGTAAAAGAATTAGAGCCTATTTTTAAACAAAAAAACTGGCCCACCGTGCATATTGGCATTGGTTTAAATACCGGCACCATGAGCGTCGGCGACATGGGCTCACAATTCCGTCGTAATTATACGGTGTTAGGTGATGCCGTCAACCTAGGCTCTCGCGTTGAGGGACTCACCAAATATTACGGGGCGAATATTATCGTTACTGAAACTACGCGGAAAAATCAATCTCACACTGTTTTTCAACTCTTAGATTGTGTCCGTGTCAAAGGTAAAAAACTGGGTATTAAAATTTATGAACCACTGTGTAGTGAAACAATAGCAACCCCAGCATTAAAACAAGAGCTCTCATTACACGAAACAGCCATGCAAGAATATTTCAATCAACACTGGGATCAAGCACAACAAGCTTTTCAGCAATTGCTTACTATCAACCCTGAGCGAAAACTGTATCCACTGTATTTAGAGCGAATTGAGAACTTCAAACAAAATCCACCACCGAGTGACTGGAGTGGCATATACACACATCTAACCAAGTAATGAACGCTTCCCTCTTGTCATTGAATACAGAATGAATCGACAGGACCTTTAGGTGTTGTCGGTATCACTGACTTAGTCGGTGCAGGAGTACCAACAGCCGTTGGGGCACTCATAGCCGCTCCCGCTGACGGGGTACCAATACTCATTCCTGATGAAGTTCCGGTACTCGTCCCTGTGGTAGTACTCGTTGTCGTTCCTGTGCCACCCGTCGGAGCGGCTCCCGCACTGCCACCGCCAGTACCACCTTTATCGCCGCCCGCTGGCGCTCCCGCATCACCGCCAGTACCACCTTTATCGCTACTGCTCGCCGTAGTTCCTTCTCCCCCACCTGTGCTGCCATTATCGCTGCCCGCTGCCGTCTCATCACCTTTCTTACCTTTATCACCTTCAGCCGCCGCAGCCTCTTCTCCACCGCTTGTGCCGCCAGTCGCTGCCGCTCCCCCCACACCACCACTAGTGTCACCACCATTAGCACCGCCGCTTACTGGGGGCTGAGCTGAAGTATTATTCTCAGGCTGCTTCATCGTAGCGGAAACAGCAGGAACAACGGGAGTACCTGCTGAAATAGCAGGAATAATCGTTGGGTCACGTTGAAAGACCACCGGTGGCACAGACACCACTGTCGCAACCTGCGCTGCATTATTAACTTCCGCGTAAAATTGTTTAGTTTGGGCATTCAATTCTGTGACACCACCACCGTTAGTTATATCAATACTACCTACCTTTAATTGAACTTGTAATTTTCTATTGCTATTAGGATCATAAAATACAGAAAAGTCCGTCCCACGCACACCAATGGTTGCCACTGGCGTCTGAATCTTATAATTTTTAGGCTGGGTCTTACCTACCCATCCCGTGACTGTACGAAAACCCCCGGTTACTAAGTTCATTCCATACTTATTACTGGCATCGCTAGGTTTGGCAGAATTAAAATGATACTCTTTAATTTGAAAAGTGGTCTTTGGGTGAAATGCCATCAAACTATTATCGGTAAAAACAACCTGTGCTTGACTCTTATCCCCAGTAAATAGGGTATCATGCAAATAAATTACCGAATCACGCTGTAAATTACGTTGTTTTTTATCAGCAGTCTCCGCTTTGAAATCCCCTTTTACCCACACTACATGCCCGACTATCTGTTGCCCAGCAGCAACTGGCGGCGAGACTGTTGGCGAATCGGTCGCTGCATTCTCTACCTTGGCCGAGGTAGCCTGAGCTGGCGTTGATTGTACTATCGATGTAACCGGCGGGTTTTGAGCATAAGTTGGCATGGTGGCGAAGGTAAAAAAAGCCAACAGTATCAATGCGATAGAATTATTAACTACCATACCCGCCCCCAACTTGGAGCTACTGATGCCTAAAGTATAGCATTTATACAAAGTTGAACCGCTCTCCCTCCTGTAAAAAAGGGCGATAGCTCATAGCTGTTTTCCATATTTATACTCAGTGATTAGATTTCGATCTGTGACCACTTCAAATTGTCGGCCCAACCTAGCAAATACGGCTTGAATACTACTAAGAGTAACAATGGGTTCCTGCAAGTATCCAGCAATAACTGCATCACTATGCTGGGGAAACAATAGCTCGCTTGACGTGGATAATCTTGGATAGCCTGGAGATAGCCAGGGTTAATTCCAATTACATCAATATGCTGCACATCGGGGAAACTAGTCACAATCTTCAGCCAAGATCCAATCGATAGCCCGATCATCAACACACCTTGCGGATGTTCATGTAGGGCAGACATAATTAGAATACGATTGATGCCATTAGAATTAACAATAGGATTCAGATTAGTACGGCCATCATATACATTTCCACCTGTGACTACATCTGAGTCATCCCCATGATAGACCATCACAATACCATGCTGATTTTCAACAATCCGTTTAACTATACCTAGTGGATCAGCTACTTTCTCAATAAGTAAACTGCTACTTAATATTGAAAATACACCTAAGACTAGCAGCGTGCCAAATGTACTAAATACTAGAACTGGCATTCGCACAAGCGTGACTAAGCAATACACTGCCCAGATACTCAAGCAGATTCCCACTGAAAAAACCAAACAACGCGATGCCAAGCTCAATGAGAGTGTACAAAGCAAGAAGCCGCTTAGACCAAGTGTCCGCGAGATATCCACCACACAAACCACCGACACCTAGCCCAAACATAAATACTGAAACAATAATAGTAATGGATTCAAGGTCAGCACCAAATGCTGTAAATAACATTCGCTGCCAGATAACTTGGTAAATTAGTGCAGAACATCCTGAAACAAAAAATAGTATAAAAAGAATAACGTGGATAGTGAGGGGACGGAAAGAGACCTCCCTCAGCATAAATAATGCAGATAACTTTTCCATGAATAATCCGCGCTTACCATAATGAACCCTTTCGAGAGTAACACAGGCACATAGTCGTTTCATCATGCATCAGCAGTTCCCGCTGAATCTGTCATTATTTTATTGACAGCCATTTTATCCATGATATCATCAGAAAGTTTGTGTGCCGATTTTTTCCACCAACACCCAGAAAGGAGGAATCCCACTGTGCAAGATCTTTTTAGTTATAATCATATTATCCGACAGTTACGTTATTTCTTCCAAGAGAAAAAAGGCTTTATCGAGGTACCAGCTCAATCACGCCTCTCTATTCTTGCCGCTTGTGAAGATCCAGAGACCATCAGTCAATTTGTTTTTAGCGGGGTCAATTATCCTCTGCCACAAACTGGCCAAATGTGGCTAGAAGCAGAGATTCTTAAAAACCCCGGCATTCCCGGGGTTTTTTGTAGCACGACTAGCTACCGCAATGAACCATTCCCCATTCCAGGCCGACATGACAAAATCTTCCCCATGTTTGAATTCGAATCCATGGGCGGAATGGATAACTTAAAAAAACTTGAAGCTGAGCTATTAGAGTTTTTAGGCTTCCCAACGCCTGCTTCCTGCCCATATGAAGCTATGTGCCAACGCTACGAAACCCAAGAGCTCAAGTCAGAGCATGAGCTGATGTTGCAGCAAGATTTCGGCAACGTGATCAGCCTGGAACACTTTCCACAACGCACTCACCCCTTCTGGAATATGAAGCGCGGTGACAATGGCACTTACAACAAAGTAGATGTCATTCTTTATGGCATGGAAACTATCGGCTCTGCTGAGCGGTCATCCAACGTGGAAGAAATGCGTCATAACTTCTACACCATCTCTAATGGTCAATATGCTAAGTTATTATTCAACGCCTTTGGTGAAGCGCGGGTGAAGAAAGAGCTAGATGAATATCTCGAACTCTCTATGTTCCCACGCTTTGGCGGTGGCATCGGCATAACACGCATGGCACGTGCCATGAAATTAGCCGGGCTCATTCCAGCGCACGATATGGAAGAAAAACAAGAAACAATGGCGTAGTTATTAACATTTTCACCCCTCCGTCGAAATGACGGCAATGACACGGAGGGGTGGAAAACTTTACTTACCTTTTAAAGAGCACCCCCATGCAATCGACAGAATCTCAGGTGATTTCCACTCTTTATAAAATTGGCTCCGTACGTTTCGGCCAATTCACTTTAAAGAGCGGGCAGATTTCACCGATCTATCTTGATCTCAGAAAAATTATCTCCTACCCAGATTTATTGCAAAATATCGCCGACCTCATGTGGGGAAAAGCGCGTAACTGCCAATTTGATCTCATTTGCGGCGTGCCCTACACAGCATTACCTATGGCTACCGCATTATCACTGAAACGTGACATCCCCATGATAATGCGTCGCAAAGAACAAAAATCTTACGGCACCAAACAAAAGATTGAAGGTGTATTCCAACCTGGGCAATCTTGCTTAATTATTGAAGACGTCATTACCACCGGCAGCAGTATTTTAGAAACCATTGAAGACTTAACGGCAGCCCACTTAACTATTCGTGACATCATTGTCTTTATCGATCGCGAACAAGGCGGCAAATCAACATTAGAAAACCAACACTACCGCCTACAGCCTATTTTCACCCTAACTGAGATTCTTCATCATCTATTGGAAGCGGAAATTTTACCCCCCGATGAATCTACCACTGTCCAACAACTCATTGTCGAGAAAAGCACATGACACGCCCATTCTTAGGCTATGCAGAGCGCGCCCAACACTGTCAAAATACCGTAGCAAAACGTCTACTGACATTAATGGATGAAAAGCAAACCAATCTCGCACTCTCTGCCGATGTCACCTCTGCCGATGCTTTGCTCGATTTCGCTGATACCATCGGGCCGGAAATTTGCATCCTAAAAACGCACATTGATATCATCGATGATTTCACGCCCGCGCTCACCACAGCATTAACTAAGCTCGCGCGAAAACATCAATTTCTGTTATTTGAAGATAGAAAGTTTGCTGATATTGGCAATACAGTAAAACATCAATACGAAGGCGGACTCTATCGCATTGCGACTTGGGCAGATATCACCAACGCCCACGCCTTACCCGGCCCCGGCATCATCAAAGGCCTGGCTGAAGTGGGCACCAGCAAAGGACGAGCTTTATTATTGCTAGCAGAAATGAGCTCAACACAACATTTAATGGATGCGCATTATATTCAACAAACACTGCAATTGGCTGAGCAATGTCCTGAATTTGTTATTGGGTTTATTGCTCAACGTAAACTCTCTACTCAGCCGCACTGGATTTACCTGACTCCAGGTGTAAAACTTGAGGCAGGCGGTGATAAGTTGGGCCAACAATATACCACGCCAGAGCAAGCTATTATTGAAAATGGCAGCGATATTATTATTGTCGGTCGTGGCATTTTGCAGGCGGATAATCCGCTAGCGGAGGCTAAACGGTATCGACAGCGAGGATGGGAAGCCTATTGCGGCGGTAGATTCCCCCACTAGCATAAACGCCCCCAATCAAGTACAGTGTCTACCCATAAAATACCCAGTTCAAATAGCTTGCGAAGGAGATCTACTAAATGATATCTATCAACGATATGGCCACTTCCAAGAACCAGGTTCATACCGATTTATCTACTAAAGAATTAGTAGAAATTGCACTCGCCCGCGGTGAAGGCGTATTAGCCTCGAACCAAGCACTTACTGTACACACGGGAGCTAGAACTGGACGTTCACCGAAAGACCGCTTCATTGTTAAAGACCCTATCACAGAACACACCGTAGACTGGAATACCATCAACCAGCCTTTTTCTCCTGAAAAGTTTGATGCATTATGGCAGAAGGCCAACCGTTACCTAGAGAGCAGAGACACGCACTTTGTATCACATCTTCGTGTCGGTGCTGATGATACTCATGGTATCTCCGTCAAAGTCGTCACAGAATTAGCATGGCAAAACTTATTTGCCCGCGTTTTATTTATTCGCCCCGAGCAGTCCCAATATAATGCAGCCAATCAATGGACCATCTTAAGTGTGCCTGGTTACAAAGCCTCTCCGGAGCAAGATGGGACAAATAGTGATGCTGCTGTTATTTTAAATTTTAACAAACGCCAAGTATTACTCTGTGGAACGTATTATGCAGGTGAAATGAAAAAAGCGATGTTCTCCGTGCTTAATTTCCTATGCCCGCAACATGATGTGCTACCCATGCATTGCGCTGCCAATAAAGGCATTGATGATAATACTGCATTATTTTTCGGATTGTCTGGCACAGGAAAAACCACTTTGTCCGCCGATCCTGAACGATTTCTCATTGGTGACGATGAACATGGCTGGAGCTCTGCAGGTGTATTTAATTTTGAAGGTGGATGTTATGCAAAATGCATCGATCTTTCTGCTGAACGAGAACCACTGATCTGGAATGCCATTCAATATGGCGCCATCATGGAAAATGTGGTCTTGGATCCCCGCACTCATAAGCCCGACTACTCTGATACGAGTCTCACCCAAAATACGCGCGCGGCGTATCCGCGAGAATACATAGTGCAACGAGTAGAGTCGAATCGTGGCGGACAACCTAACGCTGTTATATTTCTTACTTGTGATTTGTACGGCGTGCTGCCTCCCGTTGCGCGCCTTAGCCGTGAACAAGCGGCTTATTATTTTTTAAGTGGCTATACCGCACTCGTTGGCAGCACCGAGGTAGGTCAAGGCAGCGGAATTACTTCTACTTTTAGCACTTGCTTTGGCGCTCCCTTCTTTTCTCTCCCACCACAAGTGTATGCCAATTTATTGATGAAACGTCTCGACGAAACGGGCGCCCAAGTATATTTAGTCAACACCGGCTGGACTGGTGGCGCACATGGCCAAGGTGGCCAACGATTTTCAATTCCAACTACTCGCGCTGTTGTCAGTGCTATCGTGAATAACGACTTAAAAAATGTGGTCTACCAAACATTACCCTTGTTTAATTTTGATATTCCCCTCGAACTCCCTGGCGTTGACAGTCAATTGCTTGACCCTCGAAAAACTTGTAAAGATCAGCGCGTTTATGCAAATAATGCGGCAGCATTAATTGAAAAATTTGTAGAAAACTTCCATAAGTTTAAAGTCAGCGACAGCATTCGTAATGCAGGACCTGCCTTAAAATAACTTAATAACATCCAGAAAAGCTATCGTTATTCCTGTGCAAAGGAATAAACACCGTGACCAATATCAACATTGCGACAAACTTAGCCGCCGTCAATCGTCGCATGCGTGAATATGAAAAAAAATATGGAAGAACACCTAACTCCGTACGCTTGCTCGCCGTTAGTAAAGGACAGTCAGCAGAAAAAATCAAACTCGCCTATGCTGCTGGGCAACGCTGTTTTGGTGAAAATTACTTGCAAGAAGCGTTAGAGAAAATAGACGATATTTCCCGTCATTGCGACGAAACCATCGAATGGCACTTCATCGGCCACCTACAAAGTAACAAGACCCGCAAGATTGCCGAACACTTCGCCTGGGCGCATAGTGTGTGCGATAAAAATATTGCCAAGCGCCTCAATGATCAGCGCCCTGCACATTTACCCCCTCTCTCTATTTGCATCCAAGTTAACATCAGCCACGAAGCAAGCAAATCAGGAACTGGTTCTGATCAAGTCTTAGCATTAGCCGAATACTGCACCTCTTTACCTAACTTGCGCCTGCGTGGTTTAATGGCCATTCCAGCCATAAAAAATCATTTAGCTGAACAACGCGCAGAATATAATAAACTGCGCTCAATCTACGAATGGCTACAACAGCGTGGGCTTGAGCTAGATACTTTGTCGATGGGCATGTCAAATGATATGGAAGCAGCGATAGCAGAAAAATCAAATTTGATCAGAATTGGAGCAGCTATCTTTGGTGAACGCATCCCATAATATAGTTCAAACAATAATTTCCCGCCTCCTATCCCCTTTTTTCCTTTCTGCACTACACTGAAAGTAAATAACAACAAAGAAGAGGTAGTGTTAGCCATGAGTCGCCCACTTAAAATAGTAATTGCCTTTATCGGCGCCCTTCTGCTCGCCAATAGCGGATTTGCCGCAGGATTAGTAAAAGGAATTTACATCACTCAAGGGACCCTAGAAGACACCTCGTATCTCAATTACCTGATTAAACAAGCGAAAGAGGTTGGGATTGATACGTTTGTCATTGACTTTGAACTACCCTCTAAGCGCTATCAAAATAATATCGCTATCGTCAAAGCCAATCACATTAACTATGTCGCCAGAATTATTGTATTTCCGAAAGGCGGCACGCCTGAACAAGTCGCTTCTGAAGCTTACCGGGAAAAAAAGTATGCATTGATAAAACAAGCCGTGAATATGGGCGCAGATGAAATTCAACTCGATTATATTCGTTATAATACCCAACAAAAACCTTCTGCAGAAAATGCGAGAAATATCTTAAAAGTAATTCAATGGTATAAAAATAAATTATCCGCACAAAATATTCCTCTACAAGTCGATGTATTTGGTATTACCAGCTTTGGAGAATCTTTTTATATTGGGCAAAATCTGCAATTATTCTCTCAAACTCTTGATGCTATTTGCCCCATGGTATATCCCTCACATTATTTCCCTTATCGTGAGCACGCAGAAAAACCTTATGAAACCATTTCTGATTCCTTGCGAAGAATCAAATCACAGTTTGATGGCAAACCCCCTTTCAAAATTTACCCCTACATCGAAGTATATAATTTCCGCTATCCATCTATGTCACATAACAAGTTACTAAGCTATATTCGCGAAGAAATTCGTGCAGTACAAGATGCTGGCGTCAATGGATTTTATGTCTGGAGTCCGCATAATAAATACGATAATCTCTTTACCGTGTTAAAAACGATGAATACCGATACGAATACAGCAAAGGAACCAACTTCGCTGGCAGCAGAATAACGAGCAGTGATATAGTAATCAAATTCATTCCGACAACTGAGTAATTAAAATGACCACACCGACCATTGCCATCATTGGCACAGGCAACATGGGCCAATGTATTATAGGTGGTTTAATTGCAAACAGTCATCCTAGTGAAAAACTCTGGGCCAGTGATCCTAGCACCGAAAAACTCGCACAAGTCCAACAAAAATTTCATATTGAAACCACTGCTGATAACAATGAAGCCATCCATCATGCTGATATCGTGGTCTTTGCCACTAAACCCCAAGTTCTAGCCGAAGCGATTAAAGCATCGGCCGACACTATTAAAAAATCGCACCCACTTATTATTTCCATTGCTGCAGGAGTGAAAGAAACTAATATTCAACAATGGGTGGGTAGTCATATCGCCATCGTACGCGGCATGCCAAATGTGGCTGGATTAATTGCCTGCGGGGCTACAGGACTATACGCCAATCCATATGTCACAACAGAACAGCGAAGCCTGGCTGAGTCTATCATGCGAGCGCTGGGGATTGTGGTGTGGCTAAAAGAAGAATCGCACCTGGATATTGTCACCGCACTTTCTGGCAGTGGCCCTGCCTACTTTTTCCTGATCATGGAAACTTTACAAGCGGCAGCGGAGAAGCTTGGTTTAGACCCAGACACAGCAAAGTTATTAACTCTACAAACCGCTCTCGGCGCTGCACGTATGGCACTTGAAAGCGGTGAGTCGTTACATACGCTGCGCCAACAAGTCACCTCACCAGGCGGCACTACCGAGCAAGGATTGCGCGTCCTCGAAGAAGCCAATATCAGCCAGCTATTTCTACAGGTATTGCAAGCAGCCAAAAACCGCGCGGAAGAATTGGCTAAATAAAATATTCCTGTATACTGCCACTAACACTCGTCATTGCCCTGAGGAACCAGCATGCCAAGCGCACTAAATAATTCACTACTATTTCTCATTAATACGCTATTCGACCTCTACGTTTTTATCTTGATGGTGCGGTTAATTTTAGTATGGATACGCGCAGACTATTATCATCCTGCCACTCAATTTATCATCAAAGTAACCCAAAATCTAATTACTCCTTTACGGCGCATTTTTCCTAATATACAAAAAATGGAAACGGCAACGGTTGCACTCATTCTTTTGCTAGAAATAGCAAAATTCTTTTTGATCATGAGCTTAAGCATTGGTGTACCTAATATTCTCGGCGTAGCCATCCTCGCTGCCGCTGACATGATCAAGATATTGGTAAATACATTTTTCTATGCCATATTGATACAAGCGTTACTAAGCTGGGTGCAGCCCTACTCACCAATGGCTGAATTGCTCTATCGATTTACCTCACCTTTGATGCGACCCATTCAACGAATAATACCGCCTATTGCCAATTTTGACATTTCACCAATCCCGGTGATGATAGGGCTACAGTTATTGTTGATGTTAGTGGTGAGTCCATTAATGAGCCTCGGTTTCAGCATAGCTGCCTAACTCCTATGAGCATTGATTTCGTTTTCGCCAGCAATAACCGCGGTAAAATTCGCGAGCTGCAAGCAGCAATAGAGGAATTAAATTTTTCCATTATCCCGCAAGCTGAATTAGGGGTGCAGGAAATTCCTGAAGATAAATTGACATTTGTAGAAAATGCACTGATTAAAGCTCGCCACGCCTGTTGGCATACAGGCTTTCCTGCCATTGCTGATGACTCTGGACTAGTCGTTGCGGTGCTCAATGGCAAGCCAGGCATTCACTCCGCCCGCTATGCAGGACCAGAGGCCAATGCCAAAGAGAATATCAACAAACTATTAGTAGAATTAGCGACTGTTCCTGAAGCAAACCGTCAAGCTTATTTTTTTTGCACTCTGGTATGGATGGCACACGCCGAAGACCCTGCTCCCCTCATCTGTCAAGGCACATGGCATGGTTATATCTTAAATGAACCGCTAGGAAATGATGGCTTCGGTTATGATCCTGTGTTTTATGTACCCAGTGAAGGTAAAAGTGCGGCTGAGCTTACCCTTGAGCAAAAAAATCTGCTTAGCCACCGTGGCAAAGCGGTGCGTCAATTACTCGAACACTTGATGCATAGATAATTTTATTTTGTCCTACACGGAGTTCGTTATTTACAAAAAATAATTATCTCTTTATCTTATGCCTAAAGGACAATCATCTTTATTATCAGTTAAAGGATTTCACCCTATGTTAAAACATGCTATTGCGCTTATTGTATTAACCCTACTTGCCATCATTGGTATGAGTTATACGCAACAAGCCTTAGAAATACTTATTTCTGCACACAACTGGATATCAGAAACACTAATGCAAGTATTCTCTGTTGGTGAAGCGGGGAGTTTAGCCAAGAACTTCATTGCGCTACTGTGCATGCCAGTAGTGATTGGTCTCATTCCCTCTGTTATTTATTGGCTAATTAAGCGCAGCTGGTTCCCTTATTTTATTGAAATTGTTTGGGTCGTATGGTTAGTTCAGATTGGTGCATTAGCTATTATGTATAAACCAGTAGTGTAGTTCCCTAGATTTTTCTAAAAAAATAGACTATCGTACTAGCGCTAAATTTGAGTATAGAATGCTGGATGTTATAAATTTACGATAATTAGAGACAATTAGCAGACTTGGAGTAGTAACGTGAAGGACACGCACACAGGATGGTATCTAGTTCGAACTAAACCCCGCCAGGAGACAGTGGCAAGAATAAACTTGCAACAACAAGGGTTCCACATATACCTACCCTTGTCACAACAGCACAAACGTCGACGTAATCTCTACCAAATTGTTACTGAACCGCTCTTTCCAAGTTATTTATTTATCTGGCTTAGTTTAGGGGTAGATGACTGGAGTAAAATACGTTCCACACGTGGCTGCGTATCGTTAGTACGATTTGGTGCCTTGCCTGCTCAGGTTCCTGATAAGTTAATTGAACAACTCAAACATGATGAATCTAGGCAGTTAAAACAACCAGAAACCAGAGTGCCCGACTTTAAAATAGGTGACCCTATTCGAGTAATAGATGGCGTTTTAGCTGACTATGAAGGCATCATTGAAGCAAAAACTAGTCAAGAGCGCGTGACCATACTCTTAACTATAGTCGATGGCCATACACGTAGTGTTAGTCTATCAGCCCATCAGGTAAAAATGGCAAATTAACCTTTATTTAATAAGGGATAAGAATGGAATCGCTAGAAGTCAACATGGTAAAGGAAAGTGAAGCTATATGCGGCAGGCAAATCAACGCAGCAAATTATTACAAAAAACTAATAGCTATACTACAGCAAATGAACCTCAGCCCGATTGATGATGCTGTTAATTTAATTCGCAAAGCATGGCAAGAAAAAAAACAAATTATTTGCTTTGGTAATGGTGGTAGCGCTCTTACTGCTCAACACTTTATTAATGACTGGAATAAAAGTATTTTTTTATCTTCAGGAAGATCTTTCCGCGGCCGCTGTTTAACTGAAAACGTCGGTCTTATTACGGCCTATGCGAATGACCTTAGCTATCAAGATATTTTTGTTGAGCAATTAAAAAATATACTTGAGCCAGGTGATCTAGTCATAGGTATTTCTGGCAGTGGTAATTCAGAAAATGTGTTACGCGCTATTACCTATGCAAATGAACAAAGTAATGTCACTATTGGATTATGCGGATTCAATGGTGGAAGAGTAAAACAAATTGCACAACACGTAGTTTGGGCACCCATTGATGATATGCAAGTCACAGAAGATATTCACTTCACGTTTGGCCACTTAGTCATGCAAGCACTATGCCAAACAACAGCGACAACTTGATAGCCACCGTCGGCCCCGCTGCTTATACGCAGGATCCAGTGGTAAAGTACATAACATAAATCAAATTAAAGAATGAAATGATATAGGAGGGGAGTTCCCCTCCTACTCGATCGAGGTAGATTAGTTCAATTAAAGGAACTTGTACACTAAGCCTACGCTAGTTACCGTAGCTGAGGCATTACCAATCCCTGAAACATTACCATACCCAGCATAAACCCACTCACCACGAATATCCCAGTTTTGAGCTAATGCTGTTTCACCACCCAAACCTATATGCCAAGCAGTTTTATTCACATTCTGGTCATTAAAGTGAGTACTGGTTGCACCAACTCGGAGATACATCAATACATAATCGGTGATCATGTATCCCGGTAGAATGCTAGCACCATAACCCCAGTTAGACTTCGCACCGATAGTTGCGCCAGTTGAAGAGGTATTAGTTAAGTCTTTGACATTAGCAGTGCCGATGCCGAAGATTTCACCTGCGAGATAAAACGCTGGAGCCACCATAGCACTATAGCCCAAAGCAAGATTTCCATCGACACCACCGAAAAGCGTTGGGGAGCCAGTGAAATTTAGTCTTGATCCAACACTTAATCCAACATAAGGCCCTGTTGGAAAAACATAAGTAGGACATGGAGCTGGCATTTCACCCTTATAATCTTTCTCACCTTTATAAGAATGACCTGCAAATGCTATGCCCGAACTAGCAGCTAAAATTGTACTTGCAACTATTAATTTCTTAAACATACTGTTACTCCCTAAATCGTTATGTTTAATGGTTACTACTTTATTACACAATAAGCATGAAAAGCTAATTTTATACAGTTAGCTAACACTATGCAATCTCCTTAGTATCTTATGAATTTGGCCTTATCTGCTTGTCCGGATAAGCCATAGAGATACTGGCACTGGCCTCTTTTTGCGTGACACTTATTTGTAGACACGCAACTACATCAGATACTAAGAATCGTTGCTATGATAGCTGATTTAAAATACTTTTTCAAAATAATTATTAGGTTATATCCTGTGGAAATATCACACAAAAACAATTTCAGGATATTAATAACTCAGTATTGTTGATTTTGACTAACTATGCGCCAATATCATTGGCAAATGATTTTTATTATTACACTAGATTTGAAAAAGCTTTGTGCATCACGACGCTGACATGAGCCTATGAAGCCAGGAGATGGCTCTCACTCGACCTCATGCTAAATAATTTATCCGCCAAGATGCCGCCCAAACAAAATATTAAGAAGTTTGAATAAATAAAATATCGCTCAGAAGCAATAACAAATAGCACAACAAAAAAAACATTCATTAAGATAATGAGAGAAAAGGATCCCACCGTTATCTGGAAATAATCTGGGTCGTAGTTTCTATCTATTACTATACGCAATAAATACATGGCGCCAACAAGTATAAAGCCGATAAACAGTGGAAATCCTCCAAAAATCGAAATACCCTTCCATATATAGAATCTGATATTTTCCTTAAATTGCACCAAATAAAGTTTTTTACTAATATTCTCCGTAATTGTATTCAATTGATAGGATGACATATCCTTTAAATTTTCATAATAAACAAAATGAAAAAGCTCGGGGAATATAAGCCTATAATACATAACCTCTGTGTCGAGACTTCTTGCCTTGAGAGTTTCACTCGTATCTCGCGTAAGATGTCTATCCTCCAGTAATTTCATTATCTTTTGAAAGAAAACTTTTTCCTCAGGGTTGGTAATATATTGTTCTGCACTTGAGCTTGATAAATATAAAGGAGCTGCAATAATTTGTGGGCCAACTATAGAAGCATCCGAAAAATGCCCATTAAAATAGTAGTGGTAGCTGTGATTTACAATCATGGCGCCAACAAGCGTAGATGCCATGATAACAGCGACATAATAGAGAGAAGATTTTGGAATATTCTTTATAAAATACCACGTGGCCAATAAAGGGAAAAGCATATACATGTAGTAAAATTGCGCCCTCGTTAGCACTAACAGATTAATAACTAAAATAAAAAACATCGCCCTTTTAAAACTTACCTTTTTAAAACAATCAACAAGTGAAGTAACACAGAGAATAAACAGAGGAACCGCTAGCCCTTCCGATAGTATAGATGCTACGACTTCGAAACGTACCACAATATTCCACGTGGTAATCATGACAATTAGCCAAGCTAGCCATGGTGACATGCTGAGCCTGGAACATAACCAATGCCAAGTATAAAACAAAGTCGCCGCCATAATCGTAAACTGCGCCCATTTCACGGCAATAAATTGATACTCACCAAATAGGCTAAATATCCAAAGAAAAATTGGATACAGAGGCGGCCTTATAGGGCTGAATTGAATATACTCCATCGAATCGACAGCAATGGAGGGCTCCCCATAAGCCGAAAATACTAGGAGCCCTAATAACAAGGCAGCTTTAGCAAAATAAAATCGTCCCACATTGTTTTTTTTCATTTTATCTTCCTTGAGTGCACTACACATCTTGCGGTCTTGCTACAACAACAGCCTGAACAAATAAGTCTTTAGCATTAAATGTATAGTTAACCAATTCAAACGATGCTTCAGATAAAATGGACTGAGCAGATCTTTTTCCACCAAGCAAAGAAGGCTCCGCAGGATGCAATCTAATATTCTTCTTAAAAATATGGTTTAAAATATAATGCGCAATCTTTAAAACAAATACGCTCCACGCGTAACGATGAGGCCAAAAAATGACAATCTTGCCACCAGGCTTGAGCAGGCTTCTAAACTGCCCCAGTATGTTTTTTATTTCATAGTGAGAAAAGTGCTCAAAAACACCTAGATTATATATGCCATCAAATGAATGGCGCTCCAACTCCAAGTTTAAAATATCCGCCTGCTCAATACGATTTACATTAGGATTGTTCTTAGAGTACAGTTCTATTGCTTCACTCGATAGATCAACGGCTGTAATGGCATAATTCTCATGCAAGCTTACATCAACTTGTCCAGACCCGCATCCGGCATGAAGCAACTTAGACCCAGCATTAAAATTCATCTTTATATGGCGTTGTAAATGCGGTTTTATAAATAATCGCCGGTATACAGAAGCCGCTATACCATAAAAAAATGAGCTCGCATTTTTTTTTCGCTGCCAGTAACTATTCCACTCCTCATTTTCGAGAAAAGAAAATTTTCCAGAATTAGCCACTTTCCCTATTCGGAACCTGGCAGGGTTAACTATCTTCTGCAAAGCTAATTTTATTAAAAATAATCCGCTCCGCATGGCTTCCTTAAAATTTAATTTTGAGTGTCCATAGGTTCGCGCGGACAACGTAATGGGAATTTCACCCAATGAATAGCCATTCATTTTCAGCAGAAACAAACTCTCAAAGAAAAATGAGTAACTTTTTGAATTAATCTGTGCAAACACTGCCAAAGCAACACGTCTTAAGTTGTAGGCGCGAAAAGCACCACTAGCATCCTGCTTGATACCCAACAAATAGCGCGTCAGAAAGTGTCCAAAATAAGTGATTACCAAACGAAAAACGCTCCACCCAGGTAAACTGTTTTTTTCCATATACCTTGACCCAACGACAACCTCATTATTTTTAACAGCAGCTAATAATTTGGGGATGTCCACTGGATTATGGGTAAAATCAGAGTCCATGGTAACCAGTAAATCGTATCCATGCTCGTAGGCATAAGTTATTCCGCAAATATGTGCGCTACCGATTCCTTCTTTCCCAGCACGATGTTGAACGATAATATTTTTATATTTCTTGGTTAATCCCTCTAAAACCGCCCCAGTTCCATCAGGTGAGTTATCATCAACAAACAACACATGACAATTTATCCCAAGCAGGTCGATTTCTTTGCAGATCTTTTCTACATTTTCACGCTCATTATATGTCGGGATAAAAATCAGTATTTCTTTTTCCATTAAATCTCTCCATTTATCATATTAACTATCATTTGATTAAATGACACAGAGGGGATCCACCCTGTTTTATTCCTTAATTTACTAAAATCACCCACCAGTTTTCCACGCCGTCTTTGAATAATATTATCATTCTCTCTTATACACTCTGCCCAATCTAATCCCAAAACAGAAAATACATTAGTAACAAAATCACGCACAGTATGACTTGTGCCCGTGGCAATAATAAAATCTTCTGCTTGGTCCAATTGTAAAATAAGATACATAGCTTCCACAAAATCTGGCGCATACCCCCAATCAATCTCAGCAGAAAGACTTCCTAGGTCGAGATGCTTGGTTTCTCCTCTCTTAATGCTTAATGCACCTTGAATAATTTTTTGCGACACAAACTTTTTTGCTCTCAGCGCAGATTCATGATTATATAATATGCCAGAAGCTACAAATAATGAGTGCTGCGCCCTGTAATAGTGGCACGCTTGCATTCCCGCCACCTTGGTAATGGCATATATTTCATCGGGAGCATAGGGTGTCTCTTCCGTTTGCGGGGTGGTAATGGTATTTCCATACACTAAACAAGATGAAGCATAAAATACTTTAGCTATAAGATGATATAGACGAACTGTTTCTAATACATTAATTAACCCTGACACATTAATAGCTAAACTACTTGACCACAAACCCTCAGGAGACAACAACTCCTTGTTTTGTGAAGGATGATGAAATGCAGCCAAGTAATAAATTTCATCGGGCAAAAACCGCTGTATTAACTCACGGACAGATTGAAAATTTAAAATATCTGTTGGTTGCCAGTATGAGCCATCGGTACAGTCAACGGTCGTTCGGCTCACCCCCAAAACAACGTAATTTTTTTTAACTAGCAAAGAAGTTAAAAGCTGACCATCCTGCCCCTTCGCACCAAAAAGCAATGCTCTTCTCATGCAGCCACTATCTCAAGCTGCGGCAAAGAAAAAATAAACTTCCCGCCATTTGCAAGAAACTTTTTCTCGCGCTCAAGAATGCTATTCTTAAAATGCCACGGCAAAACAAGCAAATAATCAGGCTGCATCGCATGAACTTCCTGCTCAGACAAAATAGGAATCTGCGTTCCTGGGGTATAAGAGCCAAATTTATCCGAATTAACTTCAGCTATACATGAAAGCAAGGTGTCATCTATTCCACAGTGCTGCAATATCACATTGCCTTTAGTGGAGGCCCCATATCCACAGACCTTTTCTTTCTGCTGCTTAAGCTGATGCAGTAAATTAACAAGCGTATCTCTTTGATTTTTAATTACCAATTCAAATGACTTAAATATTTCCAACCCACTATCATCCAAGCCCATACTAAGCTCATCTGCTAGCATGGCATTGATATCTGCCAAGCACTCACTATAATGAGATTCGCTTTTGGCAACTGTAATAGCAAAGCTCCCTCCATTGATATCATTTTTTTCTAAAGCGATTATTTTTAATCCAACGCGATCAGTCATCCACTTTATTTGTTTTAGAGCATAATACTCAAGATGTTCATGACAAATCGTATCGTATGCATTCGTATTTAACATGGAGGGAAGGTAACTTTGCTCAAGATGCCATATTCCATCGTCAGCTAGAATTGAATGCACTTGTTTAACAAATTCGAGGGGACTTTCAAGGTCATAGAACATTGAGATAGAAGTAATAATTTTAGCTTTTTTACCGGGGAACTTTTTCTGGAATGCAGAACTAGAAAAAAAATCTACCACAAGATCTATATCAGCCCTGTAAAACTTTTTAAATTTTTCTGCAGCAGGGTCGAAGCCTACTAACGCTACCTCTTTCTCTGGGTAAAAAGCCAACATACTGCCATCATTACTGCCAATATCTACAACAACATCGTCTTTTCTAAGTCTAACAAATTTCTGAAGAAAGCCCGCCTTGTTGCTTAGATGCTGTAGCATGGAGTTATTCAGACCGGAGCGGTAGCCATAATTCGACCCGTATAATTGGCCAGGATCATAGGAATGCTTTAATTGCACCAGACCACAATCTAGACATTTAACTAGCGCCAACGGCCCTACTGGAATTTTCTCGGCCCTCGACCTTGGGAATATACCGGTTAATGCCTGTGCGCCTAAGTCTAAAATAAGGGGAAGGTTAGCAGAATTACAAATACGACAATGAACAATTTCTCTAATCACCTTTATCTCTCCATTCCCTGGTATTTATTATTGCCACCGCAACAGGTCCGCCCTCCCCAATAAAAATTTGGGTGGATACGAGCAGAACGGAACACATTTTATATGCATTTTTCAAAAGCGTAATCGTATCATACGAATTTGCACATAACAATTTGAAAATAGCTATCTCTCAGCAAATACACCGCCTTTTTTAGTATTTTTTTTCTTCCACCAAAAAAACACTCTCCTTGCATAAGTAGAGATACTTTTCGAATAGCGCCACGCTTTATACTCCTGCCACTTAGGCTGTAGCCACAGGTAAATTTTTAACAAACCCGAAATAAGCTTGCCACTCTTATTCAATGGATAAATTAGTACCCCAGGATAAGCAACAATACGTCCTCCCAATTTCTTCTTAAAAGCAGCAACACCATCATTTTGCTTCAAGGTTATCCCTTCTAAGTCATATTTTTTACACTGCAGACTCAGGGCCCACTCTATAATTTCCCACTGTATTGCTTCACCTATGCTCAAATGTGAGAATCTACGATCGACAGCAGCCCACATATAATGGACATTTTCACCACAGCGGACTACAAACGCCCCACCACAAAACTTTTCATCATGCCAAGCACAGAAAACATAGGACTCCACTTGGTCGTTTTCACTATACTCCAGTAAACGAGTCATCAAAGATAATGAAGCGCTAAAATGAAACCCTTTATGGCGGCTCAAAGATTTACATAAGATATAAAATAAACCCACATCCCCTTTGGCTTTAGATTTTTTTACAATAACACCAAGTTTTGTGGCACGCCTAACATCATAGCGAAACTGCTTGTGAAGATTCTTCCATAACCTCTCCTTTCCGAGAGTCAAATCAAGCCATATGGTATAGAAAGTTGAATTTTTCGTGTGCCCCTGATCAACTTCCCATGGATTGGTTGTACAAAGAAAATAGCCTTTCTTTTTCAAACGGCGTAAAAATTCATTGTGCACTATTGATTCATCATCTCGCTTTATAGATACAGGTCCTTTAGGAGCCCAGGCTATTTTGACTATCCCCAAGATGCGCCGCTCCTCAAATCTAATGAGATATACAGGTATTCCATCTTTAAATGCCACCCAACGATGGTCAACCATGCCATCACTCAACTTTCTTCCATCACCCCACTTGGCTGACTGCAAGACATGTCCTCGCATAGAAGATAAAATAGCGTCCCACTCTTGAGAATTTAACCCCTCTCGCCACTCAAACATCACTTCCATAAAATATGTCCTATTCCCTCGGCGGTTGTTTATCAACTGGAACTTGCTATCCGCGTACTTCAATTTCAACATCGCTTTCAATCGACTGGATTCTAAACCATTTTTTCAAAAACCTATACTTTTAGTCATGGTATTTGGTTGAGGAGTTACAGCCAAGCCAACTTTTGATGCAAAAATGGCGAATTTTTTGCTGAAGTATTCAGGTTATTATGTTATCCTTCAACACGTTTCCACAGTAGGATCTGGACCAAAATTATTGTACTAGGAATGTTTATGCGAAAAATTGGTTGGGGGTTTTTCTTATTTTTCATAAGCCAGATTCCTTCTGCTTATGCATATATTGATCCAGGTACGGGAAGCATGTTGCTTCAAGGACTCATTGCTGGAATTGCTGCAGGGCTAGGATTGTTTTTTACATACTTTAAAAAAATAAAAAAATTTTTAGCAAGCATTGTTTTAATTATAATAAAAAAACAAATAGTAGGCGTTAATTCTAGTGATTCTGTCCAGGGGAAAAAATAAAAATGAAACAGAACCTCATTCAAAATGCAGGTTCTTTTAGAGATCCAATGGGGCATATTTATGAAAGCCACCAATGCATATATCGCTTTATATCAGAGGCAGGCCGTAAGCAATATGAATCTATTTTTTCCTCCATCGATGACGCTGTTCAACAAGGTTACTTAATCCCTAGCCAAGAACTAGAAAAAGATCGTTGGCCAACAAAAAATTTAAATAATGTTGCCTATGTTTTAGAACACCAACCTGTTCCATATATTTCTTATCCTTATGAATGGTCTTTTCGCTACTTAAAAGATGCGGCACTTCACCATCTTAATTTTCAATTGTTTTTGTTACAAAAAAACATCGCCTTAAAAGATGCAAGTGCTTATAATATACAGTTCATTGGCAGTAAGCCTGTATTCATCGACCTTCTATCATTAGCGCCTTACAATCCAGGTGATTATTGGTTTGGGCATCGCCAATTTTGTGAGCAGTTTATTAATCCATTACTATTACGCTCAATTCTCGGCATTTCTTACAATCATTGGTATCGTGGAAGCCTAGAAGGAATAGTTACTTCAGATATTAATCGTATTATCCCATTCCACAAAAAATTCGATTGGAATGTTTTTGTTCATATCGTATTGCAAAATCGATTAGATAATTTTGCAAGGGAAAATCAGGAGAAAGCCATTTACAGGGCTAAAAGTCGAAAAGTATTTTCAAAATTAGCTTATGAAGCATTTTTGAAACAAATAAAAAAATGGATCCAAGGACTTGAACCTAAGAATATAGGCAAAACATCATGGGGAGAATATATACATGCTCATACTTACGATAACGATGAGCTTCTAAAGAAAAAAGCATTTATTGCTGATTTTTCGAATAAAGTAAAGCCGAAAATTTTAATTGATCTAGGTTGCAACACAGGTGATTATTCCTTGTTATCTCTTGAAAATGGCGCTGAATACGTTATTGGCTTTGACTTCGATCAGGCAGCGCTCGATTTGGCTTACCTTCATGCTAAAGACGCTTCTAAATCTTTTCTTCCCTTGTATCTGGATGTTTCCAATCCAAGCCCTGATCAAGGTTGGCTTCAAGCAGAGCGATACGGCTTTTCAAAACGTACGAAACCACAAGCGCTTATTGCTTTGGCATTTATTCACCATTTAGCAATTGCCAAAAATGTGCCTTTATTCCAGCTTATTCGTTGGCTAATTGATAGTGCTCCTCAAGGTATCATCGAGTTTATACCTAAAGAAGATCCCACTATTTTAAAAATGCTTTCCCTCAGAAAAGATATATTTGTCGACTATCATCAGGATGTGTTTGAGTCTTTATTGATGAATTATGCAAAAATTGTAAAAAAAGAAAAAATTTCTAAATCTGGTAGAATGCTTTATTGGTATGATAGAAATAATGGTTAGAAAATATTCTTTTTTTAAAGAACACGCAATCACTTTTTTAACCACGTTACTTGTTTTTTTCTTCATACCTTTATATTTGATTAGATTGGATCCGTCTGGCTATGTTTTTTCTAATAAATTTGCTTTTCTCAATACGGGCATTATATTCGCTATTCTTTATTTTATCCTTACTGTGAGTATTTACTGGATTTTTCATGCTATAAAGGCTAAAAAAATAGCGCGTTACCTAGTGTTATTTTCATTTTTTTGGGTTTTATTTGCAGGCTATCTTTTTCCTATTGTAGATAAGAGTGGGATGGTCGATCCCATTATGATACCAACAAGTAAATGGAATTTTTTTTTGGTGTTGTTTTTTTCCCTTCTAATGACTAAGTTGCTAGACACTCGTTTTTCCACACATGTTATCATTTTTACATCTGTTTTCTTAATTTTAGCTGTTGCTCCTGAATTCTATAATGGCTACCGGGTACTTGGTAAAGAAAATAAAAATAAACTCGAACGATTTCTAAAACTTTCCAAAGATAATAATATTATAGTTGTGAGCCTCGATGGATTATCAGGAAATGTAGCTTCACATATACTTTCTACGGATAAAAAATTAAGTGAAATCTTTAAAGATTTCAACTTCTTTCAAAATACTATCGCAACTTCCCCTGCAACGTTTGCGTCTATTATGGGTGAATTATTTGGTAATTTATATTTTAAAACTCTCTCTCAAACTCAAGAAGGATTGCTTCAAGTATTAGATAAAAAGAAATTATTTATTAATCAAACTGACTTTGAAACATATACCTATGGAACTTATAATGATTTTAATTTATTCCCTGAAAAACAAATTTATACGGGTGAATTATCAGAAACGGATTTTTTATTTGATTACATAGGTAATTCTGTAGATTTTTATGAATATGTAGTAGTTCGTATTGGCTCTAAGCATTTATTAAAATTTCTTCATTATAGTAATAAAAAGATTTTTGATTCGATTAACTTGGTCGTCGACTTATTCCCAGAGTCGTACATTGCTACTCGTATTTCCCGAATCGGTTCTTTGGAATTCTCAAGCCTTCTTGGTTACATTGACGCAAGAATGTTTGGTGGAATCAATGCGACTACTATGCTATTTCCAAAATTATCAGGAAAAAATAAACTTATTGCGTATTTACGCAATCACAAAGGCCCTGCCTGGACTAAATCAAACATTGCAACTATTTTAGATTTTGAAGGTATGACTAAATCTATCTCAGTAGGGAATTCTGGAAAAAGAGCTCGTTTTATGCATTTTACTTTCACCCACGCCCCAATTGATTTTGATGAGTATTGCAATTACAAAAGTGATGATAAAATTTGGTACGGTAGCAATCAAAATGAGAATGGAGTTATTAATGAAACGAAATGTGCATTAAATAAATTAGCCATGTTCATCACCAAACTCAAAAAATTAGGTATTTATGATCGTTCTTTGATTATTTTGAAAAGTGATCATGGTCAACCCTCTATTTATTATTCTACTACTCCAGGAAATTATAAAATTAATAATCATGCGCTATGGGGATATGATCGATATAGACCTGTATTATTGATAAAAAACTATAATCAAAAGCATGATAAGCTCAGATATAAAAAAGAATTTGTTCTACTCGACGATCTTGCTAATACAGTATCTCATAGTTCAGGCCTATACAAAAATGGTGATATTCCTCCTGGCGTAAATTTATTAGATGATCATTTACCAACAAATAGAATTTTTCATATTTATGTCGCAGAAAATCAAAATTCATCATTTTTATTTGATTCACATAAGGAAGTAACCCTTAAAGCAGGTGAAGATTTAATTCAAATGATGAGAGATGCGTACATTAACGTCAATTAATGACATATAATTATACGGTGGTTGAGCTGGAAAAACTCCAGAGTTGGCATGTTTAAATTCTCTCGAGCTCTCTCAGGAGAACTAATATGTCATAAATATACTAAGAGGATAATTAATGGGTGGCTGTTCTTTAGGTAGAGCAATAATATTTTGCCCTAATCCAGAATCTATATCATAAAGCACGTAATCCTTCTTTAAGAAGCAATTTACCATATTTCTTAAAGGCCCCTCTGTTGTTTCACAGAGAATAACTGGACGAATGGTTCGTAAAATGTTCGTGGCCCCAAAAAGCACTCTATCTTCTGAACACTCCACATCGATTTTCAAAATATCTGGAGGGGGTAGATAATTCAGCAACCAATCTAATGTTAATGTTAGTACCGAATGGACTTCACGAATACCTCCTGAATCAGTTGTTCCATTTGTACCGGATAAAAAATTGGTCGCTCTTCCTCTCTTAGCAATATAAAAATCTGACATTCCAATTGTGTCTGAAATGGCTATAGGTAGAATGTCAATTTTCGCTCTTTTACTATACCCAGCAACCAAAGAGCGTTTAAGCAAATCGATACAAAACATGTCCGGCTCAATTGAGATAACCCTTCCTGCAGAGCCAGACAAATAAGCTGATGCAAATGTAAAAAGCCCAATATTTGCACCAATATCCCAAACAACAAATCCTGGCTTTACCATTTCCTGACAAATGCGAAAAAGGAGCGGATCATATTTTTCAACATGATAGGACCAATATCGTAAAGCAGAATCCGGAGAGACATAAATAGGATCTCCACCAAATTGTTTTGGTAAATGACGTTTTAAAACAATTTTTCTACTAATTAACTCCAACAACTTTCGCATTTATCTTCCATTTAATATGGCATGTTTATCGTGTATGTTCATAACACCGCTATGTTAATTGGAACGCACCCGTACGAATACATCGCATCGTACAATATATCATTACTAAAAAATATAAAATGCTATTGATTGCAAATCCAATAGAAGTGCCTAAAAGCCCATAATAATGCACAAAAATCATAGTTATAAAGATATAAGTAATATTAAAAAAAATCTCAGTTGCTACTAATATTTTGATCACTGCCTTTGCTGCCATCACACTAGCTAATAACCAGGTTCCAATTCTGGCGATATCACCTATTAATTGATATTTGAATAAAATAAGCATTGGTAAAAACTCCACACTATACAAGATCGTGACAATATATTTTTTAAAACAAAACATAAAAATTGAGCCGATAATTGCCAACGGCAAAATTAAACGATAGCAGCTAAAAACTTCATATTTGAATTCTCTAAAACTTTTGATACCTGATAATTTTGGTAAGAAATAAACACTGATCATTAATTCCATCACAATAAGATAGCCATCTGATAACTTCATGATGCCTTGCCAATAACCGGCATCTTGCCAAGAAAGCTGGTTAGCAATATATCTTCTTGAAATGATCAACGATATTGGCACAATCAAAATTGGCACAAACGAAATAACTGCATATTTTGCTAGCTTCTTTATACTTAATAGATCGAGGCCTTGAAGATAAGAACTCATCTTAAACCAGTTACATTTAACCACTAGATGCACAGTTAAAAATAAAGCGATCGATTGGTTTAACACAAAACCGATTAGCCCACCCTGAATTCCATAATAAATGACAAGATACACTGTGACAAAAAAAACAAAAATCGTATTAGTTATATTACAAGTAACATACTTTTGAATTTCAAACTCGCCATTTAAAATAGAAAGCAATAAGTTATTTAAAGTGTATAAAATAATACTGATGGCTAAAAGTCTAATAGTATTGACATAGGCAATTGAATGGAAAAGTTTATCAGAAATTATGGAACTAGATGCAAATAAGAAAATTGTTACCGCAATAGACATAAAACAATATGCAACAAAAGCACTGCTTATTATGTGCGATTTCTTTATGTCATCATTTTTATACTCTGCCACATATTTAATGATGCCTTGATTGAGACTACACGAAAACGAACGGCAAATTTGAATAAAATTCTGGAATTGTTCCATAACAGCAATTCCAGCAGGTCCAGTATAAACGGCAATAACTTTCCACAAAACATAAGTCGAAATAACTTTAAGCAATGTAGAAAGACCCGTCCAAAGCGTTGTTTTAAATAGTGTCATATAGGTGTCTTTGTACTTGTCATTAGTAGCTGTTGCTTACCTATTAATGAAATTGATTTAGATATTAAAAATGCCGAAAGACAATAAAATAAAAATTGGGAGTAACAAAAATAGATTGGAAGATCCACATTAAATAGAGCGATAATAGTCGCATTAAGCAAAGTAATTAAAGCACTTAATCCTACGAAAATGGCTGATAAGGGTAAAACCCTAAGTCTCCCATTTATAATTTTATACATTAAGAAAAGTAATATTAACCAATAAAATAAGAATAAATTTATGCCGCCGGTGCATTGTATAATTTTCCAAATTAAAAATATTAAATTATTTTTAATATCGTGCACTAAAAGCACCTTATTAATTTCCATGGCCATTGAATTTTGTACAAACCTATCACCATATTTATCACTTAGTATTTTTTCAATGCTACTTAGCATAGCCTGATAATTACGCGAATATGATTGGTAAGCTAGCTTAAGCGAGCCCGGTTTGAATGAAGCTACCAAATTAGCATTCTCATTTAATTTTTGTTTTTCCCGTTGCTCAAGCAACGCTTTTAATGTATCTTTTAGTTCGGATTTTTGGAAGTAGTTAGCAGCCTGGTTATTGGCCAAATATAAGGTTTGTGTTAATAGCAGTTCTCCACTATAAGGCGCTTCTCCAAAAAAGCCATGTTTAAAATAATGGTAGGAATAATTGGTCATGAATGTGAGTAACATTGAACTAAACAATATTAAAAATGTGTTAAATAATACTTTAGTTGATAACCCTTGCCAAAAATACCAAAGACACAATATGAAAAAAATTCCATAGAAAAAATAAAATTGCAATCTGGTTAAAACCAGAATGCTTACTAAAGCAGATAAAAAAATAATTTTTTTATAATTTACTTTTTGAAAGCATTCAATAAGTAAAAAGAAAGTCAAAATGAATAATGGAAAAGTTAAGCCTTCAGATTGAATATAGATTACTTGATAATGAAATGAAATGGTGATCAATACCATTAGAAAAACAAGAAAAATGGCTGAATCCGATACTTGTAAATAACGTCGCAGCCAAAATCGCGCATGCAGTAAAACTGTGCATAAAAGAACACATTGTACCCACATTATCAATGAAAACTGATAATGAAATAGCCAGAGAAAAGCTGGGTAAAGTAACGGACGGGTGACATCAAAATTTATATAACTCGGAGTATCATAGTCTACATTAGGCGCATGGGTGGCTATAAAAGAAACAATCAAAAGTGCTAGGAGAAGAAAAGGCAATTCTCGTAGCAGTTTTTTCTTCAACATTCGTTAATCCCTTGAGTATGATCCATGAGCTAGATGCGAAGGTTAACATACGCACGGCCCCTACTCTATATTTTTTATTGGTGCTGTAGCAGAAAATTAGAAATGTCCTCTTTTTGGGTTCATTTGAGAAGGCAGGGACGCTCTAAGTGGCATCTAGCGAAAATAGCCACACGCTTAATTTTTTTCAAAAAACTTTACTATGGTGTGGAATTAGCTTCAATTTATCATTGTTAACTTTTTTCAGATATTCTAAACTTTATTATAGAAAATATTAATGCTGCATTTTATTTGAATTTAACACCTATTAATATATGAAGACAAATACTTATTATATCCATCTTATTATATTATTTATATTAATAATAATTTTATTAGTGTTAACTGCCTTATTTAATTATTTTTACGATGGTGGAAATGAATTTTTTCAATCGCGGAATTTAGAAAAAAAAATTTCCACAGCATTAATAAACAATAAAAAAATACTAGTATGTTCTAATTATAATGATCGTAGTGTGCAAAAAGAGTTGATAAAACATATAAAACATTCTCCACAGGTTTTAACGTTAGGTTCTAGCCGCACCCTTCCCGTCACCAAAGAATTATTCCATGGGATGACTTTTTATAATGCAAGTGTGACGGGAGGCACGCTTCAGGATGACATTTCATTATATTACGTCTTTCAAAGAAATGGCTTGCAACCAAAAGTTATTGTTATTTCAATAGATCCATGGTTATTGGATAGAAATAGTGGAGAAATAAAATGGCGTACTTCATTTTTTAATGAATTTAGAAAAGGGGAAAAATTAATTAAGCATGATAAAACATGGAGCTATCAAGATAAATTCTTGGGAATTTTTGAAAAATATTCACAACTTGTGTCTTCAGGCTATTTTATTGCTTCATTAAAAAATTTCAGCTTAGTTCGAAAACTTTCATTAACTAATCTTCCCCCGAATAAAATAATTATTGGTCCTGAAATGGACATAAAAAACTATCCTAATTGCTCGCTTTTATTGCCAGAAGGTGGACGACTTAATTCAATAGCAGAAGAATCAGTTACCGCCGCTACTGCAGACTACTTAGGAAAAAAGAAGATCATTGAAACCAGTCACGACATGACGATAAATGCAAATGATGCTGATTTGTTTGAGACCTTTATTACATTTTTAAAAGCACGCCATATTAATATTATTTTTTATTTTCCTCCTTATGAACCCGCCGCCTACCATACTATTTTAAAGGACGAAAATTATCGTACCGTATATCATATTGAAAATCATTTTCTCAATCTTGCCAAAAAATACAATATTAAAGTAATAGGGAACTATAATCCAAATAAATTAAGTTTACACTCAAATGATTTTATTGATTACATTCATATAAAAAAACGGGCTTTAGACAAAATATTTTTGTTGGGTCTTTCCGATTACCCATATACCCAAACTTAGTCCTATTCATCTACAAGCGTGTCGCTATTTTCTCGAATACCATTCTTCACGACTATTTGCCTGTATTTTCTTAGCTCATTTCTATGCCCCTTTAAAAATTGGGCCAACCAAGGGCCAAAGAGGACGTTCCTAATTTACCGGGACATATTTTTTATTAGCGCTTGAATATTTTGTTTATGCCTTTTTGTTTCAAATGAACCTCATCAATAAAATCATTTGAGTGTAAATTTAATGCAACAGGATTATACGAACCAATGATTTTAATATGATATTTAGCGGCACTGGCTCGAAAATAATCTTCTGTCATTTGGATCATTTTATAATTAGGATTACTTTGAATTACACTATAAGCAGTGGGTTCGTAAGGGGGCAAATAAAAAATAATTTTAATACCTTGCCTCAATAAATAGGCTATGAATTTTTCAAAGATTTGCATTTTATCCTTAATTGGGAGGAGTGAAGCAGAAGAAAAATGATGCATTTCCACAGCGCCAGCATAATCCGCCCGCTCTGATGAATTGCTTTCATCCTCTTTCGAAGTTAAACGTGTCCCATCTGGAAGATGAAGGTGACAACCAGGATAATCATTTGGTTGGTTTTGTGTAGACTTAATGATTTTAAAGGATAAGTCTCCTTTATGTATAAAGTTTTGTATAGAACTGCGTAAATAAGAAGATGATAATAGTGGTATGATATTTTCGAACCATGCACTTAATTTTGCATAAGGTTGGAATAAATTCTCCTTGTTACCAAAAAACTGACGGCTTGCTTTACCATAGTCATATAAAAAAGTTGCTTTCCAAAGTGAGGACCCATTACTTTTATTTAATATCCAAGGATCTAAACCAATTAACACTGTTTTTGGCTTCCAACCTCGCCGTTCAAAAAGATAATATAATGCAATGTCATCCTCCATATTAGCCGATGTAACACTGCCATTAAAAAAGTTTAGGTTAGAAAATAAACTACTAGTAAGCGACATAGTGCGGCTTGATCCTAGCACTAACATAGCAGGAGAGGTCTTGAGTTTATTTAACAAGATTTTTTTTATATTTCTATCGTTATAATTGACGCAAACGAATACTGAATTATTTTTCAATAAACTATCTGCAAGCTTATTCTCAAAATTGTCAGCCTGAAAAAATCTGTTGCCGCCATCGCCATAGTAATTAAGAAAAATAATAAACGACAGTAATGCGAATGCAATAAGAACAAAAACAATTAAACTTTTATAATAAATCGTTTTCACAATAATCTCGGACTAAAATTGAAAATACAAAAAAGTGCTAGACGTTTGAATAAAAATGACCCCAAATACTAACAATACTGCAATAATAAAATTCCAGATCAAGTTTGGTGCCCAGGATACTAACTTTTTTAAATGAGCATTTTTATTCATCACTAAGGCCGGATTAAATCGTGAAAATACTTGGTAGGTATTAGGAAATACCCAACAGATAATAAAGGAAATTAAAATAAAAAATGAAATCTTTCCCATAGAAAAAAATTTAATCTGGCAAGGAGTGTGCCAAGCGGATGGCAAATTTAAAATATTTGGAAACATCGCGTGTATAATTTTAAGTGCTGTTGAAAAATCAGAAGCTCTGAAAAAAACCCATGCAATAACAACAGCTATAAATGTTATTATTTTTGAAAGTTGCGAAATAAACAGGTTTTTTGTCGTTATACCCAATAATGCTTTTAAAGCAATCCACCCATGATTAATACAAAGATATACCCCATGAAGGAGCCCCCAAATAACAAACGTCCAGTGTGCTCCGTGCCATAACCCCCCCAGTAACATGGTTATCATAAGATTAATATACCTTCGAGTAACACCTTTTTGATTTCCTCCAAGCGGAATATAAAGATAGTTACGTAAAAAACGGGATAAAGTCATATTCCATCTACGCCAAAACTCAATGATATTGGTGGCCTTATAGGGAGAATAAAAGTTGACAGGTAATTTAATTCCGAATAACAAAGATAACCCAATAGCCATGTCACAATACCCCGAAAAATCAAAATATAATTCAAATGTATAAGCTAATGCACCTACCCAGGCATCAAGAGTTGAAATATACGTGCCATGAATATCAAAAACAGGGATAACCAAATTCGCTAAATAATCAGCTAGCACGACTTTTTTAAATAATCCAATGGAAAATATTGCCAAACCGATAAGAATATTTTTGCTGTTCAGTTTGTAAATACTGGCTTTTTCAAATTGTGGCATCACTTCGGCGTGATGAATAATGGGACCAGCAATAAGGTGTGGGAAATACGTTACAAATAATGCGTAATTTAAAAAAGGATATTTTTTTATAAGCCCACGATAACTATCTATTAAAAAAGCAATTTGCGTAAAAGTAAAAAAGGAAATTCCAAGTGGCAAAGCAATATAGAGTAATTGAAGGTTCGAATGAACCAACCAATTTAAATTTTGAATAAAGAAATCTACGTATTTAAAATAACTCAATAATCCTAAATTAAAAGTGATTCCTGCAGCTAAAAATAACTTTCGATAGCTTAATGTCGTTGAATCAACTATATGTTTAGAAATAAAAAAATTTACGATGATTGAGCTGATTAGAATTAATCCATAATGATAATTCAGCCAACTATAAAATATGAGCGAAGCCACGAACAAGCCACATAAAGCAAATTTTCGATTGAATTTAGCTGTGAAAAAAAACACAAAAAATGTCAAGGGTAAAAATAGAAATAGAAAAAAGTAACTATTAAACAGCATTCAAATTGTAACTCCTTGCAATAATTCAGGTGTAAGTTTATTCGTTGCTGGACGAGCAGCATAAAATGTAATAGGCTGATTCGCAAAATCATAGACTGGCCATCGGTCTCGTGCAAAATAAACGGCAGAATGGACTTTATTATTAATAGGCGGTGCAGTGATAAATTTCATAAAATAATACCCATCCCAGAAAAATTCTTTAGTGCGAATTCCGCGCCATAGACGACGTAAAATAAAGGCAGGATTAGTTAATACAGCACGACGATATGCATAACTTGCAAACTCTTGTACTTTTTCAAAAGTTAAATTAGCATGAGAAAACAAAGGTTGTTCTGAATAAATAAAATAATCGTCCCAGTTATAAGAACGGATCATGCCTTTTTGCCGGTATTCTTTAAACATTGGCGTTCCAGGAAAAGCGATGGCTATACCAAATTTCATCATGTCCAGGGACAATGAGCGCGCGTATTCTATAGTGTCCCGCATGGATTCTTCTGTATCAGGTGAGAGCCCCAACATAAAATAACCCGTCGTATCAATTCCTGCGGCACGTGCCATATGCACTGCTTCACGTCCTTTTTCTATAGAGGCTTTGCCACCTTTACCGAACATCTTTAGAACTTTATCGTTACCGCTTTCAAAACCAAATGCAACCCTATAACACCCTGCTTTGCGCATTGTTTGAAATAATTCATTATCCGCAGATTCTACACGGATGCCATTGGTACAAGTCCAGGCCATATCAATACCAGTATTAATAATGGCTCTGCTCACTGATTTAGCCCAGGTAGGATCGGAAGTAAAAATATCATCGGCAAGAGCAAATTCACGATAACCATAATGATGCATGAGACGCACTTCTTCAGCGCAACGCTCAGGCGATTTTTTGCGATAACCAAGTGCCATGGTATTTTTGCTCGCACAAAAATCACATTTAAATACACAGCCACGCGAAAATTCTGCCATAGCAAGCGGTGGACGCTTGGCAAGTAGACGACTTATCTTATATTTATAGTCTTGACTATCATAAAGATGCCACGCAGGCATGGGTAAATCGTCTAAATTCTGAATAAACGGACGCGGTGGGGTAGACAATATAGCCTCACCCTTACGATAATAAATTCCAAAAATCGTTTCAGGTGAACGACCATCTACGATATCAGCAAACGTAATATCAGCCTCTCCTACTGCTGCTATGTCCAGCATAGATTCTTTCATACTCTCAGTGGGCATAGCTGAAATATGTGATCCGCCACCGACTACCAGTATATCTTGCGAAATCGATTTGACGAGCACACTGATATCTCGCATTTGATTTACCAGCGGAGTGGTTGCAGTAATACCTATGATATCTGGTTTATAAGTCAATATTTTATCCCGCACAATGCGATAGTCGTATTGCATATAACTCATATCTAATATTTCAACTGCATGACCCCGCTGTTCTGCCATCGCAGCAATGGTAAGCAAACTTAGCGTAGGAAAGACGGGATCAATCATGGCTGCTTTTGCAGATCCGTAACTATCTCGATAGGAAGGATTGATCAAAAGAACCTTTGACATAGTGAGCATCTCTTTGAAATGAAATATTAACCAATAAAGCCGCGAGACAATAAAACATAAATTGTGAATAACAAAAATAAACTGGCAAATCCGGATTGCACATGGCAATAATTGCGGCATTAAAAAATGTAATGATAGTGACCACACCTACAAACACTGCAGCCACATCAGGATAGCGAATTTTATTTTTAATTATTTTAAAAGGCAGCATGAACAAGAAAATAGAAAAAAATAAAAATAGTGGAATACCACCCATGCACTTCACAAATTTCCAGATTAAAAAGGTTAAATTCTTCTTTATTGCATGTGAAATTAATACCTTATCAATACTCAAAGCTGTCGCATTCGCCTCAGAGATGGGGACATTGCCGAAAGTATTTTCTACACTAGTTTTTAATGTCTCATCAATAATTCGTTGCAAAGCCAAATAATTTCGTGAATAGGCCTGATAGGCATATTCAAAATAAGAAGGCTTGAGTGTATTGATCAATGCCGCATCTTGATTTAATCCCTGTGCATTGCGCTGGATTATCATATTTTTCACATAATCTTTTTCAGTTTGATTATTTAAATAATCGGCCGCGTTATCGTCAGCTAAATATAGCGCTTGGACTAAAATCATTAACCCAGCATAAGACCCGCTAAAATAAATTCCATGCTTAAAATAATGATAGGTATGATCGGTAATTGTAGTCAGAGACATCGAGCCAAATAAAATAAGCGCTGTTGCAACAAGGGATTTGACAGGTGTGCGTTGCCAAACATACCAAGCTAACAATATAGCAAAAATCCCGTAGAAATAATAAAACTGTAACCGAGTTAACACTAGTAAGCTGACCATCCCCGCGAGATAGCAAAGTTTTTTTAGATTGTAAGCTTGAAAACATTCAATTAACAAAAACAATGTGAATATAAAGAAAGGAAATGCGAGTCCTTCTGACTGGATATGCCAAATTTGAAAATGAAATGAGATAGTGACTAAAACAATTGCAGAGATAAGAAAAATTAAAAACTCAGTAAGTTGCAGGTTTTTTTTCAACCAAAAACGAGCGTACATTAAAGCTGTAAATAATAATGCTCCCTGTAGCCACATGATAATATAAAACTGATAAGGACCTGCCCAATGAAATAACCATATAAATAAAGGATACAAAGGTGGGCGAGCTTGACCAAACATAATGTAAGAAGGATCAATGTCATACTCTAGATTAGGAGCATGCTGTGCTAGGAAAAAAATCAATAGCATCCCCAACATAAAATGGGGCAAATCATACAACCATTTTCTTCCTGACATAAAGCTATCCTAAATGTTTAAAGGATTGAACTGCACGCCTAAATGATGGAGAGCAGAAAAATCATTATCAGTGCTTGCATATTGAATCCCTAAAAGACTATCGCTTCTTAAGCCTATTTTTATTTTAAAAAGCTCTAGCGCTTTCAATAAAAAATAAATTCCAAAAAATGGAATAGGAATCAATAATACGCTTTTCTTTCTTTGTTTTGCTAGATATTTCACAAGTTGCTTAAATGTAATGGATTGTTCAGTAGCAGCAAGAATGGGCTGCGAAATTTTCGGTTGTTTCAGAGACAACGTGCCAATCAATTGGCCTAAGTCTGTCAGAAAACAGGGGTGAATTAATTGCTTGCCTTTGCCAATAAGAGGAACTATGGGAAATTTTCTTACAAAATTATCCATCGTAGCTGTGATGCCTTGTAAAGGATCATGGAATATGAGTCCAGGACGAATGACAGCGATATTGGCAGCATTTTTTATTAATAATTGTTCTAATTGATATTTAATTCGGCCGTATAATGAAGAAGCTTTCGCATGAGCAGAAAGTGTAGAAATAAATATACTATAGGGCACCTGGTCTTGCTGTGCTTGCGCGAATAATTGCTGAGTTCCGACTACATTAATGGTTTCATAGTCTTTATCAGTGGTATCAAAAAAATATGCGGTGTGAATTAATACATCGATATTTTTTAAAGAAGGTAATTGTTTTGGCTGAGCCAAATCAAAGAACTGTGAGTATTGCTTGTTTTGGGCTTTGCCTGGACTGCGTACCAGTTCGTAAACGATATGGCCTGAGTTTCGTAAAGAATTCACTAGAAATGAACCTATTTGTCCATTTGCCCCTGTGATTGCAAAACGTAGCGGCATCATAACGGTCCTTCTTTACCAATTCGATAAGCATTCGCCATGATCGTCAATGTAATGGGCCCAGCTGGAATTGACGGCAGAATACTGCCATCCACGAAATGTATGCGCTTAAAATGACATGGCCTGCCCCAAATATCAACTTCATCTTGGTATGGATTATCTGACATGGGGAGAGACCCCCCGATATGGTTTGATTGGCCCGTTAGGCTTTTCGATAATAAAAATCGTAGAGGTTTTATTCCTAAATAAGCACCTTGTTGTTTTAGATAGTTTATCGCAGCATTTATCGTTGAGGCGCTTGATGTAACTTTATGAGTTTTAATTAAATATTCTCCATCTTCTTGGTTTTTAAAGATTAGAGAATTGGATTCTTTAGAGTCGAGATACCCTTGTATGATTACCAGCCGTTCCATCCAGGATTTTATTAAAGGTTGAACCAAAGGATAGAGATATTTAAATTTCGATTGGACTTCTCGCTGGTAGAGATCCATATAAGTATAAATTTGCATATATATAGAATAAGGCGAAATCGTTACTTTCGATAAAGACAGGTTTAATTGGCATAATGTATGGAGTTCTTCTTTAGTTACATCTTTAACAGGTATATCCAACAAACAAGGCAAAATAAAATGCTGCGAATCTTTCAATGTCAGTTGTTTGTCAGATTGGCCTAGAGAGCGCAAATAAAGCATGGAGGAAAGTCCCGCACCGCAAGCAACAAATAAACGATCGGCAAATAATCGTTCTATGCCCCGTTCATATTTGACAAGTAGCTCAACTTGCTGGCCTTTTTCAGAAAAATTCTCTAAAACAGCCCCTTTAACATAAGTAAAGTTAGGGTCTTGTTTTAATAAGTTTAAATGAATTGAGCTATGATAAATGACTCCATATGGACAACCATATTGGCAAGAACCACAGAAGCAACACTGTTTAAAATCGCAAGCCAGTTTTGTAGTTTGCAAAGAAAAGCCTTTTTTTCCCAATTCAAATTTGTTTTCTTCCCAGCGATTTTTTAAATAACGCGCTTGTTGACTTAATAGATCGGATGTATCTGGCGTGTAATATGGACCTAGCCAAGCTAAAATCCGCGCATAGTAAGAAGATAAATCCTGGCAAGCTCTAGGCCAATCATTCAATTCATGTTGTGAATATTCACGAAGAACACTGCCCCACACATTACTTAATCCGCCTTTGGCAAATGAAGGTTGAAAATAGCAATTTTTAATCTTCCAACGAAAATGGTTTTTCACTCCAGCGTAAACAAAATTTGAACCATAAGGCAGTTTGGGCTTTTTTTTATTATTGGAGGGAGAACGAAGAGATGGGTGCATGATCGCCACATTATTTAACCGGATTTGCTGCAATAAATTTTGCTTGTCAGATTCAAGTACATTACCTGCATCTAATAAAGTTACTTTGCAACCACGTTCTAACAAACCTTTGGCGACGGAAACCCCAGCGGGCCCAGATCCCACCACAACGATATTCACACTTGTTCTTCCTTAAGCCTAAGGGGTTTATGATAGGCGCGAGAAGACTCGTTGCTGTCCTGTGAAACTTGCTTATCAATAATTTGCTTTAATGAATCCGCCAGGAATCCCACGCATAGAATGACGAGACTTAACAAAGCAGAGCCAATGCCAAATGAAAAAAGTGTTTTCCAGGAAGTAAAAATTCCACCAACAAAAAAACAAAAAGACAAAGTAAGGCAAAATCCTGTAAATAATATAAATAGTTTTAATGGATTATAATAATTAATAGCCTGCAAGATATATTGCAAAGTTCTTAAAGAATCTTTAAATAACTTAACTTTAGATTTTCCTTTGCGATGGTAATAAGGGATCTCAATGTATTTCACAAATTTGCCAGTCATCATAAACGCTAATGTCATCGATGTAGTAAAACTAAAGGTGTTGCATAACGTTGAAAACATCGGAAGTAATTTGGACTTACTAAAGACTCGCAATCCAGAATTGATGTCAGGAATTTTTCTTTCCGCACTAAATTCAACGATGAAACGTAATATACGCCGCAGCGGGGCTTTTAATACTGATTCGCGATAGTGGTTGCCGGTCCTAGCACCCACTACCATATCAAAACCTTTTTTATATTCCTCAAGCAACAGAGGTACTTTATCAAATGGATAAGTACGATCCGCATCCGTAATCACTATGACGTCAAAAGCTGCAGCGTTGATGCCATCTTTCAAGGACCTTCCGTACCCCACATTATGCGGATGATGAATGACAGTCACACCGGTGTCTTGCAATTTAAGCGCCGTTTGATCGGTGGAACCGTCATTGACTACGACAATTTCATAAACATGGATATTGTTATTTTGACACACTTGTTTAATTTCTTTGATGGTGTCAAGAATACCGTCTTCTTCATTGTAAGCCGGAATGACAATAGAAATAGGCAAATTCAAACCAATACTCCCCTATAAATAACTTTGACACCACAACCCTAAACACAATAAATTAAACAGCCGATGGCCGTTATCATACAAGCTATTGCGGTGTTCATACCACATCTTTTCAATGGCGCTTTTATTAAACCAAGTTGTAAGCTGCTGGCTAGTAGTCACTTCATAAGCCAGCTCAAATAGTTCATTTGATAACCAATAAGAAATAGGGCTATTAAATCCTTTTTTAGGTTGGCGCAATACTGCGGGAGGCAAATATCTGGCATGACTGGCTCTTAAAATGCATTTACTCTGACGATTATGAATCTTATATGAGATTGGCATTCGCGCTGCAAACTGAACTAAACGATGGTCTAAAAATGGCGTACGTACTTCCAAAGAATGTGCCATGGAGACACGATCTACTTTCACCAAAATATCATCCACCAGCCAGGTTTTCATATCTACATACATGGCCTGATCCAGATAATGACAATCAGCAACATCATTAAACCAATCTTTTGAATTATGTTCGACCCACTCAGGCCATAATAATTTTTTCTGGTCAGGGTTGAAGATTTCCCGCCAACTCGTATGCGCACTCTTAAAATCCAAGAGGCTTCCACGCAAAAATTGTTTAATTTTGTAATCCCAACTGATTTTATTAAAAGAAGTCGGCAAATAATGACTCAATTTGAGTAGCATTTTTCGGGTGGCAATAGGAAGATGCTGCATAAACTGATGATAGCGATCAGCCTGATAAGTGATGTAGCCGCCAAATAATTCATCGCCACCATCACCTGACAAACTGACTGTGACATGCTTTTTAGCGAAATCACATAACAGATAGGTAGGAATTAATGACGTATCAGCAAATGGCTCATCAAATGATGAAATTAATTTCGGCAATAAATGGGAAATAGGCGGAAAAACAATTTTAGCTTGATGATTGACACCTAAATGCTGAGCAGTTTTTTGACTGAGTGGCAGTTCGTTATAGGTTTTTTCTTTAAATCCTATGCTATAAGTATTAACTTGCTTAAGATTATTTCTTCTCATATGACTGACAACCGCCGCTGAATCAATACCTCCTGATAAAAAAGCACCGAGAGGAACATCGGCAAGCACCTGGCCATTCACTGATTCAGCCAATAAATAATTCAGTTCGGCTGTTGCATCATCAAAACTAATGGCTAATTTATCGTGAAATGATTCAGCTAATGACCAATATTCCTTTACACAGTATTGATGGGTGTTGAGATTATAATGCAGATAGGCAGCGGGAGGTAATTTATGAATGCCTTCAAAAATAGCATCATCGGTAGAAGTGTAGTTGAAACTAAGATAATGGCTCAATGCCGTCATGGACAATGATTTTTTGACAAAAGGATATTTAATTAATCCTTTTAACTCAGAAGCAAAGACTAAACCATTTGTAAAATTTTGTTTAATAGAAGAAAAATAAAGCGGTTTCTCGCCCATTCGATCGCGGACTAAATATAACTGCTTATCTTTTCTGTCCCAAACTGCAAATGCAAACATTCCCACGAGACGATTGATTGATGCTATACCCCACTCTGCCCAGGCTTCAATTAAAACTTCACTGTCAGATTGCGTTCGAAATTGATGGCCTAATTGCCGAAGCTCTTTTTTTAATGATTGGAAATTATAAATTTCACCATTAAAGCTTAAACAAAACCGTTGCGAATAATCCCACATCGGTTGTTTAGCGCGTTCATTTAGATCAATAATAGAAAGACGATTATGGCCAAAACAACCATGATTTTCTAAAATTTCAATATCAGTACTATCAGGACCACGATGAGTCATTGCTGCTAAGATGGAAGCGAGATGCACTTTTTGTTGAAACTCTGCAAGCTGGCCAATTATTCCTGCTATGGCACACACAAACTTTCTACCCCATAATATTCTTTGTACCAATCTACAAATTTTTCAACACCGACTTCGATTGGGGTATGTGGCAAATCACCAATTAAATTTTCCAAATCACTGACATCAGCGTAAGTATTCTGCATGTCGCCGTTTTGCATAGGCAACATTTCCAGATGAGCTTTTTTCTTTAAACAACTTTCAAGTACCTTAATATAATGCATTAGTTTAACAGGTTTACTATTGCCGACATTATAAATTCTATAATGAGCAGATTGGCTAAGCGCTGGATTGTTTATATTGGATTTTTGCGGGACCATATCCATAATTTTGACTATGCTTGTAACAATGTCATCTATATAGGTGAAATCTCGCAGCATATTGCCCTGGTTGAAAACCTGAATGGGTTTATCTTGCAAAATATTCCGCGTAAAGCTCAACAACGCCATATCTGGACGACTCCAAGGCCCATATACTGTAAAAAATCGCAACCCTGTACAAGGCAGATGATAATGAGCATAACTATGCGCCATTAATTCATTGGCTCTTTTGGTTGCCGCATACAGTGAAAGCGGATGGTCAACCGCATCCTGTTCTGAAAAAGGCAGCTTTGAATTAGCACCATACACTGAGCTTGAGGAAGCAAAAACAAAATGCTTAATATAATTCTGACGACACGCTTCTAAAACATTAGCAAAACCTACTAAATTAGAATCGATATAAACCGCTGGATTTTGCAAAGAATATCGAACGCCTGCTTGTGCTGCTAACTGAATCACAACATCAAACCCATACTGTGAAAAAAGCTGTGTTGTTGTTACACGATCAACAATATCTATACGATGAAAAATGAAGTTTGGATGAGAGGAAAATCGGGCTAAACGATTTTTTTTAAGCTCTACATCATAGTAATCATTTAGATTGTCAATGCCAACAACCGTCCTTCCTTGGGCTAATAATTCTAATGCTACTGCAGAGCCGATAAATCCTGCGACACCAGTGATCAAGACAGGCAAGATGTATCTCCTTTACCAACCAGATTAATTCCATCTAATGTTCTATGCTATTTAAATAATCATTGAACCGGATTATGAAATAATAGCCACCCCAGGTCAATCATAAAAAATGAGCAAATGACCCTAGGTTTATGGTGCAAATTTGGGCTAGTCTTAAAAATCATGAAAAACTCTAGGGTCTGTTGACAATTCGCAGAGGCTGTCATCCTGAGCGCAGTGAAGGATCTGCTTAAATTCTCCAGAGGCTGTCATCCTGAGCATAGCGAAGGATCTGCTTAAATTCTCTACTCTAATGGCAAATTTCTCAGCCTGATTGTCATTATCAGGGCTCTTCCTCAGTAATACGTTGATTCAAAAGAGCAAACTCATAGAATTGCGGTTCCTCAACCACCAATAAAACGAGTTTGCAATAACCTCGCGAAGATCAATATTCAGTATTAATTCAAATTAACAATAATGGGAGTACCAATGAAAAGTTTTTATGTCTACATTTTATCTAATGCAGGAAGAACACTGTATATTGGAGTTACCAATAATTTAGAGCGTAGAATGTATGAACACAAGAACAAGCTTATCAATGGTTTTACAAAAAAATATAATTTAACAAAGCTCGTTCATTATGAAACGACATGGGATATAAGAGAGGCGATTTATAGAGAAAAACAGCTAAAAGGATGGTTGCGTAGCAAAAAAATTGCGTTAATTGAAGAAGGCAATCCAGGCTGGGATGATTTATCATTATCGTGGAGAATTTAAGCAGATCCTTCGCTACGCTCAGAATGACAGCCTCTGCGAATTGTCAACAGACCCTATTTCTTTAACAAATTTTCTTTTTTTGCTAAACTCATGTAGAAAGTGCAAAATACTTATAACTATTATCTAATGTAAAGATATCACATCGCAAAATAGGGAGTAAAATGAGAGGTATTTTAGGGAATAAATCATTCACCTGGTGGCAGATAACACTTCTCAGTATGATGATTTTTTCTCCTCTTTTCTCGATGTCGCTTAATTCAGACTTGGGGGCCGATTCTACTGGTTATATTGATCGTCAACTATGTCGTCCACCCCTTTACCCCATCTTTATTTGGGCATTTCACATTTTTGGAAATCAGCAACTTATAGTAGCTCGGTGGGCTCAGACTATTTTTACTTTTGTCTCCCTATTGTATGCTGGCCGTTGGATACAAGTTAATTTAGAAATGCCAAGATTATTAAGTTTTTTAATACTTTTATCAGTAACAATGGTAATCTCATTATATACTCATACACTGGAATTGATATTTTCAGAAGGCATTGCTTTCCCAATTTTTATATATACTTTTCTACTTTTCGTTGAAACTTGCAATAAACTTGAAACAAAAAAATTAGCTGGGGTAACGTTAGGAATCAGCTTGCTGATTCTGACTCGACATCAGTTTTATTATCTTTATCCAGTGGCAATTACCTGTTTAGCTTGGCATTTATGGAAAAAAGAATCCCGAAAAAAAATTCTCGCTAATTTGATGATCATTATTTTATTTACATTCACAACAGCAGTGCTAACACAAGTATACTATCATGCAATCGGTAAGGAACGTGGCCCAAGCTCAAACGCTTCAGACTGGCAATATACTGGATGGAAAGTACTTGTTCAACCTATATATCTAGCAGATCTAACTGCAACAAAGTATTTTACAAATCCAGCGGAAAAAACCCTGTTTTTAGCCATATTGCAGCATTTAGAAAAAGATCAATACACTCGAAATTCAGCTTCTTCTTTGCGAGATATAAATAACCTACGCGCTGCAGAGTATCATTACATATCAAACCTAGGAAGACTCCAGGATTCGTTACGCCGCGCTATTGAGCAAAATACACCGTCCGGAAAATCTGTTAACGAAGTTGATAGCCTATTATCTCATATGAGTAAAATTTTATTTATGCATTCATTTAAAGAAAATATATCATTCTATATATTAAGAGTGACGCATTACTCGGGAGGCTTGTGGATTTTCTTATCTTCATTACTTGTATTATTTTTAATATTTTATAGGATTGTAACCGATAGAGACTGGAGGCCAACTATAGAACAACTTTTTATTATGATTTCGATTTTATTTATCTTTGTAAATGCTGCGGTTGTTGCTGTTGTAGAATCCGATACACCTCGATTTTTTTACTATTCAATTTTCTTATATTTTTGTTTATTTGGATTATTAGCTAAAAAATTCTATAAGAATCCAGCACTTTATCCTGCTCCGTAAACAAATGTCTTGAATTTTTATATCATATTCAGTATTGTTCTAAGCGGATTCAGGTTGTGAGGCTCAAATTTAAAAGGAAGTTGCTTTATGAAGCAAGGTTTGGTTATCACTTCAATTTCACCACCTAATAAAGTATTAAAAAAGTACGTTGATGATTGTCGTACTCACAATATTGATTTTTTTTTAATAGGCGACACTAAATCACCCGCGGATTTTTTACTACCAGGATGCAACTTTTGGAGTGTGGACGATCAGGAAGCATTACCGTATACCTTAAGCAAGATTCTCCCTAAAAAAAATTACGCTAGAAAAAATATTGGCTACCTGCTTGCCATGCATAGCAGATGTGATCTCATTATTGAAACAGACGATGACAATTACCCCAAGCCAAGTTTTTACGAAAGAAAATCCTTAATTCAAGAAGCTTTCGCCCTAAAAAACACTGGGTGGACTAATGTATATAGATATTTTTCTAATGAAAATATTTGGCCGCGTGGATTTCCTTTACGCCACATTAAAAATAACATGATTCCACTACATCATTATGAAAAAATACAGGTAAAATGTCCTATTCAGCAAGGATTGGCGGATGAAAACCCTGATGTAGATGCAATTTATCGATTAATAAATCCTTTGCCTCATGTCTTCGTGGGCGATGCTCAGCTTGCACTGGCTAATAATTCCTGGTGTCCCTTTAATTCACAAAATACTGTTTTTTTCAAGCCCGCTTTTCCTTTAATGTATCTGCCATCAACGTGTAATTTTCGACAAACTGATATTTGGAGAAGTTTTATTGCGCAACGTATCGCATGGGAAAATAATTGGCATATTCTATTCACCCCTCCTACCGTATACCAAGATAGGAATGAACATGATCTTATGGCAGATTTTGCTGATGAAATCGAGGGTTATTTATTCAATGAGAAAATTTGTCAAGTATTGGGTGATCTTGACCTGCAATCCGGAGAAGATCATATTCAATCGAATATGATCTTGTGTTATCAGAAATTAATTGGCTTAAATATTATAAAAAGAGAAGAATTGGATTTATTAACCGCTTGGTTTAATGATCTGTCTTTCATATCGATCCATAAAAATAAGGACGCCCATGTTTTACTATAAAAAGTGGGCAATAGTCGTACCAATGGCTAATGAGGAAACTGATTTCAAGCCGTTTATTGAAATGACCAATTTTGTAATCAATGAACTAAATCCAGGTAACATCTATTTTGTCGTCGACAAGGTATCAAAAGATAAAACGCTAGAACTATGTCAGCAAGTCGCTATTAAAGATCCTCGTTACATTACAATATGGGCACCTGAGAACCGTAATCTGGTCGATGCGTATATAAAAGGATTGCGAGTCGCTTATGAAGCGGGACATGAGATCATTATTGAGATGGACGCCGGACTTTCTCAGGACCCCCGTGCAATACCCATGTTTTTACGTGTATTGAACGAAGGCAATGAATGTGCCTTTGGTAGTCGGTTTATTAACGGCGGATCCATGCGTAACTCTCCTTTCAAGCGCAGGTTTCTCTCTAAAACCGGCACCATTTTAGCCAAGGTATTATTAGGCGCTAAACTACACGATATGACATCCGGTTATCAAGGATTTCATCGTGATATAGTTGAAAAAATTATCAATTATAATTTCAAATCAAAAGCACATTTTTATCAAACTGAACTACGCTATTTATTACGCAAACGTAGAATATGTGAAGTCCCCATTCATTACCAAGCACCCTCCCCTCGCGTTTCTAAAAATGCGATTCGCAATGCTTATCAGACTTTGCTTTATTATTTTTTTCTACGCCTCTGTGGAAAAGCAAAGGAATTATAATTAAATGAAAAGAATTGTACTAACTGGAGCGTCCGGTCATATTGGTTATCACGTTGCCAAGCAATTACTAGAGCGAGGTAATAGCGTAATTTTACTAATAAGAAATGAAAATGATCATATCGCTCGGCTTAAACTGAGAGGAGCGACCACCTTTATAGTCGATTTACATGATGAAAAATCCTACCAAGCCATCATAAAAGATGCCGACGTATTATTTCACCTTGCCTCAGAAAATACGGTAGATACATCAGATGAAAAAAGAATAGTGAAGAATACATTTGAATTGACAAAAAAAATGATTGATTGTGCTACTGCGAACAAAGTTAAGACCATTATATACACAAGTTCAGTAGTTGTACTAGGAAGGTCACCTCGTAGCGACAGGTTAATACAGGAAAATGATAAAGCATCATGTTTAGAAAGCCCTTATGTAAAGGGAAAGTTTTTAGCAGAAGAGTACTGCAACAAAGTCATCCGGGAAAAACCCGTTGATATTAGAAGACTTTACCCTTCCTGGGTCATGGGGGACGATGATTTAAAGCTAACTCCTCCCCATAAAATAGTAAGTAAATATTTAGCTAAGGGGAACTTATTTTATTTTAGCGGGGGGATATCTATTGCCGCCGTAGAAGAGGTTGCAAGAGCTCACATTAACGCCTGGTTATTAGGCAAACCTAATGAAAGATACATTGTAGCAGGACATAATATTTCATTTAAAAAATTTTATTCCACGCTAGCAAAATATTCTAGAAATAAAGCGCCGTTCTTATATATCCCGAAATGGATTATTTACGCTTGTTCAGTAGTGTCTAAAATACTGTTAGGTAAAAAAAACCCAATAGACCCACGCTATGTCAGATCAGTTATCGGAAATTACAGTTGGTATAACTCAGAAAAGGCCATAAAAGAACTCAATTACACTATTCCACCACTAGATTCTATATTACAAGCGGCAATGAACGGGGTAAGAAAAAAGTTATGGGGCATCCATCCCTTTGATAAAAAAAATAACATAGATATACAGAGAATTGAGTATGATCAGAATGACGTGCTTTTGATAACTGGATTTCCTGGATGGTTAAGCAATAGAATGTTGGATATATTGTTAAATGGCAACAAATTCGGCAATTATGCTGTTAACAGAAAAATTCGCTTGCTAGTAGAGCCCAAATTCAAAGGACTTCTTTCAACGCCAGAAAATATCGAAATTTTTTATAGTGATATAACAGATAAGGATACTTTAAAGCTCGCCTTGAAAAACGTAAAGGCAGTTTATCATTTAGCGGGAGTCATTTATCCCAAGAAAATAAATGCCTACCATAAAATAAATTATATTGGCACCAAAACTTTGGTCGATCAATGCATAGAATGCGGAGTAAGAAGAATCATTTTTATGGGGACTGATAGCATATGTGGGTATGGAAAATTGAAGAAAATCTTTGATGAGACAACACCACCTAACCCTTATAAAAATTATGGCAGGTCTAAATATTTGGCCGAAAAATACATTCTTGATAAAACAGCCGAAGGCTTGATAGAGGGCACTTCTCTACGAGGATTTTGGTTTTTTGGCCCATTTATGCCAGCAAGAAATATGAATTTTTTAAAAATGTTTTACTGGAAACGACAAATTGTCTTTGGTAATGGAAAAAATTTGAGGAGCATTTCTCATATTGATAATATTACTCAAGCCTTTATTAAGGCAGAAAAGAACAACAAATCTATTGGCAAATGGTATTGGATAGGTAATAAGCATTACGATTATACCGTAGATCAAATTTACCAGAACATCGCAAATGGACTCGGTGTGGATTATAAGCCATTTTATATTCCAAATTGGGCATGTGAATTATTTGGCCTACTTGATTCAATACTAGGATTATTTGGAAAAGTAAACGCAACAATCCATGCCGCAGGAAAATTTCATAAAAATATAGCCGGCGACATCAAAGATGCTCAAAATGATTTTGGCTATAATCCCGACGTAGGATTTGAAGAGATTAAATTGGAATTAAAGGATATTGTTTCAAAAAACTATGCCTGATCTATCTAGGGCTGTTTATACTAAAATTTTGCGCTTTCATTCACTGTGGGCACTTCATTAATAGGTATAAAGCGCTTTCTGTCCAACCATGTCCATTTTGACTTGTGAAATTTTATTTGTTTACGGGCATATAAAAGTATGGGTTTTTCGATATATGAGTATATAAAACAGCACACTGATATTGCTAAAATCATTATTAGTGTAACTGCTATAAAATTATTAAAATAATTAGTCAATTTAGCAAACAAAATGAGTTTAAATACAAACCCGATCAGAGAATAGTGAAATAAATAAATAGAGTATGAGGCATCGCCTAAATAATTTAATAATTTCCAATATTTCGATTTGAAATTAATAGCTCCATAGACAATAAGTGCCGATGGGATTCCAAAAAACACATACCGATAGGGTAAACTTCGTGGTGCGAAATAATTTGCTATTGCGGCTAGCATAAATAGTACTATGCCTAAGCTTAATATACGGCCAGCGTATTTGGGGGTAATTCGTAAAAAAATAATAGCTATCACGCACCCATATAGAAACTCAGTAACGTCAGGGTCAAGTATCCCTCTAATGTGAAGAGGAATATCAAGATCCAACATAAAATTATTCAAATAGCAAAATACAACCCAAACCATCATCACGACGAGAAACAATCTGGAACTAATGAAGAATAGCAACCCAAATACCGTATAAAATAATATTTCGAAATGTAGAGTCCAGGATACGGCTAAAATTGGACATGCAGCAGGGATTAGAAATAAGGACTTCAAAACATTGCTGAAACTAGTTTCAAGAGGGTTGCAATAATAAATATTCCCGGAGTTGTTATGCAAAATAACTTTCTCCAGGGTAAATAATGCTAGTGTAACTATAGCTGCAACCCAGTAGATAGGAAATATTCTGGTAAGTCGACTGAGTATAAAATCTATTATGTTCAACCTTTCTCGTTTTATGTAGCTTGTGTAATAAATAATAAATCCGCTAATAACAAAAAATATATCAACCCCTGCATAGCCAAATTTAAAAAAATCATGTGCGTATTGATATTCAATAATCACTTGAGATAACACTGCCCCATGATAAAATAGCACTACTATCGCTGCTATAGCGCGCAAGGCCTGCAAAGATTCAATATTATCCGTTTTTTCCATAAAAATGTGATTCGCGCTTTTTTGCATTAATTGTAAAAGTATAGAATTGACATGACAGTTACCCGGTTTTTGGGCTGCTACCAGTTACAGTCAGTTCAAGTTAAAACTGTCAGCTTTTTCCTGCCATATTTTTTTACCATCAAGTAAAGTTTGCATTGCTGTTCTACATTTGTCAATGTGGCTACAATTCATTTGGATAAAGACATTTTTTGGCTATTAATCCGCCTAAACAATAAATTAAAAAGTAAGAGTAATAGGAATAGCTTGGCAGCATTGGCTCAAAAATAGAGACAAATGCTGTGTTTATTAAAATTGTTAGCAGTGATACTAAAATAAAAATCTGATTAATGCTAGGATCACGTTTTTTGTCTGCAACAATACGAAAAAATGCAGCAACAGTTACCATTAGAAACACTATAAAAGCCGGTATTTCTCCAAAAAAAGAACTAATCTTCCAAAGATAAAAGATTACATTTTGTTTAATTGAATGTAGGTAAAGAACTTTACTCATGCTAAGACTGGTCACATCTTTTTGGTAATCTGTCATAGCACTCAGTGCCCTGTCATTGTCTTTTTGAATCGAATGATAAATAGTAGCGTAGTAATTGTAGGCCGAATGAATACCTAGAGGTTGCAAAACAGGCGCTGCGGATTCCTTTGTCAGTTGATGTTTTTCAAGTTGTGCAAGCATATTGGTGAAAAGAATTTTTTCTTCAGGATTTTTGAAATACTGTGCATCACTGATATTAGATAGATAAAGCGGTTGAATGATTAGCTGTCGTCCCACAAGTGGAACTTCGCCAAAATAACCGTGCATAAAAAAATGATATCCTCTATTCAGCATTAACGTTATTAGAATAGAAATTGTCATAATCATAATACCAAGAAAAACGTTTTTTATTGTGATTTTTTTCCATATATACCATGCGATTAATATAGCAAATAAAATATAAAAATAATAAAATTGGGCTCGAATTAAAATAAGTATATTAGAACATACAACAAGTAAAATTAATTTCTTTATATTGAAGGAGTCAAAACATTCAACAAGCAGTAGAAAGGTGATAATAAACAGGGGAAATGCTAACCCCTCTGAGCATACTATACGTATCATTTTATAATAAAAAAAAATGAGTAATGTTGTAAATAATAGCATAGTAAATATTAGTATATTCGGTAATTTCAGGTTCTTATGAAACCAGTTACTTGCATAAAATAGAGATGAAAATGCAATAACAGCCTGAACCCACATTGCTACCGAAAATTGGTATAGTCCAAATTTATGAAATAGCCAAAGAAAGATAGGGTAAACAGGCGGTCTTATTTGTTTAAATATGATGTATGATGCTGAGTCCGGGTCATTTTCTGGTGATGTCAGAACCATATAAATGGCCATTAGTAAACCTAGTACAAATATGTGGCCTCTAGAATAGAGAATACGGTTAACCATTCTAATCATAATTATTGTATTCCCTTAAGCTCTTGCTTAACTGGATATCTATAATTAACGTCAGTTTTTATCACTAGAACAAGATTGCTGACAAAACCAAAAGTCCTAATTTTTCTGATTACGTAGTTTTGAATACCTAAGTCCATACAAATTTTAGAAATTGTCATATAATCAAGAAGATTTAGGTTGTCCTCTAATGAGTAAAGTTGTAGCCCAAGTCTTCTCAGTATCGCTCTGTGATAACGCTTTGGAAGCCAGTGAATGAATGGAATTGATGTATGGGTTTCGATCGGATACCAACGATTTGGCGTCGTTAAGTATATCCCTTTTCTTGCTACTCTTAAACATTCAGATATCATACCTCGTTGATTATTTAGCGTTCCTACGTGCTCGAGAACTGCGGAGGAAAATACGACATCTATACTTTTATCATCGAAAGGCAGTTTTCTGGCATCACCAAATTTAAATTTTAATCCGGGATAACTTGCTTCAAGAAAAGAAGCATCTTGATCGGATACAGCAATAATTTTATCTTTACCCTGCAAATTTTCCTCAAAAAAGTTAGCTGATATTGACTTCTGATCTGCTGTAGCTCCTACATCCACTACGCTGTTAAATGAATCCTCAGGAAACTCTTCTAAAAATAGTTGAAACATTTCTAAGCGTTTTTTTAGGACTAATTTATCAATGAATCCACCCGATTTTTGTAAAGCGTAATTTTGTACAGACATAATAATCTATTGCTCCATGAAAATTACCGCAAGTTCACGCTGGCTACAAATTAACTTTTATATAGAAAATAATAATCCTATTTTTAAAAATATGCGGTAATTAACATTCTGTTTATATAAATATGTATGCTCACCCTTGCTACACTATTATTATTTATTCATGATAATCAAACACAGGAAATCCACTTTGTTTAACAAGCTGGTCACGTCTAGCAACTTTCAAATCTGCATGCACCATTTCAGCAACCAACTCTTCAAAGGAAATTTTGGGTGACCATCCCAGCTTGTTTTTAGCCTTGCTCGGATCTCCCAACAATGATTCAACTTCCGTTGGTCGAAAATAACGTGGATCAACAGCAATGATGCAACGCCCAGTTGATGCATCATATCCTTTTTCCTCAAGCCCAACTCCTTCCCAAATAATTGGGATTTCTAGACAAAAGGAAACTCTATTAACAAAGTCACGTACACTATATTGCTCACCCGTCGCTATAACAAAATCTTCAGGGGTCTCTTGTTGTAACATTAACCATTGCATTTCAATATAATCACGAGCATGCCCCCAATCACGCATTGCATCAAGATTGCCCAGATATAAGCAATCCTGTAAGTTAAGCTTAATACGAGTTAATCCACGCGTAATTTTGCGACTTACAAATGTTTCACCGCGCACAGGAGACTCGTGATTAAATAAAATACCATTGCAAGCATAAATACCATAAGCCTCACGATAATTCACTGTGATCCAATAAGCATAAAGCTTGGCAACGGCATAAGGTGACCGAGGGTAAAAAGGGGTCGTTTCCTTTTGAGGAACTTCTTGTACTAGTCCATACAATTCTGATGTTGAAGCTTGATAAAATCGCGTTTTCTGTTCCAATCCTAGAATTCTGATGGCCTCTAAAATTCGCAATGTGCCCAGAGCATCTGCATTTGCGGTATACTCGGGCTCTTCAAATGAAACGCTGACGTGACTTTGTGCTGCAAGATTATAAATCTCATCTGGCTGTACCTGTTGTATAATACGCAACAGGCTGGTAGAGTCTGTCATATCACCATAGTGCAATATAAAACGTCGGTTTTTTGTGTGAGGATCTTGGTATAAGTGATCAATACGATCAGTATTGAATAAAGAGGAGCGGCGTTTAATACCATGTACTATATAGCCCTTTTCTAATAAAAACTCGGCTAAATACGCTCCATCTTGCCCAGTAATCCCTGTAATAAGTGCAATTTTATTCATTATTTATTACTGTCCTCAGCTAAAACCAAATATCACATTAGAAGCTACTGAATTTCCTCACTCAAAACACGGCCATAAGAATCTTCAAAGCGAACAATATCATCTTCACCCAAATAATCACCTAACTGTATTTCAATAATATCCAGACTCTTATCCGTCGGATTGACCAAACGATGCTTAGTCCCTTTAGGAATATAAGTTGATTCGTTTTCTGCAACAATAAATGTTTTGTCTCCACACCTCACCTCGGCCGTCCCACCAACAACAATCCAATGTTCAGAACGGTGATAATGCATTTGCAATGACAGACTTGCACCCGGCTTAATAGTAATGCGTTTAACCTGAAAACACCCATCTTGATGCAAGGCCTCATAATATCCCCATGGACGATACACTCTCTTGTGTAATTCGGTTTCAGGCCGTTGGTTTTGTTTAAGGCGAGATACCATATTTTTGATTTCTTGACTTTTATCTTTATGGGCAACTAATACCGCATCAGGTGTTTCAACAATGATATGATTATTTACACCAACAACAGCAAGCATACGACTTTCTGCACGAAGATAAGAGTTGCTAACTTCTTCCGTGACTACATCGCCTTGTAAAATATTTCCATCCTGATCTGACTCCTGCATTTCACATAATGCTAACCACGATCCCACATCACTCCATGCTGTTGACAATGGAACTAAAACAGCATTTTTTGTCTTCTCCATAACAGCATAGTCAATTGAATCACTAGGACTCTCAGAAAAATAGCTCTCGTTCAATCGAAAAAAATCCATGTCTTTTCTACTATGTGATAGTGTTTGTTTACACACATGCAAAATAGATGATGCATGCTGTTCAAGCTCAGCCAAATATTGTGATGCTCTAAACATAAACATACCACTATTCCAATAGTATTTTCCCGAATCGCAATAAACTTTTGCCTGTAAAAGCGGCGGTTTCTCAATAAACTGGTCTACACAATAACCCTTTCCTTCGACTAGCTGATCTGAAACTTTAATGTATCCATATCCTGTTTCTGGCTTGGTGGGAGTAACACCAAAAGTAACTAATTTCCCCGACTGTGCATAAAACAAAGCATCCTTAACCGCCGCAGAAAACCACTTAACATCCTTGATAATATGATCCGCAGGTAAAATTAATAATATTGGATCTTTATCCAAATGATACAAGGCGGCGATAGCTGCAGCGGGTGCTGTATTTTTACCTACAGGTTCGAGAATAATGGTTGCATCGTGAATACCAACAGCTTGTATTTGCTCTGCTACTAAAAAGCGATGCTCTTGGTTACAAATAACAACGGGGGGTAAAACTCCCACGATATTTTGTGTGCGCAGTATTGTGTCTTGCAGCATGGTTCTGCTACCTACCAACGATAGAAGTTGCTTAGGGTAAGCACTGCGTGAAATTGGCCATAAGCGACTACCTGAACCGCCCGCTAAAATAACAGGTACAATCATGATATCTTCACCGAATTCTCCCTAACTCAAGGCCTTACTTTTAGTCGATCATCGAATAGAATGACACGATTAATTTGTGATAGTAGTTAAGTACCATTGATAGGTACGTCGCAAACCCTCTCGCAAACTAACCTGAGCCTCCCAACCGAGCTGTGCCAATCGAGTAACATCAACAAGTTTACGAGGTGTACCATCTGGTTTACTACCATCAAAAACAAGATCGCCGTTAAATCCAACAACCTCACACATTAATTCGGCAACCTCTCTAATACTAATCTCCTTACCCGTACCAATGTTTACCATTTGTTTACACCCGACTCTATTCATTACAAAAATACATGCATTAGCCATATCATCAACGTACAAGAATTCTCGTTTTGGGGAGCCAGATCCCCAAATAGTGACATGAGGTTGTTTCCTTATTTTGGCTTCATGTATCTTCCGCATCAAGGCAGGTAAAACATGTGATGTCTCCAAGTCGAACTTATCATTCATACCATATAAGTTAGTAGGCATCACTGCAACAAAATCGGTATTATATTGCATATTATATGATTCACAAAGTTTAAT
>Ga0155582_171_pt1 | contig 53439 bp, 46 predicted proteins | sample RifCSPhighO2_12_FD_107239 | JGI IMG/M metagenome (GOLD analysis project Ga0155582, IMG submission 107239) | Gammaproteobacteria bacterium RIFCSPHIGHO2_12_FULL_37_14
GTCCCTTTTTTTTCTGAAAAATAGTCACGTTACCGATAACAGGTGATTCATCAAGAAAATGCCACTTAGGGACTCCTGGATTTTGCTTATTAACGAGCAGAGAATCAGTTGCTTCTACCGAAGCATCGAATGATGTTGTATCGCTAGTTTTCATCGTGCAAAATTCTCCTCGCAGCTGAATGTTTTTGCTAGTTCAATATAATCCTCGTGAACGATTACGAGCGGCCTTAGGGATTACATACAATCAATTACTATTCTTTCTATTGTTGTTGATAGTGGTTACTTGGTTGTTAATGTCCGTGATTTCTGCACTATTTTGGAGAATAAATTGATCAATGTTTTTCTTAGTACTAGACTGTTTAACACTACCAAAAAATGATGGAGAATAAAATAGATTGCGACTTTGAATGATTTTGTCTTGTTTTAATTGAGTATGAATAACCGTCCAAAAATCAACTTTAACGTCGTCTTTTGTGCTGGCGAGGTTTTCTTCTGCACGTTTTATCGCTTGAAGCTTGTTGGTTTCATCCTTAAGTGCTGTGATTTTTTCCTCGGTTCTTTGTTCTGACATAAATAATTTGTATTTCCAAGTATGTTTACTCTTCTCAAGACGAACGTATTCATCAATAAGCAATTCGCTGAGTGCAGCAAAGAGATGGGAGTCAGAGATTTTACCAGGGGGAGGAGATTGAGAAAGAGGTTGCTGCTGCTCTATTGGTATTATTATGTTGCTTGGTTGTTCCTCAGGAATAGTAATATTTGGACGGACAGGTTGTGTTGAATCGCACGGTGTTTTTTGTCTTTTTTGTATTTGTTCGATTTCGATCTTGAAGATAGCCTTACCTATATTTGCTGTATGCTGCTCAATTTCTTCTTTAGTTGCTTCGGCGAGTTGAAATGTCTTCAGTTGCTCTTGAATGGATGTCACCCTATTATCTATATCTACTGATAACAACTTCTCCAATCGCTTTCTAAAGTTTTCTTGAATCTTTCCATATACATTGTAGGTATTGGTCAAAGTTTCCATCTCATTCTCGACCTGTTTTTTTAAGTCGCTTATGCTAGAATCAGCAGCGTCATAAGATGCCAACAATACACCTGTGCGATAGGCTAAATTCAATGTATCTGGAAGGCTGTCGATAATTTCTTGTTTGAAAAGTTCTATTTGAACATTAGCATTCTTCACTTTTTCATCGATATTGGATTGTGCATCCTTAATTTTTTTATCGAAGGTTTGTCTAATTTCCTCGAGCTGTTCATTTCCATTATTTTGAGTGCCATTTATACCATCACCAGTAGTAGCAGGTTCAGGTGACATATAAGGAGTATTGATTTTGGGAATGAATGTTTCACATTTCGCTAATAAGTTATTTACATGAGTATCAATAGTTTTTTTAATATCCAGCAATTTGAGTTTTTCAGTATTCATTAAATAGGTAATATTCCCTATAGCAGGGCTATTCATTAATGCTTTCATCGTGTTGCTAATAGTATTTATTGCGTCATCATACGACTTAATACAATCACCATCAGGAGAAATATCAGCAATATATTTTTTTGTCGTTTCATTTTTAGCAATCAATGCATCGTTTAGCTCCTCCATAATTTTTTTAAAGTCGCGTTCAATTGTTTCTTTGCCATCAAAAGTAGCAGAAAAACTAATTGTTTTATCTTTTCGACTTAATGCGTCAATATTGCCCGATATTGTCCGAATTAAATTGTCAATTTCTTTCGCTAATGCATCTTTCTTAGATGGCATGGTAGGATGAATTCTCATTAAGTTATCGTGTAGTACTTGCATATTGGTGAATGATTTTTTTTCAGTGTAGTTCTTAAGAGCTAGATTATATTGAGGATCGAATGGAGTGTTCGAGTTAATCATGGATTTAATTGAATCGTTTATTGTTTCAACTGCATCTGAAATGGATTTGTTTTGTTTCTCTACTTCGCCGTTGATTTCTTGATCATTATTAGCAATTTTTTCTTCTAGAAAGGGATCAATTAGGTCATTTATTTTTTTTTCAGCGTCTGATAAAAGACGGTTGACGCCAATCTTATAAGAATTCTCGGCAGTTTTTTTATTTTGTTGACAGTTTTTGATAGATGTATCTAAGGCAGCCTTTTGCTCATTAAATGGATGAATACGTTCGGCTATCTGACGATGCTGAGTATTCAAATCAGCAATCATCTCAACTAGTTCATCAAACTTTAAAGGCAGTTGCTTATAATGATGGAGCATGGTGTTGGTTTCTGTTAAAGACCAAGTTGAGGTAGGCATGGTTTTAAGAAAATTATCTTTTGTACGTTGGATATGGTCTTCTGCACTTATTACATTTTTATTGATTTCGGCATGACTAATCTCTTTATAAGAATTATAAGAAGCTTTAATTTTATTTATATCTTGTAAAAGGCTATCGTAACTCTCATATAAATGATCCTGAAATGTTTTTTCATTTGTAGCTGTAGCCCCTTTGATAATATGGAGCACTACATTTTTAGGTTTTGATGATTTTTTATTTTTTTCTAGTGGTAATGCATTCATCTTCAAAACGGTATCATAACAATTAAGCAATTCTATTTTTAATTGATGTAGATCATCACTTATCGTCTGCAAAGAAAGTTCATTGTTTTGATTTGATTGCTGCAGATCATGATTTATATTCTGGTTTTTTATTTTCTGGTTTTTTCTTTTCTTGGGAGTAGCGGTCTGGGGGGTGGGTGTTTGATTTGTATTATTCATAGGGGATATCTCGGGGTTAGTGTTTGAATTCTGATTTAATTCTTGAGCAAGTTCATTATGTTCTTTCACGTTGGTTTCGATGATTGATTTAGCATAAATCTCTAATGATTCATAACTATAACAACGTTTAGAAACATCAAGCAGATCACTTGGACGATATTTATCTTGCAATTCCTCACTGATAGCAAAAGCAAGCATTTTTATTTCATTTTCGTTGATTATTTCATTTGTCAGATCACTCCATACATCTCTCATCGTTGTTGTTAGCAGATCAACGGAGAGGTTTTGAGGTTGCTGGAATGCCATCTGGAGACGATCTAAATATTTTTTTGATTTTTCAACGGATTTCGTAATCATTTCATGGGTTAAATCAATATATGTTGAGTTTGATGGGATGAATTGATTGGTAGCTGTAGTCGCTTCATTAATTGTTCTATGCAACCAGTTTTCATTGCCCAAAATGACTTTTTTCTCAGTTCCTAGTACTTGATTGATGCCTAAGTAAGATTTGCGTTGCGCAATCTCTCGATATTGTTGCCGATATCGTTGGATAATTTTATATAGTTCTAGAATATCACTTAACTTAAGACGCATGATTTTATCAGGGTCTAATTTTGCACCATGAGTAAGTAAAAATTTTTCTAAGAAATAACGAGATACCTGTCCGACTCCGCGTAAATTGGGTATGTCAGCGCTTTTAAGTGCTGGAAAGTCTGGACTGTTATTATAATCGTATTGTGCATGGTCTTTTTCACTACCAGCCACTTGAGCATGACCTCCCGGTAGCTGGATGACATGTCTAAAAGTTGTTTGTAGTAAATCTGCAAAGATGCTAGAAAATCCAAAAGACTTCTCATCCAATGAATAAATCCCATGAAGGTTTTCAACCGTATTGGGTAGTACACGATGATCTTCTTTCGATTGAGCGGGACCCATCACAGGATCAATGCCGAAATAATTGATTTTGATGTGCTTTAAAGCAGAATCTCTTTTCATGAAATTAGCTAATTTTATTCCAGCTGCAGCTCCACGACTCCAACCGACAATATTGACGCGAGTAATTTTTTTTGCTTCTTTTAATGTCTCATGAATTAATTGATCTTGTTTAGAAAGCTCGCGTTGAGGTTCATTTTTTAAAACAGCAAGAATATGTAGTATTCGTTCATCCAGTCCGTAACCCCATTTTATGCCATCCCCTGTAGGATAAGGCGTTTGCTTACCATCCGTTGCTGAGGAAGGATAAGGTACCCACAAGCGATCAATATTTTCTTCACACCCAGGCCCATCCACAATAATTTTATCGATGTTTTCTTCGCCTTGATCAATAGCGTAAGCATAGCTAATATTTTCCCCGTCGAAATAGTTTTGGGTATTGCTATAATCGTTACGATTAGAACAAGTGCCGCAAAGATAAATGGTTACCGTTCGGCCTTCTTCCTCTGGAGTGGCTGAAGAGGTCGTAGGAACCCAAAAAAAATCACCAACACTGGATGTTAGTGAGGGATCAAGGTGTTGAGTTGTGCTATCGGCTAATACCTCAATAGGGTTTTCATTTGTAGGCGGATTACTTCTCACATCAAGCCTCGTTTTGCTTATTTTATTAATAATTATGAATTTTTGTTTAAAACAATAAGGTATTATACAAAATAATTTCAATAAATCATTAAGATAGTATTAATATTGAAAATTTTTTAATATTAATATTGAAAATTATTTGATCGAAGGCAGGCTTTTTTTGAAGTTTAATAAGCTATTTTTAGTGGTACTGCTAGATTTAGATAATGCAAAAATATTACGCGCTTGGGTAATTTCGGGGGTAGTCATTATAATATCCATTAATAAATATAATTCCTCAAATGTTTTAAGTTTTTTGGCTTTTTCTAGCGCTTGATGAAGCGTAACAATTTTCTCATGGGTTTTTTTGGAGGACATAAATAATCCAAATTTATTTATATTTACTCGGAAAAGTTCTTTTTCTAGTAATTTTATAAGTTCTTCTTGTTTTTCATCAAAAGGAATCGGTCGACGTGCTTGTTCGGTAATTGTTGTATCAGTTAGGCTAAGTTTGTAAAAAACAGGAGAAAGATTCGATGGTGTTTTACCGCCTTGATTAATTTGAGAAATATATTTAGTAATGGTTTCGTTAATAAAAGTATCTTTGTTGAAAGCTTTAGATGAAGCAAAAATTTGGTTTACTGCTTGATATTCAATACGATATTTGATCTGTTCAACTTCTAATCGAGTTTCTTTCAATGACTTCTTCAATAAACTCAACGACTCCTCGTCATCCAGAAATTGTTCTTTATACCTTTTAAGCTCTCGAGAAATAGAGTTTGTCACAATAGCAATATACAAATCTTGCAGCGCTTTACTATCAGAAAAATACTGTATTGCTGCTTCCTTAATTTTATTATTTAGTTTGTTAATAAGTGCATCAATAATTTCTTTTTTATTTTTCGGCTCTGCCATATTTGCCACCATTTGATTGATTAACTTCTTTATCTATTATTATAACTTATAATGAACCCCTGTTTGTCATATATTTGACAGTAAACAGTAATTAGTGTATTTGTTGCTCTTAAATTAATAATAATATACGAGAAGTGCAAAAATGAAACAAATCGCACGTTATTTCGCGAGATTCTTTGTTTATTTGCATTAACCACCACTATTTTTGCTGTATCTATTTGATTATATTGCAATAATACAAGGCCAAGCGACGCGCGAACGTGTCGGGTTAGATGGAGCGGTGTTTGGTGGATATAATTTTAACTAAGCTTTTTTGCAAGTGTTGTTAGCAAAAACTCGGTTGTTTGATACAGCCGAGTTTATTTTATAGAAAGATTCTTTTCGACAATCGCCAATGCTTGTTCCAACCAGGGAGTAAATTGTGCAGGATGAGACACTATTTCTTGATGTAATTCCTCAATTGAAATCCAACGATAGGCATGCACTTCTTCAGGATGAGGCTGAATGCTGATATCAGGTGGAACGTCGCCTAGCAACACATGATCGATTTCATTTTCAGATAAAGCATTTTGAAAATGAGCATTATAATGAAACCAACCGAGATCTTGCAGGGGTGTTTTAATAGTTAATTCTTCATATAAGCGCCTTTCAGCTGCTTGCATAATATTCTCGCCGGGACGAGGATGCGAGCAACAAGTGTTTGTCCACAATCCTGCTGAATGATATTTTTTGAGTGCTCGTTGTTGTAGCAGGAGCTCTAATCGAGGTTGCTTGCGGAAGATAAATACAGAAAAGGCTCGATGCAGCAAATTTTTTTTATGTGCCGATAGTTTTTCAGCATAACCAATTTCTTGGTCATGATCGTCAACTAAGATGACATATTCGGTTGCTGTCATGATGCTATTTCCAGTAAAATGGAGGCCTTTCAGAAAACTATATAGATATAAGCTGAGCAGGACCAGTTTAACGTATGTCTATATAACTAAGTACACTATTTGATTTCAAGTAAAATATGCGTTGGCAAACTACTAAATTAATGGCGACTATCCCTTTACGGGTAGTAGGGCCTGTGAAGGTAATCAGCACGGAAGTTAATGATGAGGTGCCTTTACCACTTGCTACGCTAGAGTCGCCGCTATGGCCATCTACTCATCGCGGCGCACGTGTCTGTACAGAAGCGGGCGGTATTCGCGCGACGATTATTGATGAACGTATGACGCGATCAGTCTTAGTAGAAGGTAGCACCGTCGAAGAGGTTTATCGAATTTGCACTGATATTAAACAACAGCAGGTTCATTTACAGTCTATTATCAAAAAAACAAGTCGTTTTGCTCAATTACTCGATATTCATACGCAAATAGTGGGTAGCTTACTCTACATTCGTTTTGAGTTATTAACAGGAGATGCTGCAGGCCATAATATGGTGACATTAGCATCTGATCGAATGCTAGATTGGATTTTGAAAAAGTATCGGCAATTACGTTATGTTTCTATTTCTGGTAACTATTGTTCCGATAAAAAAGTGTCTGCAGTGAATGGTATTTTAGGAAGAGGCAAAAATGTCATTGCCGAAACAAGTATTTCTCGTGTGCTATGTAAGCGCTTTTTAAAAACTACCCCCGAAAAAATTGTTGAATTAAATATTAAAAAGAATTTAATCGGTAATATTATTGCGGGTGGTTTGCGTACGGCTAATGCACATTTTGCGAATATGTTATTGGGTTTTTATCTCGCAACTGGTCAAGATGTTGCCAATATTGTGGAAGGCTCACAGGGAATTGTGTATGCGGAAGTACGTGAGGAGAGCCTATATTTTTCTGTTACACTACCCAATTTGATAGTGGGTGCAGTGGGTAGTGGCAAGACCTTGAATTTTGTTAAGGAAAATTTACAGTTATTGGGATGTTTAGAAGATCATCAACCAGGTTATAATGCAAGACGATTGGCGATTATTGCTGCTGCAGCTGTTTTGTGTGGAGAATTATCTTTACTCGCTGCTCAAACGAATCAGGGAGAATTAATGCGTAGCCATTTAAAAATGGAACGTTGAATTCACTTGATAGAATGTCAGTAAAGGAGAACGATATTGTGCATAAAGTTGGAATTGATTCTTTAGCTATTTATACTTCACGCTATCTGTTAGATCTAGCGATATTAGCTGAAGCAAGAGGCGCAGATCCTGATAAATATCGTAGTCAGCTTGGCCAACAAGCAATGTCTGTTCCACCTCCCGGGGAGGATATTGTTACCATGGCAGCGAATGCAGCAAAACAAGTATTGATGAATGAAAATTTAGATCAATTTACTATGTTATTGTTTGCAACAGAATCTGGAATCGATCAGTCTAAAGCGGCTGGAATTTATGTACATCATTTACTGGGCTTGTCATCACATTGCCGAGTGATGGAATTCAAGCAAGCATGTTACGGAGCAACAGCCGCATTGCAATTGGCAATGTCTTATTTACGAGAAAATCCTACTAAAAAAGTATTACTCATTGCTTCAGATATTGCTCGTTATGAATTACATTCAGCCGCTGAATCCTCTCAAGGTGCTGGTGCGATTGCTCTGATTTTATCTGCTAATCCACGAGTACTAGCTTTGGAGTCAGAATATGGTGTTGTGACTGAAGATGTGATGGATTTTTGGCGACCAAATTATCTACACCATGCGTTAGTAGATGGTAAATATTCCAGTAAACTGTATCTCACCATGTTGGAAAAAAGTTGGCATCATTATTGTGAATCATCAGGTCGAAATTTTCTTGATCATGATGCATTTTGTTACCATGTTCCTGTACCAAGACTGGTAGAAAATGCTCATCGACATTTATTAAAATTTAATAACCAAGTTAATCAGTTAGATAATTTTTTCCCATATTTGCAATCATCTTTGGAATATGGAAGAAAAATTGGTAATAGTTATACGGCAGCACTCTATGTAGCACTAGCTTCTCTTTTAGATTTATCAGAGGATTTAACAAACAAAAGAATTGGCTTTTACAGTTATGGATCAGGGTGTGTTGCTGAATATTTTAGCGGTATTGTGCAAGCTGGTTATCGTCAGGCATTGCATACAATTTACCATACCAATTTACTGGCTCATCGTACACCACTGAGTTATCAAAATTATGAAATGTTTTATTCATTTCAATACCCCGAAGATGGTAGCACAGTAGAAATGCCAAATTACCACACGGGTTCATTTCGTATTGCGAATTTGCAGAATCATAAACGAAATTATGAAAGAAATCCTCAATTAAATGTATCTCAAGGGAATGATCAAAAAAATGAAGATGAAAATATTTCATACTTGCATGTCGATAAAAAAGTGCAAGGAGTGTTATGAAAGTATATGCGCCTGGTAAATTAATTCTTTCAGGCGAGCATGCGGTTGTTTATGGTAAGCCAGCTTTAGCGATGGCAGTGAATCGATATGCTACTGCGACCGTTACTCGAGAGATTTTACCGAGAATTTTATTTGATTTATCTGATCTTGCTCATCGTGGTCATTTAAGTTTAGGTGCTGTGCGAAATTTAAAAGATAGAATTAAACGCAAATATTATCGATTTATTCAGGGTGATTTTAGTATTCGTGATGTTTTACATAAACCTTTTGAGCTGGCTCAATTTGCATTGAGTATTGTGATCGAATCGCTCAATCTATCGTTACCACACGGTGTTAAAATTCACGTCCAATCCGATATTCCTATTGGTTGTGGCATGGGCTCTTCTGCTGCAACCATATTAAGCGTGATGCAAGCTGTATCCAATCATTTACAATTATCACTTTCATCGGAATCTTTATTTCAATTAGCGCTAGAAGCTGAAAAAATGCAACATGGCTACTCCAGTGGTCTTGATTTGCGAATATCATTACAAGGCGGTTGTTTATATGTACATGGACAAGAGGTACAAGCACGGCCGCTTCCGAAATTTCCTATGTATTTAGTGAATACTGGGACTCCACTTTCCACAACAGGTCAATGTGTAGAAAAAGTTGCGACCTATTTTAAATCCCAACAACTGGGAGATGAGTTTGCAGCTGTAACAAATAGTATGGATGAAGCCTTACAACAGCAATCCTGGCAGAAAATGCAAATGGCTATACATGAAAACTATAAGTTATTAGTAACGATTGGAGTGGTGCCTGCTCACGTTCAACATTTTATTGCTGAAATTGCAGCGAGTGGTGGTGCCGCTAAGGTTTGTGGTGCGGGTGCGATTGCCGGCAATCAAGCGGGAGCCGTATTGATTATTCATGAGGATCAAGCGTTACTCAGTTTATTAGCAGCTCGTTTCGGTTACTCTGTTATACCAATTATGGGTGAATTTCGAGGTCTTCATGCAGTTTAAAGCTTCTGCGCCTGGCTCGCTAATGTTATTAGGTGAGTACGCTGTTCTTCATGGAAAGCAAGCCTTAGTTTGTGCGATCAATAAACGAATCACGGTTTCACTTTCTCCACGCACGGATCAACAAGTGATGATTTATTCAACGGATCTTGGAACATATACCACTTCACTGCAACAACTCAAAATTGAAAAACCGTTTCAATTTGTTTTGGGTGCATTCAAACATTATCAATCCAAACTGAGACAAGGTTGTGATGTAACGATTGAAACTGACTTCTCTGATCAAATAGGATTAGGTTCATCAGCAGCAGTGACGGTAGCGACATTAGCTGTTTTAGCAACTTGGTTTAACACTAAAGTTGCTCCATTAGATTTAATTCGTCAAGGACGTCATGTCGTCAATCAAGTTCAAGGAGTAGGATCAGGTGCAGATATCGCTGCTTCCGTATATGGGGGTGTCGTTGGATATCAATCGCAACCTTTATATGCTGAGAAATTTTCTGTGACGCATCCTATTACAGTATTATATGCTGGATTTAAAACACCAACTGTTGTTGCTATACAATCGGTTCGGGATCGTTTTCATCATCATGCTCATATTTTCCAACATATTTGTCACAGCATAGGTCAATGTGCCAGTGATGGCATTCAAGCCATTCGCAAAAATGAGTGGATAAAATTGGGTGAAATTATGAGTATGCAACAAGGTATGCTAGAAGCTTTAGGTGTTAGTATGCCAATTTTGCGAGAGTTACTCGATAATTTACGTAGCCAATCAGGAATTTTGGGCGCTAAAATTTCAGGTTCTGGATTAGGTGATTGCGTCATTGGATTGGGTGAAGGCTTCAGTAGTGGCAGTGCAACACATTATGTTCCAGTAGAAATGACCATGCACGGAGTGCTGAGTGAAAAAATCTGATGTCGTACATGCTATTTTTCACGGGAATATTCCGCAAAAACCAATACGAGAAAAAGGCTTAGCATTTGCACCAACAAATATAGCGTTGTGTAAATATTGGGGTAAGCGTGACACTGAACTTAATTTACCGGTGACCTCTAGTCTTTCAGTAACCTTGCCGGATAAGGGCACAATGACTAGTATGATGTTGCATGATCAACCATGTGATCGTGTGATTGTCAACAGTCAGGAGTTATCGGCAGAATCAACATTTGTCAAACGTTTAGTTGAATTTCTCGATTTATTCCGTCCTGCTAAAACTTGGTATTTGCAGATTGATATTGATATTAATATTCCTGTTGCTGCAGGTTTGGCATCATCAGCGAGCGGTTTTGCCTCATTAATTCTAGCATTAAATAATATATTTGAGTGGCAGTTAACGAATCGTGATTTATCTATATTAGCTCGCTTAGGTAGCGGTAGTGCTTCGCGTTCATTTTGGTTAGGATTTGTTGAATGGTACGCAGGTGTGCAACCGGATGGCATGGATTGTTTTGCAGAACCACTTTCTGTGGAATGGCCACAACTTTGTGTAGGATTACTAACACTTGATACTTCGGAAAAAGCTATTTCATCGCGGAAGGCGATGCAGCATACGGTAAATAGTAGTGTTTTATATAGTTGTTGGCCAAGAAAGGTTTCTCAAGATTTAGCCATTATCAAGCAAGCATTAAAAGTAAAAAATTTTCCGCTTTTAGGGGGCACATCTGAATCCAATGCATTGTCTATGCATGCAACGATGTTAAGCAGTTGGCCATCAATTTGTTATTTTTTACCTGAAACAATCGCAGCAATGCATAAGATATGGGCATTACGTCGTGACAATTTGGAGCTTTATTTTACCCAAGATGCGGGTCCAAATTTGAAATTATTATTTCTTGAGAAGGATCAAGACATAGTTAAAACACACTTTCCACAAGCAGAGAGGGTGAAATTATTTGAGTCGTAGTCATCACCGTTTGATGTAAACGTTTACCATGGTAGCATGGGATGGATGGTCACCTTTTTTGAATCCTCACCCTCACCTAAATTAAATTGTAAACGTGTTTTACCTGGTTTGCCTTTTTCACACATGGTACTTTCCTCTAATACTTTTTTATTTTCTCCCGTAAAATAGCGCGCTCTTTCTAATTGATGATAGATAGTTGGTGGTTGTGTCTGATTATGTTCTAATGTTCTCAGCCATTCTTGACGCAATTTCATATAAGTTTCCGATTCAAAAAAACGCGGGGTGCTTTTTAATGGAGTTTGCTGCCGTAAAATCGTTGCTCGTGTTGAGGAAATTGGTTGATCGGGTGGTAAGTGCTCCGCTGGAGGTAGTTGCGGTTCTTTAGGAATTTCTTCAACAACAAAATATTTTTGCCTCTTACGAGCATAAAAATTTGCTAGGCTTGTTGCGGTACCTAATAATTCTGCTGAAGCACAATCGGCATCTTCTTCTATTTTTTTACTAAAAAAATTATTAAATTTATCGCGACTATTACTCAGACTATAAGCATGGTATTTAGTTCTAGCGAGAACGAATTCATCAAATACTAGTGAACAAAACCCCACATATGCTAATCGCTTAGTCATCGCATCACCAGTCCACATATGTTCAAGCATTTTCAACACTATTCCTAGCCGTAAACCCCAAAAAATAGAATTCATTCCTACGAGTAATAAAGAATGATGGTGCGTGATATGCCTTGCTTCATGACCTCCTAAAGCATAAAGGTCATCATCTGGATAATTGGTCACATTGGGGTCAATGCGAATTCTTGCATAAGAATATTTTTCAGTTAATGATAAGCCGCTCACTGCATCCATAGCTGTTACTGCAGGATAATAAAATTGCGGATCTAAATGTTCATTATTAGGATAAACACCAAAATATAATTTTCTTTTATAGCCACTGTCGAGAACAGCTTGCCGTATGATTTCAAGTGCATGTGCACTTCTTAGTAAGGCTAATTTTTCATTAGGTGAAGAGGCTGCCTCTGACTGAGAGCGCAATTGCTGAATCGCTTCATTGCTATCCTTAGATAAGCCATTTTGGATATCGCGCTTAGGCATGGATAGGAGTACTAACTGATCAAAGACGATAGTAGTTACCATACCAATGAACCCCCCACCAGCCCATTGACTTAACGTTTTTATTAATACCTGAGAAAACTTCATGATCACCCCTATTTCAGTCGTTATTGATTTTTTATGGTAGTACTAGTACTTTTTTGTCATTATAACGAGCGGCAGTAGTATAGCAAATGAATTGTAAACAGACCCTAAAATATTCATTCCTCAGATTTTAATGCCGATACTGGTTAGCTTTCGCTGGCATGACAAGCTGTTGCTTATCCCAAATTTGTGTTACAACCGTTTCAGGTACGGTAATAATTTTAACTTATGGCGTGCCTGGGTTTAATCCCTGATCTTTAGTTTCTCGAGCTGCTTTTTCCGTTAAAACATCCTTATAAATTTGTTCATATTCATTTTTAATTTCATTGATATTGATTGCATCGACAAAATCTCGATAAAAAGGACGTCTAGTGGATTTTTCAGCATATTTTTCTTGATATTCAATAAATTCATCTTGTATAGCTTGAAAAACATAGTCGCCGTTTTGAATAATAAAATCTTGAAATTCAGGCATACTGATTAGAACTTTACGTATTTGCTGAATACGACTCGCCTCATGATTGGCAATATCATCAATTAAATTTTTCATGTTCCCGGTTTTTTCATCTTTTACAGCCAAATTTTTGCGAATATTCAATTCAGCAAGCGAGCGATACATTTGATCAGTCGTTAACACGAATTTAAGAAATGTTTTGAATTTATGAAAAATAAATACGGGATGAACAGCAAGTTTTATGAAAATTTCATTGTCGTGACGAGTAAACAAATTCTCTGCTGCATCATAAATAGCAGACATGGTATCAACCATGGATTTAGTTAAGTAAGTGATTTTAGTAGGCCAATAATAAAAACCATTTAAGGCATCCTGGATGTTTGGAAAATTACGAATGTCGTTTGCCGTGACAATAAAAGAAGTTTCATTCGGTAATCTGCCACGTAGCCAACGATCAATAAAATATATATCTTTAAATTTACTTAGAATTGGCCATAATGACATGTCAAAATCAATCATCGTTCCATCTTTTGCCATATTTCGATTATGATTATCGCCTTCTTCGAAAACGTATCGAGCCGACAGACCCATTCCTAAGCCTTTCACGATTCGATAATTTATTAAATCAGTGACACTAATTTTAAAATCTTTTCCAAAAATTTTTTCCTGAAGTACATCATTCCTGTCCATATTATCAAGGCCAAGATTTTTTTGTTTGGCGATTTTATCCATTTCTTCTAATTGTTTTATTTGCTCGATCGGAAATTCTTGAATGTTGCCTTGTTGAATAAGGGTTGATAAGGTTTGTGCACTTTTGAGAGTCATATCCAGTAGATGTGCTTCATCATGGTTTTTTTCCGGGAGAAATTTTTTTCGATCTTCAAGTAATTTTATCAATGGCGTTAGTGTAGAACTGCTATCAATATCTAATTTCAAAAATGTTTCTAGATAACTAGCTAGCCATACAGCAGTAGGAGTGATATCAGAATAAAAATTTAATTGATTTTTATAAAAGTTAATTTGATTTTTTGCGAATTGAGTCCATGAATTAAGATAGCTACCCTGTGGATCAGTAGCGGTTCGATCAAGGCATTTTGTTAAAAGTTTAATATTTTCAATTAATAGATGATGTTGATAATGACTATTATTTTCAATGAATTCAATATGAGTGTCTTTTTCTAGTAAGGGATCGCTGCGATTGGATTTAAATGGTTTACCTTTAGAATTAAGGCCGACAAACGAATAATCTTCCTTGTCATCGTAATAAGCATGCGCAGATGGAATCTTATCGGGAACTAATAATCGGTAACAGTCGCAGCAAAATGCTTCTAGCTCAGAAACAGGAGAATTGGGGATATTATTTTTGAAATAATATAAATGGGCTTTTTGTATCTCGTATATTTTTTTTTTGATTGTTTTATTGATGGCGTGGAAAGATTTTCTTTTTTTTGGATCTTCATTAGCTTTATTAAAAAAATTAAGCTCGCTGAGTGGTTTTGCTTTCGGTGGAAGGTAACTTGGTAGTAGAGGATCTAAAAGGTAAAAATCATTTAATTGCGAATTTAGCGAGCTTATCCCTAGTCCATTGTTAGCAATTTCTTCTGAGCCAGGTCTCCTTAACTCTCTGCCTGAAGCCATGCTTCGATCCCCCGGTCCATTTCTTATAAGGGTATTTTTTAACCCTATCAAAGAAATATTAAGGAAATCTTAAGAATAAAACAGTATAAATTTTGATCTATTCTTCGTTTGTTTAGGTAAATTTTTTATTTCAGATATTGGAAAATACTTCAAAGATGATTTGTAAGCTCGCAAATGCATATATTCCTGCAGCAACATCATCAATGACAATGCCAAAACCACCGTGTACTTTCTCATCGAGTAAGCGAATAGGCCAAGGTTTCCAGATATCAAAGAGACGAAATAATAAAAATCCCAGAATAATCCATCCATAGCCATGAGGCGCATGAATCATCGTCACAAAAAAACCTGCGAACTCATCGATACACATGCCTGGATGATCATGCACATTGATTTCTCGACTGACACGTTCGCATAGCCATGAACTTGCAGCGATAAATAAAATTACAAAGCTAATATAATAAAACGAAGATAAATGTTGTAATAACAAATAAAAAGGGATGGCCATTAATGTGCCGAATGTTCCTGGTGCAACTGGCATCACACCACTGCCAAAGCCAAAAGCAATAAAATATCGAGGATCTTGCCATATTTTGTCAGGTAGAGGTGGAATTGATTTGCTACGGTTTTTAATGACTTTAAAAATGTTGGTAACCGCTGGTTGCACCATGATATTGTCGTCCATCCTGATAATTTAATGTTAATCCAGTTTGTGCAGTGATCTTGCCAATGCAGGTATATTGACAAGGTTGCGATGCTAATTTTTCTATTAATTTAGCTTCTCGGATAGCCGGTACAGTAAAACATAATTCATAATCATCCCCGGCAGTGAGTGCTAATGCAATGGCTTCTTCGTTAGATAATGCGCGAGTCAGTGCTGGCGAGAGGGGAAGCGTATCGACATATAGAATGGCTCCTAGTTCACTTTGTTCTAAAATATGGCTTAAATCAGCAGCTAAACCATCTGAAATATCAATTGCTGCATGAGCAATATTTCTGAGCGATTCACCGATAGCTACCCGCGGTTCGGGTTGATTCAAGCGATTTAAAAGATAATGCTGATCTTGTTCGTTTAACGTAATATTTTTTTTTAGATAATGAAGAGCAAGACCAGCATCACCTAATGTACCTGTGACATAAATTAAATCGTCTGGCTTTGCATTTTTACGCAATAATGCCTGACACGTTGGAGTGAAACCAAATGCTTGGATGGTGATGGATAATGGCCCATGCGTTAAGTCACCGCCTATGAGTTGTATTTGATAATCGTTTGCGAGCATAAATAACCCACGGCTAAATTCTTGTAACCAGTGCTCATCATAATGTTCTAAAGTCAAAGCAAGTGTGATCCATGCTGGGGTGGCACCCATTGCTGCGAGATCACTTAGATTCACAGCGAGTGATTTGTAGCCGATATCGTAGGGCGAAGTAGATAAAGGAAAATGAACGCCAGCAACTAAGGTATCGGTTGTGATGATGAGTTCTTGTCCGGATGGGATAGTGACGATAGCAGCATCATCACCAATACCGCAATTCACATCGGATCGCTGTCGTGTTTGATTAGTAAAATATTTTTTGATGATGTCGAATTCATGCATTATCTAGCTCCCTTCAATCAGTCCCCCTTTGAAAAAGAGGGTGGGATGGGTTATTCAGTCCCCCCCTTTGAAAAAGGGGGGTTAGGGGGGATTTCCCCGCTGCGATTTTTTTTTGCCACCCGATCTAATATGCCATTAACGAATTTGTAACCTTCTACGGAACCAAATTTCTTAGTGAGTTGTAGTGCTTCATTAATAATTACGCGGTAAGGAACATCAGGACGTTTCATTAACTCATAAGTTGCCAAACGTAATACAGCAAGCTCCACCGGATCAATATCGTGAAAGCTACGTCCTAAAAAAGGTTTAATTTCTTGATCAATTTCCTGTTGAAATTGTGGAATACCATGTATTAATTCTTGAAAATAGGCTAAATCAAATTTTTTATCAATGTGATGACGCAAAAATTCACCTTCTAAATCATTCAGAGGTGTCCCTGCGATTTGCCATTGATACATGGCTTGAATAGCATAACGTCGAGCATTATGCCGAGCTGCAAAATCAATGGGTTTGATTTCTTGATCGTTTTGTGGCTGTTTTGGGTCGTTTGGCATGTCGAGTAAGCCTGGTAATTTCTCTTCTAAATTCATCGATATCTTGAAAGCAACGATAGACAGATGCAAATCGAACATAAGCAACTTGATCCAGTTGATGCAATTCTTCCATGACCCATTCTCCCAAATGAGCAGAAGGAATTTCCCGTTCTCCGCTGGTTACTGCTTTGCGAATGATACGTCCAATTGCAATTTCAACTTGTTCAATACTGACTGGGCGCTTTTCTAATGCGCGCATCATACCGGCACGTAATTTTTCTTCACTAAATAGGGCTCTACGTCCATCACGCTTAATGACACGTGGTAAAGTTAACTCTGCAGATTCATAGGTGGTGAATCTTTCTTTGCATTTTGGGCATTCGCGCCGCCGACGTGTTTGATTGCCTTCACGAAGCAGGCGCGAATCAATGACTTTAGTATCATCCGTATGACAAAATGGGCAGTACATGTCTGAACTTCGCTCACAATTCGGAGAGTGTAGCGGATTTATGTCACTATGCCTAGCCTAGATGTTGATGAGAGCAAAGAAAAAATACTTATCTTTTCCGCTGTAGCAAATATCCAGTCAAATCGCGAAGTAATTGCGCTTTATGCCCAAACACATTAATCGCCTCAAGCGCATCATAGTACAGTGTTTGAACTCTTGCTTTTGCTTGATCCAGTCCACAGAGCAATGGATAAGTCAGCTTGCTATTTTTAACATCCATTCCTTGAGGCTTACCGAGTTGTTCAGTAGCTGTTTCGACATCTAAAATATCATCTTGAATTTGAAATGCCAGGCCGATACCTTCGCCAAATCGTGCAAGCGATTGATGATGAAGTTCATCGTCATCATTAGAGCTTAATCGCCCTAATTCAACACAAGCAGATAGCAGCATCCCGGTTTTTAAGCGATACATACTTTCTAATAAATCTTGAGAAATAGCGCTATCACTCATCGCTGATAAATCCAATGCTTGACCAGCAGCCATGCCAAAGGGACCGCAAGCTTTACTTAACGTGCTCATCATTTCTAAACGTCTTTGTGGTCGTAACGAAGCTGGATGACTAGCAATTATTTGCATCGCTAGGGTATGCATCGCATCGCCGGTTAACACAGCCATTCCATCGCCATAGACAGTGTGACAAGTCGGTTTACCACGACGTAAATCTGCATTATCCATACAAGGCAAATCATCATGGATGAGCGAATAGGTGTGAATCAGTTCAACCACGCAGGCAGGTATATCGCTATTTTCCAAAGGCGCATCAAAAATTTGTCCAGTGGCATAGATCAACATAGGCCGAATAAGTTTGCCTTGATTGTGTAAAGTATATTCCATTGCATTTTTTAGTTCTAAGGCGGGGATATTTTGTAGGTAAACATGATAAATTTTTGCCAGGCGCGCAGAACAAGATTGTAAAAGTGTCTCTAATGATAAATTAGTTGTCGTGCTCATTTTTTTCAGGGCTCTCATCTTGTTCTTCCTTATAGATTGATAATTCTTCCTGAGTATTATGTTGGATGAGGATTTGTACCTTTTGCTCTGCTTCTTCAAGGGTCTTTTGACAATGTTTAACCAATGTTACCCCGCGCTCAAAATGCGTAAGAGATTCTTCCAAGGTCAACTCCCCATGTTCCATTTTGTCAATGAGTTGCGTCACCTCAGAAAGCGATTCTTCAAGACTGGGTAGCTTATTAGGTCGTTTTGTCACTGGACACTTTCCTCCTTTACAGGATGAAAGGTAGCGCATATTTGGTTGATATACAAGAGCTAGTACGGGTTTCGAGCATGGCTAAAAAATTATTGTCCTTGAGCTAGAGTAAAGCCCAATTGACCGTCAAAAAGATATAAATTTTCTGTTTTAATTATCTCCAGTCCCAGTGCATTACATTGAGAAAGAAGTTGAATGATATCTTGCGGAGTAATCGATTTAAGATTGTTAAGATCAGCTGAAGATTGAAATCGACAAGCACAATGACGGAGATATGGCGCTTCTATCATGCTATTTGGCCAGATTTTTAAGCCACGACTAGTAATCACAATCAATTGTAATGGACTCATTAGCGTTGATAATTTCTCAGCGAGATCTTTCGCCGGAATATCATTGTGATTGTCGATAAAAAGATCAACTCCTACTAGTTTCTTATCACTGCAAACATGGGGACGACTACCATAACATTCAATTCTGGTATAGGCTCCTTTTTTGTAGTCTGTTGGTTTAAAATGCACTGGCTGTTGGCCAAGTCGTTCTATTACTGCATTAGCAAAAGCTTGTGTTCCTACTTTTTGTTTACTGTAGGTGGAAGAATAAATATCTCCGGTATGAATGCCTTCTTCTAAAGTTTTTAACCAAGCATTTTCAATGAGTGAAGCGACTTCAGGTTGATTAATATGAACCAGCATTTGAATGGCTGCATTCAATAAACCAGAAGGATTCGCTATGTTTTTGCCAGCAATATCGGGTGCTGAACCATGAATGGCTTCAAACATGGCCATCTGATTGCCAATATTGGCAGAGCCGGCAAGGCCGACTGATCCGACTACTTGAGCAGCGACATCTGAAATAATGTCACCATATAAATTGAGAGTAACAATCACATCAAATCTTTCTGGATGACTAGCGAGTAAAGCAGTGCCGATATCAATAATTAAATGTTCGTGTTCGATGGCAGGATATTCAGCAGCAATTTCATTAAAAATACGATGAAATAATCCATCCGTCATTTTCATAATATTATCTTTTGTAAAACAAGTTACTTTTTTACGATTAAATTTTTGTGCATACTCAAAAGCATATTGAATAATTTGTTCACAACCAGGTTGCGTGATTAGTTTCAGACACTGATAGACACCCTCTGTTTGACGATATTCGATACCGGCATACATATCTTCTTCATTTTCACGAATGATTACCAGATCAATATTGGGATGTTGAGTGGCCACAAATGGCGCGTAAGAAACACAAGGTCTCACATTAGCAAACAAGCTAAGTGTTTTACGCAAGGTGACATTCAAACTTTTGTATCCACCACCTTGGGGGGTGGTGATAGGTCCTTTTAATAATACTTTGGTACGTTTTAAAAGTTGCCAGGCCGAATCAGGAATACCAGATGTATTGCCTTGAAGATAAATTTTTTCGCCGATTTCAATTACCTGAGGGTCAATTTGTGCTTGCGCGGCATCCAGAATATTGAGCGTTGCTTGCATAATTTCCGGACCAATACCATCACCGTATGCAATAGTAATCGGAGTTTTAATGCTCATAATGTGCTCCTCTTTCTAATTATAAATTATTGCACTAACTCAGTCACAATCTTCTCCATATGCATTGAACGCGAGCCCTTCACTAATATAGTTGTTTGATTAAATAAAAATGGTTTAAGTGCATCAATTAATTTATCTTGCTCACTAAAATGGTAGGCACCTTCGCCAAATGCATTAGAGCAATGTGCGCTTAATTCACCATACGTAAATAAATAATTGATACCAGCTTCTCGAATTTTTTCACCCGCTGCAAAATGTAAGGGTTTAGCTTCCACTCCTAATTCCTTCATATCACCTAATACAAGAATTTTTTTGCCATGGAAAGTAGCTAGCGTTTCGACAGCGGCTTGTAAAGAAAATGGATTAGCATTATAAGTGTCGTCAATAATATTGACGCCATTAGAAAGTGTATGTAATTGTAAGCGGCCTGGCGTCGATTCTAAATTTTCTAATCCTTGCTTGATGAGACTAAGATCGATACCAATTGCTAAGGTAGCAGCCATGGCAGCCATGGCGTTTAGAATGTTGTGTTTACCGAGCAAAGGAAGCGTGAGTTCAATTTTTCCTTTAGGTGTGATGAAGGTGATCGCTGATGGTTGTGTAGTGTCATGCTCCACTCGTATGTCAGCGTCAGGATGGTAGCCAAATGTTAGATAAGAATGATTTTTAATTTGCTCCTGCCAAAAACTAAAAAAAATATCATCTCGATTTAAAATCGCCATGCCATTTGGCGCTAGTCCAAGAAAAATTTCTGCTTTTGCACGCGCGACGCCAGCAATGGTGCTGACTCCTTCCAGATGGCCAGCCGCTGCATTGGTAATAACAGCAACGCTTGGATGAGCTAGTTTCGTGAGATATTCAATTTCGCCAAAGTGATTCATGCCCATTTCAATCACCGCATAGCGATGTTCGGAATGGAGACGAGCAAGCGTTAGAGGTAATCCAAGATGATTATTCAATGTGCCATGTGTTGCCAATACTTGCGCAGTATTTCCTTGGCAGGCAGCTGTAAGAATAGCGGCTAACATATTTTTTAATGTGGTTTTACCATTACTCCCAGTGACTGCAATCATTGGAATTTGAAATGCTTTACGCCAATTAGCACTGAGTTGTCCCATCGCCAGAACCGTATCTTTTACTTGGATTTGTGGGAGTGAAGAAGTCACGAGTTGGGAAACAAGAGCTGCCGCAGCTCCTTTTTGATAGGCTGATTCGATATAGGCGTGTCCATCAGCTTTAGTTCCTTCAATGGCAATGAAAAGATTACCAGGCTGAAGTGTGCGTGTATCAATACTAAAACCATTGAATTTTTTATCAGCGAGTGAAGCTGGGATATTGATGCTAAGGCAGTTTGCAAGTTGAGCCAAATTCATTTCAATCATCATTCAATCCGCGCTAGAATTAATTAAAACATGTTGAGTATATCATTCTTAACGGAGAATTTCCTCAGGACAGATTGGACAATCCTGGGTAACTGTGCATCTCATCAATACTATGTTTGGGACTATGTTTGGGCGATAGTGGTTTCGAACCACTGACCCCTACCGTGTGAAGGTAGTGCTCTCCCGCTGAGCTAATCGCCCTTGTTACCTTGAGGATTCTAGGAAGGCGGCTTGGAAAGGTCAATAGGAACGAGTACAATTTCACAGCTCAAAGTAAATAGACGAATATCACAATAGGAGTCAGTAATATGGCGAATCAAAATAATGAGATTATTATTGAAAATAAGCACTTAGTTGAGATCGAAGTCAATGAAATTCCTGCTGCTATTTATAGCAACTGTTGTGGTTTGATGCATAGCGTAGGAGAATAGCGCGGAGTTTTCATGTTAATTGGGGTTAATTGGATATCACCGAATGCTTCACCAATCATTCGAGAATTGATTGATCAAGGTACCATTGATTTTTGTGAAGTGATGGTCGATAACTTTGCACATCTTCCCGCGAAAGAAATTCGCTCTGCACTAACAGATATCCCTATTGGTTTGCATGTGGTGACTTCGCGTTTTCTAGAAAAATCTTTGCCTGAATTAGAAATCTTGGCAAAAAGCCTACGTTATTGGATACGTGAATTACAACCGCTCTATGTTTCCGATCATTTAGCACGTTACACCATCAATGCTCAATATCTACCTTTTGTCATCGAGCTGGATTATAAAAAAGATTTTTCTTATGTGAAAGATCGCATTTTACAATGGCAGGATATGTTAGAGTCGAACATCCTATTTGAAAATTATGCATCCATTACCTCATTTGGCAGAGATCAAGTAAATTTCTATCAAGCATTAGCTCAGGAAATTAATTTGCAAATGTTATTTGATTTTTCGAATGCTTACATAGCCGAGTACAATCAATTCTGCCCAATAAAAATGTGGAATGAATTGATTCATCATACTAACCATTTTCATGTGAGTGGCTTTAGCGTGGATAAAACATCACAGCTTGCTATTGATACCCATGATACACCATTAGCACCAGAAGTATTAGAAAGTATGAGATCTTATTTGCAACATCATCATCAAGCAAGCACTTTAGTAGTGGAGTTTGATGTGAACGCGGATATTAATTACTGGAAGAATGAACTTGGAAAAGTAAAAAAGTGTATAAGCGCATGATGAATTTAAGTGAAGTAAATAATTTGCAGCATCTGAGTAGAATAAGTTGGCAGCAGAAATTATTCAAATTGACGCCAAAATTAGTGGCAGTTGTTAAGGAAGATACTAACGTTATCCTGAAATTATTTTTACAGGCAATGGAAGAAAAAAAACGATTACTCAATTGGATGACGCATATTCATTTGTTACATTGGCTAAGCGAGCATAAAACGTGGCGAGCTAGTCTGAATCAAGATACTATCAAAGAATTAATGACGGCGACGGTTATACGATGGTCGTTAGTTGGATTGGAGCATATTGATACGAAAGGTATCGTAGTGTCATCACTTCATTTGCCTGACATTGCTGTGGGATTATGGAAAAGTAAAAAGATTGGTGAATTGAACAAGCTAGTCAGCATTCAGCTTCCTCAAGATTACCAACCTCAGCAAGACAGCTATGCACTTGCTTATCAACACTATTGGCAAGGCTTAATATGGAATTCATTTGATGAATGCGACACGCACCTATGAAAAAAATTACTCTACTGGTTATTGAAGATGAAGAAGCAATCCGCGATATGTTGCGTTTTTCTTTGCCGGCAACTGATTTTGTATTGCTTGATGCGGAGAGTACAAGTAAAGCAATGAACATTTTGGCATATCGTATTCCTGATTTAATTATTTTGGATTGGATGTTACCTGATAAAAGTGGTATCGATTTTATCAAAGTAATCAGAAAGCAAGATATTCTCAAAGATATGCCGATTATTATGCTCACAGCAAAAGCTGAAGAAGATAACAAAATTAAAGGTTTAACCGTTGGCGCAGATGATTATCTCACTAAACCATTTTCACCCAATGAACTTGTTGCTCGCATTAAAACAGTATTGCGTCGAGGTCTAATCAAATCGACATCTGGAGAAATTAAAATCGGTAACATCATATTAAATGTCAACAAATGCCAAGTGTTTATTGACGAACAATTATTAAAGTTAACGCCGACTGAATATAAAATAATTCATTTTTTCATGTTGCATCCTAATAAAAAATATTCTCGTGATCAGTTGATTACCCATATTTGGGGGCGTAATGCTTATATCGATGAACGAACCATCGATGTGCAAATGAAGCGTTTACGGCAGAAATTAAAGCCTTTTGGCTATCATCATCATATTAAGACCATCAGAAATGTCGGGTACTTTTTTTCGGGAGAAAGTGATGAAAAAGCACAGTGATCCTCACTTGAAAAAATTACCTAAACTTGTCAAAAATTATATAGAACATTTAGAACAAGTAAGAAGTGATTTTGTGGCGAATGTTTCTCATGAATTACGCACACCCTTAACAGTGATCCAAGGTTATCTTGAAACATTAATTGAAAATAAACTGCCAGATAAAAAAACATTAAACAAAATTTTTATACAGATGTATCAACACAGTTTTCGCATGGCAGATATTATTGAAGATTTATTATTGTTATCTCATTTAGAAAGTGAGGATCATCTATCTGATGAAAGAAAAGGGATTAAAGTGGCTGATATTTTAAAGACTATCAAATTAGACGCAAAAAATTTGAGTGGAGAAAAGCAACATAAAATTAATTTAAAAGCTGATGCTAGAGTTTTACTGAATGGAGCTGAGAGCGAGTTAAGAAGCTTATTTTCTAATATTATCGTTAATGCCATCAAATATACCCCTAATAAGGGAAGCATTCATATTGAATGGTATGGCGATAGTCATGGGCAGGGCATATTTCGTGTTGCCGATACAGGCATAGGCATTGCCAAAGAACATCTTCCGCGAATTACTGAGCGATTTTATCGAGTGGATAGGGCGCGCTCACGTGAACGAGGGGGGACAGGATTAGGCTTGGCTATTGTGAAGCATGTTTTACTTCGGCATCATGGTCAGTTGGAAATTGAGAGTGTACCCGATAAGGGCAGTACCTTTACCTGCGTTTTCCCTAAAGAACGGATTATTTTACTACCTCCACAAGCCTAACAGGCAACGCTTGTCATCAAATTGTCATCAAATTTGTGCATGATGGCGCTAATACTATTTTTAAAGCGCGGGTTAAATAATGTTATTTAAAAGAATCGGTCATTATTTTAAACAGTTTAATACTTTTCAAAGAGCGCTTGTTACCGTGGGGTGTCTAATTGGTTTGCCTTTGGGTATTCTGTTAGTTTTACTCGGTGTTGCTGCTTTACCCTTTCCTGGAATGCCATTATGGTTAGTTATTGCTACCTTTGTACTCCTGGTGACTGGAAATTTTGCTTCGGTCGGTCACTATGTTGGGCAAGCGCTTGATACGATTGTCAGCATCAAAAAAAACGGGTTAAATAATGAAAAGATTGCCACGATATGTGGTTGCGTCATTGGGCTTGCATTATCAATTCTAACGATTCCATTCCATTGTATTGGCATACGATTTATTGTTGATAAAGCACGTATTCCTATCGGAGCGATACTCGCTTATTCTATTCCTCTCACCTTGGGACAATTTGGTTCGGCTTGTTCGTATATCGGCAGAGCAATCGATAACCTTTTTAATAAAAAAACCATTTTTCATTTTTTCAAATCGGTACTTAATTTTTTTAAAAAAAAAGAACCACTTCCATTGCCTTCGCTATCAGAAAAGCAAGAAGTACCTCAGAGTTATCAAACTATGCATAGGCATTTAAAGCCTTTGAACCGATCATGTTCTTTGCCTGATTTAAGAAAAGTTCATCAAGGGGCTCAGGATGAAGAACCAATCTGCTACAATACTCGCTTTACTCGCTTTGCTGAAATCAGGGAATTGACAGCCAACAAACTATTTCTAAAGGTAAAAGAAGATGATTCGTACAAGATTCGCCCCTAGCCCCACAGGATATTTGCACATTGGTGGTGCACGCACAGCGCTTTATTGCTGGTTATATGCACGCAAAATGCATGGCTCATTTATTTTACGCATAGAGGATACTGATCTCGAACGTTCTACCCCCGAATCGGTACAAGCAATATTAGATGGTTTAGCCTGGCTGGGATTGGATTATGATGAAGGTCCGTATTATCAAACCAAGCGTTTTGATCGTTATCGTGCTGTAGCAGATCTTTTATTGGAGCAAGGAAAAGCATATCGTTGTTATTGTTCTAAAGAGCGTTTGGAACAACTACGCGCAGCGCAAATGGCTAACAAAGAAAAGCCACGATATGATGCACATTGTCGCCATTTAACGACATCTCAAGAAGGTCCGTATGTGGTGCGTTTTAAAAATCCGACGGAAGGGGTGGTGGAATTTAATGATTTGATTCGTGGCAAATTAAGTTTTGCTAATCAAGAATTAGATGATTTAATCATCGCTCGCAGCGATGGTACGCCGACATATAATTTCACAGTGGTGGTGGATGACTGGGATATGAACATTACTCATGTTATTCGTGGGGATGATCATATCAACAATACGCCACGACAAATTAATATTTTACGAGCGTTAGATGCAACCTTGCCACTTTATGCGCATGTCCCGATGATTTTAGGGGGGGATGGTAAACGTCTTTCCAAGCGTCATGGTGCAGTCAATTTATTGCAATATCGCGAAGAAGGTTTTTTACCAGCGGCATTAATTAATTATTTAGTACGTCTGGGTTGGTCTCATGGCAATCAAGAAATTTTTTCAATAGAGGAATTAATTAATTATTTTGATATTCATGAGGTAAATCGTGCGCCTGCTGCATTTAATCAGGAAAAACTATTGTGGCTGAATCAACATTATATGAAAACCAGTGATCCTGCTATTGTCATGAAGGAACTGGTTTGGCAGTTCGAGAAATTGGGAATGAACTCAGCGAATGGACCAGCATTAAATGATCTGATTAAAGCGCAGTGCGAACGTACTAAAACATTACATGAAATGGCTGAACGTAGCCGTTATTTTTATGAAGATATTCAGCTAAGTGAAGAAATGAAAGCGCACTTTACTGCAGATTTAATCCCAGCGTTAACGATGGTGCGGGATCGTTTAGCGCAATTAACCTCTTGGACAAAAGAAGATATTCATAGGGTGATATTAAATACCGCTGAACAGTACGGTCTTAAAATAGGTAAATTGGCTCAACCTCTACGAATTGCCCTGACAGGAGGAACCATCTCTCCCTCTATCGATGACACAATCTTTTTGGTTGGCAGAGAACGGTCAATTGAACGGCTCGCTAGAGTAGTGACCTAGCTAAGTTGTTCGTTGTTTTTGCCAGTATGACGGAAACGACAGCTTTTTATTGACAAACATTGATAGCCCTCATTAGAATCGCTGCTCTCTCAGAGATTTATTCAGGGGCTATAGCTCAGCTGGGAGAGCGCTTGCATGGCATGCAAGAGGTCGGCGGTTCGATCCCGCCTAGCTCCAAAGTATACTCATCAATATTGTTGTCCCCATCGTCTAGAGGCCTAGGACATTGCCCTTTCACGGCAGTAACAGGGGTTCGAATCCCCTTGGGGACGCCAAATTCATCAATAAATTCATTGAATTAAATGGTTGTTATTGACCTCAAACCCATCGATCTGTATAGTTATTGATCTATTTTAAAATAAAAACTTGGGGCGAGTCTAAGAATGGCCAATTCATTAGCTAGAGTGAAAGAAGAATATATTAAGTTAAGAAACCTGATTGCCACACGGCAAACTTTTGAGCACGCACACTCTGAAAAGCCCTATAGCAACCACCCGACTATGTCTACGTTTCCTAATATTGATGGTTGGTGTTTATTACAACTCGCTGTAAGAATTGGCGATCTTGATGAAGTAAAACGGTTAATCGAGGTAGATGGACTCAATGTTTCTCAGCAAATGCCTTTATATAATGCCACAGCACTAAAAATTGCATTTATCTTCGGTCATAAGGAAATCGTAAACTATCTGCTTGCGAAAGGCGCGTCTATTCTTGAATGCGATCGAGATGATATAACAGATACTGATTGCCTAGCAATTTATGATAATGAAGCAAAACAATTGCTAAAAAATCGTGATCAAACCCTTTGCTATGATGCAGAGGTACCCAATTCAAAAAAAACTTATGCTGATCTTGCTGCTGAAATTGGTGATGAAACCTACTTTATCACGAGCCGTTTAGAGACAATTGAATTCTTTGATATGTCAATGGCCTTAAACGAAAAAATGTCACCGCTACATCGCGCTGTGGCAAACAATCAACAAAAAATTATACGATTATTATTAGATAATAAAATTGAAAAAGATGCCACAAATGAATATGGAAATACAATTCTCCATACAGCCATTCAAACCAAAAATTTAGAATGTGTTAAATTATTATTAGGCTATGATGTAAATATCAATCATCACAGCTTAAGTGGCCCTCCACTCTATCTCGCCATTTCTTTAGGTGAAACAGCTATTGTTAAAGAACTACTGAGTCGTGGAGCTGACCCATTTGTAAAAACGTATATTGATGAGACAATTTTTCATGCTCAAGCACAAAATGGCATGGATTTATCGGGACTACTCCCTAATACATCTGAAATTGAATTACTGAAGCAAAGCAAAAATATTTATGGGCAAACTCCGGATGACTATTTACAAAAAAATTTAACGCGAAGCATTAATCAAGGTAAGTTAATAAAAAAGATTGGCTATTTTTTAGATCTAAATTATCGAAATAAAGAATTTTTTTCACCTAACGGATATTGTAATGGCTTAACTTTTCTTTATCACTATTATGATTCAATTAATCAACTTGATGTTTTCTATAAGATATTAAACACCATCAGCTCATGGGATGGTAGTGAGAAACAGTTGCATGAACTATTTCCATCTTCGCTTGATGATTGCAAAAATCTAGATGAATTATTGGAAACGTTTCTTAGCCATCTTACTTTATTCCATTCAAAATGGCGATATAAAGGTTATGAGCAACAAAAAGACGACGAAGCTGAAGAAGAAAAAATCGAACAAAAAGACCGAAAAAAGCAACTTGCGATTGTTGATAAGCAAATTAATTTTATCATACCGTATACTGATTTTTTTGCTACTCAAAAGCAATTATCTGAGCTTTTAACTATTTTATGTGGGTTACCTCAGGGCACTCATATTGAATTTGGTGGTAGCCACCATGCAACAGGAGCTAAAATTCTTCCAGAGAAAAAATATAGTTACTTTGACACAAACTTTCGCGCAATTCTTGATCGCTCTTATGAAAGCCAAATACTAGCAAATTTAATTATCCGAACAAAACATGAAATGCTACAACAACCAGTTTGGCAAGCAGAAAAATATGGGATTGGCTTTATGGCGTATCATTTTCCTTGGGAACAACATATTGATGCTAACTTTAATTATTATGCAGCTCTACCTAAAAACAAAGAAGAAGCTTGTGTAATGGAATTTCCTGAAAATAAATTTACACCGTTACACATCGCCATATTAACTAATAGCATGGATAATCTAAAAAAACTCATCCAGGATGACTATTGCGATGCTAATCAGCAAGATGCTCATGAAAGATCACCACTTGATTTAGCTTATCTCTACAAAAACGAAATTGCTTTAAATATCCTGCTAAAAAATTGCAAACAAGTTCTAGACTGTTCGAGATTGATGAATTAAAATCTGAATAAACAAGACTGGAACTTAATCAATTTAATTCTCGATCGAAACAATTATCAATGTTCACCTGAATTCTTATCCAGTCTGATTGATGAAACTTTTCAAAATAATGATGGTGCATTATCATTATTAGAAAAATTATTCCAATTAAACAAAATAGATAAAGAAAAAACGATTAGTGTTGCTATTTCGAAATTTCATTCAACTACGAATAATGAAAGCACAAACCTTACTAAAATCAAGCAAGTGAATAATTTTCTTTATCAAAAATACTACGAGGTTAAAGATAAAGATGGTAATAATTTATTAATGATTGCAGCCAAAAATCGCAACATAAATAGCTTACAATTTTTACTTGAAAATTATGGTGAAAGACTTGATCCCACTAACGCAGCGGGTGAAACTGCAATCTCTTTATTATTTGCTAATAGCAATCACAAATTCCTTTATTGCTTCCAAAAAGAATTAAATTCAATCTTAACATTTCTGCCCGAGCGGATAACGATTGAAGATAGTCAAAAAATATTGGAATTTTTACATCGAGCAGGCGAACCTTTACTTTCAGGTTTTCTCACGCGTGTTTGCGATGCTATTGGTGATGTTTCTCAACTCATTGAAAAATCCATTTTTAATCACAACTTAATCATACCATTTGTAGTAAATAATGATTTTACTATCGTTAATGAGTTAATAAAACGCTCACCTAAAAGTATTACCTTCCAAAGAAAAGGTGATGCTTATACTGCTTTACACTTTGCATTATTGATGAATCCAGAAGAACTCAGAGAAAAGCATAAAATAGCTAATCGCAATATTATTAAATTACTAATCGAAATGGGAGCAAATTTGGATTTAGCTAATACCGATGGTATATCCTGTCGCGATTTAATTAAACAACATGCAGATCCAGAAATTTCGAGCATGGTGAGCAGATTCGCTCATAGAGCACTCTAGTCAAGACTAAGTTATTTATAAAATAGCGGCACTTTCATTTATAAAATAGCGGGTATATAATATATAAAATCGCGGAAACAGCTGATGACTATACTTTACCCACGCTGGCAAAAATCTAGTATTAACAAAGGCATGAAAACACGCCGCGTTCTACTATTAAATGGGGCTAGACAATGCGGAAAAACGACTTTAGCAAGACAGCTTGCTATTAAAGACGCTTTATATCGCACATTAGACGATCTTGCATTAAGACAACTCGCTGAAAATGATCCGCATGGCTTTGTTAAACATACCCATAGAATGCTTATTATCGATGAAATTCAGCGCGTACCCACTTTACTCTCTGCAATTAAAATGGTAGTTGATGAAAACACGCGCCCTGGTCAGTATTTGCTAACAGGTTCTGCCAATATTCAATCTCTTCCCAGCGTTCAAGAATCATTAGCGGGGCGCATTAGAAAAATACGTTTACGTCCACTCTCTCAGGGTGAGATTCTGCATGCTCATCCTAGCTTTTTAGAGAATGCCTTTAAATTGGCCTTCTCTAAAAAAGATAAAAGTAAATATGATCGTAAAGAAATGCTCCATATAGCATTGCGTGGAGGATTTCCCGAAGCCATTAAGCTAGGAATGAATGACCGTCAGCAATGGCATAACGATTATATAACTGCTCTACTTGAGCGCGATTTAAGCGATATCGCACGAATTACACATCATAATGCGATGCAAGAACTTGTGCACACATTAGCGGCATGGTCTGGTAAATTAATGGATATTTCTAGTATCAGTTCAGGCCTTGCTATCCGACGACCTACTATCGAATCCTATATTAATGCACTTGAATCTCTTTACCTTGTAGAACGTGTTTACCCTTGGACGCATACTGATTATGAGCGTGTAGGTAAACAAACAAAATTATATATGCTAGATTCTGGTTTAATGGCTGCTATTCTTCATTGGCAAATGGCTCAAGTTGAATTAGATTCCGATCGTTCAGGTAAATTAATTGAAACATTTATCTTCAATGAACTTGCTGCACAAATTGATACTCACGAAGGCAAATATAAATTATTTCATTATCGCGATCGCGAACAACGTGAAATTGATTTTTTGATTGAACGCGAAGATCAAGCATTACTTGGTATTGAAATTAAAGCCGGCTCATCTATTAGCACTTCTGATTTTAAACATCTTAAATGGTTTAAAGACAATATTGCCAAAAAAAGATTGTTTATTGGTATAGTGCTTTATTCCGGCGAGTATGCTGGATCCATGGGAAGTAATTTATGGGCAATTCCATTTGATGCCGTATGGAAATAAATTTGCATATCGCTGTAATTGCAGCTTAATTATTTTCTTCTCCGGTTTCGTTGTTTAGTAAAAACTTTATAAACGCTCTTACAGTGGGTGGAATTTGTAAACCTTGCGCATAAATCGCGTAAATGGGAATGTTAGGGGGCATGTATTCATTAAACAAAAGTTTAATATTCCCTTTTTTTACTTCCTCAGCAATAACGTAAGAAGGTAATCGCGCAATGCCACAATTATTTAATAACGCTTGCAAAATAGTTTCATAGGTGTTGCATGCTAGGCGTGATTTAACATAAATGTCAGTATGTTTATCGTCTATTACAAACGGCCACCGTTCACTTACTTCTTCCGTGGAATACACTAAGCAAGGGTGATCTGCTAATTGCTGAGGAAATTTAATCTCCGCATGCTGCTTTAAATAATCAACTGAAGCGCAAACTTGTAATTGATAATGCCCAATTAATTTGGCGACTCTATCAAGTGGGGGTGTATGGGTAAGGCGGATGGCAACATCAATTTTCTGTTCGAGTAAATTTAATTTTTCCCCCGTCAATTTTAGATCTAGACTGATCTCAGGATACATTTTTAAAAATCGCGGTAATTGTTTAGCAAGCTTGTGGGCCGCATAAGCTGAGGGGGCGGTAATGCGTAGTAAGCCTGCTGGTCTCTCTTGCAAGGAGGCTAGCGTTTGCGTGGCGTTATGATATTCCAAAACTATATTGCGGCTATGTTTAAAAAGTTCTTCACCCGCAAATGTTGCTTGCAAATGCCTAGTATTGCGCTCTAATAATTTCACATGCATAGACTTTTCTAGCTGGCTTATCTGTTTGCTAATAAAAGCCTTAGATGCTTCAAGGCGTTTTGCCGCCTTGGTAAAACTCCCCAAATCCACAACATGATAAAAAACAACGAGTTGCGATAATATGTTCTGCATATTGTTTCCATTGGTAAACACTTTGTTTAAATTTACATATATTGTAGTTAAATATAAACAATGTTTCAATGGTTTAATAGTTTACAGAGGTTAATTTTATGAAAAATCATCTTTCAATTCCGACTTATGGAAGTTACCTTCCGGTTGAGATTACCATTGTCGGTAAGTTGCCTTGCGGTAGTGGTAAGAGTTTTCTGGATGCAGCATTTATTCAGCAAGCTAAGCATGAAAATTACGTCGAGGAATATTGCGAACAAAGCGCCTTGATTGGTAAAACAGATTTTGCAAAAAATGAACCTGCGGCTGTTTATACGTTTGGTGTAGATACGCGTGATATCTTATTTCATAGGCATGATGGACCTAGAGTGATTATTGGTCTTGTAGGAGCGTCAGGATGTATTTTGCGCTTTAGTCTAGCAACGCCAGATGAGGCAAGATTGTCGCCACATTTGTTTATTGATAAAATGCACATCGTGAATATCCAAGCGGATTGTATGTTTGTCTTGCGTTTCAATGGGACAGTATATCATCAATTTGGGCCACAAAATCCAGATGAACAAGCATTTTTTGCAGTGTCGGTACATACCGATGAAGCATATGGATTAAGTGGTGAATTATTAAAAACAGTTTTAAATAATCAAGGTTCTATTCCTTTGCTGACTGAGCCTGCTCCTAAGCAAGTTATGGAGTTATTACAGCAGCCAGCTATTTACAGTAATGCCATCGTGACTAATTTAGATTTTATTAACTACCCAACATAAAGAGGAAAATCATCATGAAAACCAAAAAAGTACTAGCCAGTATTTTATTAACAAGCGCAATGACCAATGTATTAGCAGCACCGGCAGCAATTGATAAAATGCATTGTTCACAAGCTGCAAAAACGACGCAGCCTTTCATCTTGGTATTAAGTAATAATGATTCGTTAATTGACTCTATTACGCAGTGCGCAAAAGATGCTGAATTAACAAGCGCATCAGTGAGTGCATTGGGGCAAGTGCATCATCCAGTATTAGCGTATTTCAGCAGTAATCCTAATGATAAACCGACATTAACCAAGTTTAATGGTTATTATGAATTAGCTAGTCTAAATGGAAATGTCACTAATAATAACGGTAAATATTATACCCACGTGCATGGTGTATTAGCAGATAAACAATTTCGTGGAATAGCAGGCCATGTGAATTCTGCAAAAATTGGTTTAACAGCAGAGGTTACTATCGTGCCATTTCCAGCAAGCATTGATAGAGTTGTAAATGAGAAAACAGGTTTTGGTCCTATTGCAACTCATAACTAGACTATAAATAAGGAAATTAGTATTGTTTTATCTTGCGCCTTGAAGATTAAGATAAATAACTCACCTTTGGCCTATTAACCCTTCCTCTCGCATTTTTCGTCATGTTTGACGAATCATCGCATACAAATCCCCTGGATTTGGAATACTAATTTTAATTTTTTCTTAAGGTTAGCTACGTATCATTCAATAATCAAAGAAATAGGTGAAATCACAGAAAATAATTGGCTATAGGAATCATCGCAAGAAGGACCATTAGTTCAATTAATATACTACACAGAGGTGTTGTTCGATTTAGATGAGGATAGATAAATGCTGAATCATTATACAATTTTAAAGCTCAATCCAAATGGCATGAATGAAAACGGAGAAAAATATAGTAGTAAGGAAATAACAAACAATTACAGAAAATTAGCATTGCAATATCATCCTGATCATAATCCTGATCCTACAGACAACAAATCATTTATTACAATTACTACATCTTACGAGATTTTAATAGATCCAGAAACACGTGATGCTTTTGATCGAGACCTAGAAAGCAATCCTAGCGCATTTTTTGATAAAAAACATATATTTGTCAATTTAAATGATGAGATTCCTATTAGTCATCATGATGTAGACAATACTAATTTAACCATGGTTCCTTGGAAGCTTACTCAGATTGATTTAACACAATTAATTGTTAATGCAGAATATGGACCTGAGCAAATATTGCAAATTGCTTCAGAAAATTTAGTGTTTGCTGCAGCTATATTAGAAAACAACCAGGTGTTGATGCTCCTGACTCTTTCTCAGCATTTTGAGTTGCTATTCATTCTATGTAATAAATTTATTAATACCGAACAAGCGCGACCTAATTTGATAAAAGAGCTTAGACAAATCCCCAACGCAAAACAATTAATAGAGCGGCTAATAAAAAAAGAAGATGGCCATAATGTTGCATTTGTCTCCGCGTGTCAAAAGTACCCGGCACTGGCTAATAGTTTTGTACAAGATCTTTTCGGCGAAGATGCAAATAAAAAATCCTCTCCTTTATCAAAAACCACCCTGCTACAACTTAATACCATTATTCCTTGCGCGGTTGATTATTTAATCGAATTTTATGCGAATCATTTGACCTTGACAGGACTCGAATATGTTTTGGAGGTAAATTCTGCTAGAAAAGCTAGTATTCTAACTCACTTTTATCAAAAAGCTAGTCCAAAATTTATAAAGGAGTGGGTAGATTATCGAACGCTCATAACACAAATTGAAAAAGAGGGCATAGAAGCATTACAAAAAAATAGTCAGTTAGTTCATTTATACGGTACGAAAACTTTTTCTTTGTACGAATCTTTAAACAAAAAAATACCTTTTGATTTCAGCAAGCATATGTTTGATTACACTATATTCAATATTTTGATCCAAGATGAAACCTGTGAATCTTTTACAAGGGAATACTTACCTTTACAACAAGAAGAGTTTGTAGACGCTCTACAGCAGATATTATCTTCTTTTAGTCATTCAGCTAGTAACGATTTCAAATTCGATTTTATCAATACGCCGGTTAGTGAGCTGCTGCTTAATCAAATTTCTTTTAACGATTTTAGATCCTTTCTTAAAAAGATCAGTTTAAATATCATCGCAGATCAATTCTTAGAGAAATTTATCAATTTTATATTAACAAGAAAAGATTCCACCGATGTTCAACCTTTTTTTCTTCAACTGCTATTGCAAACCGATAAAAGTGTTTATCAATGCCTACAAAATAACCGGGCTTTATTAATAGCGCTTTTGAATAATTCATATTATCAAAACGAGATAGCCACAAATAAAACTTTGGAAAAGAAATTGGCCATCACAACAGCAAAATTTAATTTTACTGATGAAATTAAGATGGAATATTTGTCTCCATCTTTTAGCCTTATTCATGGTGCTGCTCTAGAATTTTATCGTTATAAAAATTCTGATTTGATAATAAAACAGGATGAATTTTTCCCGCTATGGGAGCAAACAGGTTTTTTTGAGGATTTACTTTTAATTAAAACGGATCACCACGACGTCGATTTTTTTCTCCTTGAAGCAGCTTTATCTCAATTACATCACTCATCAGAAAGCAAACTTTTAGATGAATATCCGTATTTAGTCACTCGGCTTATAAAAACGCTGGCTAAGAGCAGTGATATGAAGGCAACAGCTCTCTTAGATCTTTGTCGCTCAAGCCGCTTAGCGAATCTACTCATTAATGAAATCGAACGAGAGATTAGCACTAAATATTATCCTGAAGGCTCTATTTTTAATCTAGCTTATCTACTGATTCAAAATCAATTATGGGCGGATCAATACTTTACTGCTGGAATTGCAAATCGATGGCATGAAATATTCGAAACAGAAATCTTTAAAAAGAATGTTCTAAAGAGCTGGGTAATTTTTGAGGGTATTCACTACAAAGATAGACAATTGGTGAAATCTTATTCTAACAATGATGAGCAGCATGAACAGAATTTTGCGCAAATATGTCATGATTTTAAAACTCATCTATTACCAAAGTATCCGAGAGCCTCTTTTTCTCGTTTTCTTTTATTAAAGGAATCCCAGCCATTTCAAAATGCACTGACAGCTCATGAGAAGTTGACTGATTTTTTATCTAAAATTAATGGGAAGCCGCTTACAGAATTGGATGGAAATTCAACATTAGAAGCGTTATTAACATTGTTGCACAAGACAAAGCTAGACTTTAATGTATTAAGTCGAGTTGAAGTTTCCCTGAAGGATAATGCACCAGAGTTATTAATAGCGACATTAACAATGATAGAGGAGGATAGTCGCTTTCATGTACCTGAGTATTTACAAGCTGCCTTTAAAAGTTGTCACACTGGATATAGATTAACCCAGCCGCTTGAGTTAATTTTTCTTAATGTAGCAAAGAGAAATATTGAAAAATACCGTCACACCATTAGCGGAGATTCATTATTAGCCATGTATCTAGCGCATGGTGAGGAAATTATGCCATTCATGACATGCTACGGTCTACAAGATAAATTACTTGTCACTGAGCAATTAAATCGCGTCCTTACCAAGGTGAAAACAGGCGCCCATCAATTTCAAACACATGAAGTTGATGAACAACAACTTGTTAGAGGTTTGCTCGAAGGTTTTGAAAATATTGTTAACGAGGCAGCTAGGGATATACAGAAAATCGTTTGCACTAATAAAATAAAAGAATATTATGCTGAATTAACCACTACAATAAAGAAAAATAATATTAATGACCCTCATCTCAATTTATTAATTGATACTTTTCCTCGTGAACAAAATAAAAATCTTTTGTTGTGGCTAGTTTCATTGGAAAGCAAGCAGGATGCTTTTGCGAAACAAACACTGTTAACTTATTTAAGTGATCCGCATCTGGTTGCAAATCAAGACTTTATTCAACATATCGATTGGAAGTTTTTAATTGAAATGGTCGGTGATTCTACTAACATCATGCTGCGTATCATTTTAAATAGCGTTGCTTTATGCGCTAAAGTTAATGCGACACCCGAGTTCGACACGATTCTTGACAAGATTAATCATTGGCCAGATAAAACGAACGATAGTTTTGTCATGTATCTATTACTGGTTTGTTACAGCTATATTGCCAATAATGAATTTCACAAAGCGTATGAATGGTACGATAAGCATTCGGAGTATTTGGTATCTTCTGATATCAAGGTAATGAATGAACTAAAATTAGTACAATTGCGTATAGATAAAATAAATGGAGCACTGGACGATAATAAGAAAAAATTAAATGCTATTTTGAGTGAACAATCCGTAGACATGCAGTTGGAAAAATTAGCATTATTAGATTCATTACAAACTGAGCAACAATTTCCCGCTACTATTTTTAATATTGAGACAGACTTACTAAAGTTAGATATGAATAATAAATTTTTAAAAAAAATAAAGGATGAATTAAACGTAAGGTTGGAGAGTGTAAAGGCTTCTGCTACTCAAATTGGTTTAGATCTCCAATCAGAATTTGAAAAAGCTCAACGACAGCAACAATATATTTTACTTTCGAAACAAATACAAAAATTAGGCGAAGAGATTGTATGTGCGAACCAAGGCTTGGCTAATGATAGTTTCGCAATAGATTGTCTTGATTATAACTATTCGTATGAAGAAAACTTTCAGGAGACTTTTGATCGCTTACTTAAGCTCAAACAAAAGTTACCATCATTAAGAACGTATCGAGATTTATTTGAAGAACAACATGATGCAATCAATCTGCAAGTAGAAACATTATCGGAGTTAGATTCTTCTTTGGCAGAAAAAGTTAAAAAACTATCCACTAATGTTAGTTGCAATTATAGACGATGTGAAGGTCTGAATGATCAATTAGAGAAAACAATTAAACGTCTTTACCAGGAAAGAAATAATAAAACTGATCAAAATGATCCTATGAAAGTTAAACTGATTAAAGAGTACATGAAAGATAGAAGCTGTAACATAAAAGATTCACTCTATTTAGAAAAAATTGTGAATGAGGTGAGGTTTGCTGACTTACATGCTATTTTTGCGAAACTTGCAGAGGAAAAATCAGCTCCAGAAACACCTCGATATACTCAGGATGATCTTTGTCAGTGTAAGAGAGAGATCTATTATTTTTACTACCTAGAATCTAAGAGAGACAATAAGCGTATTGCCATTGCCGCTCTGCTTAGCTTTATTCCGATCACTTGGTTTGTAACGATTCCTTACCTGGCGTATAAATTATATAAACGTCATCACGGTATTCAAGTATCATCGCTGGATCCTGAGAGCACTCATAAGATTCAGTCTCCACGTCGATATTATGGTGATCTACCCTATAGATCATCTCACCAGAGAGCTAATCATTTATTTAATAAACAGGGCGAATTGCAAAAAGAAATCTATTCCCCAGGATCGCTACTAAATAGTCAAGTAGAAAGCACGCTTATCCTATCCACGCCACAACAAAAAGATAGAATAAATTTTTCACTGAGTGCTTCGGCTATCGAAACGAATAAAATTGATAAAATTAAATTGAAAGCAAAATATGATTGTAGCAAACAAGAAAGTAAAGATATCGTTAGAGCGCATAGGGTGTAAAAGTGAATATAATACTGTTGACTAGTAGATATAAGTCATACACAATCGATTAATTTTAGACCATTACTAGTGGAGAATGTCATGCCAAATCTAAATAAGATAGTTACTTACTCTCAAGGCAACCTCGATAAATGGAATAGAAAAGAAAAAGAAGATGCAGGGAAAATAGCGGCACTATCCCAGAAAATCAGTGTCTATGATCAGACATGTACTAATCTAAGTGCTCGGACGTCTTCTTCAACAACTGTCACAAAACATTTACGGCTACGCGAGACTGAGCTACAAGGGTTTAGAGTGAAAGCTGATGGGAAGAGGCAAAAGCTAGAGAAAAATATTGAGTTTTATCGAAAACATCAGCTAGCTGCGATAGACTTTCTAAAAAATTTGACAGTCACGCCTATGCAAGCATTTACTGATTTGCGCAACAATATCGAGACGCTCTTTATTCGATATGATCGAACCCATCTTATTCAAGATGTTAGGGTACGTCTATGTCTGAATGGTCTTAAAGAAAGGCTCGATCTCATTGCGGCTACTCTTGATTCGAAAGATGATGATGCAGCCTGGAGAATTAGATACGTTCAGTTGTGCGGATTTCTCTACGATTTACATCAACAATATATCAATGAAAATACAAATATAGAAAAGGATTTATTAGAAATATTTGTAGAGCTTCTTAATAGGTGTCATGTAGAATGGAATGCTGATTTACCTGACAAATTAGCAACAGGCTCAAATTGTTTCGATCATTTTACTTCGTTTGAAGATAACGGCAAGGCTTTTGTTAGTAGATTTCATCTGACTGAAGATCAATTATTTGAGGCAGAAAAGAGAGCCTTTAATAATGCAATTCAGGCTTTATCGGATAAGCAACTATCATCAGAACCAGTTTTATCCAAACAACTCAGTAATCTGATAAATTCAGTTAAGGAAAAAGTTTCAGGCCAAGAAAAAAAATATAGAGCGGAATTAAAAGCAAATGAAGCTAAGGAAAGCTTTTTACATCGTGCTACCCACAAACCAGAATATCATCTCTCTACACGATTGATAACGCTCGTGCATCAGGTCTTCTTTCAACCATCTAACCATCAGGATTCATTCTTAAAACTAAAACGATGCAATGATGGCCATCCCAGCGATCATCCTATATCTTCTGATAATATGTCATCAGACGTTGCATTAGACTGTCTTATACAATTATCCCCATATCTTGCAGGTAAACCATCTCCTCATTCGACAAGACAAAAAGTGCTAGGTGCGGTGATTGCATTAATTGGCGCAGCTATCGTAGCAGCAAGTGTCGTCACGGCCTTGGCTACCTTTGGTGTTAGTACGCCATTAAGTGCGACGACATTAGCAATTGGCACTTCTCTCCTTTGGCATGCCGGTAGTATTGCTGCTGCTGTGGTAGGTGTCGGAATAACGGGATCAGGTATGGGAAAATTTGCTTCGAGTATGCCGCAAGGCGAGTTTAAATATACGAAACAAATAATTGATGATGAGCAGGCTAAGAAAAGAGATGTTTTTAGATCATTTAGATAATTGATAGAGATGAAAATTTTAGATCGGTGAGGACGATAAGCCATGACACAAACGGATGTTATTAGCACCCAATCATGTAATAAAGAATTATTTTTACATCAACTAAGCACGAATGCTAAAGATCTAGTTGAAGGATTAGTTAAGCAGATCAGATTGGGTTTGCAGCAATACGATGACAATCATTTTGAGATAGCAAGAAATATACGCTTCATTCTCTATCAACGAGAAAAAAAACTAAAAGCTATTCTAACAGCAGAAATAAAAGATAAAGAATGGCAGGTTAGATATGCTCAATTGTGTGGTTTACTAAGAGCCATGCTCGAGCAATTGAATTCACAAAGTGAAAATATCGATACAGAGTTCAGTGATTTACTCCATCAGTTAATTGCGACAATTCACGTTTATGATGAGAATGATCTGCCAGATGACCTAAAGACGGGACAAAGTTGTCAGCAGCACTTTGCGGCATTATGCGATACGAATCCTAATATATTTCAATTAAAACTTAGCGATCTTGAAACAGTCGAGCAGAATGAGTTTGAGAGCAAGATAAGCAAATTGCTAGAAGGACTTCAAAATAAAGATGATCCGATTTCTAAACAAATTCGAGCAACAGTTACTGCTGTACACGAAGAAATTAACGATCAATGCGACCAATTTAAATTAAATAAGCCGAAGAAATTTAAACCTGAATTTGCAAAATATACTAAAGTTCTTAATATAGCTGCAAGTTTTATTGACCAGCCTATACGAGGAGATGTATTAGATTCTATTCGAATAATTCGTCTCCGAGGAATGGCAGATTTAGTAAATGATCAACCTTCTCCCCCCCCTAAAAAAGTTGTTGGCGCAATGCTAGGGTTAGTAGCTGTTGCTATGATTGCAATGGGCATAGCAGTAGCAGTCAGTGTCATCACTCCCTTTAGTGCTTTGGCTTTAGTGATTGGTACGGCTTTAATGTGGAAAGTTTCTAGCTTGACTGTATGTGGCAGTGCAGCAATAGTTTCTACTTTAGGCAGTGTTGGATTATTTTCATCTAGTATGCGATATGGGGCATCTAAGGAAATAAAAAAACTTTCTAATATTTTAGCCAAGGAAAATTCTGAAGCCTCTCGTCGGAGGACATACTCAGGTTATATAGGGAGTTTGTAGTTATGATAATGAGAGAGTTGAGCGATCATCTATCAGTTTATGAATTTTTATATTAAGTGCTAGCGTACCAAGTTTGTTCTAAAAACATCCTAGCTGAAGTAGTTAATTTACTTAACCATGGTTTTTTCATTTCATAGCTTATCTCAAAAAGCTTCGCATTTTTACTACATTCGAGTAAATAATCATCGCTCGTTTGGATGATATCAACTAACTGTAAACTTAATGCATGTTGACCTAACCAGTGTTCGCCAGTTGCAATTTTTTGTATATCTATTTGCTGACGATAAGTTAAAATGAGTTGTTTAAATTGTTGATGGATATCTTCGATTTCTTCGTGCAGCTTTGCGCGTCCAGCATCAGTGTTTTCACCAAACACCGTCACGGTTCTTTTATACTCGCCAGCGGTATGTTGTTCAAAGTCGATATGTTTATTTTTTAATAAGCGATGAAAATTAGGTAATTGAACGATTACTCCAATTGAACCAACAATGGCAAATGGTGCGCATAATATTTTATTAGCGACGCAAGCCATCATATATCCACCACTAGCAGCCATTTTATCAATAGTAATAGTTAAAGGAATCTGTTTAGCACGTAATCGCATTAATTGTGCTGCTGCTAAACCGTAACCAGGAACGGTACCGCCAGGACTCTCAAGACGTACGACTACTTCATCCGTTGAAGTAGCAACATTTAAAATTGCGGTTATTTCTTCACGTAAGTCTGCTACTGCAGAGGCTTTAAGATCACCATGAAAATTTAGTACAAAAATATTCTTAATTTTTTTGGCCGACTTTTCGTTTATTTTATCTTCATTTTTTTTATTTTTTAAATATTTCTTAAATTGTTTTTTAGGTAAGGTTTCAACCATTAATGCTTCAGTGTTTTCTTGATATTTCTTGTTAAGGTTTTTTATGATTAACCGGCCTTTAATTTTTTCTTTGCTTTTCATCAATAGGGCAAAAAAGGCAATGAAAATAATTAAAATAAATATGACAAGAATAAGTGATTTTGAAGCGAAAAGTGCAAGTTCAATAAAAGCTTGAGACATGAGTATTTCCTATCGCAAAGTAGTCGGTTTGATTAAAATAATTTTTTGTAACAGCGTTTTGTGTTTATTGATGGGTAAGGTCACGGTGATTTGTTTCCATTCCCATTGAGGTGTTGCTATGGTCGATATAATATTATTAGCTTCTAACGCACTATCACGACGTTTTCGGAATAACCAACTATAAGAGCGAGGAATGACGCCAATGGTGCCAACCCATAGTGGTGATCGTGATTCTTTGATGATACGACTAGATTCCCAAAGTCGTAGTACTAAGAGTTTTTTAGCGGTACCGACATGTTTCACTAGAATCAGCGATGGTTGCTTATCGAGATATTGTGGAGAAACTAATGGCAAATATTGTGAACTGCGAATATCTGAGATTCGGTGTAAGGTGCTGATCCAATCTCGAGGCGGAGGAAGCGCCCAGCCCACTTTCAGTAAACTGTTTTTTATTTTAGAGATGTCGCCTACCCATTGAATATTAATATTTTGTGAGGGAAATCCAAAAAGACTAACTCGTGGTTCCGGAATAGCTTCATCTTTTATCCACCAAGTTTTTAAATTTATTTCGGTTATTGGCCAATCCAATTGAGTGAAATTAATTTTAAATTGATTAAAATGCTGATGGTAAAACCAAGAATAACTAAGCGATAAAGTTAATAGACAGACAGTTGAAATTCCAACTAAGCTAATCGGTTTTTCGTATTGGCGATGGTAAGAAAGAATAATTAAAATCAACAATGCAGCGCTTAATAACCATGCGGCGAGCACGTCGGTAAACCAATGTGCTCCCAAATAAACGCGTGACATACCTACCAAAAAACTAATTATTGCTGCAGGAAAATAGATCAACCAACGACGTTTTTTAGGCAATGGTGAAGCAATCATAAAGGCAATACCCATGTAAATAGTTGCCGAGAGAACAGCGTGACCGCTGGGCATTGAGAATCCTTCTGGAGTTTGGAAAAGGCCCCAGGGCCGTTGGATTTGCATAAAATGTTTAATGAATGAAATTCCACCCATAGCAAATATACCTAAAGCAAGGGCATGTACAGCAGCTCGACCGCGTTTTTTGATGAAAAGCCAAACGACCAGAACAAATACGACAGGAAGAATCACTTGTCGTTGGCCAAGAAAGGTAATGCTAAGCATGATACTATCAAGCGTATGATTACGCATGCCGCGGAATAAATGATATAACACATCATTTACTAAAATATTGGATGCTCCAACATATTTAATATCAACCAATAGAGCAAACAAGGCAATACTGGTGAGCAAGAAATAAAATACGAGTGTTAATTGCCCATGATGTTGTTGCGGATCATGATGTTTCAACATAATCGTTGTTATACGAAAATAGCGTGATTTTTTTAATACATTCCAGAATCGAACAAGCATATTTTCAGTTTGTTGACTGATTAATTGCAATATCTTATAAACAAACCAGCAACATAATAAAATAAATAGAGTAATTAACAACAATACTAGCATGACATGCATAGCAATATCAGGCGGTAATTCAAGTGATGCAGCCCCCAGTAAAATGCCTGGTAACATATAAATAGGTGCCCAACCGATTGCTGAAGTTATATTTGCAATGGTAAATAATAAAGGTTTCATTCCTAGCATGCCCGCTACCAATGGAACAATTGCTCGAACTGGACCAACGAAGCGGCCAATAAAGACACTCATCACGCCGTATTTAAGAACAAATCCTTCACCTTTTTCTAATAGATTAGGATTCGTACTGAATGGCCAAATTCTGCGTAGTCGATCATTGAAATAATGCCCCATCCAATAACTGATACCATCACCAATAACAGCACCTAACATGGCCCAAAATAAAGTTTCCCATAGCGGGATGATGCCTGCTCCAGCTAAAGCGCCAATGGCAGTCATTGTAATTGAACCGGGAACAATCGTACCGATAATGGCTACCGATTCACTGGCTGAAATAATAAAAGTAACGAGTCCAGCCCATTGTGGATTAGCATTTAACCATTGTAGAAGAGGTGCAACAATATCTGACATTCAATGACTCCAAAACTTGGCAATTTTTTTATACAAGCAGCGTCGTGAGCAATTACCTTTTTATTTCCATCGATGCCACGCATTCTACTTGCGATCAAGTTTTTCGTTAAACGCTGCGGCTTGCTGATCAGCATGGTAGGAAGATCTTACCATTGGACCACTGGCAACCTGTTTAAAACCTAGTGCATTAGCAAATTCACCAAGTTGCTTAAATTCTTCGGGAGTAACATAACGTGCAACCGGCAAATGATAACGACTGGGTTGCAAATATTGTCCTAAGGTTACCATATCTACCTTGTTAGCGTGAAGATCGATTAGTGTTTGTTCAATTTCAGCATTTGTTTCACCTAATCCTAGCATTAGTCCTGATTTGGTTGGAATGCCAGAAAAACGGTTTTTGAATGATTGCAATAAGCTTAAGGAATGAAGGTAATCTGAGCCAGGACGAGCTTGTTTATAAAGCCGAGGAACGGTTTCAATATTATGATTAAAAACATCGGGCAAAGCTTTTGCTGTTTCATCTAATGCAATTTGCATACGCCCGCGATAATCAGGCACTAAAATTTCAATTTTTATGGGAGGATTTTTTTCTCGAATTGCTTGAATGCAGGCGGTAAAATGACTTGCACCACCATCAGGCAAATCATCACGATCAACTGAAGTAATCACAATATAACGTAATTGCATCTTTGCAATAGTATCAGCAAGATGTATCGGTTCCTCAGCATCAAGAGGATCAGGCTTTCCATGTGCCACATCACAAAAGCTACAACGTCGGGTGCATTTATCACCCATAATCATAAATGTGGCGATACCGTGTGAAAAACACTCAGGAAGATTCGGACAAGAAGCTTCTTCACAAACCGTTACTAAATGATTTTCTCGTAGTAATTTTTTTAGCTCGTTGATAGCTGAAGAAGCAGGGATGCGTACGCGTATCCAATCCGGTTTGCGTAAGGGATTAATGGTAGGCTCAATTTTGATTGGTATCCGTGATAATTTATCTGCTCCCCGCTGTTTAGGATGAACCATAGATTGCTTCCTCTGACATAGTATATTTAAACAAAACTGGCGCTATTATACCCTAATTTTTTGAATAAATAATTTGCTAATTCTTTAGCTGTTTGATAGACATTGTTTGGACCGTCGAGAACTGAGCATTGTGTCATCAGTAACCCTGGAAAGCCACAGGGATTTATTTTTGTAAATGGCTCTAAATCCATGGCGACATTTAAAGCTATCCCATGATAGGAACATCCACGACGTATTCGTAAACCGATGGAACAAATTTTATGTTCTTTCATAGAAGTAGAAGGATCTAATTTCTCTCTCGTCTTTACATATACCCCAGGAGCGTTGCAATTCGTATAAGCTGGAATATGGTATGAGGATAATAATTCAATCACGGATTGTTCAAGTAGTGTGACAAATTGACGTATATTAAATTTTTTACGTTTAATATCGATCAGTGTATAAACCATTAATTGACCGGGACCGTGATAGGTGATTTGCCCACCGCGATCGGTTTGAATCACTGGAATATCATTGGGATGAAGTAAATGTTCAGGTTTTCCACTTTGACCTTGAGTAAATACAGGATGATGTTCGAGTAACCAAATTTCATCCGCAGTATTATCTGTGCGTTTATCCGTGAATTCTTGCATGGCTTGCCAGCAATTCAAATAATGTTGGCGACCAAGCCAACGAATATTAATGGTATGAAAAATCATAACGAACAATCTCAGACTTTGGATTGGTAGTAGAATTCTTTTGCAACGGAAGATTTTTCTCAAATAAAGTTTGTGAGGATGGATAAATTTTTAGTGGTAGTAAATCGTTGTCCTTCTCGCGTTTTTGTTTTTTCGAGCTAATCGGATTGTTATCCTCCTCGCATTTTCGTTTTTTCGAGCTAATAAAATTGTCCACCGGCGCATTATCAATCATGGGTTGAATAGACTTGGTGGTTTGCCAATCAGGATGAAATAAAAGTGATTGATAATGCCAATCGATTTCATAACCTAAATATAATATTGCATTTGGATTAAGGCGTTTGAAGATGATAGGTGTTCTTCCATCGCTTTGTAGAATAACCAGTGAAAGATTAAATTCTCTTGAAAAAGCTAGAATAGTTAGGTGATCAGCCCACGTTCCGCTTTTGCGTAGTTCGTCGAGATATTTTTCGGGTGTTTCTTGATCCATAAATCCGCCGTACTCTTTTAGATGTTGCTCAATGTGATCCGCTGTCTGAGTACGAAGTACAGTGGGATGAATAGGATCAGATGAAGAAGGTAAATGTTTTATCATTTGATCGGCTGCGGCATGAAAGAAACAATCCCCATCAGATTCTGTATCTAGTACTTCATATCCCCATGTTTTTGCTTCATCTCGTAATGCCTTTCCCAATGCAATAACACGCGGATACTCATGAGCATGAGCATGAGCATGAGCATGAGCATAGATATTAAATAATGATTGATGCTTATCCAGTAAAAATGTTTTCTTGAAAACACTTTTAATTTTATGGCAATAAGTAATAGAGTCTTGTAAAGCAATGACAGCCTCTTCGTGATGATGTTGCCGAATACAGTAAAGTCCTAAGCGTTTATAGTGTTTTGCGATATCACAAATATCATCCTCGGTTTTTACAGTAATTGATTCGAGAAAATGAATACCTTCTCGTTGCTTCTCTTCGATATTAGCTGTTTTATTGCTAGATTGGCAGTATAGACGAGCAAGCGTAGTATATACCCATGCTAAACTTCGGTTAAGATGATTAGATTCTTCAATAGATTGTGGATTTAATCGCTTTAAGCAATCAATTTCGATGATTAAGGTATCAATCGCTTTCGTATATTTTTTTTGTTCCAGATAACAGTTAATTAAACTATTCAAATAGATTGATGGATTCATTTTATCTTTACCTTGAGAAACAATTGCACATTCAAATGCATCAATAGCTTCTTCTGTTTTCGATTGGTATTCATAAATATTACCTAAATTAAAATGGGCTTCGGCAAGATGATGACGTAAATGAGACTCATTTTTTATAAGCTTGCAATACTTTATGCTTTCCTGCGCGTTTAAAATAGCGGGATCATCGATCTCTTTGTCAAAAAGATAAATGCTACTCCTTTTTCTATGACAATTCGCTAGCATCTCGTAGTCGTAATCAGTTAGCTTAATTATTTTTTTATAATAAATGATGGCTGCTTGATATGTAGCGAGTGCTTGATTGTATTTTTTAGCTATTTGATATTTTTCCCCTCGGCGATAGTTTTTATCACCAAAATAGCGATGTAGCGGATCCCACTTTTGAGGAAATTCTCTTGATGTAAATGTAGGAAAGTGCATAATGAAATCTATAATAGTTTTTTGTTTAGCTCGAGCTGCCCAAAATAAAACAGTTTCATTCCTGTTGTTTTCTTCAAAAATGCGGTGAGGCTCCACGCGTAATATGTTTTCAACGACATCATATTGACCTGAGGCAGCCGCTGCATGTAAATCGGTTGTTCCATCATTCAATCGATTTATAATTTGATTTTCAGGGTTGACAAGATACGGAATAATATTTTTATCTGAATTTTTTAATGCCCAAAATAATAAATTCTCATTACTTTTACTGGCGTCTAAATCGGCTTGTGCATTTTCAATAAGATATTTTAAAGTAGCAAGGCTGCCAAATTGAGCTGCTTTGGCTACTACCGTGATGGTATAGGGATGTTCCAGTGCATTCACACTAACTTTTTTTTCTTCAATGAGTTGTTTGACTTTAAGATAACCATTTTCCTTGTCTGTTACAGCAATATATAATTCATGGAGCATATCTCGTATCCCATCTTTAGTTATTCCAAACCGACAGTAGCTGTCAAATCATATCAATATAATCATCCAAGAAGTGGCCCAACGGTAAAATTTTTACCCAAATTTTATCATTTCTAAATGCGAAAAGAAAAAAATCTCTCAATGAATGGCATAATCTGATCATTTATTTGTCTAATTTTTTTAAGATGACATAATGATTGGTAAAATTCTATTGCACTATAGTAGTTGAGGCGATTTTTCATTATTATCTCGATTGGTTAGTGTTTGCATCTATAAGCCGGTGTAGCTCAGTTGGTAGAGCAACTGATTCGTAATCAGTAGGTCCGCGGTTCGACTCCGCGCGCCGGCATCAGTAGAAACAAGGGGTTGGGAAACAAAATGAAAATTTGAAAGTTAGCGTGTCGACTATATGTCGAACTTGCGTTGTAGGTTAATGTTTCCTTTGAACAAGAAATCACCTAAAAATTCCTATGAATAACATCATGAAAAACATGATTTTACCCCACTTCAATAGACACTTAACTTTATTAAACTATGAGTCAAACAAAGAGGTGTTAAATGAGATCTGCATGTTCATTTTTACCACATGTCGATCAAATCGACATACCCACAAAACATGTCGATTTTTTTCTATTATTTCGACATATACATGAATTAAGTTTATATATTCAAGATCTTATTTTGATAGAACTTTGACTAGTTCATCGTTGATATAGTATTGTTCACGCCCTTTTTTGATATTACGTAATAAGCCGATCTCCTCTAAAGTTTGGAGATAAACAGCAGCTGTTTGGCGCTTGGCGATCCCTGCTTCTTCCAAAAAACGAATTTTACAATAGGGGTGTTCAAATATGGTTTCAATTAAATCTTTGCTATAAATTTTGGGTGCTTTAGCTTTAATTAATTCTTTTGCTTTATCCATTGCAGTGTTGATGTTGGTTACACGTTGTTGTGTTTCTAGTGCTGTTGTTTCAATCGCCTCAAGCATGTACGTCACCCAATCAACCCATGCGCCTTGTTCTGTTACGCTGCGGAATCCTGCATAGTAATTTGATTTCGTCCATAAAATATAATGGCTAAGAAATAAAATAGGAGAATCAAGCAACCCTTTTTCAACGAGAAATAAGATGTTAATGATACGGCCGGTACGACCATTACCATCAACAAAGGGGTGAATCGCTTCAAATTGATAATGTAATGCCGCCAATTTAATTAAGGGGTCAATTCCATCTTCGTCATGAAGGAATTTTTCAAGATTGCTCAGCTTGTCACGAATAACTGATTCACCTTCTGGTGGGGTGTAAATGACTTCACCTTTTGAGTTGGCGATCTTTGTTCCGGGTACTTTACGAATACCGATATTCTTTCCTTTAATAATTTCTGCAATTTCAATAAATAAATTGGTAGCCAATGGTTTTTTCTTTAGAGAGGTAAATCCATGCCATAATGCTTGGCGATAAAGTAGTACTTCTTTGGCATGGGGATTTGAAGCTAATTTTTCATCGGCGGCGGCGCTGTAAAGTTCGTCATTCGTTGTAACGATATTTTCTATCTCCGAAGATAGGCGTGCTTCTTGCAGCACAATGCCATTCACAAGAATGCCTTGATTAGGAATGGATTTTACTGCGCCTTTCAGTTCAGCTAATGCTCGGTTTGCTGAAATTGCTTTTTTTAATATTGCTGTGGCTTCTAAGTCAACTGCTGGTGGCAGCAGTGGTAGATCGTTATAAGGTTGATTAGGATTCATTTCAGTTCCCTTTTGCTAAAAATATAAGTTCCCAAAGTATTATTAATTTCGCAGTACGTTCCAAATTGGAACATACTCAATAACATTGTCTTATCCAGCCTTTTGAACTGTTGCAAATTTTGCAACAGTTCGCTTTTTGAGCTTAAATCGACTCGTCACCAGTACGTGCCAATTTTGCACATACTGGATTTGTGTCTCTGATTTGCTTTTTTCTGTTCTCATAACATATCTCTACTTAAATTTGTTTTTCCTGTATTTGATACAGGGGAGTAACCGATGATTTCTCTAATTTCATTTGAAGCAATAAATGGTCGGCAATCATTTGCATGGGCTTACGTAAACGCTCTACGTCTAACATAATGTAGCCCGCAGTCACATCACCATTCATTTTATGATTCAATAATCGTTTCAGTGCGTAAGCTGCAATATCAAGACTTTCTGCAATGGTAATAAATGTTCGGCGCAAATCATGTACCGTGAATTGGATGCCTGTTGCTTCAATGACTTTAGCCATTTGTTTGCGAGGCTCAATGATATAGCCATCTTTGCCTGTGCCGGGAAACACATAGCCATTATGTGAATTTTGATAGCGCGCTAATAAAATTTCATATAAATAATCAGATAAAGGCAGGGTGTGTGGTTCTCTATTTTTTGTGTCTATGATCCTGAATGATTTGAATTTTAAATCTACTTGATTCCACTTTAATTTTGCTGCTTCCTGTCGGCGTAGTCCCGTAAACAAAATAAATAATATGTAATCCCGCAGAGTTTCATTTCCAAGATTTTTTACGGCAGCGTACCAATCAGCTAATTCATGGGATTTGATAAACGTTTGGCGACGCTCAATGCGATACCAAGCGCGATTTTGTGACAACCATTTTACGGGATTCTCAGTGATGAGTGATTTGCCTTGTGAATCTTCATATTGGCCTGCTGCAAAATTAAATAGGGCGCGTAAAACACGCATGGCTAAGTTAGCGTAAGCCTCACCATTTTCTTTGCCTAATTTCTCATGGAGTTTAGTTACTTTATCTTTGGTAATTGAAATCAGCGGTTTATTTTTCCAAGCAACGAAAGCAATGGTTAAGACGCGGTTGTAATCGTAAAGAGTTTTGGGCTTTAAAGATTTGCGTGCTTGTAAATAATCCTGCATAACTTCTTGAAGTGTTACTTCGCGCATTTTAGCAGTGTGCTTTTCTGCTAGTGGGTCTATCCCGCTTGCGATTTGACCAAGTAATATTTCTGCATTTTTGCGGGCTTGTTCAGCAGTTAGCTCACCAAAGCGTCCAATTTTAATACGACACAAATTCCCTTTAACGAGCTTCTCAACAATAAAGGTTTTGGCGCCACCAGAGGTTACTCTAACGCCAAAGCCTTTTAATTTATCGTCATAATAGCGTTTTTGACCTGTTTGCCCTGAGCTACCTTTCGGCGGTATAGGCAGCTTCTCAACGCTTGTTTTGGTTATGTGCATTTATTTCTCAACTTATGGCGTGTCTAAACAGTGTCGAATGAGTGTGTAAAACTCGTTAAAACAATTTATAACTAATTATAAGATATAGGATATTGAAAGTAAAAGACTTTAAAAAATAATCAAAGAGTGTCGAAACTGATAAAAGATGGTAATTTATAAGTCGTAATCAGTAGGTCCGCACTTCTATTTAGAATTTGCCTGGTTAAAAATAAAACAATTAAATTCTTGAGGTTCCCTTTTGGTGATGGATTGACATTGGTGTGTAAAAAGTAAAAGGATGTATGGTTGAGTAAAGAGGGATGATGCGCCAAAATTATGTGAAACGAGTGCCAGTCAGCAAAATCCTATTTGCCACCATGATTTCTCCGGGCTATTTATTTACTAATTCTCTAATTAACAGGGGATCATTTTGAATGCATTTCAAATAAGCACGGCTAATGCTGTCAGGATCACGCTGGCCTTGCTCCCATTTACGTAACGTTTCAATATTAATATGATAAACAACAGAAAATTCACGTTGTGATAGCTTTAATTTTTTACGTAGCCTGCCAACATCAGGCGAAGTCTGTAGTGTCACTAGCCCTTTCTTTTTAGCTTCCTTCAGTACGCTAATTAAATCTTTGCCTAGTTTACTCATAGTAGTTACTCCAATAATTCTTTAATCAGTTTGCGTAATTCTTCTTTTTCACCAGCATCAATGTTTTCTTGGTTGGATTTCTTGAACATCGATACTAATAAAACAAGTTGTTCGCCATCGAAATAATAAAGCACCCTAAGTCCGCCGCGTTTCCCACCTCCTTTCCCAGTTATCCAACGCATCTTTCTGATGCCGCCAGTATCTTTAATAATTGCCCCCTGCTCAGGGTCAAGAGCCAGAGTATCGATTAGCTCTTGAAGTGTTTCTGGTGTCATGGCTTTTTTGGCTAAACGCATAAATTTTGGTGTTGCTTTAACCTTTATCACGGTGTATTCCTTTTGTTAATTATAGCACATAGTACCAGTAGTACAATGTCCTATATATTGGATATTTTTTGCCTATTGTTATTATTAAGATCAATGATGTTATCTGGGTTTTGTGAAGAATCAATAAGTTGACTAAGTCTTTTTTCCCAAGCTTATAAAGCATTGTGCTTCTCATCGTCATACCCATGTTTAATGTAATGCTGCTCTGTAACTCCTGTTTTAACATGATTAAGAATGCGGCTTAATGTTTCACCTGAAATTCGTAATGAAGCCATATGTGTTGCCGCTGTGCGCCGACAATCATGCACGCAAAAGCTTTTTACATCGGGAAAAACATGCAAGCTGCGTCTTAAAGCATGATCAACGGATTGGCCGCGTATGGATGCATTGGTTCGTTCTGATGGAAATAACCAACGTGAATCTGCATTTATTTTTTTAACTTCAGATAATAATTCTAAACCCAACAGCCAAAATAACGTCTAGGCTATAAAACTGTACCTCATACATTATTGCACACCATGGTGACGCTTGTGGCCTGCGATTTGCAGGCTGCATATGTTTTTGCAAGGCTGATGTTTTTGCTCGACATAAGTTTTGAAAAAAGGCACGCGCCCGGCCCCCCAGCAGCTCGCCACCACGTGCGTCCGCCCCGCTCCAGTACAGCATAATCAAATCCCAAACCAGAAAGAGAATCAAA
>Ga0155582_173_pt1 | contig 51796 bp, 56 predicted proteins | sample RifCSPhighO2_12_FD_107239 | JGI IMG/M metagenome (GOLD analysis project Ga0155582, IMG submission 107239) | Gammaproteobacteria bacterium RIFCSPHIGHO2_12_FULL_37_14
ATGTTGGTCTTGATGTGTCCGGTGATAATATCTGCTGTGGGTCGTTGCGTTGATAAAATTAAATGGATGCCACTTTGACGCGCTTTTTGTGCTAAACGTGTGACAGCGGTTTCGACTTCGTTTTTGTGGGTCATGATGAGGTCGCCAAACTCATCGATCAAAACAATTAGTTTTGCAAAAACGTGTGATGGATCATGCTCCATTAATTCGTAACGTCGGTTCATCTCGTCCACACACCAGGTCAAAGCGCTAATCGCAGCGTCGCCATCAGTAACAATGGGATGTAGTAGATGTGGGATATTTTTCCATTGCGTAAAGGCTAGACGTTTTACATCCACGAGTATAATTTTGAGCTCGGAGGCTGAGAGCTGATAAGTTAAACTCATCAGCATCGATTGCAGCAAATTGGTTTTACCGGACTGGGTGGAACCCGCGACGAGCAAATGTGGCATGTCGTGCAAATCGACGATTTTCACATCAGAGCCAGTCGTATTTTTACCAAGCAACAACGGCAATTGCATATCACTACATTGATCGAGTTTGTATTTTAAATCGGAAAATGAAAAAACTTCGCGTTGGTCGTTTCCAAGCTCGACGCCGACATATGGCTTGCCAGGAATTACTTCGACAATACGCACATCTTGAACACGCATACTGCGCGCAATTTCTTTGTGTAAATTACACAGCGTTGATGATTTGATGCCGTTTGCCAAATTAATCTCATAGCGCGTGATAACGGGTCCAACTTCTTTGCCAACAACTGTTGCGCGAATATCAAAATGTTGCAAACAGTCGGTCAGTTGTTTTGCAGTTGAATCCTGTGTGTATTGAAAGCCTGTGTTAAAAATAGGTGTTGGCATGATAACAGTCGGCTCTCGTCTTATTATGTCAGATTGTGTTGATTGATATTGATAAGGTCGGTGAGTTTCAACGGGGTAGTAAACTGCCCTGCTCACTCTGTTTGCAAAAAATTCGGATGCAGCATCACGAACAAAGATAGCGATATCAAAACAAGATAATTTGGTCATTAAAAAAATGCTGGACAGCAAAATGGTTAAAATCAAAATCCAAGAAAACAAATGCGATAAAGAGACTCCGCATTCGCCACATCGAGTGATTGAATCTATCGATAGGAAGAGTAAAAACGCGCCAATAAGTTTTAATATCAACGTGTGTCCGCCTTGACATGTATCCCGCCAATGCGAATACAACGCGCATCCAACATAGGCAAACAAAAGCGGTGCAGAATAACTCATTTTTCCAAAACAGAGATTTAGAAAAAAAGCCCAGCCGTATTGCGCAGCGGGCTTTAATTCAATGAGCGATACCAGTGTCCAAATGGAAACAGCGATCATTACAATCAAAAATACTTCGCGCAGACGAGACAGTGCGTGCAGATCGTAAAATACACTCTGCTTCGCTTTATAACCATCGTATGTATGATTACCAATAAATGGTTTTGGTTGAATTGACTGCACCGACAGCAGAGGTTGCTGCGAAGTTGGCTCAATCGGCGAAATTGCGTGATACGTTTCCATTTGACACTCCTGTGACAATAAGCGGCACAATAATTAAAATAATTGTTTAGCCCAATACGGTTTTTGAGCTGTAAAAAAATTGCCGAAAGGCTTTTCGGTTTTTTCTTTCAGATCGATACCGTGTCACAGGATGTTTTGGAGAATCACAATTAAAACTGCAAATCGACAAGCGTTCGCTTGCGGAAATTTGGTCATTTAGAAATTGCGATTGAATGGGTTTTTCAGATATATTGCGGTTAGCCATTGCACTTACTCCGTGTATGTGTGGTGGTTAGTTGCATAAAATTGCTAGAACAATTTTATGCAACGCTTTAATCAAGAAATTTTGACTTGATATTTTTTATCCTAAAGCGGTTTTCAATAAATGTAAATACATTTAATAAATTATTTACTATTATCTTTTAATTTCTTTGAATTCAACTATACATGGTACTTCCCTACCCTATTCCACTCCACTAATTGCCTTCGGGAGAGTAAAATTTGTGTGCAATAGATTATAGGGAAGTAGTTGTTAGCCACCACAGGATAATTGTCTATGTTCCTCGTGAAACATCTTATCCACAGGCATATTGTTTTTAAAGCTCCTACAAAAATTTAATTTTATAGTGTGATCAAAAATTGATCATTTTTTATTTAAATTTAAAAAATTGTGATTGTCCGTTTTGTTTTGTGAATAACGCATCGCGTTATTCACAAAACAAAACGGATAACTATAGGTATTTATATTTATATAGGTAATATAGGTACTACAGGCACCGCTGAGAAAATATTAAATATCAATGTATTATATATGTTTCGGTCGACCAATCATACGCAAAATGTCGACCAATCATACGCAAAACGCCGACCAAATGTACGCATTTTTTCGATATTTTGGTCGACCAAACGTACGCGAATAACTATTGTAATTAACAGGGTTATCAACAGCCTGATTAATTTAAATATGTTATTTAAATTAATTAATTTATGAATATGAGTTTTTAATGCTTTTCGCATATCAGGTCGACCAAACATACGCATCAATTTGGCGTAACCACTAGTATTCTTATTGATTTTAATTTAAATAACATATTTAAATTATTAAAGTTAAATAAATTAAATAGTCAAAATGTATTGTTTTTGTTTTATTGCATAGATGATTATGATTGTTAGTGATGTTTGATGGTATTTGAACCAAATAATATGCTTTGCCCAATATTGCGCTTCCCACTACTTTTCTGCATCGCATCAGGAAAGTGAATCAAAAGGTCGACCAAACATACGTATTAATTATAAGTAACTACTAGAATTTTAATCTTATTTAACTTTAATAATTTATTTAAATTATTAAAGTTAAATACTTTTATTGTCATATATGCAATTTAGATATTATTATGTTTACCTGCTATTAATATTATTTACATTAAATAATATATTTAAATTAATACAATTATTTACTATTTCTGATTCCATCGGCAAAATGAATCAAAAGGTCGACCAATCATACGCAGAATTTCTTTGGTCGGCTTTTGTGTTAAATAAATTAAATAATATATTTAAATTACAAAATATACATAACTTAATGATAATTTTCCGCATCAGATCTGAAAAAATAACACAAACGTCGACCAAACGTACGCATTAACCGATGTAAATTATGATGTATGGTGAACCCTAATTGAAATATGATGGTTAACTTAATTCCACAGATTATGCCCCACTCTACTTTTTCCGCATCGCATCAGGAAAATGAGTAAAAAGGTCGACCAAACATACGCAGACTCGTCTCTAACTAGTTTTTATAACTTTATGATAGTTTTAGCATTAGAGCCCGAAAATTCAGTGCAGCGGTCGACCAAAGGTACGCAGATTTGCTTATATTTACTGGTATTTTAATCGCCAATCCAGTTAATAATATGTTATTTAAATTAATTAATTTATGCAGATATATTTTTTGACGCATTTTACATATTTGGTCGACCAAACATACGCATTCTTCGAGCATAGGTATTAGTATCCGTAATAAATTTTAATTGTAATAATATATTTAAGTTATTTAATTTAAATAACCTATTATATTAAAGTGCGTTATTTTATTAATTTAAGCAAGCAAAGCTAAACCAAACAGTAATTTCCGTGGTTAGTTACTTTTAATATGTTGTTTACATTAAATAGCATATTTAAATTTATTAATTTATTTAACTTAATTGTATTACTAGATATTGCGCATCATACGAGAAAGCCGCATTAAAAGGTCGACCAATCATACGCATCATTTCTGTGATCTGCTTTTAATAAATAAGTTAAATAATATATTTATCATAATAAAAATACATAATTTACTTAAAATAAATATTTTTAATATTATTAAATTTAATAATTTATTTAAATTAACAAACATATTTAATTTACATAAAACAAAACCAATAAGTTGATTTATAAAGAATTCTGGTCATTTTTTAGCTTTTCTGTCACAATGGCGTATTGACATAGCAATTAATTTAAATTTACATTTTATAAATCCCAGCTATTATCGAACATTTAAAATATATAAATAGTATTTAATTTAAATAATTTATTAATTTTATTGAGATTTTATGAATAAAAAAGAATTTATACTGAATTTAGAAAAATATGGCGACTTTAAAAATGAGGTAGCGAGCGGGGTGTATAAAGTGTTTGTTGAAGCCTTAAAATCATCCTTGCTGTCAGTTAATGATAAGTTGCACTTGCCAGAAATTGGAAAATTTGAGGTTAAAAAAAGAAAACAAAGAAATGGTGTTAACCCAAAAACAGGCGAGACGATTGTCATACCGGAAAAAATAACCATAAAATTTACACCATCTAAAGAAATCATGGATTCATTAAATAAATAAAATAAATTTATTAATATATATAAATTATGTAACATTATTATTGATGAGTGGTATTGGAAGTTGTAAAAAACAAGATTCTATCGAGAAAATATATTTTTTTGTCGACCAGAAGTACGCATTAAATCTAACTAGCTTACTGGGCTTTCAATCTTTTTTGGTGATGCCGCATATGTTGCGCCAGGTAATTTTTTAATGTGCGTTTTTGAAGGGAGTAGGGTGAGCCCATTCTCGTTTTTTTGAATATTTGCATCCGGGTATAACGCAAGAACCTTGACCATTTGCTCTGAAAATTTTTTCTTAAACGCAAATCTTCCTGACTTGTCCTGCGCGTAATTAGACCCGAATTGATTGTGCAGGGATTCCCATGAGATTTTTGTCATTTTTGAAAGATAGCTCATTCGGTATGTTAGCCAAGAATAAATATCTAAAGCTAAACTCGAATTCTTGAGTTTTTTAATGACATTCATGTCGATTGGTACTGGGCTATTTATAATTTCATTAAAAAAGTCTGTATCCAGCAACAATACGGATTCATTTGTTTTTGATGTGCCATCCTTTTGAGGCGCCCAAGTTAGACTTGCTCTTTTTACGGTTTTAACATTTTCTATTTGCCATGTATCACCATCATCATAAGTGCATGAGATTGAGCATGAAAACAATCTTTTAATTTGATCTTTAAAGCGTTCAATATAGGCGCCTGTTCGTGGTATACCAAGTTCAGACATAAAAGAACTTAAGCTGTGGTTTAAAACAAGCTCACGTGATTTTTTTCGAACCGCTTCTGTTGTAATCCATATCATTATGAGTCGTGGTATTGATCCGTAAGGTATACCCACATCTGGATTTGCTGTTATCACCAATGAATAGTTGCCATTTTTTCTTTTAAAAGAGGGTGATTTCACTGTTTTGTGCGGCATAGACGCTTGCACAAGGGCTCTTGCCATATAACCAAACGAACCATTTCTATCGATATCGTCATTTTCAGATGCTATGGATTCAGCAATTAATTTTGAGATTTTATAATCGATAACTGGAGTAATTATTCCAGCGCGATCTTGAAAACTGAGTCCTTTTTTTTGCTCATTATCCATATGCATTCCATGTCTAAAAAAATATATTCTCAAGCCTAGAGTTTCTTGGCAATGAATCTTTATTATTATATATTATACATAAGTTATGTAAAGTAAAAAAAGTATTTAACTTATTTACTTTACATATCTTATTTTTAAGATAATATAGTTTATATGGTTACATATATAACAAGGAGTGAGTGATGCCCGCAAAGATAATTGCAATATTAAACCAGAAGGGTGGGTCTGGCAAAACAACAGTAACCATGCAAATGGGTGGTACGTTGGCATTAAGAGGGAAAAATGTTTTGGTGATTGATGGAGACAGTCAAAATTCAGCGGTGGAGTGGGCGTCAATGGCGCCAGAAGGCAATCCATTTCCCGCAAAAGTTTTTAATCTCGCTGCAGCCGGCAGAAAAATTCATCAAGAAATTAAAAAATATTATGATGACTATGAATATATTCTAATTGATTGCCCCCCAGCTGCTGACTCAGGTATTTCTAAGAGTGTTTTACTTGTTGCGGATTTAGCGCTGATACCATTTATTCCAGATGGATTAAATATGGCAGCGGCTGTAAAAATTAGAGACACGATTGAAGACGCTCAAGTTATGAATGAAAATTTAAGAAGCCTGCTTGTTCTTAATAGAGTTGAATCAAAAACAATTTTAACAAATGAAGTGATCGATCTTCTGCCTGACTTCAATATGCCGCAAGCAGAAACGCGTTTACACAAACGAACACATTATCCAGAAACATTTTTAACAGGCTCAACAGTGCATTCGCTTAAGAAAAAAGCTGAATCTGCTATTGATGAGATAGAGCGCTTAACAGACGAAGTCATCGCATTTTTACAAAAACCGTTAGTTGAATCACGATTAAAAGAAAAGGAAGAAGTCCATGGGTAAATATGATATGTCAGGTTTTAAAAATAAAATTGCGCCGAGAGATAAAGCGGAAATTGAAGAAAAAGCATCTGATAGATTTAACATGGCTGACCAAACGCTTGGTGTTGTTGCAAAACAAACAGAAGCGGTTGTTCAATCTGTTTCTGAAGCTACTCAAATTTCATTTGCCCGTGTTATTAGAAAAACGTTTTCTATGCCAGAATCCGAGCTTTCGCTTATTGAGCAGGTAAAAAATAAGGCGCTTAATCGAAGAGTTGTTTTGGGAGAAGGCGAAGTTTTGAGAATCGGCTTGATGATGGTGTCCGAATTATCTGATGATGAGCTTGAAAAAGTATCAGGTAGACTTGAAAAAATGCCACTTGGAAGACCGCCAAAAATAAGATTAAGTTAAATAAAGTAATAACATTATGTAACTTATTAATGTTATTACGTTTGAATTATTGGGATATGTAGCAAAAATCTGTGTGGAGTACAGGGCGAAATGTAGCAACTTCGTGGCGCTGTATATGAAAAGTAGCAGATGTCGCAAATGTAGCAAAGCGTGCAATTCGATTATTGTAAGTTATGAAGAAATAAAAAATGACCAAAACAATCTTGTGCTATGGCGATTCAAACACCTGGGGTTATATTGCTGGCAAATTTAATTTGCAGACGCAGTACATGGAGCGATATCCCAGGGATATTCGTTGGACGGGACGTCTGCAAAAATTATTGGGCGATGATTATTATGTTATTGAAGAAGGGTTGAATGGTCGAACAACCAATGTTGATTCAGACATCCCACCAGAGCGTAATGGTAAAAATTATTTGTTGCCGTGTTTGTATACGCATTCTCCGCTGGATTTAGTTGTGCTAATGCTTGGCGGGAATGATCTAAAAAAAATCTTTAATCGTTCGGTTGATGATATTGTGAATGGATTGTCGGAATTAACTCATATGATTCAGTCCACAAAATATGGAAGAGGAATGCAATCACCGCCGAAAATTTTATTGGTTGGTTATCCGACATTAACACATGATAACGCGGGTGAATTTTACGGCGATAAAAATATGTTTGAAAATGGCGTAAAAAGATCAAAAGAATTTGATGCGCATATTTCCAAAATGGCAAAGCAGAACGACTGTTATTATTTTAATATGGCACCCTACGTTGAGTTTAGTGAAGTTGATGGACTTCATTTTGATGAAGAAGGGCATAAGATTTTTGCAGAAAAAATAGCGCCAGAAATAACGAAAATTATTGGATGAAATATGTCAGAACAAAGAATTTTAAAATGTCATTGTGGCGCAATTGAAGTCGCTGTTCAGTTTGATAATGGATTGGAAAATATCCGTCGCTGTGATTGTTCGCTTTGTAAGCGTAAAGGCGCTGTGATGGCAATGGTTCCTGTCACTCATTTGAAGGTTACTAAAGGTCAGGATAATTTAACACTGTATCAGTGGAATACCAAAGTCGCTGAACATTATTTTTGTAAAACATGCGGTATTTATACGCATCACAAACGCAGAAGTAATCCAAATCAATATGGTATCAATATCGCCTGTATCGAAGGTGTGAACCCCTATTCATACGGTGACATACCCATTGGTAACGCGAATTTAAATGCGCCGCTGCCACCGATATCAAATAACGAATTGAGTAATTAAATGACGAAAGCACTTTTTAAATGCTATTTACTTTTTATAGCATTATTTTTTTCGTCGGTTAATTTTGCAAGTCCAATTCCATTTGGAAAATATTATCATATTAATAATGCGTCGATTTATGCAGTGTCTTATGGTAAAGGTCCTACGGTTGTTTTTGAATCAGGCTTAGGTAATGGGGTTAATGTTTGGTCAAAAGTAGCGCCATTTATCGCAAAACATGCAACCGTTGTTTTATACGATCGCGCCGGTACAGAAAAAAGTAAATTTTTAAAAAACACAACTCAGGCACAAACTGCACAAATTGTTGTTAGTAATTTAAAGGAATTACTGCAAAAAATGCATTTAAATCCGCCTTACATTTTAGTTGGGCATTCAGTTGGTGGTTTGTATGTTCAGCTCTTTGCACGCGAATATCCAAAAGAAGTGAGCGGTGTCGTATTGGTAGATTCCATGAGTCCTAATCAAAATCTTAATGATCCATTACCAAGCAAAAGGGCTTATTATTATCTCGATGCATTAGGAATTCCCGCAAGCGAAAATGAAGTCAAAAAAGCACCGGTTTTTCCGAATACTCCATTGATTGTTTTATCGGCAACAATTCATGGAAAGCTAAGCAGCATATACAATTCTAAAGCCAATAAAATACAGTGGGCAAAGTGGCAAGCAGAATTGGCAGCAATGTCTAATAAATCACAGTATATTACCGCAAATAAAACAGATCATTATATTCAAAAAGAAAAGTCATGGCTCGTAATTTCCGCAATTAATGAAATATTAGACGTAAATAATAGTTAAAACAGATTAAAAAACATTGCCTAATATACTATTTTAATATTTCTGTTTCAGTCATATGAAGATTACAAAAATTTGGATAAGTATAAATATCCAAAACATTTATCTCAAGTTGCGTTTCTGGATGATTTGCTATTTTAAATCCATTTTTTAAATAAATTTTTCTTGCTTCTTCTGAGGTTCGCAATGACTATGTTTTTAAGCCTTGTAAATCAGGATGTGACATTATTTCTTTTATTAGTTGATTGCCAATCCTTTTTTCGCTGTAAAACATCAATCACGACATCGCAAATATAGGCATAGGTTGTGTAGTCAGAAATAACACGACCAAAGCAAATTAAGTCATTATCACTTTTTTGATAGACACCAAAACACAGCGAAAATTTAATGAATCTCAATACATATTCAATAGGAATATTTTTTGATCAAAAACAATCGCTGAGCAAACGCCAAATTTTTTCTTTGTTTAAAAGAAGTTTGTCTGTTGAGATATAATAGAGACTCATTTGTTAACGCCCAAGAATATGCAGTTTATACGGAGGAACCTCAGCTTCAGCGCACCAAGCAATTTTATCATCCGGTTTACCAGTTGGTTTATGAGTTTCCAAAAGTTTCAGGCCAGCAGCAGTATAAGTTCTTCTATAGGCTGATCCTGAATGAAAATAATCGAAAAATGTAAAACTTTGATCGCTACCTGCTGAAGCAAATACTTGCATTTTGACCGGTTGGTCTTCGATGTATCTTAACTTTTCGCTCCCCTCTTTTTTTCTGGTGGGCACATTTTCCGTGAATTGATTATTGAAAGTAAACCAGTGATTTTCAGGTCGATACGCTCTCCCGGTCGGGTTCGTAACAATTAGGATGCCATTTTCTGATAAAATATTTTTTAATGCTTCCAATACAAGAAGCATTTGCGCTTCTTTCATTTCCACTAAAACGAAATTACAAGTAATGAGATCAAATTTTTCTGTTTGATCAAATCCGCTTTGTGGTGATATACGTTTGAATGCAACTTGTGGCAGTTTTTCTTTGGCTAACAAAAGATTAGCTTCGTTAATATCAACCCCAGTAACCTCAATATCATAATTAGGATTTTTTTTAAGATGATGTAATATTATTTGCGTGCTTAATCCAACACCGCATCCATAATCTAAAAATTTGAGTTTGCCACTCGGAAGTTTTGAGAAGAGGTGACGCTCGATTAACACACCAACATCCCTATAGGCTAAATATAACGTTGAATTTAAACTAAGCGAATCATGTTCTTTAGCATTTACGCTATAACTTTCTTGATTTTTACCGTCATGAGTATCACCTTGACTTGCTCTCATATGAAAATCCTTAATTTGTTTATAAAACTTTTTTAATTTAATTTTTGACTAGAAAATATTAATTGATGCACGCTTGATATTTTGTTTGATCTGCAATCATTGCATCTAAAAATCCTTTTTTACGAAGAAAGCAGCTATCGCATTCACCACAGGCTTCTCCATCAGTATTTGCTTTATAACATGAAACAGTAAATGAATAGTCAATGTTGAGTTCATGCCCAGCTTGAATAATTTCAGCTTTACTCAGTTTAATCAAAGGGGCTTCGATTTTAATTTGCTGACCTTCTACACCTACTTTTGTCGCCAAATTGGCAAGATTTTGAAATGCAGCTATATACTCTGGTCTGCAGTCCGGATATCCAGAATAATCAACTGCAGTAACGCCTATGAAGATTGCTTCTGCCTCCAATATTTCTGCCCAACCTAATGCAATTGATAAAAACACCGTATTTCTAGCTGGAACATAAGTTACTGGAATTTCATTTGAAGACATATAATTTGGGACGTCGATTGATTTATCTGTTAGTGCTGATCCTCCCAGAGAGCCAATAGATAAAGAAACAATTTCATGTCTTTCAGCATGAAATTTTCTCGCAATGTTTCTTGCAGCTTCTAGTTCTGCGCGATGTTTTTGACCATAATCGAAGCTTAGTGCGTAGCAAGAATAACCTTGATTTTTCGCTATCGCCAAACATGTTGTTGAATCTAATCCGCCTGACAATAATACAACTGCTTTTTTCATATATTTACCCATTATTTATATTTATTATTTTCTGAACTATAAGATGCTTCTAAACTCACAGGATTGAAATTTGTATCGTAATCATAAATATCAAGTTTCTCGCTTTTTTTGAGAAACTTTGCTAACCGAATTGAAAACGGTAATCCTAAAATTTCAATAACAGTTTTGGTTACCCATATATCAAAAATTATTTTCATAATATCGTGCATTGAATAGATTTTGCAAAAAGCAATCGATGCGAATACAACACTGTCTATGGCTGATGCAGCAATTGTTGATGATACAAATCGAATTCCAATATACTTACCTTTATGTTTATTTTTTAATTTAGCTAATATAAATGAATTCATTGGTTCAGAAATAATGTAGCTTGAAAATGATCCTAGAATAATAAATATATTTGCAGCTATTAATTTATTAAAAACTGCATTATCAGTTGCAAAGCTTGGGTTGGGTAAATGTATTAGAATTTGCCCATATCCAACAAAAATCACATTAAACAAAAATGCAGACCAAATCGCTCTTCTTGCGTGCTTATATCCATAAACTTCTGTGATCATATCTGACAATAGAAATGTTATTGGAAAAATCAAAGTCCCTGGCGAAATTACCATTTTAAATATTTCAATCAATCTGGCATCAAACCAATTTGATATCGCTATTATCATCGAATAAGAAAGTATCAAAAACCATAAATACTTCGGGTGGTTTTCTATAATGGATGATTTAGAGGAACTTTTAGTCACTATGAATCTCTTTTCACTATTTTTGTTTTTTCGAAAGAAATAACAAGATTTTTGGCAATTGCTTTTCCAATTGCCAAACCAAGCTTAGTGCAATCTTCTGGAGGTGTGTTTTTAATAGAGGAGTCTAAAAATTTTTCCCATGATTCCTTTACTCTGTGGCGCTTATAGGAATATGTATTTGTAATGACAACCTTATCAAGAACAACTTGAACTGTAGCGGGGTGCGCCTCTTCTTTTTCTATACCAAGGTAAAAGGACAACACCCTTTCAATTTTAGTTAACAGTCCATTTAACATTTTTTTCACCTAAAAAATTTTATGTTTTAGCATTTACTTGAACTACTACACCAATAAATCGATATTTTTCTTTTTTTGTTAATTCAATCGGTAAAATATTTTCATCATATGACGCAAGTATCTTCTTATTTTTTTTAATATAAAATTTTCGTATTAGTATTCTGTTGTAATCATCAAGCTCAACAGCAACCAAGGTGTCGTTTTCAGGGGTTGCAAGGGTGTCAACTATAAAAATAGAGCCTTTTTTAAACATAGGCTTGATATCTTCATCTGATAGAAGCGCAATAAAATTACCAGAGGAAGATGTTAGTTTTGTTTCAATTGTTCCGATATTGTTTTTAATACCAGCACTAATCTGATAAATCGGAATAGATTTTATTTCTGAAAATGCATTGGCTGATTGACTTGGGACATCAATAATAGGATTTGATTTAATTCCTGAGAGTAGATCATCAATAGCAATATCAAAACCATCGTTTCTAAAAAAATCAATTATTTTTGAAAGTGTATCAATTCTTGGGTTGCATACACGTTTAGTTGGGTCAGCATGCATTAACTTCACAAGTATCGAGTGGGGGACATTAATTGCTTTTGCTAATTGATAAATCGTGAAGTTTTTCTGATCCCTTTTTGTTTTCCGATCAATCAAATCACGAAGCACTAAGTGGATATTATTGTGATATGTCTGTGTAGCTGAGCTCATTTTTTTATTCCTGTCAAAATAAAGCATTCTACCAACATATGTACATTTCTCAGACTAAAAATAATAATAAAAATCGTTGACTATGTTCCTTAAAGAACATAGCATTGTGTGTGTTCTTTAAAGCACAGTTTATATGTGTTTATAAAAAAATAAAGAAAAAATTTACTTATTTTTTCATGTACATATAAGCACATTTTAATGAATATTTTTGAACAAACTTAAATGGACGTAGGTAGAAATGAACTACAATCTCAACAACACGTTGGAAAGCGTCCGCCAGCTCAATCTCACTGGCAACATCATCCCGCATACCTGGTATTCCAAAATCACCTTCAAAAATGGTGCGCCTGATCTGCTCGGTATAGTAATACTGGCAGATATTGTTTATTGGTATCGACCTATTGAAATCAAAGATGAAAAAACGGGTCGATTGATCGGTTATAAAAAGAAATTCAGAGCTGACATGCTTCAAAGAAGCCTTTCAGCATTTTCACAACAGTTTGGTTATAACAAACGGCAAATTGCTGACGCATTAAAGCGTTTGGAAGATGCCGAATTGATTATCAAAAGGCTCAAAACGATAGACACCGCAATGGGTGTCATGAACAACGTACTTTTTGTTGCACCTATTCCATCAGCAATAGCAGCGCTTGATCACAATACGGATCAGCAAGATTATTCAGCAGAAATCACTGAATCTGATGATGATTTTGCAAGTAATGAGGAAGCTACTGTGCTGATTTCATCCAACGTACCACCTACTACGATAGAACGTAGTAGGGGGTACGATAGGACGTATGAGGGGGTACATTCTAACGTAGTAGGTGATGCGATAGAACGTAGTACATATACAGAGAATACAACAAAGATTACTACAAATAATTCTACAAAGATTACAGCAGCAGGCGAAGGCGATTTTCAAAACGCATTGTCAGATTGTGAACAATTAAAATCTGCTGCTGCTGTTTTTTCAAAAAAATTAAATCTTGAAGAATCTGATGCTGTTATTGGCGAAACATTAACACGAATGCAGGTTGCTGTAATTCAAAACACTGCTGCTGAGCTTTGCAATTTCGCTGGCATCGATTTAGCGCAATTGTCGCAAGAAATTCAATACGTGATTTTATCAAGCGCATCGTTTTCATATGCAGGTCGCGATTTTGCAAAAAAACTCAACACGATCAAAAAAACGATCAAAGAACGTGGATGGAATACACCTGTTGGCATGATTGAAATCAAAGAAACACAGGAAAAAAATGAAATCGATCAGATTCGTCAAGAAGCAAATGAGGCGGAGCTTGATTGCGCTCATTGGCAAAAAATGGTGGCTTGGGCGCTTGAAAAAGGCAACAAAAGTGAAGCAGAAAATTTTAATGCCATTTTACAAGAAGCCAAAAAAAAGCTCGCAAAAATAAGATCACCCTTTACCAATATCTACGACATTAATCAAAAAAAACAGGTGGATGGGAATTAGGAAAATATGAAAATTAAACTGTTAATTATGGCTGCATCGATAGTGATTTTATCCGGCTGTTCATCGCCTGCATTAATTGATCATAAAACACAGCCAAAAAATAAACCTTTGCAAGTCGATACAATAAAAACAGTCAACAATGACTTTTCAAATTCAGACGCAAGCATAAACACACAAGATACCAACACAAGCGTGCAAATGAGCCGTTATGTCACAGAAAAAGACACACCAACTAATGCAGAGATTAATCCATTATTAGCAGTTTCAACGTTTATTTTTCAAGAGTCGGTTGTAACGGTAGGGGATGCTGTTAATCAAGTGCTGGTAACCAGTGGTTACCAATTAGCGCCACACTTGAATCACACAGTCAAAGCGACATTGCAGCAGCCCCTGCCGATTACAGATAGAAAATTAGGACCAATGCCAATTCAATCGGCATTAGAAGTATTAATGGGTGAGCAAGTATATCGGCTTGAACAAGACCCGTTGCATCGCCTTGTTAACTTCAAGGTAAGAGCATCTATCAAGCAAGCATTAGGAGAGAATTTAAATGCGTGAAGAAAATGAAAATACAATAAACGAAGCATCCACCACAGAAAATACAGTAGGTGTTTATTCTAAAATAAAAATATCATCACGGAATATTAAAATAATAATTATTGCAGTTGTAATTTTGGCACTTGCTATTTTCGTTTTAAAATTACCCGTTAATAAAAAAGAAATTAATAACGCTAATATGATCATTAAGAATAACGCAGCAGTTGTGACTGCGTCTAAAAACATGATGCAGAATCAGCTAAACGATATCTCAGATAAATTAGCCAATATCGAATCGTCACTTTCAAAAAAAGATGCTTATGTTGATATTGATACTATTAAATCAACGGTCGCGTCATTGATTACGCAAATTAATCAGATTACACAAAAAGATGACAATGCGATTACAGCACAAATTACACAAGGTAATGATCAATTAAACACACAATTAAAAACGATTAAAAATACGCTTTCTGAGATTAAACAACAAAATGTGCATCACACGGTGATTCCGGCGTCAAACTTGCCATTTCAAGTAATGAGCATCGATAACATTCAAGAAAACGATATTGTGACGATTAACTATGAAAATCACATAGCCCCGTTAGAGATCAACGAATCTCTGGCGGGATGGAGGTTAGTAAAAGCAAATACGAATGATCAAAAAGCAACATTTGAAAACAAGGCAAAAAATTACGTCAAAATTGATTTGAATAACGTACCAGGTTCCAAGGACTAAAAAGATGTGGGGATTAATTATTATATTGGCTGTAATGATTGGTGGATTGACTGCGCATGCGACGCATAAAGAGCAACATTTAATAAAAGAGAATAGAGCACTCAAAGAACGTGTTGCAGTACTTAAGGATAATCAAGTGCGCCGTGTAAAAAAATTAGATGGCGTTGTAATTACTAACCTTGATAGCGATAAAGGATATTATCAATAAAATAAGTGGAATTCATGAGATGAGTAAGGTTCAATTTTTCAAAAAAACAGCATTGCTTATATGTATTTTGATAGGTGCTCAAAATGCTGATGCCAGTAGTTTAGGCTGGCTATTTAGTCCTGGTAAAGCTGATCCAAACAGTGAATTTCACAACAGACTGCCAGAACATTTTCAGGACGATATCACCAGTGATCAAAATCCTGATGCAATTAAATTAACGCCTGCAGAGCAGCATCAAGCATTGGTGTGGGGTTTATCGGACTCTGAAGAAAAAAGATATTTGTCATTGATGCAAAATCAAAGTGGGTATTTTTATGGAACTGAGTCAGTTCAAAGTCCATTGGGCGGTGAAATTGTCTACGCCAAAAAAGCAACCCCGGTTGAAATATTAGGATTTAATGCAAGAAGTGATGCGACACGCAATAAATATGCGCAGCTGGATGCGCAACAGCAGATTCAATACATGTCAAAATATTTGGCGTATGTCACTGCGTACAATAGGGCGGCAGTTGTATTAAAAGAAAAATTAAAATTGCCTATCGTTAGAAAATTCAATGAGCAAAAATTCTCACCATACAATTACAAGCCAGTTGTATTGCAATCTGGCGATAAATTAATGTTTTTTATTCATCCTGATGATGAGGTCAGACCCATTATCGCATCGCTTCTGGGATCGCTTCAAAAAAATAAAGATGTGTCACTGAATGTGTTTTTTATTGGCAATAAAATAACAAAATCAAATCTTGAAATGTGGGCGCGCGATCAAAACATACCACCTGAATTGGTTAAATCACAAAAAATTACGCTAAATTTTGGCAATGATCAATTTCAATTATTAAAAACAAATCACGCATTACCGCTTTTAATTTTGGTGCGTGATGGCAATAGCCGTTTTGTAAGCACGAGTAGGTTTTAACGATGAAACAGACAATGACGCTTTGCACAATTTGTACCCTGCTTACGATTGGCGTTTGTTGCACTGCAACTGCTGAGTTGATTGTGATTAAAGATACAGGAAATACAGTGCTATCAGACAGATATTTAAAAAATGTTCATGTTCCAAATACGGAGAAGATTATGAATTTAATCAGCGATCAAAAACAAAAATTGGATCAGAAAACCATTAGCGCAAATGATGTTGGATATCCTGATAACAGCGTATTTACACCAGGTGTTGTCGTAAAACATCAAATTAAAAAAGGTTTCTTTGATACGGTGCCATTATTTGTCATTGGTGATGATCAACAGTCACTTCGCTGGGCATCGACCAACAAAGAATATTTAAAGAATATTGATGCAATCGGCATTATTACTAATGTTCAAAACAAAGAACAAACACAAGCGGTTGAAAGCAGATTAGGTATAAAGCTTATTGCAACTGATTTGAAAGGCTTGGATCGGATTATTGGTACGACACATTACCCGTTTTTAATTAGAAATGGCTGGGTCGAACAATGACACGTCGATCAGAAAATCCTTATGAAAAACATAAAAACACCGCTGTCGCAGGTCATGAAGGTGCGGTTACAAAGTTTACTTTTGGAATGATAAACGCTGTATTTTTTGGATTTATTACTATGGTATGTGTTAACGCTTATGTGTGGGATAGGCAAGGGTATCAAACATTGATCTACACCCTTGACTACCAATATCAATTACAAATTCAAAATATTTTTAATAGAGATAAGGGCGCATTGTCTGAATATGATGCGCTTTCAAATATTGATACTCGTGAAATTTACATTGAAAAAAATAATATTCACAAAATAATTAAAAATAACCCGTTTAATTTTTCAACCTATTTTACTAATCATAAATTGAACATTTCAATTGAAAACAAAGTGCATTTGATAAAGAAATTTATTACTAAAATAGAAGTCATCTCAGTGGATACAATAAAAATTATTTTTGCAAAACTGACGAGTGTTTTTGCATCAACACTTGTCTTTATGGCTTTTATTATTTTAGGAACAAGTGATGGTTTAGTGTCTCGTTATATTCGAACAAGCGAAGGTGGGCGCGAGTCTACACTGATGTTTCATAAAGTGTCTGATAAGTTAATTCAAGCATCAAGCATCATTATTTTTTTATATTTAATATGCCCGATTTTTATTAGTCCAGAATGGGTTGTGGTTTTATTGAGCGTTTTATTACTAATGTATTGCCGCAGTGCAACATCAAATTTAAAAAAATATTTATAACGAGGAATTTATGAGACAGATTTTTATTATATTGATGGTATTGATGACTACATACTGTAGCGCCAGTTTTGCGGATAGTGAACAAATGAAACAAACATTAGCGCAAATCGCAGAGCAATTAGAAGCAATACGACCACTGATCAATCAAGCACAGCAAGAACAGTCTGAAAATCCCAGGGTAAAAATACATTTTAATAGCTGGACAGATGCAAATGGTGTTACACATGCGGGTTTAAGCGATGACATTAAATCAATACAATATGCGGTGGTTGCAGCCATTAACAGAACTCCAGTCGATCCCCGTACAATCAAACCATTGAGCAATGATTTTGTAGATTCTAGCAATACACAAAATGTAACAAGTGGAACTAATCAGATTAGTAAAGCTAACACAAATAACACAACCAATTTAGCGGACGATTAAGTATGTTTGAGATGAGTGATAGTCAATCACAAGCTTTTAGCGCGGCAACCAATGGCATGTCAGCAACATCTTTCTGCCATTGTGTTTTATTTCTAATTGGCGTGACAACAACCATTTGGTTATTGCTGATTTTTATTGGAACGATCAAGAGTAAAAAACGGTCTTTGTATGAGTCCATGGTCGAGTTTTCAATCGCTGTTTGTGTTTATGTTTCAATTGGCGTTGTTATTTACTACACATGATTTTGGCTATATGGAATATTTTTGGGAGAATAAAATGAGACGTATAAAAAAAATAAAAAAAGTAAAAAAATGCATAACGATGCTCTATTCAAAAATAATGTCAGTGCTATTTTTAGTGCTTGCATCACAAGCAAGTTTTGCAGACCCGATTATCCCCGTTTCAACCAATGATCAAACATCCTCTGGGAGCAGTTATGCACAAACAATATTGACAATTTTTCAGCAAGAAATAATTCCGATAGTGCTGATATTTGGAGCTATAACCATTTTGTGGATCAGTATTTCATCTGTTGTGAGTGGCGTGAAAGAAGCAAGAGAGCTTAGAAAATTTGAGCCATTAAAAGAAGCGATTATTATTTCAGCAACAGCGATTGTTGTCGGTGGATCAATTCTTTATTTATTAAACCAAGTACGTACTTACTCGTTCTAATTTTAGGATGTAAACGATATGTCACAGTATCAAGACAATGCCAGCTCTAAATATTTAACGCATAAAAACGCATCTTTTTATGGGTGCACATTGGAAGAAATGGGCATTATTTTGTGTAGCTATGCAGCTATTGAAATTCCGATCATTTGCGTTATTGCTGCTATTACATCTAAGTATTTAGGTGGTTTTGTTGGCGCGTTTTTATTGCTGTTTTTATTATGTTGCTTACTGACATTTTTTGTATTTATAAAAAGAACTGCCAGTTACATCGGAAAGTTAAGACAAGACAGAGCGCCTGGATTTTTAAAATTACGTTTCAAACAAGTACTGCATGAACAATTTGGAATAAACATACCATACGTTGTTCGAGAAGGCACTTGGATAACCAGGAGAAGTACAAAATGATATTTAATTCCTGGAAAATCTTAGATCAAAAAAACACGTCGATAAAATATTTATGGGCTTTTATCGCACTTTTAATTGTGATGAATTTATTTTTAGCGATTGGATTAATGAGTGCGCCCAATCGACTCCGTGTTTATGTTCCACCTGATTTATCGCATGGTGCAATGATTAATCCAGAGCATATTCCAAAATCAGTTGTGTATGCCTTTGCTTTTCAAATTTTTACATCAATTAACAGCTGGAGTAATGCAGGCAGCACACAATATGAAAAAAACATTAATTCATATCGCAATTACTTGTCAGCCTCTTTCTATCAAGAGCTTCAAAAAGACAATACTGATCGTGCTGCCAACGGAGAGTTATCACGAGATCGCATTATGTCTGGAGCATCTGGCATGGGATACAAACCATCCGATGTGACGGTATTAGGTGACGGAACTTGGCTAGTTAATATGCATTTACAAATTGTTGAAACGCTCGAAGGCTCTGTGATTAAGAATGTTATTATGGACTATCCCATGTTGGTGTCGCGTGTGAATGCATCCATTTCCGTCAATCCATGGAGTTTAGTGATCAGTGGGTTTAATCAACAACCTTACCGGATTAAAACGATTATTTAGGCAGTTAGGTAAATGACAATGAAAAAATTTTTTATAAAACTTACATTGCTATTTTTATTATTTTGCATCATTGGTTTTAATGCATTTGCATTAGATGTATCACCCTCATCTAATATGGTGGTAAATGATGTGCAATATGATCATGTTGTGTGGGACGGTATACCGATTGCGTTTTCAGTTCCTGTTGGTCAAGAACGTATTCTTAAATTTCCAGGGTCAGTCACGCTTAATAATTCGAATGCTCGCTTAACAACGGATAAAGTTTCGATTCAAAATAATGCTGGATTTTTATATATCAAAGCTAAAAAAGAATTCAGATCTATTCGCCTTGATTTTACACTTTCAAGCACTGGGCAAGTTATTTTGGTGGATTTATCAGCTCAAGGTAGTGTCAGTGATACGCCTGTTTCAGTGGTGCTTTCTGATAATAAAAGCCAAAACACAGTCTCAACGAATGCTAATCAAGATCAAAACAATATTCAATCCGTCAATGATGTGACATTGATGCGTTATGCGATACAGCATCTGTATGCGCCACAACGTTTAATTTCTCATAACAATTCAATAACGCGAGTGCCAATGGAAACACAGCAGAGTGTCGATTTATTTGATGATAAGAGTGTCATGGCGATGCCGCTTATTTCTTGGAATGCGGGCAATTTATATGTTACAGCTGTTTTATTAAAAAATAACTGGGATGAAAAAATATTACTTAATCCCAGAAATATCAATGGTAATTTTATTGCTGCAAGTTTTTATCCGAGTCGAATTATCAATCCAAAGGGTGGCAATAACGATAGAAGTACTGTTTTTTTGGTTTCAAATGAACCATTTAACGATGCGCTAAATCAAATGAAAGAGTACACAGATGATTAAAATACAGGGTAACAAAAAATTAATCGTTATTTTTAGTGTTATTGGTGCAATGCTATTTATCGGTTTTACAAGAATGGCAGATCACCCAAGCAACGCAGACAGTAATAAAAATAACAATACTAATGCAACAACGCATCAAGCATTTGATGTGGCATCGGGTGACACTAACAATGAAGTGTTAAAAAGCATCGTTGCAAGACAGCAAGCGGAAGATCAAAGCGAAAAAAAGCTGATTGATGAAAATAAGCAATTAGAATCAGAAAATAAAACATTACAACAAAAGGAAATGAAAAATCTAAAGCAATATGTATCACAACTGATCGATGATAAAAAACCAGATACCAATGCAAAGAATATAAATAATACAGATGCGTCTCAATCTCCCCAAAAGTTAGAGTATCCTGTAAATGGGAAAATCGGTGATTCAGCAGTTGAGAGTAAAACAGCTGCAAGTGTGATGATCACTACGATTTCTGACTTGTCATCCAGTAATGATAGTGCGCAAGCATTAAAAAACATTCATTCAAAAAATATTTCATCACATAATTCATCACAAATATCAGAATTGCCAAGTGATCAAAACAATAAAAAAAGTAGCAAAATCCCGTACTACACGATTCCTGATGGTGCAACCGCTGCAAATGTTTCGCTTTTAAGTCCATTGGTAGGTGAGGTGCCTGTCAATGGTCAGTTGTTATCACCTGCTTTTCCCTTCAAGGCAATCATCAGTTACAAAGACACTAAAGATATGTTTGCAGCCAACGGTATTCCGCTACCAGCTGGAATATCAGGCACTGTCATTCAAGGATATTCTGTCGGCGATATGTCGCTGGGATGTGCGCGTGCTTATGCGATGAAAATTTTATTTGTGTTTCGTGACGGTCATTACGTTGTATTTCCAAATGACCCAGAAACACGCAATGGTAAAAATGCAACAGAAGTTTACCCTGATAATTCGATCGGGTATTTAAGCGATCCTTATAACAATGCTTGTATCACTGGAAAATATATCACCGATGCACCCAAGGTTATTGCAAGTCTTGCTGTATTCGGTGGGGCGGCGGGGGCTGGGAGTGCGGTTGCCCAATCTCAAACACAAACGATCAGTAATATTACAACAGGCACAGCAGGCACAATTTTTGATGGTGATTTAGCAAAATATGCTGGCGGAATAGCATTAAGTGAAGGCTCAAAAGCAGCCCTTGCGTGGTATCAGGCAAGAGTGAACGACATCGTCGATGTTGTATTTGTGAAATCAACATTAAACCATCAGCCTCGCCAATTAATTTTTAATATTACAAAAACTATACCCATTGATTTAAACCAAACTGGAAGGACATTGCGTCATGAAAGTAAAAATGCATTTTCTGCTCGGGATCGTTCTCTGCAGTAGTTTGTTGATGTTAGGTGGATGTACATCACCTGGTAAAAATATGATTCCACAAGGTGGCTCGATGACGATGTCACAAATCTATCAGGATGAAACGGGCAGTGGATCAATGGGTACGAATAATACAAACGCAAATCTGGCGAATAATCAAAGCAATATTCGAGCGCGCTTGCAGAATGTGAGTCAAATAAATGATAGCGCTTATGTATCAATGGGTTCAGATAAAGTGAATACGGAATTTAAACGCTTACCTGATCCTGAAGTGCCAATTTACATTTATCCACATTTTGTGCGTTTAAATGGACAATCGTACCCAAAGCCTGGCATGACAACGGAGTTTTTTTTGTATAAGCGAAATCATTTTGCACTGCCTAATGAAATTTATTAATAGTCAAATCCGGGGATGGATGTGAAAATTTTTGAAAAAAAATTAATTAAAAACATTAAAAACATTAAAAACATTAAAAACATTAAAAACATTAAAAATGTTAAAAAAAGTGATATTGAAAAACAATATCAAGTGTTGCCGTCCATTTCGGATTATCTACCATGGCTAGAATTTTCTGATGAAAAAAATTTAGTACTTTTAGAAGATGGTAAATCAGTCGGTGCGTTATATGAAATAAAATCAGTGCCAACAGAAGCAAGACCGGAAGAGCAAATTACATCATTACATGAAAAAATCACGCGTCTTTTATCAGCGCTATTGCCGCTTGAAAATGATAATCCGTGGGTGATGCAAATATTTGTACAAGATGATCTAACGCTGCAACCGATTTACAAAGCACTTGAAAAATACATTGAAAAACATGATCAAGCAGATGATCCTTTTGCGCAAAAGTATCTTGAAATTATGCAGGATCATTTTAAAAAATTGACATCAGCCGATGGGATTTTTGTTGACCCAATGTCTGATCTAAAATTTCGAGGAAAAATCAGACGTATTCGCATCTGTATTTATAGAAGATATAACAACGTTGATAAAAAATTTAATGCCAATGTTGTTAATGAAATTGAAACTATCTGTCAGAAATTTGAAACACAGATCAGACAAATAGGTATACGAATAAAGCGGTTAAATGGCGCACATTTTTATGATTGGTTGGTGCGATGGTTTAATCCAAATCCTTCCACTACAAATGGTGATATCGATGTGCTGTTGCAAAAATATCCTTACCCAAATAATGAAAAACCTTATGGTTGGAGCCCGTCGCAAAATATTTTTTTTGGAAATGTTGAATCTTATGATAATGGTTGGATTTTCGATGGGATTAAACACAAAGTGATGGTGTTTAAAGATTTAGATGGACTGATACCCATTGGTGCTATTTCACGTGAAATGAACATGGGTCAAACACAAAAATATGCTATTTTTGATAAATTCCCTCCTGGCGCTATTTATACCATTCAAATGACATTTGAATCAAAGCTTGCAGTTAATGTCCATTTAGATGGCATTGAAAGTGCGGCAATCGGTAAAAGCACTGTGATTAAAGATATTCATGACAATATACAGCGTGCGCGTTATGAAATGGATGTTGGCAATTTACTCATTCGCAGCACAGAAGCAATTTATTTTTGTGCTGAGAGCGATGCTGAGCTAAACAAAATTGAGAATAATTTAAAATCAGCATTGGATACCGTGCAGCTTAAAGTGACCAATACACAACAGGAAATTTATCCTAAGGATTTATATTTAAGGTTCCTGCCATTTAATTTTAATTATGATTTCGATAAAAAAGAAAATTTTAGATCAAGTTATAAATATGGAAGTGACATTGCAAAATTAATTCCGCTTTATGGTCGATCCCTTGGTGATGGTCAAAATCCGCTGCATATTTATTACAATCGCGGCGGAGAAGTTTTTATGTTTGATGAATTAAGTCCAGAATTTAAAATGGCAAACAGCCATATGGCTATCGTAGGAACGACGGGATCAGGAAAATCCGTTACTTTAAATAACATGATTTTAACGCTTGCTGCAGTGCGAAATCCGAGAATTATCGCCATGGAAGTGGGGGGTTCATTTGACTTGTCTTCGCAATATCTAGAGAAATACGGTAAAAACGTTAAAGTCATTAAATTTGATCGCATGAGTCCCATTGCAATTAATCCTTATTCAGAAGCTTATCGCGCGCTAGCCATTATTGAAATGGAAGAAGCTGCCGTTTTAACGGCTCAAAATAGTGCTGTTATCGAAGAAATTGTCTTAGATGATCGATCTGAAAAATTAATAAAAGAACTCCATTCAACTAATGCAGATGCAACTGATGTTGAAATTGAGTGTATTGAAGATCGAGATATTTTAAATGAAATGGTTATTGCAACACGCTTGATGATTACGCAAGGAAAAACACAAGAAGAAAAAAAGATTGATCCAACAGATTTGTCTTTGATTACAAAATCACTTATTCATGCAATGAAGACATGCCGTAAAAATCATGTTCCTCAAATGCTATTAACACATGTTATTGAAAGCATGAATACCTTATCACTTTCATCAAATAGTGATGATATCACCGATAGACTTAAAAAATTTGCAACAAGGCTTGAGTATTACAAATCAGGTATTCGAGGACAGTTTATCAATACACCGTCTGAACCTTTAACAGATTTTGATTTTTTACATATTGATTTTGGATTTATGCAAAGTGAATCCTATGCGGATTTAATGAATATTGTTTGTGTGTCACTGCTTGCAAAAATATTGGCGCTTGCAGAAGCCAATAAATCTAGTGGTCGTCCTACGAAATTATTTATGGATGAAGCGCACGTACTTTTTAAATCAGATTTGGTTGCCGCTTTTGTTATTTTGATGGCAAAAGTTGCGCGAAAAATAGGACTTTGGTTAACGCCTTGTACACAAAATATTGAAGATTTCACTGGTATTGAATCTAAAAAATTACTGTCGATGATGGAAACATGGCTTTGCTTGTCACTAGAGCCTGATGAAATTGATTTGGTCAGTAAATTTAAGCCAATTTCAACAGAGATGCGATCACTCATTTTAGATATCAGAAAATATCAAGGGATTTATTCCGAGAGCGTTTTAATTGGCAAACGATTTTCCGGACTGTTTAGAAATATCCCACCGAGCATTGCGTTAGCTCTTGCGATGACAGAGCAAACAGAAAGAGCGTATAGAAAAAAAGTGCAAAAGAAATTTGGTGTGAGTGAATTGGAAGCAGTTGAATATATTGCAGGGCAGATGAGAAGCAAAACAAATGAGATCAGTGATGAAAAATTCTTTTTTTATTGAGCACAAGCTAATAGCTGTTTTTATGTTGATAAGTTATAGCATATTGACATTTGGTTATTTTACCGTTGCCAATGCAAATAGTATTCAAGCCTATGGTGTTTCAAGCAGTCCATTCGTCAATACAGGTAATGTGATGCCTTGTTATTTAGATATTGCTAGCAGTGATATCAATAAAATAAATAGTGATATTCAAAATCAGCAAAACATCAATGTAGATAGTTTAAAAACAAAATATACGGATCAATTTAAGGCGATATCACAATCGACGATTTGTCAGTTTCAAGCAAAAGAAACTGGTATCAAGCAATTACCAGCGATTATTTTTAATAACCGTTATGTGATCTACGGTGTTCATAATATACAGCGCGCAAAATTATTGTTTGAAAGTTACCAGGAAGAGAATAACCAATGAGATTATTCATCCTAATTTTCACATTTCTATTTTTGTCATCATCTCAAACTACCTTTGCAGATGATTCGCCACCAAGTTCATTGAATACTTTTAGTATGGCAATGACTGTCGGTTCTGATTATACGACTTATTTGCACTTAAAAATGATCGGTGTATGTGCATGGCTTCACATGACCCTATTAGGTCCGAAAATATCCATGAAACCAGAGTGGGATGAATATTTGCCAGATTTAATTGTCACAGTTTATAACGAAACGGGTGATGATCCCTGGGATATTGCTAATGACACACTAGATAAAGCATCTTTTTCAGCTGGAAATGCTGCTATGCATGGTGTCACTGGTGATGAGCTAACCGATGGTAGAAATGCATCTACAGAAAGTCGGGAAAACTCAGATTCTGAAATCACAAAGAGTGTTGATGTGATTGGTGATCCTCTTGATGCGATTTCCATTCCTTATTTTATTTTAAAATCTGATGCACAAAGCTTTATGCCTTATTATCAATCTGATTTGGACTCGGTTCCTTCTCGGATGGGACTTGCCGAAGGTTTCCGCCCTGAAACATTTAATCCATTTAGTCATTACATCGGCAATAGTTTTATGAATCATTGGGCGTATGAATTTCCACGCACGATGTCAGTTAATAGCAATAATGATTACAAAGCATCTGTCTCAATTGCTCTGCGCGCAGTAGACATAGTCACTAATAGAAATTTATTACATGTCGTCAATTCTACTAATGACACGTGCGGTAAAAATTGCAGTGTCTCCAACGTTATCGAAGAGACTCATCACGACCATGAAATCTGGCAAGAAATTTATCCTAACAATCATCAAATTCAATTGGGTCAAAGTGATCTAACCTCAATAACACCGCTATACCAAGACGACATTAATGCTGGACATGGTAATTATGTCTTTGTCGTGTGGAGACGATATCGCGGATGCGTGCAAGGGCAGGGTACTTTTTTATGGGCATCTACAACGATTAAGCCTACACAAAAAAGATAAAAAAATATTGAAATGGGAATCATTGTAATGAAAAAAAATCATCAAAAAAACATAATCTCATCTATTGTGTTGGTCACTGCAATGACATGCACGCAAAGCACGCTTGCATTAGATATTATTCCCGCAAACTCGCATTATTATTATCAATTAGGCGGTGGTTCTGTTATTAGTGTACCGCCCGTTACAAATCAAACTGTCATTGTCATTGGCGGTGATTCAAATACAAATTTAGATTACAGCTGCTCTGGTTTTAATCCTTCTGTTTCCATCGCCAATACATTAAATAATATCGAAGGCTCACTGCAAGGCATTTCAGGTACGATTATTAGCTCACTCACGGGTGCCGTTATCTCATTGCCTATGTATTTATTATCAAAATCCAATAAAGATTTATATAATTTAATTGAAAATACGATGTCCGGTGCTGAGGATGCTTTTCGTTTTTCAACAAAATCCTGTCAGGATGCGCTCAATTCAGTGCGTGATGGAAAATCCCCCTATCAAAACTGGTTCGCTATTTCAGATTCTCAAGGTTGGTTAAATAGTGCGAAGCAAGCACAGCAGGGACAGTCTGTTGATATTAATACAGTGCGAACACAGATCGCAAAAAACCCTGAACAATACGGTGTGCCGTGGGTACACAAAGGGCAAAATTCTGCGGGCACAGTCGGAAATCAAGTGCCGATTAAAGTAATTTACGATGTGGTTGTTGCAGGATTTAATGTCACCGTTGATCCAACGCTTCCATTGGATTCAAAGACAACGCAAGCACCAACCAGTAGTGGTTTATCGCGTTATTGGAGTAACGCCGATGCTGCAGGAAAATGGGCGCGCCTTGTGTTGGGTGATATCACGATTTCTGCAAACACAGATAATCAGCAAACGGATCGTGGCATGGGTCTGATGACTGTTGTGCAAACATGTCCTGATTCAGCTGATAATAATCTCACATGTGCAAAAACAATCGCACAAAATTTAGAAAATATCGTGCAAGAATCTTCCTCGCCAACTGCATCTGAACTTCAATCGGTAAGCTCCAGTGAATTAATGGCAACACCCGCATTAATCGATGGTATTCGAAATAAAGATACGCAAGATCAGGCAATTGCTATTAGCAAATGGAGTCAGGATGTTGCTATTCAAAATATTGTTGATGAAAGCTTGACGCTCAGACGATTATTAATTGCAGGTTCACAAACACAAAGCGTGCAAAATTTAAAACCCGCATTAACTGCTGTGAACCACGCAGAAAATGAATTAAATCAAGATATTCAAAATATTTTATTTCAATTCAAAGTGCGTCAAACACTCATGACTAATACTGCAGAAACAATTTTAAATGACCAATCACAATCAGAATTAAGTGCTGTGTCGCAGCAAAATAAAACACAATCTCCAGCTATGGTGAATGGTTCTGTTTATACCAAGGATCAATAATTATGATGGTAAATGGACCGCTTGAAATATATGGTACTGTAATCGGTATAAAATTGTTCGATGCACTTTTTAATATTTTAGCGTCGATGGGCGTTATTTTTATACCACTGCTTATTCTGATTTTTGAAAACATTACAAAACCATATGAATCAGAAATTGAAAATGGTGCTGCAACATCACTGCGGCGTGTACTTATTCATTTCTTTTTGTGGGTATTTACGGTGATGTTATTTGTAGCGCCAACCTGGAGTTTAGATGCAACTGCGATTACGTACAAACCAGTTTGTAGCGCTTCCGCTGTTACTTCCACATTTGGAGACACAGGAACCACTTACGATAATGCATTTGAAAATTTAGATTATTCTGATTTAAGAATCCCAATCATGATGGGATTTGTGCTTGATGGCATGTCTGGATTTACGAATGCTGCAATCACATCTCTGCCTTGTAAAACAGATGTTGAGCAAATGCAAAATACGATTGATACAACGCGTTTAACGCCTAAATTATCCGATCAAATATCTCGCTTTCAAAATGAGTGTTTTGCACCTGCTAAAGCACAGTTTGACAATCAAACACCGGATAAATCCGAGTATAAAAGTGAGATGAAAGAATACGGTGGTACAACTGATTTATCATGGATTGGCTCGCATGTATTTCAAACGCTCTATTACGGGCAAATTTACCCAACCAAGCCTGTGCCTGATTTTCCTGCTAACTCATTCCCAGGACAGTATCAGGCATATAACGAGCAGCAAGGCGTTGCGCCATCACAATGGGGATACCCTGATTGTGAAACGTGGTGGACTGATTCACAGGATGGGTTGCAAGCAAAATTAGTAAATTTGGCAAGCAAGCATGATCCGCAAAATCCGCACTTGGGCAATGTGCCATTAACGGACGAAGTCTCTGCTTATCTTGCCAACGTAAAACGTTTTACACACATGGGATCACAAGTCACCTCGGATGATGTGATATCTCATGACATGCTGTATGACGTTGGCAGTAACTCGGGTTTTGGTCGTGACTATACTGGATGGATGAAAGATGAAGACACCCCGATTGGCATGGAAAATAGCGGCGCACAACGTGTTGCAGCTAATGTTGCAGCCAATGTCGGTCAAGCAGTTGATGCTGCGATGTCAGTTGTTAAGCGTGCTGAAATCGCGCAAGAAATACCTATTTTACAAGCTGTTTTAATTTCATTGGGATTAGCATTAGGTCCGATGATTATTATTGTCGGCATGATGACGGGTCGATCCATCAGTGTAATTTTTACCTATTATTTTTTAATCGGCAGCCTGTTGTTTATGACCTTTATTGAAAAATTTATTCATTATCTTGAGCTATCCCTTCATGCCAGTCAAAACAACGGTATTTATGCGATGGGAAATAATTTGGTGATGTATAACGTTTTTACAAAATTATATTTCTATGCGCCGATGTTGTATCTCATGTTGATGTCGATTGCGGGGGTTGGGCTGGGGAATTCTATCGGAAAAGCATTTTCCGATAGTAGTTCCGGCAGTTTAAATGGCCTAGCAGACAAAGCAATTGGAAAATTACTTTAAAGGTGAAACAAACATATGTGCAAAATATTCAATTTTCAGTATCGCCATGAATCGGGCACGCAAGAATCAATTCTATCGGACGTACTTTCTTTTTTTAAACTGAAAATAAAGCATCCGAGGATAAAACACAGATATAAGGCATAGAAAAAATAAAATAAAACAAACTTTGTAACCTTAAATGCTGTTATAAAAATTTTTTTAGACATGAGCTTCTCGAATGAAAGAAAACGATAAAAAAAATAGCAATCAGCACGATTTTAAATATCGTCTGTTATCCATAACAGTTATATTTTCAATAGTGCTGATTCTATTTTTTATCACAATCAATATTTCAGATTTCGCTGGCATTCATCATCTGATTTTTGATCTTAATGATTTTATTAAAAATCATCAGCTTGCTTTTTTATTGTGGCATATTTTGATCATTATCACAATTTATGCGGGATGGGGATTTAAAGTTAACAAAGATGCCAAAAAATTTAATCTATCAAATGCACAAACAAAAAAAGCAAAGCAATTTCGGTATTGGATGATCGCATTTATTGTGATTTTTGATTTATTAACGCACTTATATTGAGAGAAAGGCAATGAGATCAAAGCATGCATTTGAAAATTACTTAAGAACACCTTATGAATTTTTAATCTCACTATGTGCTTTTACTTTCTCGATTATTTTTTTGATTAATTGGAACTTTTTAGTGCTTGATGAGCACTTTTCAAAAGCCATTGCACTGGCATTTTTTGTCTTTGGCATTATTCGCGCTTATCAAGGCATGCAAATTTTTCTGTTTAAAAAAAGGTTGCTGGTATTAAAGCCATTTTCAATGCAAACAACTGATGTCCCTCTTTCTAAAAAATATTTATATATCGGCAGGGGCTTTAAATGGCTTCCAATGCATCGTCAGCGATTAAATTTATTATCTTTGGCGCAAAATCAGCGCTTTCTGCAAAAAAGTTTTGCCTATCGATTTATGCAGCAACGTGAACGTGAAAATCAAAACGGTATTGCATCGATGCTTTGCAAAATACCATTTTCACCATTTAAAGCATTGCCTGATATAGGTGGAAAGCCTTGGATACATGGCGTTGGATCAAAGTCTGAGCGAGCAGTTTTTTTAAATCAATCCAATCGTAATGCACACGAATGCATTTTTGGCATGACGCGTGTTGGTAAAACACGTTATTTATCCATTAAAGTCAATCAAGATATTAGAAATGGTGAATCCATTTTAGTGATCGATCCTAAAGGCGATTTTGAAGTAATACAAGATATGTATTGTGCGGCAAAAGCCGCTGGCAGATTAGATGATTTCATTATTTCGCATTTTGGATTTCCTGACATTTGCGCTAGATACAATCCGCTCTCATCATTTACAAATGTGAGCGAGGTTGCAAGTCGTGTAACCAGTGCTATTTCTCAAACAGGAGAAGGGAAGGTTTTTAAAGATTTTGCCTGGCAATATGTAAACGTGGTCGCAAAATGTCTGCATGAATTATTTGAGCCTATCAACTACAAAACAATCTCGTTTTATATCAAGCGACCCGAGATTTTACTTAGTTTATATGTCGATAAAATATTTCCAGAAATTGAGCCTGATTTTTTAGATAAAGTTCAGGAAATAATTGACGAAAATGATAGTCGCATTGATCGTCAAGGTAATCCGCTTGAACCCTTGGCGAGATCAGTTGCCATTAAACGTTATTTAGAGGGTTATATTGAATCGCATATTGGTAAAGATTTCGAAAAATTATTGGATAGCATTATCGTACCGCTTTATAACGCCGCCACATTGGATAAAACCTATTACGATAAAATTACTGCTAGTATCGGTCCAGTGCTTGATAAAATCAATCAAACCTCTGCGCAAGGCGTTTTCTCATTTGACGATAATCAAGAATTACCTATCATTCATTTGGAAAATATCATCGCTAAAAAGCAAATTGTGTATATCGGACTTGATTCACTTACCAATCAAGATATGGCAGAAGCCGTTGGGCAAGCCATCATTGCTGATTTGGTATCACTCTGCGGCAGAATTTATACGCGAGGCGGCGCCAATCAAAGCTCGCTGTGCCTTCACTGCGATGAATTTAGCAATATTGTGCGTGATGAATTCGTCAACCTATTAAATAAAGCCGGTGGTGCGGGCATTAAAGTATCAGCTTACACACAAACAATTAATGATCTGGGTGCTGCTTTTAGTGGAAATGCCGATAAAGCAAAAATGCTCATGGGAAATTTTGGAACATTGACCATGTTGCGTGTTAGTAATGAGGATACTGCCTCATTATTTACCAAATGTGTTGAGCAAATAAAAACGCGATCCAAAGTGCCATTTACCATGTCAAATGATAAATCGGAAAGTCAAAATGGTGAGCTTTTTACAACCAACAACTCAGACCAAATATCAGAAGAAAAAGTCAGTATTGTTGAGGTTAATGATTTGTTTTCCCTCCCAAAAGGGCAGGCGTTTGTGATGACCAATGGTGGTGAGATTTACAAGATACGCATTCCACTTCCCAAAAACGATGGCAGTGCACCAACATCATTTGAATCTATTTTAAGACAGGTGAACAAATGCGAATAATTTTATTGTTTATTTTTCTCGGTATTTCAGTAAATGCTTTTTCTGCCGTTATTGAAGGCAATCCAACTGGAAAAGTCACGATGATCGAGATATTCGACTATCAATGCATTTATTGTCACAACGCCTATCCAAAAGTATTAAAACTCATGGATAAAAACCCTGACTTAAAGATACGACTTATGCCAGTTGCGATTTTAAATCAATTATCGTTGTATGAAGCGGCTGCGGCAATTACTGCTGCACGTTATCCGAGTAAATTTCAGGAATATACGGATATGGCAATGATGGCAAATCCATTAAATAAAAATGAGATCACAACAGATTTAAACAATTTGCATTTGAATTCACCTGATTTTAAAAAACAAATGCATTCGCAAGACGTTGAAAATCAATTAATGCAAGGATTGCAATTTTTACGCCTTGAAAAGGCAAGCACGCCTTTATTTATCATATACCCAAGCAATAATCCTAAAATATCGGCTGTTTTGAAAGGCGATCAGAGGCTGTCAACGCTGCAAAAAGCAATCAGTGAAGCAGGAGAGAGCGCATGAAACAGATTTTTATGTTTATACCCAAAAGCAATAAAACACTTTGGATTTTTAAATCTAAAATTAATGATAAGACACGCATAAGCATTTGTCTTAAAAAATTGGATAAATTACATAGTATTGTTAGAGATTATGATTCATTCGAAGCATTTGGATTAGGGTATTTTCAAGCACAGATTTCACAATCAATATTGTTTTTTAAACGTGAAAGCGATCGCATGAAAAAGCTCATCAAAGCCAAAACAAAATCGGATGTAACTTATGTCGGTGATTGTGGCGTGCAATATGATCTATCCATTAACAGCACATTATCAACATCATTTTATGAATTACTACAATTATTTGATGATTTGATGTGTCTTTCAAAAACCTGTTTTGATTTAAAGATATTTGAAGAAAAAAAACTAATGTACGGAAAAATTGAGCATTATAAAAAATGTATCAAGATGATTATTCATAATGTTTGTCAATATAAAATATCAACTAACACAAAAACAAAAGAGGTTGCGCATGTTTAAGAAAATTGTAAAAAATATTTCAAAAAATATGGAACATAAGGCAAATAAAAAAGAGTATTTTTTAGCAAGCCGATATGCCGAATTGGGTAATAAAACCTGGCAGTTTTTGCTGGCAAAAATGTATGAGACTGGAACGACAGTTGTGACAAAAGACATACTTACTGCTTATGTCTGGTATTATTTTTCGAATCAAAATGGAATGAAAGAGGCCGAAGAACGATTGATGTTATTAAAATCGCAATTATCAAATGAACAATTGAATGAAGCAAACGATATCATTTCAAGAAACATGCATTATGTTAACCAAAAAACAAAAAACTTATTAGTTATGATGAAGCGCTTATTTTGTTAAAAACACTGGTTTTTAAGTGAATTTTTGATATAATAGGCTGTTATAAAAGTAGTACTGATGAGCGTCTGAAATGACGCGAAACGCAATCAAGTCATTGATGCGTCTATTACTTAAATCACGCACAGTCCAATGCTTCGTGAACCTAACGAAAGTTAGCCTGACTCCTGAAAATTCCATTCAAATAAACTGAATTATTGTTTTTTTAAAAAACAGTGGCTGTGAATGGCGTTTTCATCAATTTAATTTGTTTTAAAATTTAACATCTATTTTTGATGTTTTCGTTCTTTAAAAATTTAGCTTGTGCGTCTTAAGTTATCTTAGCATGCCTATTGGGGAAATTTGATTTTCCCTGATGGGTAAATCTTATTTTTCTTTTGGGTTTTATTAACTAAAAAGGAGAAATAAGGTGAGTGCTTATATACTGGATAAAAAATCATTTGATGCTTTAGTATATGCTGCTACAGATGGATATTGTGATAGATATACACCAAAGCGAAAATTTGTTTTTGCTCATCGCAATATTAGAGTCGAATTGACAGAAAATGAACTTGGGCAACTTCTTGTCGATCAAAATTATGAGTCTTTTAATTATCGTTATAGTAAGTCTCAAAAACCTTATCTATACAAATATGAATATGATTCTGTTTTTGAAACGTTTAAACCAGTTGATTTTTTTAAACTATGCGATTGTTATGAGTATCAAAGTTGTGAAACAAATGAGTATGCTAATTCAGTTGCGGATCGCGCAATTTTTTCATTACGAAAGCAATTGATACGCGCATTGCCTGGTTATGAAGATGCGGCGTGGGGTCTTTGTTAAATTTGTGAGTTGTTTTTCTAACCCAATAAGGGAATTGGATATCCCTCTTGCGGGAATTTCTTTTTCCCCTTTTATTTTTTTAACTAAACAGGAGAAATAGTAATGCGGACTATAAATGAACAAATCTACGAAAAATTAATTCGACTGATACCAGACTTGTTGAATATGGAATCTGGTGATTACATGAAAAGCATATCGAAAGGATATATGGATTTAAGCCTGGATATGTTGAGTAGTAATGATGACCAAATCATTATTGCGTTAGCTCATAATTACGTTTCAAACGGTGATATCGTTCCTGATCCTGATATGGAGATTCGCATATTTAAAAATAGTAAATCTGCGGAAGCATTAACATATCAAGATATTCGGACATATGATTGTGTTTATGATGATGAAAATAATGCTGACCAAAAACTTCAGAATAGTTTGAATTCATTTTTAAACACATGGCTTAAAAACTGTATAGGTCAACAGCATAAATTGATTCGTACAAGCTAAATAAAAAAAGGCGGAGTTTATCCGCCTTTTTATAAATTTTTTTAATTACTGTTTGATTGACCGAGCAAATAGCTTTTTAAAGTGTGGCGAAACGAATACTCTAAATGAAAAAAATCCTGCCCAATAAAGCAAACATGTTAAAAACAAAAGATCTGAATTTCCACCAATAAATTGACGACCAAATATTGCAAATAAACATCCGGTTAAAAATAGCCCCTCTGGCTTCAAAAAGTAGCAAAATATTTTTTCTATCATGTTATAACTCCGTCTAAATTCTATTGCCAATATAGCATCTTTCTCAAAGTAGTTGGAGCAAAAGATGCTTCTGTAAGCGCTAGATTATTGGGGTAGATTGTTGGGGTTGATATTTACCCCAAATTAGGGTATATTTACACTATAAAGGGGAATTTATGAGATGCTCTGTTGATATTACAGAAGATGCTACGGAGGACTTGAAGAAGGTTCCAGTCCATATTGCATCAAAGCTCGAGTACTGGGTAAATGCAGTTGAAAAATATGGGATCGAGGTTGTCAGAAAGGTCCGTGGTTATCATGATGAGTCATTAAAAGGCGACAGGAAAGGGCAGCGATCTATTCGATTAAATAGAGCCTATAGAGCAATTTATGTTGAAACAAAAACACACGAAGTTAGATTAATCTCAATTGTAGAGGTAAACAAACATGACTATTAAAGCGGCTTTAGCGCTACAAAAGATTACCAAGAAAAAATTAACACTCGGTGGTTTGCTTTGGTCAATTCGCATGTGCGATGAAAAAAGTCAAACTGCATTTGCGAAGGAATTAGATGTTTCCAGTCAATATCTGTGTGATGTTGAAAATGGTCGGCGAACAGTGAGTCCATCTGCTGCGAAAAAATTCGCTGAAAAATTAGGGTATTTACCAGAACAATTTGTTGAGCTTGCTATTCAAGATATGCTTGACCATGAAAAGATAAAAATGAAAGTACATATCGAGAAGGCGGCGTAATGAGTACATATGGTGGCGTAACTAACATAATCGCATATCTCGGCGCGGCCGCTTGGATACCACAAATTATCACATGGGTATGCAATTTTTTTTCTAAGCCAGTTATAGCAATTATTCCAGAAAAAATAGCCTGTATCGGTTATACAATATATGGACCAATTTTTAATTTACGTTTATCGATTAATACAAAGAAAAAGGATTCTATAATTGATTTTATGAGTGTTGAACTTTGTCACGAAAATGGCTCAAAGCATAACTTTGAATGGGCTGGAATGGCGGAGTTTTTTAGTGAGGTAAAAAACAACAAAGGTGAAAATCAAATTATACAACGTGACATTATTCCTATTGCCATTAAATTAAATACTTTATCGTTAGTTGAGAGATTTTTTAGATTTCAGGATTCTGCATTTATAAAAAAAATCAGAGTTCAATCAGAAAAATTTGTGGAAATGATGCAATATATGAAAAAGAAAAATGAAAATTATCCTGCCGATTTTATAGCAAGCAAAGATTTTGAAGATCATATGAAATTTATGAGAGAAAACTTCTACTGGCAACCAGGTAGCTATACAGTAAAATTTCGTATTCGATCTCCAGAAAAAATTAAAATTAATGAAAAAACCTATAATTTTGAACTGACGCAAGAAAATATTGATGCACTAAGAAGCAATTTAGAAGAAGTAGGAACATTTATTCAAGCAGTCTGTAAAAGCCAACCCGCGGATCAGAATACTCAGCCAAACAATTTTCGATGGGTTAATACAGTACTTGAGTCAGTATGAGAATACACCGAAAAAACGCAACATGAATATTTTGTGTTTAAATTTTCGAAAAGTACGAAACGTGTATACCGATGTAATAAATAAACACGATATCGTAGCATTCGCATGGTATTATTTCTCGCATCAAAATGAATTTACAGTGAATATGGAAAAATTTTCACTCACGACAGTTACCAAAGAATTAAAGGTGATCAATGATGACAAAACAAAATAATCTGTCTAATGACAGTACTCAACAGTATGATGAAATTAAATATGCTCATTTTTGTGATGCACTTGAAAAACAATATAAGAATGCAAAAGAAGAGGGGCTATTTGAAGTATTAAAAGTATTGGAGTTAGATAAAGAGCATTCAGACGTCCAATTAGTTCATGCTGTTAATTATTTTAATGAGAAAGACGGTATTGTAGAAAAAGATGCGCCTATCGATTTTTTGACTGAACGCGAAAAAAGAATCGTTAATCGAGATGGGAAATTTCGCCCCAATCTTTATTGTATGCTTTTATCATCAAAATTCGCTGAAGCCATCCAGAACAAATCAGCATTTATACAAGACTCATTCAGATATGCATTTGATAGTCAATAAATCCAGATATTAATTTTATCGAAATTACCTGAGGAATTTATTAATTTGATCGGCAAAAAATTTCCTAATTGAAATAATTTATAGAGGCATTATGCAATATACCATCCATGAAAAAAACACGTTAGAAAAAGTCAATGAAATCGGTATGCAAATAGATACGCTACCTGAAGAAAATTTTATTTTCGTAGTTTTATCGCCTTATTTGGATCAATTAATGTCGTTACTCAAACGATTAAAGCCGATGGAAATCCAAATGCTTTTTATGCAATATGAAGGCATGATGAAAGTGATGCGTATGGTAGAAGAGGGTGCACAGGCGATGGAAAAGGAACTAGGCTTGAAATAATAACTTTGAAAATTATATTTCTAGCAGCCTATCCTAATCCCCGATAGTGTTTACTATAAGGCGCTATATTTTAAATAAAAATCATGCTACAATTATCGAATATTTACTAAATTTTTGAATTGCGCCACAGCTTGTGGCGCAATTGTATTTAGCGTATATTTCCGTGATGTAAAAAACAGTACATTGTTTACCAAAAGATTTTGGCGACGCGTCGCCAAAATCTATTTAAATAAGGGTAATTCCGTGGATTTTGATAAAATATTATCGCTCATAAAACATGGCGAACAAAGAACAATCGAATACAAAAAAACGATTGCAGAAATAGAAAAACTGGGGAAATCCTTGTGCGGGATGCTCAATGTGAAGGGTGGTTATGGATTTATTGGCATTTCTGATTCTAAAAAAATCATCGGCACTGAAGTCACTGATTCGACCAGAAAGAAATTAACAGAATTTTGCAACAGCTTTGATCCTTATCCACAAATTGAAATTCATTATGTTGAAATACCGGATTCAGATAAATTTATCATTGTTTTCTCCTGCAAGGCATCAAAAGAAGATGCGCCCTATACATTTAGAAGCAGACCGTATCTTAAAACAGAATCTGGCGTACGCCCTATGCCACCTGAAAAATATCAGCATTTACTGTTGGAACATGTTGGATTGTCAAAAGCATGGGAATCCATGAGTGCTAATGGATTTACTGTTGACGATCTTGACTCAACTGAAATGCTTAGAACAATGAAAGCAGGTCTTGCAAAAGGCAGTATTCCACAAGAAGAATACACTGAAAATGTCCATGAAATTTTAACGCAATTTGATCTTATCCAGGATCATAAATTGAATAATGCAGCAATGGTATTATTCGCTAAAAAAATGCCTGCAGATTATTCACAATGTTTTATTCGCATGGGTCGATTTGTTGATGACACAATGGATGTGACATTAGACAGCAAGCAAATGCGTGGAAACGCGTTTCAAATATTATCTGCTGCAGAAGATTTTGTTAGGCGTCACATCCCTATTTCAGCACATTTTGATCCCAATCAATTTGAACGTGTTGAAAAAACAGCACTGCCATTGGTGGCTGTTCGTGAAGCGATTATCAATGCCATTATTCATCGAGATTATTCAAAACCATCGGGTGATATCGCGTTGATGATTTTTAATGATGCATTAGAAATTCATAATGTCGGTCATCTCTATGGCGGATTAACCATCGATCAGTTGAGTGTTAGACACCCTTCTCGCAGAAGAAATGAACGCATATCACAAGTATTTTACGGGCGCGGATTGATTGAACGTTGGGGCGGTGGTACGCGTCGTATTCTAAAATTATGCCTGGATGAAAATTTACCTGAACCCGCTTTTTCAGAAGAAACGGATGGATTTTTGGTACGATTCACTTTTAAAGAACCTATCGGTGCAACACTACACGAGCCATCCACTCTACCCCATGGATTAAAAGAACGAGAAGTTGAAATCTTAAAGATATTAGGTGAATCAGCTCAACCGTTATCTATACGTGAAATTGCGCAGCGCTTACAAAATCCGCCTGCTGATAGAACACTACAAGATAATTTTATGCATCTAAAAACACTTGGGTTAGTAACCCTCGAAGGAATAAAAAGAAGTGCTAAATGGCGATTAGCTGACAAAAAATAATTACGCGGCTTTTACGCGGTCTTTACGCGGTCTTTACGCGGTCTTTACGCGGCGAATGGGGCGGAACAACAATAATACATTATAAATCAATAAGTTACAATTTTGCAGGCAGTGTCTGCAAAATTGACGAAATTGACTTAAGTTGTTATGCGGAACCTACGCGGAACCGCTTCGGCAGTCTTCGGAACTGCCGAAGACTCTGGCAATCTCATATTTATTATCAAAGGTTTTTATGAATTCAAAACAGTCATACACACCACAAGCCATCTTCGATAACGCCGAATTTTTAAAATCTGACACTCCCCCACTCCATCTGTCTGAAAAATTTAGCCATGACTTCAAATACGCCAAACAGTTCCTATTAAGCTACAAAAGTAATGAAGCAACGTTTAATAGCTTCAGACGCGAGATCGAGCGCTTTGCGCAATACTGTTGGTTTGTTGGGAAAAAAAACATGCGCGATATGAAACGTGAAGGTATTGAAGAATATTTGTTGTTTTGCCAAAATCCGCCGATATCATGGATTAGCAATCAAAATGTGCCGCGTTTTATTATGGATAAAGAGGGATTGCGAATATCCAATAAAAAATGGCGACCATTTTTAATAAGAGTTTCAAAATCAGAAAACAAAGAAGGTAAATCACCGAATCGCCGCGACTATCAATTATCCGAAAAAGCCTTCCGCGAAATTTTTACCATTTTAAATTGCTATTTTAATTTTTTAATCCAAGAAGAGATAGCGCAGATTAATCCTATTGTGCAAATCAAACAAAAAAATCGTTTTTACCGTTCACATCAAACAAAAACTAAAATTCGTCGCATATCAGAATTTCAGTGGAAAACGGTAATTGAAACTGCGGAAAGAATGGCAAAAGATGATCCGGATAAATACGAGCGCACATTATTTATTATTTCTATTTTATACGGCATGTATTTACGTATCTCTGAATTGACAGCCAATGAGCGCTGGACACCAACCATGAATGATTTTGCAAAAGATCATAATAATCATTGGTGGTTTACAACCGTAGGTAAGGGAAATAAAGAACGGCAAATTGCGGTAAGTCCTCCAATACTTGCTGCACTCAAACGCTGGCGCGCACATTTAGAGCTTTCACCTTCCCTGCCCTTACCGAATGACAATTCACCATTAATTCCAAAAATGCGCGGTAATAATGCAATGACTGACACTAGCCACGTCAGAAAAATTGTTCAAGATTGTTTTGATGAAGCTATTTTTGTGTTGCGAAAAAAGAAATGTGAAGAGGACGCGCAAGAATTATCGCAAGCAACGGTTCATTGGTTGCGTCATACCGGTATTTCAGAGGACGTCAAAATTCGCCCGCGTGAACACGTGCGCGATGATGCGGGACACAGCTCAAGCAGCATTACAGATAAATATATTGACATTAATTTGAACGAACGACATGTCTCTGCGAAGAAAAAAACTTTGAAACCGTAGTAAAATTAAAATTTTCAATAGTGTGGTTGCTACACTGCTACTTCTGCTACATTGCTACAAGCAAGCAGAATCCAGTTTCACAGCAATTTTCTTGTTTTCTTTTTGTCAGCTGCTCTCGCTAAGATAAAAGTGCAAATACGCCGGAAACTGTCATATTCTCACCTAAATTCCCTTCTCAATTACTGAGGTGGAATAAAACATGAATCTTCTGGATAAAAACCATATATATCGCGCGTTATTCCAGCAGCTCTTGTCATTCTAGATATTTCTGAATATTGACAGGTGTTATTAGTAGAATCGTATTCCGCAACAAACTCCCCAGATTTTAAGTTTTTATTATCAATTAATTGAATCTTATTTGAAGGGTCTGGTGCGCAAGAGACAATGCCTTCGTCGCTGGATTGAATAGAGTAGCTTTTCACAAATTCACCCTGCTGTAATTTAAACACATCATAATCTAATGGCGGTACACCGACTGTTCTTTTGTTAGTTTTGATAATAATTCTATTAAGAGTTTGGTCGTTCATATCGCGCGGAAGTTCACCAATAAAATATATGCCTGAATGAGAATCTAAAACTGCAGGGTCATTTTTTCTTGCGCAGCTCATCAAGGTTTCTTTTGTTACGGGCGCTTCATCAAGTAAGACTTTATGCCAGAAACAAGCATACGTTTCAGGAGAGCCAAAAATTAAAAGTTCGCTGCTGCCAGCTGTATAAACGGCAGGTGGGTGCTTCATACTAGTAATTAATGGACAAAAACCATTATTGACTTGATCAAATGCGCGGCATGTATCAAATGAAATCACTTTTCCCGAAAAATTAAGCTCTGGGTTTTTTGCAAAGTAACTGGCATCAAAATCTCCGTCATACAGAAAGAAAGATTCACCATCAACATCTTCACCTCCGATATGTTGGAAATATTTTAAATTCGGGCAAGCTAATATATTTTCATAATTTTTAATCGTTGCATTGCCGTCTAATAATTGCACCAATTGATATTGATGTGTTTTTAAAACATCACGACTAATACGGTTGACAGCCTGATAAGTGCTCGAATTTGAATTATCATCTTCATTAGCTGCACCGTAATTGGGTGTGCCAATCACAAATAGAGGTTTGCCAGTGTTATATTGGGATGGACATGTGGGTTTTGTGTCACCCAAACTGATAGATTGTGCTGCATAGTCTACATTATTTAAATGATAGTCTTTGATAACGGGGTAAATAACAGAACCGTCATTACTTAAATTAATGCGTATAATTTCATACGATAAGAAATAACGAGACATTAAATGTACTAAAATATATTGCGAATTATTGTCAGAATCTTTTATCACTTCAATTTTAGCTGACGAATATTGTGAATGTCTGCCAATATTTATATTTGACTGTTTCAGGGCAGATTCCACAGTATGAATAATTGCAGCGTTATTCACTTTTTGCTTTAACTGATTGGACATTACTGTAAAAGGAATTTCGCCGTAAGATAAACCTACCCAGCATAAAGACAGAAAAAAAGTAGTGGTAATAAAAGCACGATTAAATTTCACTCAAGAAACCTCATTCAATTTATTGATCGGCATCCTATCATACCTACTGCCAAAAATGGAACAATTTTGAACACAGCAAGGACAGTCAATATGGCCGAAAAGTACACTTTACTCCCGCTATTTTCTTGAATGCGTTTTTAAATGTGGACGGCATACCTACATCTATTACTTTGCTTAAGCACTTTTTATTGTAAATGGGTTGTAGTTATTCACAACCTCAAAATAATTTCCACCGTCAATTTGAATCAGACGTTTTTTAATGCCTGCGGCAAGAAAAGACGAAAACAAAGTAAACATTATTTTTATCGTTAACGATACCAGAATCATTTCAATAATCGCGTGCGCACCTGATATACCAATCTGAACCAGAGTCACGGTAACGCCAGTAAAAATAAGTTCCCCAAGCGCAGAAGATACGATGCTGCGTAGATAAAAAAATCGACCATTCAGTTTTATTTTCCATTTCACGAGAAAATAAGCATTAATAAACATCCCAAGAAGGATTCCAGCAAGATTAGAAAAATAAATTCGCAGCATGCGGATCAAATATAAAGTGATAATGCTGTGTATATAACTGGTACTTTGAACTCACGGGAAGATGAACCAATCCATCAAGTAATAAACTTAAAATGAAAAGACAGGATAACATTTTCCAAATTGTGGCACGCATTGCTGAATAGCCATATAATTCACTGATAATATCTGAAATTGCGTACGTTATTGGAATTACAAAAACAGAACCAACTGTCAAAACACCGGCAATATTTACAAAACGATATGAAAGCAAAAGCGAAGCGGACATAAACGTTAAATACAGCATGCTCAAAAAAACATAGCAGGTATTTTTGTGATCAACTTTCTGAGGATTAATAACCGCCATCACTTTATTCGCCTTGTCATTATTAGAGTTTAGATCGATAAGCAGTATTGCTATTTTCATCATGTAAAATGAGCTTATCCATTTCAGATTTTTCTAAACGCATTTGCACTAAATCTTTTTTTTGTGTTGCGTCTAATGATTTATAAAAAGTACATGCTGACGTATTCCACGTAAAAACATGCCATTCCACCCGGCAACAAGAATTTTCATTTGCAATTTTTGCAAGCATTGACATTAGCTGTTTACCAGCACCTTCTTTTCGATAAGGTTCACGAACAAGTAAATCTTCCAAATATAAGATACGTGCGCCAATGGTAGCAGAATAAGTGAAAAAATATAATACATAACCTATCGGTTGATTATTGTGTTCTGCAATCAATACATGAAAACGTGGCGTTTCTGAAAATGCATCAGCGATTATTTTTTCTGGCGTCAATTTCACACCAGATAATTTCTTTTTTTCATAAATCGCTAACTCTTGAATTAAAGAAAATAACGATGCGGCATCATTTTTTGCGCCTGATCGAATAGTAAAATTTCTCACGAACACTTTTTCCTGATTATTTTATGATTTTTTTTGACGAGGCATTTTGCATGAAAATCTCTGTGATGAATAGGGTAGAAATACGTATAGATGGAAATAAAATAAATTTGACTACCCCCCCCTAATGATAAAATCGGCCGTTTTATATGGTAAAAATCGATAGTCAGACGTCTGTTCTGTACATAAATTAATAATACGGTAGAAATACCCTATTTTATCAAATGAAACCCTGCTATTTTCTCGCATGGAATTTTTTATACGGAAACAAGACTAACGCTGTACATAATTATAGGAACAAAATAATGAAAAGCCCTTTAAAATCACTCATGATAATTTTAACAAGCACAGTCATTTTGTCTGTAACACCACAACTGGCAAGTGCCGCTATTTTTTCAACTGTATCACACGGTGTATCAACCACTTCAGACGATTCAACTTGTAATCCTTCGCAGGATTGGTGTGTTGATGTTCGCCCAGATAACACAATTCACGATTGGACCACGGGTGTTAGCGCGATAGTTTATGGCGATACGGTAGGACATGGCACATTCAATAATCCCTATGGCACCGATCTTGAGCATAGCGCTTTACCGTTTTACAATGGAGTATGGTTAACGCCCGCTAATGCAAAAAAATATTCTGTGACAAAAATTGGCATTGTGCTCAATCAAATTACTAGGGATAAAAGTGGGAAGACTTATCCGTTAACTAATTGTGACGTTTCTACATCACTTTCAAATTATAAAATTCTTCAACCTGGCATTGTTCGTGTATTAATCTCAAAAATAGCGCCAGGTAACTATCGTTGTACTATTACCCCTAATGCGGGATAACAGCATTGCGCAAATTTAAATTTTTTGGAATTCTTTAGCACGGAAGCTTCAATTTATATTGGGGTTTTTATATGAAAAAAGTAATTGTTGGTTTCGTTGGTGCAACTGCATTGGCAGCGTTTTCTGTAGCTATGGCAGGTGAAATGACAAACATCCCCGCTTCTGATCAACCATCGTCTAATAACAACGACGCAGGATTTTTTATCAGCGGTAATTTAGGTTATGACAAATTTGATTTTGCAAAACCAACAACAGCGCCTATTTCTCAAGACAGCATAACAAACACAGGTTTTGCGTGGAATGGTAATGTTGGCTATCAATTTAATTCCTACTTTGCACTTGAAAGTGGTTACACACAATTTGCTGATGTACTCGCTAATTCGCCTATTCCAGGTATTTCAAGCGGTATGCTTGCTGTTGAGAATAAAGATAATTACGGTATTGATTTATTAGCAAAAGGTATTTTACCGATTAATCAGAAATTCAATGTGTTTGCAAAAGCGGGCGTGATGCGATTGCATACAACGCAAGTGACCTCACGCTTGGGGGTTTTCCCTGATTCTTCAACCACCTTAGCATCGGTTCGTTACGTTCCTGAATTTGGCGTTGGCGCTTCTTACAACTTAACCCACAACGTAGCGTTGACACTGCAAGGTATTACAACACTGAAATCTAATAACAATATTCCTGCAACGTATGCTGGTTATGCAGGTTTGAGTTATAAATTTAACGCTTAAAAAAGAGATGGGGATAAAATGAATAAATTAATTACAGCGCTGTCAGTGATTTTTAGTCTAATTTTTTTCTCATCTGCAATGGCTAATAATCCAACCCCAAATCATGGGGTTGTATTTCAAGTGATTCAAAGCCAAATAATATTTGATCAGTCAACTATTCAATCTGCTCATTTAACAAAATCTGCAACCGGCGTGCATGTAATATTAAAACCAGCTGCCGCCAAACAATTTTCTAATCTTACAAAAAATCCTATTGGAAAAATTGCAAACATAGTGATAAACGGAAAAATTATTAATTCTGCAACAATAAACTCCGCACTTGGCAAGGACATGGTCATCGAATTACCAAATAAAGTGCAGGCGGAAGAATTTATTAAAGGTTTGAAATTAAAAAAATAATTATTGTCATTCCCGCCACACTCATTATCTTATAACATTTGAGATTGATTTATGCGACCACAAGAAGAAAAAGAACAATCGCAGCAACAACCAGTTGCAGAAGAAACAGCAGAAATTTTCCACACTGCTGGCAATGCAGCAAAGACTGTTGAAGCATACGCACTCAAAACCGCTAAAAATCACCTATTTCATGGCGCTGAAAAAGCAGAGGTTATATGTGAGGTTGCCACAGGAATTTGTAAAAGCGTTGGCGCAGAAGACAAAACAAAAGTGGTCGTTAATACGGCTATGGATGTAACACTGGGTATTGTCGGTGGCGCTGCAGGAATAACCGTTGGCAGTGTCGCTGGACCACTCGGAAGTGCGGCTGGTTATTCTGTTGGTAGTTATGCTGCTGTTAAAGCCAATCACCTATTACGCGATATACTGGAAGATACTCCATTTGAATCTGACTACACGCCACTATCAATTCCAGATGATCAACAGTATTTGGATTCATTGATGCAAAATATTGCGCCAGATATGCCGCGAATCAATAACTTTAGACGCACGTTAGATGCTGCGCTACATCAAGAAAGTCCTTCAAATATTCTTTTGGACAAAATGCAAAAGATGATGGCGGAACCAAACAATCTTTCATTATTAGCACTTGAAAAATTAAATACTGATTTACCAGAGGCAATGCAATCTGCTGCGATCACGTTAACACCACAACAACAAGAATCACTTTCGTCTCTTCATCAAGAAATACAGGTAATCGCTGCGGATATTCATCAGTTACAAGACAATGCAAAAAATAATGCGCAAGCATCAGCAACACTTCAAACAAACATAGATTTAAAAATTGCACGCGCATCACAATTAATCACAGATTGTAAAAGAAAATTTGGCGTCATCCATCATGATCAAGACAAATTAACGCAAATGATGGAAGTAATATTTGATGCAAGTACGAAAGTCGATATCTCACGTGTGTCCGATATGACACACATACGTCAACTGGATAGTGAACTAAAAGAATTAAAAGCGCGTCATCATAATGGCGAACTATTGATTGACGCCATTACGCAAAAATCACGTGAATTAGAGCATGAAGCAACCAAAGAATTATCAAAGCGAGTTGAATTTTCAGACGCTATTTATAGTGCATCGCAAACTGTTTCAAGTGCTGCGAAATTATTATTTTTATTTGGCGATGAAGAAACTAAAAAAGTCGCGCAAGATTTAGCAACGGTTGGATTATCAACATTGGATGCAATCGAACAAGGCGCGGCATTATTTGGCCACGGTCTTCTTGCTGCATCGGTTAACCCTGCTGTTGCAGTTGTTTCCATTGCTGAAGCGGTGATGAATATCAAAGGATTATTTAATAAACCCAAATCAACACCCCATCCAAATGAAGCTGTTCTTAAAGCGATTGGAAAATTATTTAATTTAATCGATCAGATGCGTCAAGAGATGCATCAAGAATTTAATGCGTTAAAAGAAAAAATAGACGCGCAGACGTGGCTGTTTTTAGAAAAATTTTACGCACTACAAAAAACAAACAGTGATATTTTGATTGTATTAAATACGCTATATCACGATGTGCATGATGGTTTTGAAAAACAAGAAGAACGACTTTCTCATATCGCCAATCATTTATTGACACTCGATCAACAGATCAGCGCAACACCCTATCGAGAAGATGTAGAATATTTGAAAGAAGCGATTCATTTTATTATTCAAAATACGCTATTTACTGATTATAACGATCGCATTAATAAAATTGATTTTAGAGCGCGGGAAAATGGTATTCATCATCAATTAAAAACTGTCTTAGATTTGCAAGAAGGTTCAACAGGCGTTAATTATTTTCAGGTGAGTGCTTATCTGGCGCTGCAGCTACAATCACCACTCAAACAAAGTCCATTATTATTGCTCTATGGTGCTGTTGCCAATTTATTATTGGTGATGAAAAAACATCCCGTGCCCAATGCGGAATATGTGAGTCAACGCCTCACTACAAAAGATTTTGAAAGGCTCATCTCTTATCAACGCTCATTTGATCAAATTGCAGAATTGATTCAAAATGCACGAAATCCAGAGAAATTAAAACAATTTATTGATGCGTATCAAACTGCTGTTACGCAATTAATGCATGTAATCGATGGCGAAACAAAAAATTTCGAAGTGCGTTTTGTCAGCGATAAACGACGCGACAGAGAAGTCGCATCAACGCATCAACGCGCTCAAGAGTGGGATCGATTTAACCAGGAAATTAAAGTCCATACTGGAAAATGGTATACTGGAAATCACATGCACGAATCACGCAGCTATCCAGGATACTGGGTGTGGACAAACACCAACAAAGAATATACTGACACAGCCCAACTGCAAGCGTTTGTTTCCAGCGAAACGGAAAAACGACGAAGACAAAGAACTGATTTTCGAATCACTTATGAAAATCGTTTAACGCAATCACAAACGGATCAATTATCTTTATTTGGCGCATCAAATCTAACGCCATTGCATCAAGGATTATTTTTTTCTCCTCTGGGATCCATGCATTTTCTGCCTCTGCCAATCCCCGATCCTTTATTTACTACGCATAGCACTGGTACAGCAGTAATGCGTATTTTAAAAGAAGCACAAACATTGGGATTGGGTACACTTTTATTTTCCTATCAATTATTGGCAGAGTCAGACCATTATCACCAAGTTACTTATAGTGTTCAATTTGCACCAAATCATGCGCAACCAGAAACCATTCTTTCCATCGTTTTACCTTTCACATACAGACCGCATGGCATCGTCGAATCTGTTTGGAATGATTATATGGGTGGATTAATGCGGGTGAATGCTGAAGGTATTAAACAACCACCCAGACGCGTTGGAATAACAGGCGCACAAGCAATGGCTGGCAGTGGTAATGGTCATCGAAGCGGTTGTTTTGAGGCAGATGAATACACTCTGGTTACACCGCCACCGGAAGTTGATCAGCCTGGAAAAATAAAACAGTTTGACAATCCAACGTCACTGACAGTCTTCGAGCCCGCATTGGATCGCGTCAAAACAAAAATTGAAGAAGGCTATCATGCATTTAGAACACAATATCGAAAAACACTGGAAAAACAGTTAGATTTGACACAATCGGATGCGCTTGGAAATGCTGTGAAAGCGTTTGAGCAATCCTATCGACTATTGGAAGGTGTATTGACGTTAGCGTATTTTGATGACATGCAAAATCCCAATAGCCCGATCAGAAAAATTCTGTTTGATCATGCGATTAATTTAAAACAATTAAAATCACTGTCAGTTGAAACAAATCTTAAAGAAAGATTGCAGCACATTTCTCAAATATTGCCTGATATGTTTAAAAAACTATCGATGTTGTCAACGTCCGATTTTAATTTTAAATTATTTGAAGATGCACGCGCATCACTCAATCAATTATTGCCTTTGTATCAACCCTATCTTGTTGATCACAGTCCAGATTTTCCAGAGCTAGATCAATCTGAAAAAATTATTCAGCTACAGACCAAAATTATTGTCGGCATTGTGAGTGGGATTTTATCTGAAATGCCTTCGCTAGCGGCGAATATTGAGCGTATTGTGCAAGACCAATTAAAAGATGTACCACCATTGATTGCTGAAGAAATCGCATTACGTGCTAACAACGAATTAAAGTTACAACATAAAGCGTTGCCGTTTGTCGTCGCGGTGCCGCAATTGATGGCAAGCAATGATGATGAAAAAGAAGCATTGGCAGATGAGTGCAATCCGATTTTTGATGAACTACCAAAAAATGAAGAGCAATTGTGCCAGGCTATTTTTGGAGAAAAACCGCAAAGACTGCAGGCTCAATCTCTTTGTACACAAGCAACTAATGTTAATCCTCAATCTTTATTTGGAAGACTCTGCAGTTGGGTAGCGGGATCAACACAGTCACAAGGATTATCGCAAAGTGATAGCGTTCATTCACGTGGGTTGATGTAGCATGCGACCAGAAACATACATACAGCGTCAAATGGTTGCGCAATATCAATCTATTTTTATGCAGCCGTTACTATCAGAAGAAAAATTACTGACATTGATGGAAAACATTGATTGTCTTTATAAAAAGGATGCGAAACCAACATTTAAAATTGATGATCGCAATCATTTAATTATTTTATTGCCATTAAATGCAGCGATATCGGAAGATTTAAATGTAAAGCTCTTGCAATGGTTTCAACGTTCTACAACTCCTGTCGCCATTTATGTGATTCGCCAAAATCAACATCGTTTCGATTCTGTTTGCATTCACGTACGATCAGAAAAAAATAAAATTTATTTTGATGAAAAAATAATTGTCTCTGGTCAATTATTATCTTGGGCAACCCTCAGTATTTTTTTAAAAATTGTATCGTCACAAACACAAAAAAATAGCCATCCTGCATTAGACGCACTTTCTGTCATCTCTTATGTGCACGCGCCATTATTTTATGCCGAGCAGGGTTTAAATATAGTAACTATGCGCTACCTTCAATCACAAAAAACTAACATTCAAACAGCGATGAGAATCCTTGCATTAGGATATTTACTTTGTACTGAAAATTTCAGTGAATTAGGTCTGATGACATTAAACGTCGCGCTGTTGACGGCAGGGAAAAAACTCATACAAAAAACACCGGGCGATAAAACAAAAATAGCATTATTTTATGGATTTCAAATCATGCTTTTTTCAGCAAAATGTGGTTATCAGCTTTATCAGTCAACACCGACATCATCTGATGATTTTGCATTAACGGCGCCCTGGTACGCTTTTCAATGGATGCAACAAATCAGCCAAAAAGCGCTCGAATTCACATTGCGATTACCCATACAGTTGTTTTGTTTGTGGTTGTTAACAATGCGTTGCGGTGAAAATACACTGCAAAATCCCTATCAACAATCGGGTTTTATGGCGATCGCTGTTTTAGCGGTTGATTTGTTATTTTATTTTATGCAATCGTTCCTATGGCGATACGATCAGTGGCATACGCCACAACAAGCAGAACAGTCTATTTTAAGCTTTATAAAACGGGGAATGGGTGCGTTTAAAATTAACACGCCGCTTATAAGACGCGTATTTCAACAAGCATTTTTCAATGAACAACAACTTGTCATTGAAACCCCGACGAGTCACTGTGACGTTATGATTCAGAGAAATGGCAGCTGTTATAATACGGACTTATCATGCCGACTTTTTTCATCAAACTCCGATCAAACAAAAATGTTTTCTTTGGTAGAAAAAACACGGCAGAAAAAATTCAATTTTACTTACTGTCAGGATTTTAATTAGCCTAATTATTTTTGTTCATTTGTACCAAATGTACATTTAATATTCACTTAATGCTGCGGTGATAATATACACCCTACATAAAATTTTATAGATGAAATTGGTTGAATTTGCACACATTTCAATAACACGAGACGAAATTATGAAACGTATTTGACAAAACATATTCATCATATTATTTTTTACGATAACACCATCTGCTTTCGCAATAACCACTCAACCAAATCCAATATTGAAACATTGGGTTACTTTTGGTAATGCTAATTTCGGATCAGATGCAGACGAGAATGCCTTTGTGATTAATGCATCTCATACTGCATACGACATTTTTTACTCAAACCTCAATTCACTAAACGCAATGGAGTTGATAAAAAGCCAGTGGACTGCTGTAGGACAACCCATTATTCCATCCACAACAATTGCAGGACCAGTTTGGGCAGGAATGCCCACACCCTCGAAAATGCACAATGTCATCTATAACAGTTTGAAAAACAAAGAATTTTAGAATTTTCTAAAATACAAAATCGCT